>Ga0134128_10006397_pt1 | contig 14269 bp, 12 predicted proteins | sample KB31754_FD_96462 | JGI IMG/M metagenome (GOLD analysis project Ga0134128, IMG submission 96462) | Terrestrial soil microbial communities with excess Nitrogen fertilizer from Kellogg Biological Station, Michigan, USA - KB3-175-4 | ecosystem: Environmental > Terrestrial > Soil > Unclassified ... | reverse complement strand
CCCGTGCGCGAGTTGCGGTTGAAAACCTCGGGGTCGAGTTTTACCGCCTGTGTGTAGGCCTCATTGGCGCGGAGCCAGTCTTTTTTAGCAAAATAGGCTGACCCTAAATTGCTGAAATAAGAGGCGGAATTAGGATCGAATTTTATGGCTTTTTTATATTCTTTTACCGCGGAGCCATACCTTCTCTGCTCGTACTTAATCACGCCTAAATTGTTGTAGGCATCGGCAAAATTCCGGTCCAATTTTATGGCGTGTTCAAAGTCTTTCTGCGCGTCGTGAAAACGTTGTAAGAACAGTTCCGCCATTCCCATCTTGTTATAGATCGTGGCGGCACCGTTGAGTTTGGCCAACGCGGCGCGGTAATACGCGATCGAGTCCACAAAATATTTCTCCGCCCGCAGTTCGTCTCCGCGGGCTTCCAGTTCAGCCGCCGTCGCGTTCGGGGAAGGAGGTTCGAAGCGATGCTGGGGCGGCGGCATGACTTGCGCCCGCTCCGAGGTTGTGCTTTGCGAGGACGCGGAAGTTTGTGAGCGCGCGGAGGATAAGGACGTCAGGACCGTGATTGCACAGAGAAAGCAAAAGAGCTTCATCAATCACCTCGCCATCAACGCTTTTGCGAAGTACCTGTCTTAATATTCTTAGACACCGGGAGCCGCCACTTCGGAACTAGTTTGTCGGCGGTTTCTGTGGAGAGTTAGACGTCTTGTCGTCTTTAAAGATATCTGCAATTTTTCCTAAAAATCCCTTTTTCTTGGAGGAATCCTGGGCCGGTGCGCCATTTGCGGGAGCTTGATGTCCTGGAGGGAGGGGTTTTTGCGGCCCGAGTCCCAACACTCGTGAGAAGAACCCGCGCACTCCGGCCGGTTGGTCGCAGGCCCGGGTGGGTTCTGTGCCAACAATAAAGGCCACGGTGTAGTCGTCGGGACAAGCGGGAGTCGCCAAAAGGTTAGTGTTTTTATCGAGTTGGACGTCTACAACGCCGGCTGGCTGGGCGAAAGGCTTCACATCCGAAAACTCTGGGATTTTAATGGCCTGCTTCATGAAATCTGCCCAAATGGGCGCCGCAGTTTGCGAGCCAGTCAGGTGGAGATCACTGTAGTCGTCGAAGCCAACCCAAACAATACAAAGCAGATTATTGGTATAACCGGCAAACCAGCCATCGTGCGAGCTGCCGGTTTTTCCTGCCGCAGGCGCATCGAAACCCCGGGCGCGCACGGTGTAAGCGGTGCCGTAATTGATCACCCCTTCCATCATGGTGGTCATCACGTAAGCGGCGCGCGGGTCAAGCACCGGACGCTTGTCAGACTGAAAATCCAGGACCACGTCCCCGTTAGGAGCACGCACAGAACTCACCATTGTGGGGGAGATGCGCACTCCACCATTGGCAAAAACCGTATAAGCCGCGGCCATTTCAAGCGGTGAGGCGTCGTATGAACCTAAGGCCATGGCCGGAGTTGGCTTCACAGAGCTGATGCCGGCGGCACGGGCGAGATTGGCAACTTTGTCGTAGCCGACATCCTCCGCCAGCTTACCGTTGCATTGTTCAGGGAAAGCGCCAAAGCAAAGCGGGCTGGAACCTCGCCATAATATTTCTCTTCAAAATTGCGCGGCTCATAGATTTGATCGCCGTAGGCAAAGGTGCTCGGCTCATCTTCCAGCAAAGTGGCGGGAGTCAGCACGGCGGTGCTGCCGTCGAGCGCCGTATTGACTGCCGCAGCGTAGACGAAAGGCTTAAAGATGGAGCCCGTGGGCCGCTTGGCCACAGCATGGTTCAGCTGGCTATAGGCGTAATTGCGGCCGCCCACCAGCGCCAGCACCTGGCCCGTGTGCGGATCCATGGCGACTAAAGCGACTTGGGCGGGCGGGCCGCCACGTACCTTGGTTTCGTACTTTCTCTTGCCCACCTTTACGCGATATGTGCGCCGCTTGTTGACCAGTTCATCCACGATCTTCATGCCGCTCTGAACGGCCTGTGCTGCCGCTTTTTGCAGTTGCGGGTTAATGGTGGTGTAAATGCGGTATTGGTGTTCGTTGACATCGCTTTCATTCAGCTTGCTGACGACTGTGTCCCGGACCAAATCCACAAAATAAGGCGCATCGCTCGCTTCCACATTGGGAGGAGCGAGTTTTAACGGAGTGGCCTTGGCTTTCTCGGCCTGTTCCCGCGTAATGGCGTGAGTCTCCACCATGGAATCCAGCACAAGATTGCGCCGTTCGAGGGCACGTTCGGGATGGCGGTAGGGAGAAAGATAGCTGGGGCGCTGGATGAGTCCGGCCAGAAGCGCAGCCTCCGGCAAAGTAATATCTTTCAAATCTTTATTGAAATAGGCGTCGCAGGCTTCCGCAAATCCGCTGATCGTGAATGAGCCGCGTTGTCCCAGGTCTACCCAGTTGGCATAGAGTTCAAAAATCTGCTGCTTTGAGAATTTCTGTTCCAACTCCTCCGCAATCAGCATTTCCGTAAGCTTGCGTTTGATGGTTTTTTGCGGAGTCAGAAAAAAACCGCGGGCCAACTGCTGCGTGAGCGTGGAGCCTCCCTGGCCACGCCGCCCATGAATTAAGTCCCCCCAGGCCGCTTCAAACGTGCGCACGAAGTTGATGCCGCCATGTTCAAAGAAGCGGCGGTCTTCGATGGCCATGACGGCGTTCACCATCACTCTGGGAATTTGATCGAACTTGACCACCTGCCGCTTGGAACGTTGCGAATCGGAAAGTGAGGTCAGAACTTCAGGCTCAAGCTCATAGGCGGCCAGCTCGCCCTGTTTGCTGCTAATGTCCTGCACCTTGCCATCGGCAATATGAATCACCGCGGATTCCGGACTATGGTAAGAAGCGGGCCCTGGGCTGACTTCAATGCCATTTTTCAGCAGATGATAGCTGCCGAGCGGCGATTGGCCGTCTTTTTCGGAATATCCCGCGCGGCGCAGCGCGCTTGCGATCTCTGCCGGGCTGATTTCCTCGCCCGGGCGGACGGTTTGCGGAAGGGCGTATATCTTGGCCGAATTGCTGAAAATCGGGTTCTTAAACCGCGCCTCGATGATGTGCTCGTATTTGATGTAGTAGTAGGAAAAAAAACAGAGGAAAGCCAGCAAGAATGCTACGCACACGAACAGCGCGCCTTTGACGAGCGGGCTCCCCAGATTGACCGCGTCGCCTGCATTCTTGCTTTTATGCGGAATTTTGAGCTTTATAGCCACAAGAAAAAATAATTGGAATTAATGACGAAGGCGCTGACGTCCACTCTGTTCTTATTGTCGCATGTAAGGGGCAAAAGGTAAGTTCCAGAATGGGAACGAGTATCGCTAGTTTAACCTCCCCTGGGCCTTTTCAGAAGTGCTTCAGGTTTATTGTCCATAGTCTAGACTTTTGTTACATATTACTGGACATTCCTTTCTCGCTACTTCGGCGACAAATCTTAACTTGCGGCAACCTGGCAAGATTGAAAATCTTGAGAGTTCTAATGTTTTCAGATGCTTGGCGGGGCCATACTGATGCCAGAGCTGCTCAAACAGCACGAAAGTATGGGGTTTTTACTAGCAGGTGGGGAAATTGCATTGCCTCTTTGCGATGCGAAGGAAACTCACAAGTTCATTAAAAATTACAAGAATAAAATCCGTAAGGCTCTCGAAGACGATCAGGGTGACCGTTGCGTCCGTCGTCATTCTGCTTTGTCCATCGTTATCAGCTCAGGTTGCCGCTCTCTCCGTCCCGCTCATGGAGCTTCCGGAGGCTCCTCAACAGCGGCCAGAAAATTACTTCCCCGCTCCGCAAGCTAATGCTCCGCAAGCTCCAGAGAACTCTTCCCTGCGTAGTGGGAGACCTGGCGACGGCGAAGATTCGGCTACGGCTCGACCGACTCCATTAGGACGAAAATTCGTGTTTTTGCAAGCGGCATTGGTGGCCGCGACGGTTGCCGATGCAGAAACAACTCTGTATGGGCTGCGTCACAATCTGGCGCGGGAAGGCAATCCCATATTTGGGCAAAACCCGTCGCGCGCGAGGATTTATGGGACTGTCGTTCCTGTGACGGCATTTGTAATTCTGCTGGACTACCGGCAAAAAAGGGAGAATCCGCATGGCCGCTGGCAAATTGTGCCGGCCATTTTAACTGTGGCACATACCCTTGCGACAGTTCACAATTTGCGCATGATTACAAAATGAATTGCAATAATTCCGAATGCCGCACCGCATTCAAGCCGCACAATTAAGCCGCCAGTGACCACAAAAAATCTTCTTGGTTCCCCCGGCAAAATCTGCTGGATTCTGCTTTATCGCCATGTTCTTATGAGCCTGATGCATTTCAGATTCACCTGTTGCGGATAGTCGTGGAGAATTCACAACAAGATATCGAGTCATTGCGCCATGTCGTGCGCGAGCTTGCAGACCGGGTTGCGCGCCTGGAACGCGCAGCAGGAATTGCCGCAGAGGCTACAGCGCCACAGCCGCATCCGCAAACGCCTGCTCCGCCAATTGCCGCTCCCATGCCACCGCCGTTGGATGCGGCGTCCCTTCCCGCAGCGGCAAGCCAGCCATCCCGGAGTGTTCTTCATGTAACGCCCGGCCCGGCTTCTACCGCCCAGGTTCACGCGCCATCGCAAACGCCGCCGTTAGACTTGGAATCGCGCATAGGTTCGCATTGGCTGAACCGGGTCGGGATAACGGCGGTGTTGATTGGAGTCTCATACTTCCTGAAGTTTGCCTTCGATAACAACTGGATTGGGCCAAGCGGACGGGTGAGCATCGGGTTGCTGGCTGGGATTGCCGTCGTAGTTTGGAGCGAAAGCTTCCGCAACAAAGGCTATGCGATTTTCTCCTACTCTTTGAAGGCAGTAGGCATTGGCATTCTGTATCTTTCACTCTGGGCCGCGTTCCATGTCTACGCGCTTTTGCCGAGCGAAGCGGCCTTTGGCGCAATGCTGCTGGTCACGGCGGCAACGGCGGCGATGGCGGTATCGCAAAACGCGGAAATTCTGGCGGCGTTCGCGCTTGTTGGCGGCTTTGCCACGCCCATTTTGCTCTCCACTGGAGTTAACCGCGAATTCGCATTGTTCAGTTACGTTGCAATTTTAGACGTTGCCACCCTGCTCATGTTGCTGGTACGCCCGTGGAGGCGGCTGGTGCTGCTGAGTTACGCAGGAACGCTGCTGCTGTATCTCGGCTGGTGCGAGCAATATTACGGGCAGCCTGAATTACAACTCACTCTGGCTTTCGCCACGTTTTTCTTTTTGATTTTTGCCGTGATTCCGCTCCTGGGGAGGCAACCGGAAGAGGACGCGGCCAAATTTCATTTTGTGTTGCTGTCGTTGGCATTCGTCAATGCGGCGGTTTATTTTCTGGAAGTCTATGCCACACTCCCAACCGCCAATAAAGCAAATGCGGCGTGGTTCGCCCTGGCGCTTGCGGGGCTGTACATTCTGTTGAGCCGGCAGGCAGGAGCAAGGACCAACGATCCTGAGGTTTCGCAGAAATTGCACCTCCTGCACCTGGCGCTGGCCGCCGCATTTATCACGGTCGCCATTCCGATTCGGCTCGAGCAGCACTGGATCACGATTGGATGGTTCGTGGAAGCGGCCATTCTTCTGTGGGTGGCAAAGCGCATAAACTCAGAATTGCTGAATGCATTTGCCCTGTGCGGACTGGCGCTTGGCGTGGCGCGTTTGCTGTTCTTTGACGATTTCTATTCCACGCAGCTTATTTTCAATGCGCGCATGGCCACCTACGCTGTTGCAATTATTGTGCTGGCGGTGCTCGCCAGGGTTGCTTCCCTACGGCGCGACGATACGGCAAAACTGGTGGGAGGAATTGCCGTTGTTTCCCTGAACGTTCTTGCGCTGGCGGCGCTTACCCATGAAATTTCCGACTACTATGTCCATCACTCGATGCAGCAGTATCAACGAGTATGGGCGTCCGGCGATATTCAGAGGATTCGCGATGCCCGAATCAGCCGTGACTTCGCTTACTCCGCGCTTTGGATGCTATATGGTGCAGGGCTCATGATTGTGGGCTTCTGGCGGCGCACTGCATTTGTGCGCTGGCAGGCGCTGGTGCTACTCGCCGCGACCATTGCCAAGGTTTTCATCTACGATCTTTCGGAACTCGACCGCGTCTATCGCATCCTGAGCTTCATCGCATTGGGGATCCTGCTGCTGGCGGTTTCGTTTGTATATCAGCGGGACTGGCTCAAACTCTCGTCCAACAAACCGGCCGCGGACACCAGATGACACAAACTTCGATGAAATATCTGCTCGCCGCGTGTGCGGCTCTGTTATTCATCTTCGCGGCTGCCGGCCCGCATGAAGCTGCCATTCCTTATTTCCGCTATGTGCGGGAGATTAAGATCAGCGCGCCACGGCAACAAAATTACATTGTGGTAGACCAGGATTTGTGGGAGCACTCCCGCGCTGATTTATCGGACGTCCGTTTGTACGATCGCGGATCGCAAGTTCCGTACGCTTTGCGCAAGCAATCGGGTGGAGTTTTCAGTCTTGAACAAGATGCGAGAATCCTGAACTTAGGAACGGTCGCAGGCAAAACCGAATTTGATATTGATGCCGGAGCGCTCGAGGAATATGACCGCATACGGCTGCGGCTAAGCGCGCGGAATTTTGTGGCTACGGCAAAGCTCAGCGGAAAGCATTCTGCGAACGACGCTCACGCTGTGCATATTGGCGACTCTACTCTCTACGACTTCGCGCGAGAAAATCTCGGATCAAATTTCGTGCTGCAAATTCCGCCCTCGAGTTTCCCTTTCCTGCATGTGCAACTTTCTTCCGGAATAAAGCCGGAAGAGGTAAAGAGCGCGGCAATTTCAGATGTTTCGGAAAAACACGCGCAATGGGTCCCGGCAGGCGCTTGCCATTCGGGATCGGCCCCTGCATTAGGACAATTGGAAGTACCTCAGCGCCACGCAAGCTGGTACCGCTGCGCCTTTTCGAGCGCGGTTCCTATAGACCGGCTGATGTTCCAGGTGGGCGAAGCACAAATCAATTTCCGGCGCGATGTCAGAGTCTTTTCTGCAAGTGCTCCGGCACCCGGCGAAATTACGGGCAGCAACAAGCAGGTAGATTTTGGGCTGGTTTCGACCGGAGAGATCAGCCGCATAAAAACCACGCGCGAAGGGAAAAATATTGTTTCGGAAAATCTGGCGCTCAGTTTGCCTGAGGTGCGAGCGAAGGAGCTTGCCATAGAAATCGGCAATGGAGACGATGCACCGCTCTCCCTGACCGTGCGGCCCTTTTCAACCGCGCGGCGCGTTTATTTCGATCCCGCAGGGAAAACGAGCATCAGCCTCTACTCGGGAGACGAAAAGCTCGGGCCGCCAACGTATGATTACGCCAAATTTTTCCATGAAGATGCTTCAGCGGTGGAAGCGGATTTGGGGCCTGCCGGCGAAAATCCCGCCTATACAGGACGCCCGGATGAGCGCCCGTGGTCAGAGCAACATAAAAGCATTGTCTGGATCGCGATGTTAGCGGCGGTGGCGGTGTTGGCGCTGCTGGCCATCCGCGGCTTCGCGTCTGAGGCGAAAGGAAAAGCTTAGGCCTGCAACTGGGAGCTCAGGATTTCCCGCACTTCTGGTTTTGCTGATTTCTTCGGGTCAGTTAAAGCATTTTGAGCTTCACAAAATTTCCCGCAGTGCGCGAAAACTTCCTGCCGAATTCGCGCCGCTACTTCTTCTACAGTACCCGGGCTGACTACCGTCATATTGGCCAATGCGCTCAAATTAAGATATGCCGCGCGGTTTTTTTGAATGAAGTCGAGAGGATATTCCGGCTTGCGGTCACGCGCGCGCAGAGGGTCGGCATCGAGCAAATAGGCAATGCGGGGATGTGGCCCGAACCTCAGCAGAAACCGCACATAAGCCCTGCTCAGACCGGAGGCCGGCAAATTCGCAAGCTCATCATATAAATAGCGGTCGAAAATAACTACTCCGGTGCTTTTCCTACGCAATCGAGCGGTAATGATTTTTAAGCGAAGTGCGTCGAGCAGATAAAAAACAAAACGCGGCAGGGTCATGTACCAGGCCTGAACATTTTTATCCCGGCGGTTCACAGGTTTTTGCGGAGATCCGATTCCCTTTTCGCTTTTGAAGAAAAGATGGCTGGAAACCTCGCGCAACTTCCCCAACGCGGTGACGTCATCCCAGAACCTCAGGAGATCCACCGTCACACCGGCCGCGGCCAGACTGGCGCAGAGCGCTTCGATTTGCGTACTCTTTCCGGCGCCATCAACCCCGGAAAAGCTGATGATTAACGGTCCCGACGTGCCAGGTACCGGAGAAGGTGGAAGCGATGAAATATTGGTCATTGCTGAGTTACCTGAATATTATGGAGCGCCCGGAGGTTTGCTCGGGCTGGCCTTGGTCAAAGCCATCGTGGCTGCAATTGCCGCGCCCGCTCCGAGAATTGCGCCTACTTTTATAAATAAGGTTCGGGTCCGTCTTTGTTTTGCGGGAGCAATGGCAATACCCGCGGGTTCCGAGGCTGCATTCCCTGTGGTCGGCACTGGTTGCGCGGCCGCCGTTCCCACCGGTTGCTGAGTTTTTTGCTCCGTCTTTGCTGAATCCGCAGATGGACGGGGTTGCAATTGAGGAGAATCCGTCTGGGCTATTTCAATAGCCTGAGTTTTTTGCGCGCCATTTAATTGAGCAGCTTGCACAGTGCCCGGGCTATCTGGCAACCAAGCGGCATCCGCGGCCGCCGCACCGCTCGTCTCGGCAATTTGTTGCGCCGGGCACGTTATACACAAACTCAAGATGCTCATGAGCGCTACGCCCAGGTGCAGGCGAAAATTATTCATGTTGATTTCCTTCGTGCGTCAAAAGCTCTTAATTACGGTCTTCGTTCACGCGGCGTTCGCCGCCGCGGAGATGCCGTTCCGGTCCTGCATGGCAGGCATGGGGAACCGCTGAAAACTTTCGACGGCATCGCTGGTCTTTTCGTAGATTTCAAAAAGCCGGTCTACGCGCGTAACCTCAAGAATGACTGCCAATGCAGGCGGAATGGCGGCAAGCTTCACGTCTCCGTTCCGCTTCATGGCCTGCTCCATGCACTGCACGAGCATTTCAATCCCCGCGCTGTCGAGGCGGGAAACCCCGGAGAAATCCAAGACCAGCTGTGGCCGGTCATTTTTCAGGAAAGGCAGTAGCTTTTCCAGGATCACCTTCGTATGACCAACCGTCAATTTTTCAGGCAAATGGTTTACCACTAGCAAACGTTCTGTGCTCATATTTCCGCCCTTGGAAGACTTAATGCTGATACAGGCATTGTGACTGGCGCTTCTGCCGGAGCAAAGACATCAGGAGTCCAGATGCCGACGCTCTCTTCCTCAAACGGCCCCTTGTATTTCGCGGGGTTTTGCGCCCGCAGAGTTCGCCACATTTGTTGAATTGAGGAACGCTCATTCCGGCTGAACAGCTTCGCATCGTCAAACGTTACCGCAATGTTCCGGCGCAAATGTACAAAGCGGCTTCCATCAATCACGGCATGGGACACATCAAGGTCCTGCCCAAGATGCGAAAAGGACAAAATCGAGGAGTCCTCGATTACAGTATTCCGCTCAATCACGCAGTCCCGCTCCAGGCTGCTGCCACGGGTGATTAATGCGGAAGAGCGGACTTTCGTCCTCCGGCCAATGAAGGCGGGAGCAACGATCCGCGCGCAAGAGTGGATCGAGGCGCTCTCTCCGGCCCAAACGCCCGGTCTTATTTCGGTTCCGCATGGCTTAAGCTCACACCGTCCCGTGAGCGAATCCATTACCAGGCGGCGCACGTCGTGAGCATCATTCAAGCGGTTGACATAACCGGTAACCAAGTAAGGAGAATCAGGCGCTGTCTCCATTGCCGCAATGGAGTTCAGGCCCATGCCCGCGTGACGGATCGCCCTCGCGCCCATCATCCATAACTCCAGCGGGCCATTCTTGTCGCGAGCGCGCGTCAGTATTCCCGCCTGGGCCTGATGACAACGTATGATGCCCGCAAGATCAAATTCGATATAAGCAGCGACCCGCATCATCAGGGTCATCTCGACCCCCATGAGGGATTGCTGAGCGATCATCTCGGCCATTGAGCGGCGGTCCAGGGAGCGTCTGACAATTGTTGTTCCATCCTCCTGGAGACATTCCGGAAGATGAATGGAATTGTCCGCCATCACCGTAATTGCATGGATCCCGGATTTACGTAGGCGTTGAATAGTGCGTTGTAGAACCGATTCACCTAAAATTTCAGTACAAACAATCGGAGTATGGACCGGCTGCAATGCATTTTTCCTTCCGGTTAGATCGTGTTTTGCAGAGGGCCAATCGCCGACAACTAGGATTGCGCTGACGAACACTTAGGGCTCCTTTTCTGTATCTTGGATGTAAGCAGGGGGAAAGATGTTGGTCTAATCAGGCAAAAATGCGGACCACCCCAAAGCCTTTAAGAATGTATTCGATGTGAAAAATCTGAGAGCCTCTGTAATTTATTACATCTTGGGGGGACGAAGAATACCTGCAAAGCTGTATTTCCTATTAATTAAAAATTAGGTACCTTGTGTTTTTCTCATGGACTGGATCTCAGTCTCTCTACCCAGTCCCGTTGATTTAATTTCTGTATCAAGGGGCCTTGCAGAATGTCAGATTCATCTTCGGAAGCTTTATCGTCCAGCCTTTCATCTTCTGAACTTTTATCTTCTGAAACTGGCGCTGAAGCCGGTGCCAGCCGCTTCAACCCGCCTGAATCATCTACTGAGACGCAAAACCGAACAAATCGGAATATGGATGTGCTCTCCCGTCTGGTTTTTGGTGGATACGCGGGAGACTTCGCGACATTGTCCGCTTCGGGCGAAGAGTTCTATGCGGAGCTTGAGTATGTAGCGAAACTAAATTCTGAGGAACTCCGCGATTTTGCATCCCTGGCAAATGAGAACCACGTGCTGGTGCGCGGTCTGCAGGTGCTCGAACGAGTTGCAATAAAAACCGGCAATGAGAGGATTTCGGAATGGTGCCAGGAGGCGCTTACGGCGGAGCGGAACCGCGCGCAACATGCCGCTTCGGTTTTGGCACCGATTTGCTCTGTCCTGGAATCGGCGGGCGCAAAAGTCGCGGTCATAAAATCTTTGGACCACTGGCCGGATTTAGGATCGGACCTGGACCTCTACACCACGGGCAGTCCACGGACCGTAAGGCAGGTCATGCGGAAAAAATTCGGTGCAGAAGAAGAGGCCCGCAGTTGGGGAGACCTGCTGGCGCATAAATGGAACTTTAAAGTTCCGGGACTGCCGGAATCGGTTGAGATTCATGTCCGCAATTTAGGCCAGACCGGAGAGCAAACAATTTTGGCGCAGCGCGTAATTGCGCGTAGATCGAAGAAGAGCATCCATGGGCTCGCCTTTTATGTGCCCGCGCCCGAGGAACGCGTCCTGATTTCCACTCTGCAAAGGATGTACCGGCATTTTTATTTCCGGCTTTGCGACATGGCCGATTTCGCCATGCTGCTGCGAAACAATGCGATTGACTTCGTAGAGTTGCGCAGCGCTGCCATGGCCGGACGCATTTGGCCCGGTGTGGCTAATTTTCTTCTCCTCGTTTCCGAATACGCCAAACAATACGGAAGCCCGGTCCGCATCTCGCATGAAGTGCTGGCTGCCGCTCCATTCCCAGAGATGCGTGTGCAGGTAGGCGGAGATTTTTTGCGGATCCCGAAAGGCCCCGCGGCGGGACTCTACCGCTCCCAATTAGTGGGAGCAGGCATTCACGGGGATTTGCGGGCGGCCCTGCGCTTGAGCATGCTGCCTCCATTGGCGGTGAGCGCTTTTGTGGCATACCACATCACCGGCAGCGATAAAGGAGTGTGGTAGAGCCGACAGTTCATTCGCAGTTGCAATTCATAGGGACGTTACAGCATGTACCCGATGGAAGACGGCGCTTCTATAACGCTAAAGTGGATTCATGAGATTTTTATTCATCTCTGTGGCAAACTGCAACTCCCGTGATGGGTGAGTGATTTCCGCTCCGCCAGCTCTTCCGCTCTAATGCAAGAGACATATCTTAATCAATGGTCCTGAGAGGTCTCTCCCTACTTGAAGCGGCATCCGGGAAAAAAGCATGAAAATTGCGCAAATAGCACCACTTTACGAGAGCGTTCCGCCAAAATTTTATGGCGGGACCGAACGTGTTGTCTCATGGTTGACGGAAGAATTAGTGCGGCTGGGACACGATGTGACGCTTTTTGCCAGCGGCGATTCAGTCACGAATGCGCGCCTGGTGCCGGTTTGCAAAGAGGCGCTTCGCTTGAGTCCCACCTGCATGGACCAGGCCGCGCACCACGTGCTGATGATTGAGCAGGTATTCAATGAAAAAGACAGCTTTGACCTCCTCCATTTTCATCTGGACTATCTCCACTTCTCGTTGAGCCGCAGGGAAAGCGTCCCGCATATTTCCACGCTTCACGGCCGCCTGGATATTCCTGATCTGGTTCCGCTTTACCGTGAGTTCCGCGAAATGCCTTTGACCTCAATTTCTGATGCGCAGCGTGCGCCATTGCCGTGGGTAAACTGGCAGGGCACCGTCTACCACGGTTTGCCGGAAGAGGAATATTCTTTGGGCAGCGGAAATGGAAAATATCTTGCGTTTCTCGGGCGTGTTTCCCCTGAAAAGGGCCTCAACCGGGCCATTGAGATCGCCAAGCGCGCAGAAATTCCTTTAAAAATCGCCGCCAAGATTGACCGCGCCGATACCGAATACTTCCAAACTGTGATCAAGCCCTTGCTCAAACATCCCCTGATCGAATTTCTTGGTGAAATTGGCGGGCAGGAAAAAAATGAATTTCTGGGCAATGCCATGGGCCTTCTTTTTCCAATTTGCTGGCCGGAGCCGTTTGGGCTGGTGATGATCGAAGCCATGGCATGCGGAACGCCGGTCATCGCGTACCCCTACGGATCAGTTCCTGAGATCATGGAAGACGGAGTTACCGGATTTGTGGTTGCCGATGTTTCTTCCGCCAGCAAAGCGGCGCATCAGTTGCACAGAATTGACAGGAAGGTTTGCCGGCAGCGCTTTGAGCGGAGGTTTAGTGCGGCCCGCATGGCCCAGGACTATCTTTTGATATATAAGAAGCTTTTATGCGGCGAGCCGGAACCGGTGGAAATTAGTCACGGAGATTTTAATTGGATCAAGTTAGCGTCGCCCAACCGTACTACATAGCGAGCCGGACTTCTCCGGCCGAGTCACGCTCCTGCGTGCTGAAATATGGCAAGACTTTTGCCATTTTCGACCATTATGGCGATATCGAACCCATAGGCATGGGCGAAGAAGGAATTTTTCATCTCGGCATGCGGCATCTCTCGAAATTTGTTTTTCACATGTGGCAAGAGCGACCTTTGCTGCTCAGTTCCACAATCAAAGCGGACAATTGTTTTTTTACAGCTGATTTGGCCAATGTGGATGTCTGGCAGGGCGGCCGGATCGTGATTCCACGGGGCACGTTGCATGTGTTGCGTTCGAAATTCTTGTATGACGGCGTGTGCCACGAGCAATTTAAGCTGAGGAACTTTGGCGCTCAGGAAGTCCAGGTACCGCTGCAACTGCAGTTTGAGGCCGATTTCGCCGATATTTTCGAGGTGCGCGGCATGCAACGCAAGAAAAAAGGGCGCACCCTTGACCCTCGCGTGCTGCACGGAAGCGTGTCGCTGGCCTATGAAGGGCTCGATGGAGAGCTGCGCGAGAGCTGCATTACGTGCCAACCTGCGCCTTTCCAAAATTCCGCCAAAGAAATCTGCTTTGAATTTTCCTTGGGCCCGGGAAAAGAAACTGAATTTGAGCTGGCCATCAGCTGCTCTTCAGGAAAGCGCAAAAGTGTGCCTGGTTATTCGGTGGCGCTGCAGCAAATTCAGGACGAGCTGAATACCTCCCTGGAAAAATTCCCCCAGGTATCGAGTTCCAACTCGCGCTTCACCGACTGGATGAAACGCTCGACTGCCGATGTGGTGATGATGACGATTGGGAACCCGGAAAAGAATTATCCCTATGCCGGCGTGCCCTGGTTCAGCACAGTGTTCGGACGGGACGGCATTGTCACCGCTTTGCAGACGCTTTGGATGACTCCGGCGCTGGCCAAGGGAGTGCTGGAATTCCTGGGCGATACGCAGGCCATTGAGGTGAATCCGGAGATGGAAGCGGAACCGGGCAAGATCCTGCATGAAATGCGCAGCAGCGAGATGGCTGTGTTGAAAGAAATCCCTTTTGGGCGGTATTACGGGTCGGTGGATGCGACGCCGCTTTTTGTCATGTT
>Ga0134128_10006395_pt1 | contig 14273 bp, 12 predicted proteins | sample KB31754_FD_96462 | JGI IMG/M metagenome (GOLD analysis project Ga0134128, IMG submission 96462) | Terrestrial soil microbial communities with excess Nitrogen fertilizer from Kellogg Biological Station, Michigan, USA - KB3-175-4 | ecosystem: Environmental > Terrestrial > Soil > Unclassified ... | reverse complement strand
TCTTTATTATTCCCTTCCCATTCTTTTTTACCAAGATACAGGTAAAGAATATTTTCGCCGATCTCCATCACGCTGTTCATATCATGAGTATTGATCACCGTGGTCATATCATTTTCTTTGGTGATCTCATGGATGAGCTTATCAATCACCATCGATGTCTGAGGATCAAGGCCGGAATTGGGCTCATCACAAAACAAGTATTTTGGTTTCAATACAATTGCCCTTGCGATGCCGACTCTCTTTTTCATACCACCACTTATTTCCGAAGGAAATTTCTTGTTGGTATCTTTTAAATTTACCCTGTCCAGCACATCATTTACGCGCTCCATTTTTTTGGCATGGCTCCATTTGGTAAACATGTCCAATGGAAATTTTACATTTTTTTCCACCGTCATACTATCAAAAAGAGCAGAGCCCTGGAAAAGCATGCCTATTTGCTGGCGCAACTCTTTCCGTTGTTCCTGTGCCATAGTTGTCAGATCCTGCCCATCAAAAATCATATCTCCGCTGTCCACTTCAAATAACCCAACCATACATTTTTGCAGGACCGTTTTTCCACTTCCGCTCGTGCCGATGATTAGGTTTGTTTTACCGGTTTCCATCACGGCACTTACATTATCAAGAATTTTTTTATCTCCAAAAGATTTAGAAACATTTTTTATTTCTATCATAACACTTTAGGTTAAATATTTTTATCGGACTTCTTTCCCCACGATCGAACGCAGCAAAATATTTTTTATAATAAAAAGAATGACAGCACATAATCTGCAATCAAAATAAGAATACAACTTGAAATCACCGCTTTGGTGCTTGCCCTGCCGATTTCTAATGACCCCCCTTTTACATTATAGCCATAAAACGAAGGAACACTGCTGATAATAAATGCGAATGAATAGGCTTTTGCAAGTGCAAACCAGACATTTTTAGGTAAAAAATTTCGTATCAGCCCACGGTCATAAGTATCAGCAGACAAGATGCCTCCGAGGCTTCCCGCAAGACGACCACCATAAATACCCAATACCATCGATATCACCACTAACAAAGGAATGGTGATCAAGGCGCCGAGAATTTTAGGTGCTATTAAATAAGATTTGGTATTGATGCCCATTATTTCAAGCGCGTCAATTTGCTCACTTACGCGCATATTCCCCAACTCACCTGCGATCTTACTGCCAACTACGCCTGCCAGTACAATACAAACCAACGTAGGTGCAAATTCAAGTATAACAGTATCGCGAACTACCTGCGCAATCGTTTCGTCCGGAACCAAGGGGCTTGTCAATTGGTAAGCGGTTTGAATTGCACTCACCGCGCCCATAAATATCGAAATCACCGACACAATCCACAGAGAGCCGAAGCCGATTTCAACAGATTGATGCATGAGCTCCTTCCAATACATTCTGATATTTTCCGGCCTGGTGAACATGCCCCGCATCATATTGATATAGGCGCCGAGTGTAGAAATTAATTTCATTTTATTAACTTAGAAAATTTTCGATGTTTACCCTTCGGGATTTAGTTTTTTAGCCTTTCTCCATCCTCTCGGATTAGATTGTTCAGCGGCAATTTTTTTCTCACATTTCGTCTGCGCGTCTAATACCGCGATCAAAACCATATTATAAATGCTGCGAACCTGGCTGCCGAGCTGAAGAATATGAACGGGTTTTCTAATGCCAAGCAGCACTGGCCCGATGGCCTCGGCCCCACCAACCTCCTGCAAAAGATTATAGGCCACGTTACCGGCCGCCAGGTTTGGAAAAATAAGCACGTTCACATCGTAATTTACCAACTCGCTAAAGGGATAATTGTCCTTTAAAATCTCTTTGTTAAACGCAACATTTGCCTGCATCTCACCATCAATCAGCAGCGACGGCTCTTTTTGCTTTACGATTTCACGGGCCTCGGCCACCAATCTTGCTTCGGGAGAGTCACTGCTTCCGAAATTAGAATAGCTCAGCATAGCAACGCAAGGCACAATACCAAAGTTTTTTACTTCCCTAGCCACCATCAAAGCAATATCTGCAAGTTCCTCAGCGGTCGGATTAAAATTGACCGTTGTGTCAGCAAGAAACAGGGGGCCTTTTTTGGTCATCATGATGTACATACCCGCCACTTTCTTTGATCCTTCTTCAAGGCCAATGATTTGCAACGCCGGCCTTATCGTGTTAGGATAATTTTTTGAAAGGCCGGAAATCATGGCATCTGCCTCGCCTGTTTCCACCATCATGCAACCAAAATAATTTCGGTCGCGCATCATCTTTTTAGCCTCGTAATAGTTAAAGCCTTTGCGTTGGCGCTTCGCGAAAAAGATCTCGCCAAATTCCATTCTTTTTTTCTGCGATTGATCACTTTTTGGGTCAATAATTGGCATTCCTGTCAGATCAATTCCATTCGCTTCCGCAATCTTTTTTATTTTTACCGGATCTCCTATTAGAATGGGGAAGGCAACGCCTTCATCGAGCACGAGTTGCGCCGTCTTTAATATTTTTTGATTTTCTGCTTCCGCGAAAACCACCCTTTTCGGCTCCTTTCTCGCTCGTGCACCGATCACACGTAGCAATTGATTATCGATTCCCAGCCGCTCATCAAGCTCATGTTTATATGCGTCCCAATCTGTGATCGGGTGACGCGCAACGCCGCTTTCCATTGCAGCTTTCGCTACAGCCGGCGCTACAGTTGACAGCAACCTGTTATCCAAAGGTTTTGGAATAATATAAGTAGGGCCGAAAACGAGATTTTTCTCGTTATAAGCCATCATCACAATATCAGGAACGGGTGACTTTGCCAACTCTGCCAAAGCGCGCACAGCAGCAAGCTTCATCGCTTCGTTAATTTGTGTGGCTCTTACATCAAGCGCTCCGCGAAAAATATAAGGAAAGCCCAGAACATTATTTACCTGGTTTGAAAAATCACTTCGACCCGTCGCCATGATCAAATCCTTACGGACAACGATCGCCTTATCATACGTGATTTCGGGATCGGGATTAGCCAGGGCAAAAACGATTGGATTTTTCGCCATGCTTTTTATCATTTCCGGTGTTACTACATCGCCAACGCTCAGCCCAACAAAAACATCGGCATCTTTCATCGCAGCCGCCAAAGTCAAATCCTTATTTTTCGTGATGGCAAACTTTATTTTTACTTCATCAAGATCGTCACGATCGCGGTGCAACACCCCTTCTTTATCAAACATCAAAAAATTTGCAGGGTCCGCTCCCACAGCTACATACAATTGCACACAAGCCATAGCTGCGGCGCCGGCGCCATTCACTACAAATTTTGCACGGCCTATTTTTTTCTTCTGAATTTCCAACGCGTTCAATAATGCCGCAGAGCTGATGATCGCCGTTCCATGCTGATCATCATGCATTACGGGAATCTTTAACCTTTCCCTTAATTTTTGCTCTATATAAAAACATTCCGGCGCCTTGATATCTTCCAGGTTAATTCCCCCAAAAGTCGGCTCCAGTGCGGCCACGATTTCCACAAATTTTTCAGGATCTGTTTCGTTTATTTCAATATCAAAGACATCAATATCTGCGAATATTTTAAATAAAACACCTTTGCCTTCCATGACGGGTTTGCCAGCTATCGCGCCTATATTTCCTAATCCCAACACCGCGGTTCCATTGCTGATCACTCCGACCAAATTACCTTTTGCAGTGTATTGATAAGCAGCTTCAGGATTGTCATAAATTTCCATACAAGGAACCGCAACTCCGGGAGAGTAAGCCAATGAAAGATCTCTTTGAGTTTTAGTCGCCTTGGTGGGAATTACTTCTATTTTACCAGGTCTTCCCTTCGAATGATAGTCGAGCGCCTCCTGATTACGAAGATTTTTTTGCATAAGAATTTTTGATCCGAAAGCCGTATGAGGCCGTTATTTTTATAGAAAAAAAAGTAAAGATAGTTAATGTGCAGGATTCGTTATACAGGAGTGGAAACAGCCAGCCATGCCATAATCTCCATCCCGTTCCTGATGGCCCTTTCATCCGCATTGAACGTGGGTGTATGCACGCCGGACGTAATATTTTTTTGTTTGTTACCAACGCCTAATCTGAAAAAACAGGCAGGAATTATATGAGAATAAAATGCAAAATCTTCTGCGCCCATCCGCATCTCGGTTTCTTCCACATTTTCTTCACCCGCCAATTCGGAAGCCTGTTGTTTTGCTTGCGCCGTTAAACCAATATTGTTTACAACGAAAGGATACCCAACGTCTATTTCAACGTCAATTTGAGCCCCTGAAATGCCGGCTGTTTGCGTGCAAATATTTTTAATCATCTCATGAGACCTGAAACGCCACTCTTCATTCATCGCCCGGAAAGTACCCATTAATTTAACCTCGGATGGAATCACATTCGTTGTGTTACCACCCTGGAACGACGTGATAGAAAGCACAGAAGGATTAAATGGATTATTCATTCTGCTGATGAGCTGCTGAAAATTTACAACTAACTGCGAAGCCGCAAGAATCGTGTCAGCCGTCAGATGTGGCGCTGCTGCATGGCCGCCTTTACTTTTTACGGTAATATATATTTCATCAGCGCTGGCCATTACCATTCCACCGCGAAAACTCAATTTGCCTACCTCAAGATTCGGATGAACATGTAAAGCAAAAATGGCGGCCGGCTTTGGATTTTCAAGTGCACCTTCTTTGATCATGAGACTTGCGCCACCGGGGTTTTTTTCCTCCCCCGGTTGAAAGATCAATTTAATGGTTCCTTCCCATTTGTCTTTTAATTCGTTCAAAATTTTTGCTGCGCCGAGCAGGCAGGTAGTATGTACATCATGGCCGCAGGCATGCATCACTCCCGGATTCTTTGAGCGGTACGGCACGTCATTTTGTTCGAGAATTGGCAGCGCATCCATATCCGCACGTAAGGCAATCACACGGCTTGCTGCATTTTTCCCTTTGATAATCCCAACCACGCCGGTGGTGGCCATTACCTGAAAATCAATTCCCCATTCTTTCAATTTTCCCTGCACAAATGCTGATGTCTCAAATTCTTTGTAACTCAATTCAGGATTGGCATGTAGATGATGCCGCACCGCGATAAATTCGTCCTCGTATTTTTCCGATAGCCTCTTTATATTATCTATCAACATGATGATTCAGTTGTTATTTGCTCAAATGTAAAAAGAGTTTCGTGGATGAAACTCTTTTATTTGAAGAAGCCTATTCTTAATGATAGAGCTTGAAATATTTTTATTCGTTTATAGATGCAACAAAATCTGGGGCTAAAAAGTTCGAACGAAAGGCACAATACAATCGTAAGCCGCAAAGCTTTACGCTGATGAAAAAAAGGATAAAACCTACATTTGCGCTTATATGGATATTCTTACTAAATACTTTGATGACTTCACTAATACTCAACTCCAACAATTTGGCGCTTTAAAAAATTTATATGAGGAATGGAATCAGAAAATAAACGTGATCTCAAGAAAAGATATGGAGCAATTTTATGAGCATCATGTCCTGCATTCGCTTTCGATTGCTACGCAATTTGATTTTCCGGATGGATATGAAATTATGGACCTTGGCGCCGGTGGCGGTTTTCCGGGTATTCCTCTGGCTATTTTTTTCCCGGAAGTCCATTTTCATTTGGTAGATAGCATCAATAAAAAATTAAAAGTAGCATCCGCTGTAGCGGAATCGATCGGCCTGAAAAACCTGACTGTACAACATTCAAGAGCAGAAGATATTAAAGATAAAAAATTTGACATGGTTATTTCCCGGGCTGTTGCGCCTTTGAAAGATCTTTGGTATTGGAGCAAACCGTTATTAAAAAAGCGCCCCATTGATCAACCGAAAAAATTGAACGGATTGATCTGTCTAAAAGGCGGAGATCTCGCAAAAGAAATTTCTGAAAGCGGCTGCCGCCCAAAGATCTGGGAAATTGAAAATATTTTTGACGAGGAATTTTTTAAAGAAAAATATATTTTATCAATTAGCTGATTAGCCAATTGACTAATCAGCTAATTGGCTACCAATTCAACTTCAACAAATTATTCTTTTGATCAACATCGGCCATTCGTTTTGTCGGGTCAATTTCTACCTCTACCACTTCATTTAACGGATGTTTAAACTCAAGAACATAAGTTGGATTTGTCCAGTTCCATTCTTCATGAACAAACCTCTTTTCTTTATTTTCCGCGGGTTTGTCACCAAGCATCAGATCCGTAGGAACATAATGTAATTCTTTTGTGCCATCTTTAAATGTAAGTTCGAGATCAACAGGCATAGGCATTTGTCCGATCCTTTTCAACCGAACTTTTGATACGCCATTTTCTTCCCAAAGACTATCGATTCCGTAGTCAATAGTCTTGGTGGTATTTACCCAATACTCTTTATACCAGTCAAGCTGCACCCCGCTCACATCCTGCGCTACCTTCATAAAGTCTGAAGCGTTCGGATGCTTAAATCTCCACAGTTTATAATATTCCAACATTATCTTATCTCTGACGTCGGTGCCAACGATGTAGCCTAATTGCTCCAGGAAGATTTCACCTTTCGAATAAGAATTAATGCTGTACCCAAAATTGGTATTATAATGATCTGAAAAAGTGGTTAATGGCTCATCCAAATTTTGTTTTACCAAATAATAATAACCATTATAAGCACCGGCGTGATTTAAAGGGAGCTTCTCACTACTTTTCAAGCCCATCTTTTCATCATAAAATGCCGAAACCTCGCCTTCGGCCCAGCTTGTAAACCCTTCGTCCATCCACGGATATTGATTCTCATTGGTGGCGAGCATCATCTGGTACCAGCTATGCATCCATTCATGAAAAACCGTTCCAAGGCTTGGGCCTTTTATTAATGTCGCCATTGGATATTCCATGCCGCCATCACCACCCTGGATGAATGAATATTGAGGATAGGCATATTTTCCAAACCTTTTTTCCATATAAGGCAAAACGGTTACCGCGGCATCCGCAACTCTTTCCCAGCTTTTCTGTAAGGAATCGACTTTTTTATAGATCACGTTTAAAACAACGCCGTTTTGTTTTCTTACAATATGTTCATAGCCTGGATCTGCGGCCCAAACAAAATCGTGAACGTTTTTTCCAACAAAATGCCAGCTGCGTTTTTCAGAGGTAATATTTTTTAATGGCGTGCCCGGTTTATCATATCCCCAGCCAATTTCATTTGCGTTTAACAACACACCCGTTCCGCCTAATTTATAAGATTTGTCAATTTTGATAGTCACATCATAATCACCCCACACGCCGTAAAACTCGCGCGCGACGTATTGCGCAGGATGCCAGCCTTCATAATCATATTCGCAGATTTTAGGATACCATTGGCTCATACTATAACGGATTCCCTCTTCATTGTCACGACCGCTTCTTCTTATTTGTACAGGAACCTGGGCTTCGAAGACCAAATCAAATATCACTTTGCTTTTTGGCAAAATCGGTTTGGTCAAATTGACTTCCAAAATGGTTCCATGGTATTTTAAAGGCTGTTCAACACCATTTAATTTCAATGATTTTATTTTCTGATAACCAATCTCATTTGGTGCCAGTTTTGAGATCCGGTCCGTCACTCTTGAATCCCAATCAGGACGGCCGTTCACCAATATTTTCCCCAGCTCACGGCTTCGCACGTCCATTTCGCTTCCCGGCTGAAACGCATTCCAGTACAAATGAAAATAAACCTTATTGAGCTTATCCGGGGAATTATTCGTGTATTCCAATTTTTGAATTCCATTGATAAGATTGGCATTCACATCAACATCCACATTCATATTATAATTCACATGCTGCTGCCAACGACCCGGCTGGGCGTAGGAATAGGTAAACAATAAAATAGTTAAAACAAAAAATAAGCTGAGTTTCTTCTTCATGGTGTCAATTTAAAAAATGGTATTTGTAAACATCGTAAAAAATGATTTATAAAAAAAACAAAAATGGAAGACAGCACAAAAGGAAAATAAATTTAAGGGAATCTTTGCATGCGATGCATTCTATCAATCAGACAGCAGCATTAGGACGGAAAAAGCCCGGTATTTCCCCGGGCTTTTTCGAATCTGCAAAAATGACTTTTCTATATTTTGGCTTTTCAGGCCATGTATATTTTGTTACACCAGCATCGTAACGGGATTTTCTAAAAATCCTTTTACCGTTTGCAGGAAAGCAGCTCCCACAGCGCCATCCACGCTTCTATGATCGCAACTCAAAGTAACTTTCATGACATTAGTCACCGCAAAGCCGTCACCTTTTTTCACCACTTTTTCTTTAATCGCACCTACCGCAAGGATTGCGCTATCCGGAGGATTGATAATCGCTGTGAATTGCTCAATATCCATCATTCCAAGGTTAGAAACCGTAAAAGTATTGCCGCTATATTCTTCCGGTGTAATTTTTTTGTTTCTTACTTTCTCATATAACTGCGATGCGTCAGCGGCGATTTGCGACAATGATTTTTGATCAGCAAACCTGATTACGGGAACCATTAATCCTTCAGGTACTGCAACTGCAGAACCAATATGAATATGTTTGTTCACGCGAATGAAATCGCCTCTCCAGCTGCTGTTTACAGCGGGATGCTGGCGCAGCGCCATGGCACATGCTTTTATTACCAAATCATTGAAAGAAACTTTGGCAGGACTAATTTCGTTGATTGACTTACGCGAGCGAATGGAATTATCCATATTGATCTCCATCGTCAGGTAAAAATGCGGCGCCTGAAATTTGCTTTCGCCCAATCTGCGGGCAATCGTTTTGCGCATCTGAGAATTAGGAACGTCTTCATAGCTTTCCTGGCCTGTTTGCGCAAATGGTTGAACCGGTTTCGCGTCAACAGCTTTCTTCGCTTGTTCCTGGGGTTTAGCTGCGGGAACGTAGGAGTCCACGTCCTTTTTTATAATTCTTCCACCGTCGCCGCTACCCGGCACCTGGGAAATGTCAATGCCTTTATCAGCCGCTAATTTTTTAGCCAATGGCGATGCTTTTACTCTGCCGCCATCTACCGAAGATTGTTGTGCCGTTTCATTACTCTGCGCAGCAGGCTTTGCAGCTTTTTGCTCCGCCTGCTTTTCCTGAGGTTTATTTTCAGTTTTGGGAGCACTTTGTCCGCCGCCGTTCTTTTCAGCTTCTACAAAAGCAGAAACGTCCGTTCCCGGTTTTCCTACGATAGCAATGATCTCATTGATCTTAGCGGCTTTGCCGGCTTCCACACCGATATATAAAAGCGTACCTTCTTCATATCCTACCACATCCATCGTTGCTTTATCTGTTTCAACTTCTGCCAATGAATCATCGGACTTCACCAAATCACCGACTTTTTTATTCCATTGAATGATTTTCCCTTCGGTCATGGTATCGCTCATCAGAGGCATCCTGATTACTTTTGCATCCTTTGGCAATTCAACGCTTTGACCGCCGTCCGCAGGTTTGTTATCGGATTGATTTTCCTGCTTTTCAGCTATCGCTTTTTCCTCATTCTCATTTTTGCCACCAGCCTGTTGGCCTTCGGTTCCGCCATCAGCTTTATTCTCATCTTTTTTTCCACCTTTTCCTTCTGCGTCCAGGATTGATTGATATTCTTCACCCTCTTTACCCACGATCGCAATGATATCGTTGATCTTCGCGGCTTTTCCAGCTTCTACACCGATGTACAGAAGCGTTCCTTCTTCGTATCCAACTACGTCCATTGTGGCCTTGTCTGTTTCCACTTCGGCGAGAGAATCATCGCTTTTTACTTTATCACCAACTTTTTTGTTCCATTGAATGATTTTCCCTTCGGTCATGGTATCACTCATCAACGGCATTCTAATCGCTGTCGCCATAATATAAATTCAGTTTTTATATGAGAATTAAGGCGTGAAATTAATGCAAAATGAGGAAACTAATAAAAGGGAATTGTCAGCAATAAATTTTGTTGAAATTAAAGGACGAAACCGTAATTTAATTGGAGTCGCCCAACAGGCTTATTTATTGGTATATTTTTGAAAAATATCCTTCTGAAAGCGTAGCAGAATTTGTACCGATTATTTCTGCGGCATTCATATTAAAAGTGCCCCGGATTCTTTTAGTGGCGGTATTATGTTCAAGGATAGTAAGCGTACCGCTTCCTGCTGACATATAACTTGTTCCGAAGTTATATTGACCAATATAATCCGGCCCAAAAGAGCTAAAAGTGTAGGTTCCGGCTTTAATATCGGATGGAACGGATATCCCAACCGTTTTTGAAACATCCTGGTTGCTGGCAGAAATATTGATTTTACCAAATACATTAAATCCGCTCACGGAATATACGGCAAACTGAACGCCATCGACCTTAACTCTAAATGTATCGGAAGCGGTTGCCGGAGGGATTGCAATGGTTTGATATGAAATATTTTTAAAAACGCCGGCAGTTATGATCTTTTGCTTGCTGTCAAATTGCCGGTAAACTTTCATACTAAAAGTTCCACTCAGGGTTTTTTTGGCCGTATCGACTGAAGTAATGGTCATAGTGCCACCCGACTGATCCGCCGAATTTCCCTGATTGGTGGCATAAGTATAGGCGGTGTCTTTGGAATAAGCCCCGACATTGGACGCGCTGCCAATGTTTAATGTATATTGATGAACCGAAGAATCTGCAACTCTTAGCACGATCTGTTCGCCATTTACAGACTGACCTGTTATAGCAATTACTCCAGATGTGATGGCCGCAGAAGTCCCTCTATCAGCCACGAATTTGACACCATCAATCGTAGCAGTAAAAGTGCCCGAACCTGGAGACGCCGGCTGCGTAATCAGGGACGAATCTACATCTGAAAGAAAAAATTCTTTCTGACAGGAAGTATTTTGTAAGGAGATAAGAAATAAAAGCAAAAGGCCGAAAGCAGTTCTCATAAGGTCAATTTAAAAATGGATGGAGGCGATATTAAAGCTCACTCCAAATATCTGGTAAAAAAAATCAAATATAATTGTTTATAGAAAAGAAATCATCGGAAAGCCACTACCATTAATATTCTTTCCGGGAATTTTCAAAATATGTTGCACTAACGCTTTTCAAATCTTTTTATTTCAAAACTGCGAATGATTTTTTCGACCATTTAAAAAACCTGTTCCACGTTCACTCTTCATAATAATTCAGGTCTTTGTTAAAGCTTTCTTTTAATTGCGTCAGCGCAAGAATTGCTATTAAAGAAAGGCCAAAAATCATTATGTAGCCGGCAGTAATAATATTAAACCTATGTACAAAATATTCAAAAAGGAATGTGCTCGGAATCAGCGCCCCTCTTACAAAATTAGGCGCTGTGGTCGTAACGGTAGCGCGCACGTTGGTGCCAAACTGCTCTGAGGAAATCGTCACAAAAGTAGCCCAGTAGCCGACTCCGAGCCCCATAAAGAACGCAAGCCAATGAAAACGGGTTTCAGTGAGCCCGGTACTGCCCAGGTACCATGCCGAGCTGATCATAATCAAAATCTGAAACAGGAAAACAGTAATTTTTCGTGACCGGATTATTTGCGCCAGCAAACCGGCCAAAATATCTCCCAGCGAAATTCCTATATAGGTAAATAAAATTCCTTTGCCTGCGCTGAGTGTTTCAGGCGCACCCAATGCCTTTCCAAACTCTGGCGCCTGCGTTACAAAAATGCCGACAACGAACCAGATAGGCAGCCCGATCAGCAGGCAGTAAATATATCGCAAGAGTCTTTCGCGATTTTTAAAGAGCAATGAGATTTTTCCTTTTCCGGCATTTTTGTTTGCAACACTTTTATATAAACCCGATTCAAAAGTGCCCGCACGCAGCGCGAGAAGTAAAAGCCCGATGACGCCGCCAACGACATAAGCATGCCGCCAATCGAAATGAGTCGCAACAAAGAACGCGGCAATTGCGCCCAAAACGCCTATACCCGCCACCATCATGGTTCCATAACCGCGCTTATCCTTATGCATGCTCTCGCTTACCAGTGTTATACCGGCGCCTAATTCTCCGGCGAGGCCAAGACCTGCGATAAAGCGGATGACAGCGTAGGTATGAATATCATGCACAAAGGCATTGGCAATGTTGGCAAATGAATACAATAAGATAGACCCAAACAATACCTTCACGCGGCCGTATTTATCACCGATAATGCCCCAAATAATACCGCCGAGCAGGAGGCCGCCCATTTGCATATTCAGCACATATTCGCCACCCGTGCGCATCGCGGCTTCCGGAATATTGATATCTTTAAAACTCTGAACCCTGACAATTGAAAATATTACCAGGTCATAGATGTCAACAAAATATCCTAGCGCAGCAACAAGTACAATAAAAAAAACATTTTTTTTGGAAGCAATAGTGTTTGAAAGCATGCAAACTTATTGAGGCGATAAAACTAAAACTTTGTAACGAATTATTTTATCATCAATATGAAGAATCAGGAATTGATTCCATTTCTGTTTGAAAAAATTTGAAATAGATAAGAAGAATTCCTGAAAATAATTTCAATGCAATTCCCGATGATGAGATATTTGATTCACCGGCATTTTTACAAAAGCTCGAAAATTAAACACGATTATTTAATTCAACTTTTCCATTTCGTCATTGACGAATTGCATCAGGGATTTGATATTCTCCGATGAAAAGTCAAATACCAAACCGGCAGACTTATAAAGTTCAGGCAATGTTTTGGTAGCACCGAGGCTCAGCGCTTTTATATAATTATCAAGCGCCTGTTCAGGTTTTTTTTTGAACTGCATCCATAGTCCGATCGCACCCAGCTGCGCAATGCCATATTCAATATAATAAAACGGCACTTCAAATAAATGCAATTGTTTCTGCCAGCTATTTTCCTGGTATTTTTCAAGCCCGGAAAAATCAATCACATCGTCAGAAAATTCTCTTAGAATTTGCATCCATTGAGCAGATCTTTCCTCCGTAGTGTGATTCGGATTTTCGTAAATCCAATGTTGAAATTTATCAATGACAGCAATCCAGGGGAAAATAGTGATCACTCTTTCCAGTTGATGTTCTTTTGCTCTTCTAAGATCTTCTTTATTTTCAAAAAATACATTCCAATGATCCATGCTAAATAATTCCATCGCCATACTGGCAACTTCCGCAATCTCCATCGGGTATTCCTTAAAGGCATTCAATTCAAGAGAATGGGTAAGAAAAGATTGAATGGCGTGGCCGCCCTCATGCACCATCGTGGTGACATCGTGCATTTGGCCGGCGGCATTCATAAATATAAATGGCGCGCCACTTTCGGCCAGCGGCATATTATATCCTCCGGGTGCTTTTCCACTTCTGCTCTCAAGGTCAAGATGTTTCATGGTATTCATCTGCCGCAGGCAATCGCCAAAAAAGGGCCGGAGCTTTGCGAAACATTCAATTGTTTTTTCCAGTAATTCTTTCCCGGATTCAAAAGGTGTCAAAGGTTTTGTTCCTTCAGGTTCCGCTTCGATATCCCATGGACGCAGTGTGTCAACTTTTAGCTTTTGCTTTTTATGTGCATAGATTTTATTTACCAAAGGCAGCACGTGCTGCTTCACGGAATCGTGAAACTTAAAGGTGTCTTCCTTGGTATAATCAAACCGTCCTAATTCTTTGAATTTGAAATCGCGATAATTTTCAAAACCAGCGTTCAACGCTTCCTGGTTTCTCTTTTTAATCAGTTCAGTAAATAGGTGATTCAGCGACTCTTTATCTTCCAGCCTTCTTTCGTTCACTTTGCGATATACTTCTTCACGTAAGTTCCGGTCGTGGCTTTGAAAAAACTTCGCCGCCTGCTGAAGTGTGTACTCTTTACCATTAACCTCAATCGACATTTTACCGGTAATCATTCCGTATTGCTGTTGCAATACAGCCATTTCTGCCTGGATCGGAATATTTTCTTCGCGGAAAAGATCAATGTGCTTTCTTATCGTGCGCAGATAAGTATAAAATTTATCATGATCCAGTTCATTGATAAAAGGAGAATTTACAAGCTTCTTATTCAGTTCAAAAGCATATGGCTGAACCTTTGGCTGAATTTCCATACAAAAATAATTGAAGGATTCTTCAAGTGATTTGTTATTGGTATCACAGGTCATTTTTATCTGGCGCCAGCAAAACTCTTCATTCAACATCGCTTCAAGTTCACTCATATCCTTAAGCCAATGCTCAAGTTCACCAACAGAATGAATTGGTCTTTGTAAAAGCTCTTTAAAATATGGCTCAATGGTTGCCCAGTCAGACGCTGTAAGCGTCTCCGGTAAATATTTCCTGGTTAACTTTTTTATATCTGCTGGATCAATCATCTTTTAAAATATTATAAAAAGACCATTTTCTACATTTTAGCTT
>Ga0134128_10006394_pt1 | contig 14275 bp, 7 predicted proteins | sample KB31754_FD_96462 | JGI IMG/M metagenome (GOLD analysis project Ga0134128, IMG submission 96462) | Terrestrial soil microbial communities with excess Nitrogen fertilizer from Kellogg Biological Station, Michigan, USA - KB3-175-4 | ecosystem: Environmental > Terrestrial > Soil > Unclassified ... | reverse complement strand
TTCGTGGGCCAAGCAGTCTCGCCGGCCCAAAGCCGGCGAGGTCGACGAGTGGATCACGACCGGACGAAGGTGAGAGTCGTCGTAGATACCAACGTCGTCGCCTATTACGTGCTCGGCACGCCTGAGTTCGAAGAGGAAGTCAGAGCGTTCTGGCACCGGCTCGACGAAGCTATGGCGCCTGCTCTGTGGGAAGCGGAGCTGGCCAATGTGATCTGGATGTCCGTTCGCGGGAACGTGCTGGGCAAGGAGGACGCACTGGCGAAGCTGCGCTTGGCGGGGCGTCTTGGAATTCATTCCGTTTCGGTCCGTAGACTGTGGCAAGGCGGGCTGCAGCGGGCCCTCGACTCCGGTGTTGCCGCATACGATACCGTTTTCGTGGAACTGGCTCATCGCGAGCAGCTCCCACTCGCCACCTTCGATGGCAAGCTGCTCAAGACATATCCCGACATAGCGAGGCGGCCACGAGATTTGACGTAGCTATTCAGCGGTCATGAAAACTATCCGGATGACCATCGACGAGAGCCTTCTGAAGCTGGTCGATCAGATGAGCCGAGCCAAACGGACGACCCGCTCTGCGATCATCAGGGAGGCGCTGAAGGCCGAGATTCGCCGCCAGCGTGTTCGCGATGAGGAGAGGCGGCATGCTGAAGGCCCCCGCGGAGGACGCGCAGGCGCTTTTTCGGCGCATGGCATTCAATGCACTGATCTCCAACAGCGATGATCACCCGCGCAACCATGTGGTCGTCGCGTTCGCTGAAGACTGGCAGCTCTCGCCCGCGTACGATCTGACGCCGACTGCGCCGCCATCGAACGAGCGCCGCGGCCTCGCGCTCTCCTGCGGCAATCAGGGGCGGCGCGCGAGCGCCGACAACCTGCTCTCACAGAGCGCCCGGTTCCTGCTGCCCCGCGAAGCCGGTGCGAAGATTCTCGATGACATGGAAGATCAGGTCCGCTCCCGCTGGCATGAGGTGGCGCGGCGGGAGGGCGTCAGTGAGCGCGACTGCGAGCGAATTGCCGGCGCCTTTGCGTATCCCGGTTTCCGGTACGCATGAAGTGCAGCCGAAGTTTCCGGCCGCTCGAGCGCCTTCCGATCGGGGTGGGTGGCTGTGGTAGCTCCATAAAAAGGGAGCGCTCGCCCATCTCAGGCGCAGTACTAGGGCGGTTTCCATAAAAAAGCATGGGAGCGGGTATCTTTTCATAAAAAAGTATGTAGAATCGCTCCGATTCATAAAAAAGTACTAGCAGCCATAGAAAATCCCGTGCATCACCTCGGGTATGCCTACGTAAAGGAGCAGCTTGGGCTACGCGTGCCGCCGATCGCCGCGCCGGCGGTTATCCGGAGCGTTACCCGGATGGAGCGGCTCACGAACGAACTGGCAGTGCCCGCGAAGAGGGCACCCGGCCCGGATGTAATCGAGCAACTCCTATTCGCACTGAAGCACGAGGGCACCGACCTTCAGGTGCTGGCTGCCGCCTGTGGACACTTGGACCCCGCCGCTCTACTTGCCCAGTTGCGCGCCAGCCCCGCCGGGCAGTACATCCGCAAGCTATGCGCCATCTGGGAGCACACAACAGGTCGGCAACTCGAGGATCTGCCCGCAGGATTGGCGGGTACGGTGGCGCCGCTTTTCGATCCGGATCTCTACGTTACGGTGATCTCGACCAAGCGAGATAAACGCTGGGGCGTCGCATTCAATGGCTTGGGTGACTGGGACTTCTGCCCTAGCGTGCGGCGCACACCCGCCCTCGAGGCGCTATTGCGGTCCGACCTGCTGGGTCAGGTGCGTTCGTTCTTGAATGACGTTCCGTCGGGGCAGCTCGAGCGAGCGCTCGCGTGGGCCTATCTCGATGAGACTCGCAGTACCTATGAGATCGAGGGTGAGCGGCCGGCGAGCAACAAGGCCGAAGCGTTCGCGGCGCTCTTGCGCAAGGCGCACGAGCGCCAGGAGCTGGATGAAGCGCACTGGGTCGAGCTGCAAAACTCGACCGTGACGAATCCCTTTGCGCGGGAGCTCTCTTTCCGCACATATCAGAATCACTTAACCGATGGTGCTCCGGGCGCGCGCGGGGTCACTTACGTGCCGCCTCCTCCTGAGATGATCCACTCGCTCATGGCCGCCATCGCGCGACTCGCCAATCTCGAGACTGCTCCGGGGATCGATCCGCTCGTTCGCGCCGCGCTCGTCTCCTTCGGCTTTGTGTTCGTACATCCCTTTGGCGATGGCAACGGACGCCTCTCGCGATATCTGGCGCACTATGCCCTGTGCCAGGCGGGCGCCCTGCCCAACGGGGCCATTCTGCCCCTTTCGGCCGCCATGCGGCGAAACGAGCTTGCCTACCTCAGAGCATTGCAGTCCTTCTCGATCCCGGCGCGCGCGTTGTGGCAGGTGCTGTGGATCGATGCCGCGGATTTCAACTTCAAATTCCTCGGCGAGCCGTGCATCTATCGCTACTGGGATGCCACTGCGTGCGTGACCTTCCTCTGCGAGATGGCGCTCGAGGCTTTGCGCAAGGACCTGCGGGAAGAGGTAGCCTTCCTCGCCTGTTATGACGAGACGGTGCGGAGGGTGAACGAGCGATTTGACGTTGCGGGGAGCACTCTCTCGAAACTCATTCGCATGGCGTACCAAAACGGCGGGGTACTCTCCAAGAATCGACGTAAGCAGTTTGCGCTTCTCGTTCAACCTCATGCCCTCGATTTCATCGAGACTCAGGTGCGTGAGCTGATTCGCAAGCTGGAAGTCTCGAGTGCCTCGCCACCCGAGGGATCCCCTCCCGCAGAGCCGCAGGATTAGGACCCGCTGCCGACTTCACCTCTTCGTTTCATTCCATTCAGATATCTTTACAATTTCTCTCTTTTTGCCCGGCCAGCGGCGAAGCGCGAGGTGATACCCTTCGCCCCCGGAACACGAGATCCCGCTCGCGGTCAAAGGTCCGACCCGCATGACTCCTGACGCCCTCGAACACCACACGCTCGGCCGTGACTCCATGACGGATGCGCCCACGGGACACCCGCCCCAGGTGACGCGCCGGCGGCGCATCGCCTGGCTCATCGGGCTGGCGGTGGTCATCGCGCTCATCGCCTGGGTGATCCATCATCGAATGGCCGCATCGCACGCGGGGGCCGGGAGGTTCGCCGGCATGGGGGGGCCGCTGCCGGTCAGCGTGGCCAAAGTGACGACGACCGACGTCCCGGTGGTGATCGATGCTCTCGGGACGGTGACACCGCTTGCGACCGTGAACGTTCGCCCCCAGGTGAGCGGCCCGATCGTGAAGATCGCCTTCAAGGAAGGGCAGAAGATCGAGAAGGGGGGCCTGCTCGCCGTGATCGACCCGCGCCCGTATCAGGCGGCGCTCGATCAGTCGCTCGGCCAACTCGGCCGCGATCAGGCGGCGCTCGCCGGCGCGCGCACGGATCTCGTGCGCTACAAGCAGCTCCTCGCGCAGAACTCGGTCGCGCAGCAGACCTACTCCGATGAGCTCGCGACCGTGAACCAGGACGTGGCGGCGGTGGCCGCGGACAGAGCCGCGATCGAGACGGCCCGGCTCAATCTCAGCTATTGCCAGGTCACCTCGCCGGTCGCGGGCCGCGTCGGCCTGCGCCAGGTCGACCTCGGCAATCTCGTGCAGGCGAACCAGACCACGCCCATCGTCGCCGTGACGCAGATGGACCCGATGTCGGTGCTCTTCACGGTGCCGCAGAACGACCTCGGCGAGATCTTCCAGCACGTGCACGGCGGCCAGCCGCTCGCGGTGCAGGCCTGGACGGGCGACTGGAAGACGCTCATCGCCACCGGCAACCTCTCGAGCCTCGACAACCAGATCAACACCAGCACCGGCACGCTGCAGCTTCGGGCGCTCTTCGACAACTCGAAGTCGGAGCTCTTCCCGAACGAGTTCGTCAACGTGAAGCTGGTGGTCGACACGCTCTCCCACCAGATCGTGGTGCCGGGCGCGGCGGTGCAGAACGGACCCTCGAGCAACTTCGTCTACATCGTCAATCCCGACCACACGGTGACCATGCGCACCGTCACCACGGGCCCGACCGATGGCAACAACATCGCCATCATGAAGGGCCTGACGCCCGGATTGACGGTGGTGACCGACGGCGCTGACCAACTCAAAGACGGCGCCAAGGTCCTGTTGCCGGGTGAGGAGCCGCCGTCACTCGCGAAAGGCGCCGCCGCAGGCGGAGCGAGCGGCCGCTGCGCGCGCATCGCCTCGTACATGAAGGGCGCGACGGGCTCGAAAGCCACACGCCTCGCGAAGGTGTATGCGCGGCTCGGCTGCAGCGGCGCGCCGGCGGGCGCCCCGTCGGGCAACAAGGCCGCCCCAACGACATGAACCCTTCCCGGCCTTACATCCTGAGGCCGGTCGCCACCTCCCTGCTGATGGCGGCGATCGTCATCCTGGGGCTGATCGGCTACCTGCTGCTGCCCGTCTCGACCCTGCCGGAGGTCGACTACCCGACCATCGAGGTGAAGACCTTCCTGCCGGGGGCGAGCCCGGATGTGATGGCCTCGACGGTGACCGGGCCCCTGGAGCGCAACTTTGGCCAGATGCCGGGGTTGAACGAGATGTCCTCGAGCAGCTCGGCGGGCGCCTCGGTCATCACGCTGCAGTTCGATTTGAGCCTCAACATCGATGTGGCGGAGGCGGAAGTGCAGGCCGCCATCAGCGCCTCGAACAGCCTCCTGCCCCAGAGCCTGCCGGCGCCGCCGACCTACGCCAAGGTCAATCCCGCTGACGCCCCGGTGCTCACCCTCGCGGTGACCTCGAGCAGCATGCCGATCACGCAGGTCGAGGACCTGGCGGACACGCGCATCGCGGAGAAGATCTCCCAGGTCTCCGGCGTCGGGCTCGTCAGCTTGAATGGCGCGCCGCGGCCGGCGGTGCGCATCCTCGCCAATCTGCAGCAGCTGGCGGCTTATGGCCTCAACGTCGATGACCTGCGCACCACCATCTCGAACTCCAACACGGATGCGCCCAAGGGCAACTTCGACGGCACCGCGCACGCGTACACGATCGACGCCAACGATCAGATCCAGAGCCCGGACGAGTACGCGAACCTCGTGGTCGCGTACCGCAACGGCGCCCCGGTCTATCTCAAGAACGTCGCCCGCGTGGAGCAGAGCGCGGAGAACACGCAGCTCTCGAGCTGGGTGAACGACACGCCCGCCGTGCTGATCAACGTGCAGCGCCAGCCGGGCGCCAATGTGATCCAGGTGGTCAAGCGGGTGCGAGCGCTCCTGCCGGAGCTCAGCGCCTCGCTCCCCACGAACGTCAATGTCTCCGTCGTCACGGACCGCACCAACACCATTCGCGCGTCGGTCAATGACGTGCAGTTCGAGCTGACTCTCGCCGTCGCGCTGGTCGTGATGGTGATGTTCCTTTTCCTGCGCAACATCCCGGCGACGATCATCCCGAGCCTCTCGGTGCCCGTGTCCCTCATCGGCACCTTCGCGGTGATGTATCTGGCGGGCTTCACTCTGGACAATCTCTCGCTGATGGCGCTCACCATCGCCTCCGGCTTCGTGGTGGACGATGCGATCGTCATGATCGAGAACATCTCCCGCCACATCGAGAAGGGCGAGAAGCCGCTCGCGGCCGCTCTCAAAGGCTCCGGCGAGATCGCCTTCACCATCGTGTCCCTCACCATCTCGCTGATCGCGGTGCTGATTCCGCTGCTTTTCATGCAGGAGGTGGTGGGACGCCTCTTCCGCGAGTTCGCGATCACGCTCGCCATCTCCATCCTCATTTCCGCCGTCGTCTCCCTCACCCTGGTACCGATGCTCTGCGCCAAGATCCTGCGCACGCACGAGGAGGCGGAGCGCGCGCAGGGCAGGCTCGCGCGGCGCGCTGAAGTCTGGTTCAACGATCTGATCGCCGGCTACGGCCGGCTGCTGACGCGGGTGCTGGAGCACCAGACCGCAGTGCTCTGGGTGGCTGTCGGCACGGTGGTGCTGACCGTGCTGCTCTACGTCGTGATCCCGAAGGGCTTCTTCCCCCTTCAGGACACGGGGCTCATCCAGGCGACGACCCAGGGACCGCCGTCGATCTCCTTCAAGGACATGGCGCAGCGCCAGCAGGCGCTCGCCGCGATCATCCGCCAGGATCCCGACGTCGAGAACCTGACGTCCTACGTCGGCGTCGACGGCACCAACATGACCCTCAATCAGGGGCGGATGCTGATCGGCCTGAAGCCCAAGCAGGACCGCTCCGACACGCTCATTGAGGCCATGGCACGGCTGCGCCAGGAGGCGGCCACGCGGGTGCCCGGCATCAGCCTGGCGCTGCAGCCGGTGCAGGACCTCACCATCAGCTCCATCGTGAGCAGCGCCCAATACCAGTTCATCCTGGGCGCCGCCGACCGCAGCCTCCTCGATCCGTGGGTGCCCAAGCTCCTCGCGGCCCTGCAGCGCTCACCGGCGCTGGCGCACGTCGCCACCACCTATCCGGAGCAGGGCCTGACGGCCGAGGTCGACGTCGACCACAGCACGGCGGCTCGCTTCGGGATCACCGACGCCACGATCGACAACGCGCTCTACGACGCCTACGGGCAGCGCATCATCTCCACGATCTACACCCAGTCGAACGACTATCGCGTGATCCTCGGGGCCGATCCCCACGTCGACGATTCGATCAACTCGCTCAACTACATCTATCTGCCCTCGGCCGGCGGCGGCCAGGTGCCGCTCGGGTCGATCGCGCACATCAGCGTGCGCCAGGCGCCGCTCTCCATGGACCATCTCGGCCAGTTTCCGGCGGCGATGTTCTCCTTCGATACCGCCTCCGGGGCCTCGCTCGGCGAGGCGGTCAACGCCATCCGCCAGGCGGAGCACGACATCAGCCTGCCCGTCAGCATCAGCACCACCTTCCAGGGCGAGGCGCTGGCGTTCGAGTCGTCGCTGACGAGCGAGGTGCTGCTGCTGCTCGCGGCCATCGCGACCGTGTACATCGTGTTGGGCGTGCTCTACGAGAGCTACATCCACCCGCTCACCATTCTCTCGACGCTGCCCTCGGCCGGTATCGGCGCGCTGCTCGCGCTGATGCTCGCCGGGCAGAGCCTCAACATCATCTCCATCATCGGCATCGTGCTCCTCATCGGCATCGTGAAGAAGAACGCGATCATGATGATCGACTTCGCGCTGACCGCGGAGCGCGAGGGCGGCAAGCCGCCGGAGGAGGCCATCTACGAGGCAGCGCTGCTGCGCTTCCGGCCGATCCTGATGACCACGGTGGCGGCGCTCTTCGCGGCCCTGCCGCTGATGCTCGGCACCGGCACCGGGTCGGAGCTGCGCTCGCCGCTCGGTATCTCCATCATCGGAGGACTGCTCGTCAGCCAGCTCCTGACGCTCTTCACGACGCCGGTGATCTATCTTTTCTTCGATCGCCTCGCGAAGCGCGCCAAGGCATGGGCCGGCGTCTCGCCGGATGCGGGCGAGGAGGAGCCCCATGGGCCCTCGCTCCCGCCGCAGGCCGCGAGGCTGCGCTGAGCGGCATGTCGTGAACATCTCGCGCCCCTTCGTCATGCGTCCCGTCGCCACGACACTGTTGTCGTGCGGCGTGGCGCTCGCGGGTTTCTTCGCTTACTTCCTGCTGCCGGTCGCCGACATGCCGCAGGTGGACATGCCCGCGATCGTGGTCATGGCGCAGCTTCCGGGGGCGAGTCCGGAGACGGTGGCGACCGCCGTCACCACGCCGCTCGAGCGCGCGTTGAGCGGCATCGCGGGCGTCGATGAGATGACCTCCTCGAGCTCCCAGGGCAACGGCCGGATCGTGCTCCTCTTCGACCTCGACCGCGACATCCATGGCGCCGAGAGCGATGTCGAGGCGGCCATCCAGGCGGCGCGCCAGGACATGCCGGGATCGCTGCGACAGAATCCGACCTACCGCGCCTTCAATCCCGCGGACTCGCCGATCCTCATCTTCGCGCTCACCTCCGACAACCTGAGCACGGGTGCCGTCTACGACGCCGCCTCGACCATCATCCAGCAGAAGCTGCTGCAGATCGAGGGCGTGGGCGATGTGACCATCGGCGGCAGCTCGCTGCCCGCCGTGCGGGTCGACTTGAATCCCCGGGCGCTCTTCAAGTACGGCATTGGACTTGAGGACGTGCGGGCCGCCATCTCGGCCGCCAACGCCAACGCCCCCAAGGGCGGCCTCAACACCAGCGCACATCACTACCAGATCTACGTCAACGATACGGCCACCACGGCGGCGCAGTACCGCTCGCTCATCATCGCCTACCGCAATGGTGCAGCCGTGCATCTGGGCGATGTCGCGCAGGTGAGCGAGGGAGTGGAGGACGTGCGCAACCTCGGCCTCGCCGACGGCAAGCGCGCGGTCCTCATGATCATCCGCAAGCAGCCGGGCGCCAACGTGATCGACACGGTGGACCGCATCAAGGCGGAGATCCCGCAGATCCAGGCCTCCATCCCCGCCGGCATCAACCTGATCGTCGCCAACGATCGGACGGAGAGCATTCGGACGTCGCTCCACGATGTCGAGATCACACTGCTCGTGGCGTTGCTGCTGGTCGTGACCGTGGTCGTCGTGATGCTGCGCAACCCGCGCGCTGCGCTCGTGCCGGCGGTCGCGGTGCCGCTCTCGCTGGTCGGCACCTTCGGGGTGATCTATCTGCTCGGGTTCAGCCTGAACAATCTGTCGCTGATGGCATTGACGGTGGCCACGGGATTCGTGGTCGACGATGCCATCGTCGTCATCGAGAACATCAGCCGGCACATAGAGGCCGGCATGCCGCGTCTGCAGGCCTCTCTCCAGGGCGCGAAGGAAGTGGGATTCACCGTGCTGGCGATGAGCAGCGCGCTCATCGCCGTATTCATCCCCATCCTGCTGATGGGCGGCATGGTAGGACGGATCCTGCGAGAGTTCGCGATGACGCTCGCCATCGCCGTGGCGCTGTCGCTCGTCATCTCCCTCACCACGACACCGATGCTCTGCGGGCGGATCCTGCGTCCGCCGGCGCACCTCGGCCGGTTCCTGAGCGCGTTCGAGCGCGGCTTCAACGCCCTGCGCGATCTCTACGGCCGCACGTTGAGTGATGCGATCCGGCATCCCCGCGTGGTGATGGTGGTGCTCCTCCTCGTGGTGTTTCTCAACTTCTACCTCTTCGCCATTGTGCCCAAGGGCTTCTTTCCGCAGGGCAGCTCCGGCTCGCTGATGGGCTTCGTGGTCGCCGACCAGAGCATCTCCTTCGAGGCCATGCAGCAGAAGATGCGCACCATCGTGAACGTGGTGGACCGCGACCCGGCCGTGGAGCACGTGGTCGCCTTCGCCGGCGGCGGCTCCTGGGGCGCTTCGGCCAACACGGGCCAGCTCTTCGGGGAGCTGAAGCCGCTCTCCGAGCGCAAGGTGTCGGACGATGCCGTCATCGCCCGCGTGCGCAAGGCGCTCTCCGGCGTCACCGGCGCGCGGCTCTACCTGCAGACGACGGGAGGCTTTCATTTCGGGGGCCGGGAGGGCTACGCGCAGTATCAGTACACGCTTCTCTGCGACAACCTGGACACGCTCGATACCTGGGTGCCGAAGATCACGGATGCCCTGAAGAAGAATCCGGCCCTGAGGGATGTGGTCTCCGACAAGCAGGCGAGCGGCCTCGACGTGCAGCTGCACATCGATCGCGCCACGGCGGCCCGCTTGGGCGTCAACATGTCGCAGATCGACAGTACGCTCTACGATGCCTTCGGGCAGCGGCTGGTCTCGACGATCTATGAGGGCATGAACCAGTACCACGTCGTCATGGAAGTGGCGCCGCAGTTCTGGCAGAGCCCGCAGACGCTGAACGACATCTACGTGAGCACCTCGGGCGGCGCGCTGAGCGGCACGGAATCGACCGCTGCGGCAGAGGGTGCTTTCCAGGCCGGCGGCAGCGGTTCGGGCGCGGGCAGCACCTCGGGCGCCGGCATTGCCTCCGGCGCGGGCAGCTCGTCGGGATCGGCTGCCGCTTCGGTGTCAGGTGCGTCCGCGGGCTCGGCCTCCCCCTCGGCCGGCAGCAGCGCCGCGCGCAACCTGCGACTCAACCAGCTCGCCAACAGCACGGGCGTCGCCTCGACCGGGTCCTCGTTGAGCACGAGCCAGGAGACCATGGTGCCGCTGGCTGCGTTCGCGCACTACGGTCCGGGCCTGACGCCGCTCGCCATTGCGCACCAGGGCCCCTTCGTCGCGACCACGTTCTCCTTCAATCTGCCGCAGGGTGAGGCGCTCGGCGTGGCGACGGCGGCGATCCATCAGACCATGCAGGAGCTGCACGTGCCGATCTCCATCCACGGGGAGTTCGCCGGCAATGCCAAGATTTTCCAGCAGACGGTGGTCGAGGAGCCGCTCCTCATCCTGGCCTCACTGCTGGCCGTCTATATCGTGCTCGGCATGCTGTACGAGAGCCTGGCGCAGCCGATCACCATTCTCTCGACGCTCCCCTCGAGCGGCATCGGCGCCGTGATCGCGCTCCTGCTCTTCGGCGAGTCCTTCACCCTCATCGCGCTCATCGCGGTCATTCTCCTCATCGGGATCGTCCTCAAGAACGCCATCATGATGGTGGACGTCGCGATCGAGACGCAGCGCGCAGGGCATGAGGACGCCGCGCAGGCGATCCATGACGCCTGCATGTTGCGCTTTCGGCCGATCATGATGACCACCATCGCCGCCATGTTCGGCGCGCTGCCGCTGGCGTTCATGAGCGGGCAGGGCTCGGAGCTGCGCCGGCCGCTCGGCATCGCCATCGTCGGGGGACTCTTCATCAGCCAATTCCTGACGCTCTACACGACGCCGGTCGTCTACATTTATCTCGATCGCTTCCGCAACTGGACCATGAGAAAGCTCAAGCGCCGCCAGAGACGACTTCCACCCTCCGCGAGCGGAGCGCAACCCGTATGAGTCGAGCACGGGGAATTCGCCGAAACACGGCAGCCGCGGCGCTGCTCGCCACCGCCGGCGCGCTGACCCTGAGCGCCTGTGCCGTCGGGCCCCGATATCACCGGCCCTCGGCGCCACCCGCGCCCGTCTTCAAGGAAGGGCAGGGCTGGACGCCGGCGACGCCGGCGCAGATCACGGGCGAGAGCTGGTGGTCGATCTACGACGACCCGGTGCTGTCCTCGCTCGAGAAGCAGGTCGAGGTCTCGAATCAGAACCTCGCCGCCGCGGTCGCCAACTACTATGCCGCCCGCGAGGCTGCGGGGGTGACCCGGGGCAGCTTCTTCCCGAGCCTCGGCGTCGCCGGGGCCGCCACGCGCGCGGGCGGGGGCAGCCGCAATGCGACCTTCTCCGGCCCTTCCGGCTTCGTGCCCACCGGTACCGGCACGCGCACGCTCTACGAGGCGAACGGCAACGCGAGCTGGGACCTCGATATCTGGGGCAAGATCCGGCGGCAGCTCGAGAGCGATGTCTCCAAGGCGCAGGCGAGCGCGGCCGATGTGGCGGCGGCGCGCCTTTCCGCGCAGGCGAGCCTGGCGGAGGATTACTTCCAACTGCGCGCGGAGGAGCAGCAGCTGCGGCTGCTGAAGACTTCGGTGCAGGATTACCAGGTGTCGCTGCAGATCGCCCAGAACCGTGTCAACGCCGGCGTGACGACGCTGGCGGACGTCTACTCGGCGCGCACGCAGCTCGAGAGCACGGTGGCGCAGGAGAACACGGTGGAGCTCGACCGGGCGAAGCTCGAGCACGCCATCGCCGTGCTGACGGGGCAGGCGCCGTCGCAACTCTCCATCGCAGAGGGCGAGTTCACCTCGACGGTGCCGGTGGTACCCGCCGGCGTGCCGTCACAACTGCTGCTGCGCCGTCCAGACATCGCTGCGGCGGAGCGCGACGTCGAGAGCGCCAATGCGGAGATCGGGGTGGCGGAGACCGCCTGGTTCCCGAGCCTCACGCTGTCGGGCTCTTACGGCTACGAGTCCTCCTCGCTCTCGAGCCTGATCCGCGCCAGCAACTCGGTGTGGTCGTTCGGGCCGTCGCTGGCCGCGAATCTCTTCAACGGCGGGGCGACACTGGCGCAGATCCGCGAGAGCCGCGCGCTCTACGACTCATCCGTCGCGACTTACCGGCAGACGGTCCTCACCGCGTTCCAGCAGGTCGAGGACGACCTCGCCACGCTCGATCACCTGCAGACCGAGTACGCGCAGGAGGAGCAGGCGGTCGCCGATGCGCAGAAGTCGGAGACTCTCACCCTCAATCAGTACAAGGCGGGCGTTGCCGACTACGCCAGCGTGCTCACCGCGCAGACGGCGCGCCTGAATGCGCAGATCAATGCGCTCAGCGTCCAGAGCCAGCGGCTGGTCGCGAGTGTGGACCTGATCGATGCCACGGGCGGCGGGTGGGACAGCGCGCAGCTCAAGGCGCGCAATGACGGAGTGGCGGAATCGCTCGAGTCGACCGTGGCGGGGCCCTAGACCAGGGCTGAGGGGCGCGAGAGGCCCTGGAGCAGTGACCGAGGTCGCCGCGCAAGGTAGCCTATGTACGACTTGCCTTGAAGTCGCTCATCGGCTACTTTTGCAAAAGTTGTCCATAGGCTACTTCGTGCCGCCATGATAGTCCGCAGCCCTGCCGCGCTGCGCGGTGATTCGCGACCGCCGCCGTGAGCTTGGCCTCGAGCAGCGCACTCTCGCCGAGAAGGTGGGAGTCAGCCGCCACTGGGTGATGGATGTCGAGAGGGGTAGGCCGGGGGCCGAGGTTGGACTGGTTTTCCGCGCCCTGCGGGTACTCGGCATCGTCCTCAATGCCGGCCCGGCCCCTGCCGGGCCGAAGGACCGTCCGAAGATCGATCTCGATGAGCTCATAGATGCCGCCCGGAAGGCCCGACGGTGAGCGAACGGGAATTGATCGCCTGCCTCGAAGGCGAGGAAATGGGCCGCGTGCGCCAGAACGGACACGCCCGCCTCCAGTTCACGTACGCGCAAACTTGGCTCGAGTCCGGCAATGCCTTTCCGCTATCGCTCTCGATGCCGCTGCAGAACGCGCCGCACCCGCACTCCAGGATCGATACTTTTCTCTGGGGGCTGCTGCCGGACAACGCCGCGATCCTGCAGAGCTGGGGCCGGCGTTTTCAGGTCTCCCCGCGCAATGCTTTCGCCCTGATTTCGCACGTCGGCGAGGACTGCGCCGGTGCCGTTCAGTTCCTCAGGCCCGAACGTGGCGATGTATTGCGGGGCAAACGCGGCGGCGAAGTCGCGTGGTTGAATGAAGCCGAGGTTGGGCAGCGACTTCGCGAGCTGCGAGCCGATCACGCGGCTTGGCGTACGGCACGAGATACCGGTCAGTTCAGTCTGGCGGGCGCACAACCGAAGACGGCTCTGCTGTTTCAGGATGGACGCTGGGGTGTACCCTCCGGCCGCCTTCCAACCACGCACATCCTGAAGCCGCCCAACGCGCGACTGGACGGCTTTCCCGAGAATGAGCATATCTGCCTCAGACTCGCCCAGAGCTTGGGGCTACCGGTCGCCGAGTCTCGGGTGATGACTTTCGATGGTGAGGTCGCGATCGTCATCACGCGCTACGACCGCTTTCTCTCGGCGGCAGGGTGGCAGCGCATTCATCAGGAAGACTTCTGTCAGGCGCTGGGCGTGTCTCCGGCGAAGAAATATCAAAGCGATGGCGGCCCTAGCGCTCGTGTAATTCTCGAGCTGCTGAGAGCGTATTCCAGCGCAGCGGAGCGGGATGCAGCGACCTTCATCGATGCCCTGGCGCTGAGCTGGCTGACCGGCGCAACCGACGCGCACGCGAAGAATTACAGCATCCTGATCACCTCGGGCGAACAGATCAGGCTGGCGCCGCTCTACGACATCGCAAGCGTTCTTCCATACGCGCAATTCGACGTCAATCGGGTCAAGTTGGCGATGAGAATTGGAGGCAAGTACCGCCTGCGGGAGGTAGGACTGCGCGAATGGCAGAAACTGGCGAGCGAGCTCAAGTGGGATGCAGAGGCTCTGGTGGCCAGAGTTTCCGAGATGGCACAAGCGATTCCCGATCTCCTCGCGCAGATCGGCGCTGAGGCGCGTGCGGCGGGTCTCAGCCACCCGGTCATCGAGCGCTTGATCGCGCGACTGGCCGGGCGGTCGCGGTTGTGTGCGACTCAACTCCGGTCATAGGCCGGGCGAAGCTCCCCAACTGCAGAGGTCGAGCTGACGCAACGATCACGCCCGGCTCGAGGGTATGATTTTTGCGGCAAGGAGGGATGGCCGCCGCGAGACGACAGCGTTGAAAGTGGAAGTTGCCCCGATCCCGTGCGCCGATTTCGAGCTCTTGAGATCGGAGAGCATGGACC
>Ga0134128_10006393_pt1 | contig 14276 bp, 7 predicted proteins | sample KB31754_FD_96462 | JGI IMG/M metagenome (GOLD analysis project Ga0134128, IMG submission 96462) | Terrestrial soil microbial communities with excess Nitrogen fertilizer from Kellogg Biological Station, Michigan, USA - KB3-175-4 | ecosystem: Environmental > Terrestrial > Soil > Unclassified ... | reverse complement strand
TGTCCAGCAAAGCGACTCCTGCTTGAAACGCTACCTCCTCGAAATGGCCGTTTCGCAGGTTATGAAACAGAAAATTGGGCATCTTGTCGTTTGTGACGAGAATGTCCGGGAAGCCATCGCGATCGTAATCGGCGATGGCCACCGCCATCCCTTTCCCCACGTGCGCCGCAATGCCCGATTCCGCGGAAACGTCCTTAAAGGTGCCGTCGCCCTGGTTATGGTACAGCCGGTTCGGAAGTCCTTTGAAGAATCGCGGGTGGCAGTACACCCGGATGTTACCGGCGGGGTTGCCACAGAAAACATCGAAGGCCGGGGACCATTGCACGTAGTTTACAACAAACAGATCGAGCAAACCGTCGTTGTCGTAATCAAGCCAGGCGCCGCCGACGGACCACGCATCACTTTTGATCCCCGCTTTTGTTGTGACATCTTCGAAAGAACCGTCGCCTCGATTGCGATAGAGAATATTCCTCCCGACACCGGCGACGAACAGATCGATGTGACCGTCATTGTCGTAGTCGCCTGCTGCCGCTCCCATTGAATACCCAACGCCCGCAACACCCGCTTCGCGTGTCACATCTTTGAACTTGAAACCGCCGAGATTGCGGTATAGGCGATTGCTGTATTTCGGCGAATTTTTTTCGAGAGACGGAACAGATGCGCCATTCGTGAAATAAATGTCGGTGAGGCCATCACCGTCATAATCAAACGCGGCAATCCCGCCCGGCATGGTTTCGATGAGGTGTTTGCGATCAGTCGGACAATTCTCAAGAACAAACCCAATTCCGGCCTCGCGAGCCACATCGCGAAACCGGATGGGCGCGGCCTCGTCAAGCGCACCTTGCGGGCTAAGGGCGCCCAACAGGACGATGTAGCAAATCACACATACTCCCGCCATACCGGCAAAACGCGTGAGTCTTGCTTGCCGCATCGACTCAGAATATCCAGTTTGCGGTCTCTTGCGAAGCATATTCGAAGTCTTTCATTGTTTTCCTCTTGACAACGACTCAACTTTCGCATTGAATCGATCTAATACGGTTGCACTATGGGTCCAACCGGGAAAGTCTTGGGGGTCGCATGAGACGTGCTCTCGTTACGGCTTGGGTTTTGGTCGCAGCAATTCTTGTCCCCGCGGTGAACGCGCAGGGTCCTGTCGGAACATTTAACGGAACGGTCACCGACCCCGGCGGGGCGGTTGTGCCGGGCGCCGCAGTCGTGGCTACCAACAATGCCACGGGGCAGGAGTCGAGGACGACAGCCACCTCGACAGGCGATTACACATTGCCTTATTTGCCGGCGGGCACCTACACCATCCGTGTGACGGCGCCAGGATTCCGTACGGCAGCGGCGGAAAACGAAATCCTTCGCGTGGCGCAGACCATGACCGTCAACATCAAATTGGAGGTTGGCGGCGTCAACGAGCAAGTTGTGGTGAGCGATAAGCCGGAACTGCTTGAATCGAGCTCGGCTGAAATCGGTCAATACATTACAAGCCAGGAGTATAAGGCTTGGCCGGTTACTGTCGACGATGGGCAGCGCCAAATTCAGAGCTTTATCTTCAGCAGCTTGCCGGGCACCACCGGCAATACGTTCCAGGGTTCCATTAATGGCGGCCAGCAGTATTCCCACGAGATTCTGATCGAAGGCATCCCGGTCGGCCGTTCCGATCTTTCGGGCGGCAACAATAACGAGTTCAGCCCGTCCGCCGAGGCGATCGGAGAATTCAAATTACAAACTGGAGCGATTGGAGCGCAGTATAACGGCGGGCAGACGGCTGTCGCTAATTTCACAATCAAGTCCGGCACAAACGATCTGCACGGGTCTGGTTTTTACTACCTGCAAAATGAAGCGTTCAATTCTATCCCGCTACAGAACAAAACCTTCGGCGGGACCAACGCTAGAAATCGTACGAACAACTGGGGGTACTCGATTGGCGGCCCGGTTTACATTCCAAAGATCTACAACGGGCGAAACAGGACCTTCTTCTTCACCAATTTTGAGAAGACCGAAGTAAATCAGCTCACATTTAACGGGTTCAGCACCCTACCCACCCCGGCGTTCAAGAACGGCGACTTTTCGGCGCTTTTCGATCCCAATTTCACCGGGAATCCTCTCTCTGGAACTCAGGTGGGAACGGACGCTCTCGGCCGGCCCATTGTATTCGGCCAGATCTACAACCCGGCAACCACCCGCACTTTGCCGAATGGCAGCATCGTCCGCGACCCATTTCAGGGGAATATCATTCCTCAATCCGCCTGGGATCCGGTCGCGAGAAATATTATAGAGAAGGTTGGCATCCAGGACCCGCAGTTCAATAGCATGCTGCGCAACATTCAAAAGCTGGGCACTGGCAGCCCGTTTTTCCATGAGCACATCATTGGCGTGAAGATCGATCATCAGATTAATGACAAGAACCGCATCTCGGGTTATTACAACCAGAGCTACCGCAACCGAAACAATACTTGTGGCACTGGTCAATATCTACCCGTCCCAGGCACCCCGACCAGTTGCTGGCAGGAGCAGACCACACCTGGCAATATGGTGCGGCTGTCGCTGACTTCTACAATTTCGCCAACCTTGTTGAACCGGCTGGCAGCCGGCTATAACCGGTTCCTGAATGAAAATGGCGCGCCTCTGGCGACGGTGAATCAGAATCTCGCGAGCCAAATCGGCCTGCAGAACCTACCCGGCACGATTTTTCCGGAGATAAAGTTCTCCGGCAATCCGTACCAGGGAGGGAGCCTTTCCCAGATGGGTGTCGGCTTCGAGGATTACAGCCCGAACGGGAGCTATATTTACCAGGACGATGTGACCTGGATACACGGCGCGCATAGCTTCAACTTCGGCTACGACTACCGGCGATATTTTTACAACGATCGGGCCTTGTCCGATGCGGGAAACTTCACGTTCAATCCGAAACAAACAGACCTGCCAGGATTCTTGAACGATACCGGCCATGCATTTGCCAGCTTTCTGCTGGGCGGAGCGAATAATGCAAGCCACAATATTGTCGGCTACAGCCAGGGCTTTCGCCAACCGCAGCATGCGTTGTATGCGATGGACGACTGGAAGATTACGCCAAATCTGACCATCAACCTTGGATTCCGATGGGAGATCATTCCTCCGTTTTACGAAGTCACCAATCGCATGTCTGAGGTGGATTTGAACGTTCCAAATCCCGAAGCAGGCAATCTTCCGGGCGCGCTCGTATTTAAGAACCGGGTCAACGACACGTATTGGAAAGAGTTTGGCCCCCGCTTCGGAATTGCATACAAGGTTTCGGATCACATGGTGGTGCGCGCCGGCTACGCGATCACAAACACGCCTCCCATCGCGAACAATTGGGGGTATGGTGGATTCACGTTCGGATTCAATGGAACTGTGAATGTTCCAGCGGGCACCAACGCGTCGGGATTTGTGGACGATCCAGCCATCTATCTCAACCAACCGTTCCCAAGCCTGAAGTCGCCGCTGCCGAACAAAGATCCTTCTTCGGCAAACTACAATGACGTGACGACGACTGCCCGCGACGCCAACCGTCCGGGCTACACGCAAAACTACAATTTCACAATCCAGTACGCGCTGCCAGGCGAGACCCTTTTGGAAGTTGCCTACATCGGCAATAAAGGTACCCGGCTCTGGGGCGGTTCGCCGGGTTCTGGAGGCTATAGCGAGTTGAATGGAATACCGTCGAGCTTCCTTGCAATGGGCGATATCTTGAACGACCCGGTTAGTCTGCACCCCCAATACTCGCCCTTTCCAGGATTCGATCAGAGTCTCACGGTGTCCCAGGCACTGCGGCCTCATCCGCAATACTTTGGAGTCGAAGAGAATTTCCCTTACAACACAAATTCCAACTACAACTCTCTCCAGATCACGGCCACCCGCCATCTGACTAACGGACTGGGATTTCTTGCCGCTTACACATGGTCAAAGGCCATCGGCTACGTAGACTCCAATGGTCCCGCGAATTACTACACCATAGCGCAGGATTACTATAATCGCAGCCTTGATCGATCGGTAGCTTCATTTAACATTCCACAGTCCTTCAAGCTGACCTGGGTTTGGGACACGCCGTTCGGAAGAGATCGCCGCTTCAATTTGCACTGGGCTAACCCCATACTGGGTGGCTGGCAACTCGCGGCCATTCATAACTACACTTCCGGAAATGCCGTTGCCGTTTACGAATCGGGAGTCAATAGCCCTCCCGGGTTCTCGGGCGGTATCCGGCCCGACGTGGTCTCCGGACAGAACGGAACGATGGGCATGCCCGGTAAAGTCGACGTCCAACTGCCGACACCGTATCTGAATGCCGCTGCATTTATCGAAAGTCCGGTGACAGATAACGGCACACCCTTACGGGTGGGCACCGCTCCCAGATACCTGCCGACCATCCGTGGCCCGGCGAACCTTAGCGAGACTTTCCGAATCAGTAAGAAGTTTTACATGGGCTCTGAGAAACGGTTCTTCGGACTCGGCGCTACAATGACCAATCCATTGAAAAGGAAGCGTGCCTCGTTTGCCTCTCAAACTGTGGGGGATCCCGCATTCGGGATGCTCCTGGACGGAGGCGGCGACCGAACGATACAGCTCGACGCACGAATCGAGTTTTAGAGCGTATATTCACCACGGCGGCCCGGCGTAATTAGCCGGGCCGTTCGCATAATCAGGTAAGCAGTTCTTTAATGCGTTTTCCCAGCACGTTTTCCCCATTCCTGGCGGTCTTAGTCTTCGCCACCATCTCCTGCAACAATCGGAAACCCGAGGCAACGCCAGCACGGGCAGCCTTACAGCCTTTGAACCTTGTCGTTGTAACGATCGATACGTTGCGGCCCGATCATCTGCATTGTTACGGCTACCCCAACATTCAAACGCCGGCGCTCGACGGACTGGCGCGCAACGGCGTGTTGTTTGAAGATGCGGTTGCGCAAGCGCCCCTGACGCCGCCCTCACATGCCAGCATCTTCACGGGCCAGTACCCGACGGTTCACCACGTACGCAACACCGGCGGCTTTGTTCTTCAATCCTCGTCAAGGCCGATCGCGAGGATTTTGCACGATCAAGGCTGGGACACCGCGGCGTTTGTCAGTTCCGCGGTTCTGAAGAAAACCTTCGGCTTCAACAACGGCTTCGATGTTTACGACGATCAGATGCCTCGGGGCGGAAATCGCCGGGACTTTCGCGAAGATCCGGAACGCCGCGGCAGCGACACGGTCGACCGCGCGCTTCAATGGCTGAACACGCAATCCGGCAAGCCATACTTTCTTTGGGTGCATCTTTACGATCCGCACATGCCATATAATCCTCCGGGCGAGTTCAAGGAGAAGTACAAAAAGCACCCGTACGACGGCGAGATTGCCTATGTCGACCAACAAGTTGGAAGACTCCTCTCGGCTGTCGGCAAAAAGTCTCCCGCCGGTAGGACGATTATCGCCGTGCTATCCGACCACGGTGAAAGCCTGTCCGAACATGGTGAGTACACGCATGGCGTGTTTCTTTATGACGCGACGCTGCGAATCGCGTTCCTGATGTCGGGTCCTGGAATTCCTTCCGGCAAACGCATCAAACAGCAGGTTCGGAGCATCGATTTTTTGCCGACCGTCCTGAATCTGATGGGCGGTGAGGCGCCGTCTAACGTGCAAGGCGTCAGCCTGGTTCCGGCCTTTAACGGATCGACGGTGCGTACGGAGATCTCGTACGAAGAGACCTTGTTCCCCAAATTGAGTATGGGGTGGTCTGAATTAAGGGGGATTCGCACTAGCCGTTGGAAGTACATCCGGGCGCCCAAGCCAGAGTTGTACGATCTTGTTCACGATCCCCACGAGACGACTAATGTGATTGAGCAGCAACCCGCGGAGGCGCGGAAACTCGAGGCTCAGCTACAACGCATTGTGTCTCCCGGCGGCGGAGATGCCCCGGAGAAGGTAAAGACCAGCCTGGTGGATCCACGCACGGTAGACCAGTTGAAATCACTCGGGTATCTATCCGGAGCTTCTCCGCAGTCCTACGAGTTAACCGGCACTGGCATCGACCCGAAGGACCGGGTCGATGTCTTGAAGCTGATTTATATGGCGGAAGATCCGCAGGCGCACGTGCCCGCCGCACGAAGGATCGCCTTGCTGGAACGGGCGTTGAAGCAGGATCCCACAGACCCATCGCTTTACCACCAACTCGGCGGAGAATATGAGAATTCCGGCCGATATGACGACGCTGTGAAACTGTACGAGTCTGCGCTGGGGCGGGGAATCGAGGACGGTAGACTGCATTCTCGAATTGCGGATCTTTACCTTCGCAAAGGTCAGAAAGACAAAGCGATCGTAGAGTATGAGAAGGCCGCTCGCATCAATCCAACCGATCTTGAAAGCCAGACCAATCTGGCCACGGCGTACCTTGAGAAGGGCCGTATCGACGATGCCGAGCGAGTATTCAACTGGGTTCTTACGAACGATGCGGATGATGCGGCTGCAACCAATGGCCTCGGTCTTATCGCTATTCAGCGGCGCGATTTCACCGCCGCGCGCGCCGATTTCGAACAAGCCATTCAGCTCGATCCCGATCTGGTGGAGGCCCAGATGAATCTCGGCCTTATCTATGAAATGGCCGGAAATCGCGATCGCGCTCGCGCGCATTTCGAAGCGTTTCTGGCGAAAGCGTCCGTCGCCCAGTATGGCAGCGTGATTCCGAAGGTGAAGCAGGAATTGGCTAAGCTGCAATGAAATGTTCCGGCGATTCACCTTGATACTGCTCGCGTCCGGACTCCTTTTTGCGCAGGAGCAAACTGGGTCCAACTGCGATTTGACTCGAAGCAACTCTCTCGACGTAAGCGCGCGGGAAGCCATGGACGGCCGGAATTACAAAATTGCGGCCTCGCAGTTCGAGGCAGCGTATGCCGCCTGTCCTCGACAGACAGCAATTCTGCTTGAGTTGTCGCGGGCACGGACTCTCGAACGAAACTTCGGGCAAGCGATCGCAGCGGCGCGGCAATATCTGGAAACCGACTCTGGTTCAGTGCCCGGCAAACTTGCTCTGGCAAATGCTTACTTTATGGAGCAGCGCTTTCAAGAAGCACGCTCTACCGCTGTTCAAGTTATAAAGGCCGAACCGGCGAACAGCGCCGCGCTCAAGATCAAGGGCAATGCGGAATACCTTTCGGGCGAGGCAAACCAGGCTATCGCTACATTTATCGATCTATTGAGTCGGCATCCCGAAGATAGCGAGGCGGCCTATATGCTCGGGCGCATCTACTATCAGGAAAGTATGATCGATCGGGCCATCGGCCAGTTCGAGCGCGTTCTGAAAACCGATCCGCGGTCGTACAAATCATACGATAACCTGGGGCTTTGTTACGAAGCCAAAGGCGACAATGACAAAGCAATCCGTTACTTTCTGACAGCGATCAAAATTATGGAAGAGAGCAGCGTGACTTACGATTGGCCGTACGCAAATTTGTCCGATCTGCTGTTCAAGACCGGCGATGCGAAACGAGCCTTCGACGCGGCCTCTAAAGCTGCGGCGATGAATCCGTTCTCCGCCCGAGACTTTTATCTCGGCGGAAAAGCGCTTGAGAAACTCGGCAAGACCAATTTGGCGCTGAACTGGCTGCATCGATCGACAACGCTCGACCCGGCGTATCCTGAACCGGAATACCTGCTTGCCCAGATCTATCACCGGCTCGGTCAAGACGAACAGGCCGCCGCCGCACGCAAACGATTCCTTGCGGCCAAAGCCCGCTCACCAGCCACGCGACGGTAAGCTTGTGGACGCCGAGTTGCGAACATAGTGGGTCTCGATGCCTTCGTGTAATCGGATCATTTCTATGCTGGAATCAAAGCAGAATCTGACTAACTGGGCAGGCAATATTTTCTACGGCACAAGCCGTCTGCGCGAGGCCGCATCTGTCGAACAGATACAGTCTATTCTCCGCTCGGAAAGTAGATTGAAGGTTCTCGGCACGCGCCATTCTTTCAATTCCATTGCCGATACGGGCGATACGTTTCTGTCGCTCAAGCCCATGCAGAAAATCGAGCTCGACGTGGATGCCCGTTCAGTGACCGCCGAAGCAGGAGTCACATATGGCCAGCTTGGCGCGTATCTCGATAACGAGGGATTTGCATTACACAACTTGGCTTCACTCCCACACATCTCTGTTGTCGGCGCGTGCAGCACTGCCACCCACGGCTCCGGCGAGAGAAACGGCAATCTCGCTTCCGCGATCTCCGTCCTGGAAATGGTTACCGCCGCGGGCGATCTGGTGAAGCTCTCTCGTAAGTCAGACGGCGAAGTGTTCCAGGGGGCGGTCGTCGGACTTGGTGCGCTCGGCGTAATCACTCGGGTCACCCTCGACATCCAGCCTACCTATATGGTGCGGCAATACGTCTATGAGGATCTGCCGCTCTCCCAAGTGGAGACTCACTTCGATGAAATTCAAGCGAGCGGATACAGCGTCAGTTTGTTTACCGATTGGCAAAAACAGCGTATTAACCAGGTCTGGATTAAGAGCCGTGTCGGCGATGCGCAGCCGTTCGGAGCGCCTCAGGAATTCTTTGGGGCCAAGCTGGCCACTCGAAATCTGCATCCGATCGGCGAGCTTTCTGCGGAGAATTGCACCGAGCAAATGGGCGTGTCCGGACCATGGTGTGACCGGCTATCTCATTTCCGCATGGGCTTTACCCCGAGCGCCGGGAAAGAACTTCAATCGGAATATCTCCTGCCCCGGCGCCACGCGGTCGAGGCGATCCTCGCGGTCGAGCGACTGCGCGATCGGGTGGCTCCGCATCTGCTGATCTCGGAGATCCGAACCATTGCCGCGGACGAACTGTGGATGAGCACCTGCTATCGGCAGCCAAGCGTTGCCCTTCATTTCACCTGGAAACCGGACTGGCCGGCAGTCAGACGAGTGCTTCCGCTCATTGAACGAGAACTATCTCCGTTCCAGCCGCGGCCGCACTGGGGCAAGCTGTTTACAATGCCTCCGTCCGAACTGAGATCAAAGTACGAAAAGCTGGACGATTTCGTCAAACTGGCGTTGCGCTACGATCCGAAGGGCAAGTTGCGGAACGCATTCCTAAACGCCAACATCTTTACAAGCTGAGCGTTTTATTCACCATTTGAAACTTCGGCGTTGACAGGCCGTCCGTAGTTGCCTTAAGCTGTCGGTATTCGACATGTCGAAAGCACAAACGGAAATACCTTACGGAACGCTTGATCTTTTGATATTGAAGACCCTGGAAACGATGGGAGCAATGCACGGCTATGCCATCGCTCGTCGTATTGAGCAGGTTTCCGGCGAATCCCTCCAGTTAAGCCAAGGTTCTGTTTATCCGGCCCTGATTCGCATCCAACAGGAAGGCTGGATTCGTACGGATTGGGGAATTTCGGAAACAAATCGGAAGGTCAAATTCTATTCGCTGACCAGGGCAGGGCGGAAACAACTTCTCGTTGAGGTCGCCAATTGGGAAAAAGCCACGGCGTTAGTGGCTCGTTTCCTGGAGGTATCGACGTGAACCTTCGTCGCCTGTTTGCAAGCCTGCTGGCGCTGATGCGCAAGCGGCGCCTCGATTTGGAGTTGGAAGACGAGATCCGCGCCCATTTGGAACTGGCGGAGAGGGACGCCGTCGAGCGTGGTTTATCACCGGAAGAGGCGTACCGGAAGGCTCGCCGCGGCTTCGGAGGAATCGAACAGATGAAAGAAGAACATCGCGATCGCCGCAGTTTGCGATGGATCGAAACGCTGCTCAGAGATTTTCGATACGGATTGGCTTCGCTCCCGCGTGCGCCCGGCTTTACTGCCGTCGTCATCAGCATCCTGGCGCTCGGGATTGGCGGGACTGTCGCCATGTTCAGTGTGGTGGATGCCGTTTTCGTGAAACCTCTTCCGTTTCCGCAACCCGATCGCATCGTCGGCGTTTGGGAGGCTCCGCGTCCGGGCGCTGTCAACGCCACCACCGTCCCGCAGTTTGTTGCTTGGAATCGACTGGCAAAAGTCTTCAGCGCGCTGGCGGCGGAACAGCCTATCCTGGCCGCGCTAAACGATAAGAGTGGACCATCGCGAATAGCGGGCAAGGCGGTCACGGCAGGGTATTTCAAGGTGTTCGCCAGTGGAGCCAAACTCGGCCGGACGTTCACATCGGAAGACGATCGGCCTGGAGCCGGGCCCGTCGTCATCATCAGCCATGCCGCTTGGCAAAGCTATTTCGGAGGCGATCCCGGCATCTTGCACCGGCGCCTCATCCTGGATGGTGAGGCGTATCAGGTCATCGGCGTGCTTCAGCGTGGCCCGTTCGATCGTGACGAAACTCAATTCTGGAAACCTCTCATATTCACTCAGGATCAGTTAGCAAGCGACGCGCATTGGCTTACTGTTTATGGACGGCTGAACGCCTCGGCCACTCTAACCAATGCTCGCGAACGAATGCGGGCTCTTTACGCTGCCTTGGACGAGACTGCGCCAATGAAAGAACGGGGAGGCACGATCGTGGTTGAACCGCTTAAGCAATTGCTAGTCGGCTCCAATCTGCACCGGTCGATTTCGGTGGCCTTCGGCGCCGTCCTCCTTGTCCTTCTGATCGCTTGCGCGAATATCGCAAATCTGCTATTCGCCCAAGGCGCCACGCGCAGGACGGAACTGGCGGTTCGATCCGCTCTGGGCGCCAGCCGTGGCCGCTTGGTCGCCCAGTTACTCACCGAGGGTTTTGCGCTTTGCCTGCTGGGAGGCGCCGCGGGCATTGCCACCGCGTGGCTATTGATCCGCGTCGCGACTCCCTTGCTGTCGCAGTCTCTTCCTTTCACGGCGGATGTCAGCCTCAATCTGCATGTGCTCGCCTTTGCCGCAGTGGTTGCGTTGGGAGTTGCGGCGCTTGCCGGAGTGCTGCCGGCAGTGCAAGCATCGTTTGGAAATTTGACGGATTCTCTCAAGCAATCCGCTCGCGGTTCGTCTGTCATGCACATTCGCGTGCGACGTAGTATCGTCATTGGCGAAGTTGCTCTGTCACTCGTGCTGGTATGCGGCGCTCTGCTTCTGGCTAGAAGCTTGGTTAAGCTTCAACAACTCGATACGGGCATCCGTGTCGAAAACGTGATCACCATGTCCGCCGACCTCCCACTTGGCGCATATCCGACGCCACAGAAAGCCGTGCTCTTCTACGAAGCCGTCGCGCGACGGCTTCGCTCCACGCCGGGCGTGGCGAAGGCTGGCCTTTCAACGTATTTGCCCCTTGAGTGGATCAGTAACGGCGAGGCAATGCAAGTCGCGGGCGCGGAAAAGCTCGTACGCGTGCGGTTCAAACGTGTCGATCCAGGCTATTTCAGCACGTTGGATATTCCGGTGCTGGCTGGCCGGGGCATCACGAATCGCGATCGCGAGGGGGCGCCGCGCGTTGTGGTCATTAATCAGGCCCTGGCCGCGGGGCTGAGAGACATTGCCCGAATGGCGAATCCCGTCGGGAAAATAGTTCGTTTATCATCGACCGATTACACGGAAGTTCAGCCGCTCATGTCGGACGTCCAGATCGTCGGTATCATTCGAAGCGAGCGCACGTCGTCGCCGGGTAGCCCAGACCCGGCTGTGGTGTACGTACCCTTGGCCCAGGCGCCAAACCCGCATATCAAACTCCTCGTCCGCACTCACGAGGGGACCGCCTCTATCATGCCCTCCATTCGGCAGGCCGTCCGCGAAATCGATTCCAACTTGCCGCTCGGGGATGTTGCCACAATGCAGCAGGTTCGGGACCGCACACTCGCCGGCGCAAGCCGCCCCGCCTGGCTGATCGGAATCTTTGCCTTTGTAGCGATCCTTCTCGCTGCAATCGGTCTTTATGGCGTGCTCGCTTATTCCGTAACACAACAGCGCCGGGAACTCGGTATTCGCATGGCGTTGGGAGCCCGCCCAGGCGACGTTCTTTCACAGGTATTGCGTAGGGCGCTGGTGATGGTCTCCGTCGGCCTAGTATTTGGTTTGATCGGAGTTTTTGCGCTAACAAGAGTTATCGCAAATCTGTTGTTTGAAGTCTCTCCGCTCGATCCGCTTGCGCTCGCCACGGCGTGCATTTCGATGATGGTGATCGGCCTGCTTGCCGCATTCCCGCCAGCCAGCCGGGCCGCGCGTGTCGACCCGATCGCCACCCTACGCGATGCCGGCTGACCTTACCGCGATACGACGGGTAGCCAGACGGCGCTTGCCAGATCGCCTGAACGATAAACAGTCTCCGTCGCTTTCTTGTATTCGGATGGCTTGGCGAAGAAGATGTTATCGACGTATGTCTGGGGATTCCGGTCATACAACGGGAACCAGGTAGATTGAATTTGGACCATAATCCGATGACCGGGCAGGAAGACGTGATTGGCAGTCGGTAGCGCGAAGCGGTATCGTTGCGGTTTGTTTGCCGGTATGGGCGAGGGATGCTCAAAGCTCTCGCGATAGCGTCCGCGAAAAATATCCATCGAAATAGCAAGTTGATACCCGCCCATCTCGGGTTGGCTCGGCACTTGATCGGGATAGACGTCGATGAGCTTAACGATCCAGTCGGCATCGGCGCCTGAAGTGGCCGCGGAGAGATCGGCGATCGGCGCTCCGCTTACGCGCAACGGAGAGGTCAGCACAGGAGTCTGATAGGTCAGTACATCGGTGCGGTCGGCGACAGAACGCTGGTCGGCAACAAGCCATGTCTGCCAGCGGGCCGAATCGGCAAAGTGTACAGGGCGAGAAATATAGGGAACTGGCTTAGCGGGATCGGAAACGTAGGAATCCGATCCTTCTCCCTCGGGCTTTTGAAAGCTCAAGCTGAAAGAGGACTTGAGATACAGCGGTTTCATCGGCGATGCGCAACCGCTATCGCAGGCGAGCGGCCAGTGTGACAGCCGGTCCCAATGATTTTCGCCGGTGTTGTAGATGAAGACCGGAGGCGTGTTTGCTTTGGGCGCGCCGAGCTTCAGATATTGATCGAAGAAGGGCTTAAGCACATCGCGGCGGAATTGCAGAGCGGTATCCCCGTCCCACTTTAACGGTCCAAGGTTATAGCCATCGTAGTTGACTTGACTATGACGCCATGGACCCATCACCAGAAAATTATGATCGGCCTGCCCTTTGGCCTTCAGCGCAAGGTAACTGTGAATGGCGCCCCACATGTCCTCCTGGTCCCACAATCCTTGTATCCACATGGTCGGGACGTTCGAAGGCTTTTGTGCGACGAGTTTGTCGAGCGCTTGTCCCTGCCAGAATGCGTCGTAGGCTGGATGGTAGAACAGCTTCTCCGCCCACGGAAGATTTTGCAGCCCGTGCTCGTGCGCATAGTTTCCCGCGGAAACGGCGCGGCGGAATGTTTCGTAGTCGTCGTAAGCGCCGCGCTCAACTGCTTCCCCTTCCCCGGTTTTTGTCGTTTGGCTCGAAGTGTAATCGAAGTTCGTTTGGCGAAAAGCCCCGTAGTGAAACCAATCGTCACCCATCCATCCATCGACCATAGGGCTTTCGGGAGCGGCTACTTTGAGGGCGGGGTGGGGTCCAAGCAGAGCCATCACGACAGTGAACCCTTCATATGACGACCCGATCATGCCCACGCGGCCATTAGATTCGGGTGTGTTCTTTACGAGCCAGTCGATAGTGTCATAAGCATCGGTTGTAGGATCGACGTTTGTCCGGTTGAGCGGACCGATGACCGGGCGCGTCATCACGTAACTACCCTCCGATCCATATTTGCCGCGCACATCTTGAAACACTCGAATGTATCCATCGGCGGCAAATACTTCATCGCCCTCCGGCAGTTCCGCAACCATGTGGATGCTATTCGTGCGGGCGGCGCGTTTCGACGCGTTATACGGCGTGCGGGTGAGAAGAATCGGCGCGTTTCTCGCTCCCTTGGGAACAACGATCACGGTGTGTAACTTCACGCCGTCGCGCATGGGGATCATGACATCGCGCTTGATGTAGTCGTACTGGTCTTGTGGCGGCGTAAACTGCTGGGGGATGTCGCTGCGCGCCGGTGCTTGATCAGCTTTTGCAGGCGGAGCGCCGGCATTCGGATCTTTCGATGGAGGCTGCGCGGAGGAGCCTGACGTAGCGGCGGCGGATAGCATCGCCGCGATCAGGACTGCTTGCAATAGAAAGGACTTAGGTTCGGAACTCAGCTCCATACGTAGATTCTAAACAGTGTGCTTTTGCTCTATCGCCGCAGTCGCCCGAACCCGCTCGCTCGCGCGAGGCGGCTCCTGAGCGGAGGCAGCCAGGAAACGGAGCCGCCGCACTAAGTGCACGGTCCATCGACGCCGCCTTTGCTGGCAACCGA
>Ga0134128_10006388_pt1 | contig 14284 bp, 16 predicted proteins | sample KB31754_FD_96462 | JGI IMG/M metagenome (GOLD analysis project Ga0134128, IMG submission 96462) | Terrestrial soil microbial communities with excess Nitrogen fertilizer from Kellogg Biological Station, Michigan, USA - KB3-175-4 | ecosystem: Environmental > Terrestrial > Soil > Unclassified ... | reverse complement strand
GACGGCTCATTCGCCGTCTTCGCCAAGAGTGCGTCGAGCGTGAAAGCGTTCGGGCAGTACGCATGGAAATTTTCGGCCGCGGTTCCGGCCGCGAGCTCGCGCTGACAGCGCCTTTTGTGGCTGCAGTTGACGCAAAGCCGTTGCAGGTCGCGCATTGTGGCCGGCTGGGAGTTGGCGAGGGTCTCGGGATCCACGCTCAGCGCAATCAGCATTTTTTCGAGTAGCGCGGCCGCGCCGGGACCTTTGGCGGCGATCGAACGCAGTTCATCGACTGGAACGCGGAGATCTTTCGCGATCTGCATCACTTCGTCCGCGCTGCAACGCCGGAATTCGTCGCGCAAGGCGGTCAACGAGCGGTATTTATTGATCCAGTCGGCAATCGCTCCCAGTATGAAATCGACCGTCGGATAGTCGGCGTGCTGAGTGTCCGGTTCGGGCATGGCGCCCTCCATCGAAAAAACGACAACAAGTCTACTCGCACAAGTAGCAAACGCCCGCGTTGCGCTAGATCAAACGCGTTTGGGCTGTAATTTCAGGCCAATTGCAATTACGCCGATTCGACAACGGAACTAAATTTGCAAATCCCGCGTTGGAACCCGGGCATTACCCGAGGAGGCGAGGATGCGTCTTTTACTTTTGATTGTCCTGATTTTGCTGGTGCTCGGCGCGCTGCCGACCTGGCCTTACAGCGCGGGCTGGGGCTATTACCCCTCGGGCGGACTCGGGCTGGTTCTGGTCATTCTTCTGATTTTGGTTCTCTTAGGACGAATCTAGTTGGGGCGAATCTAGTCGGGCCGAATCTGGAGAGAAGCATCGATGCTTCGGTGATCACCCGCTATTCAGTTTCCGAAGTTGCCGGAGGCTCCAGCTTGTTCCGCAAGCGATCGGTCTCCTTGATCGTATCGACCACGGTGCGATAGGCGTTCGACACCCGGTCGCCGATGCTTTTCGGGCGGGACTTGCGCCGCCTTGCTTTCGTAACCGCGGGTCGCGATTTCCGCTTGCCGGATGCCGAAGCGTTCATCCTGGTTTTCTTCTTGACGCCTTTCTTGCTGTTTTTTCTGCGCTTGCCGCCAGGCAATTTCCGTTTTTTCCGAACCATCGCGATCTCCTTCATGCGCAGAACTTTTCTCGGCAAGCCTAGGATTAAAATGCGTCGACTGGAAGACTTCGCGGATGATGGCTGCATGCACCACATTCATTTTGCCGCTGGATTGCCTGCCGTCCGGTCTGCTAAGCATTTGCGCAGACGCGACGAATTTCGAGAGGACCAACGTGCCCGCTTCACTCCAAGGCGAATTGCAGCCGACAATATATCGTTTCAAGCTTGGTGGCTTTGAGGTCGCCACTGTCCTGGATGCCAAGGCCGTCCGGGACGGCTTGCACCCGCATTACGGCGGCAATGCCTCCGCCGAGGAAGTGCACGGCCTCGCGCGGGCTAATAACATCGATACCCAGCGCTTCGAGCATCCGAATATCCCGACGCTCGTGAACACCGGCCAGCATCTCATATTGTTCGACACGGGCAACGGCGCGTTGCCGCGCGAATATGAACAGCTGAGCAAAAGGCTTCCGCCGGGGCAGACTGCGGCGAGGCTCGCTGCCGCGGGTTACAAGCCGGAAGATATCGACGTCATCGTCATCACGCATGGGCATCCGGATCACATCGGCGGCCTGACCGAGGGTGGAAAGCCGGTGTTTCCCAACGCGCGCTATGTATTCGGTGCCGCCGAATTCGATTTCTGGAAGCGCGGAGAAAATGTGCGCGAAGCCCGCAAGTTCAATCGTGAGCTCTTTGTGAAAATTTGCCTGCCCTTGGCCGAACGATCGACTTTCATCAAGCCGGGCGACGAAGTCGTGAGCGGCATCACGGCGGTCGATGCCGCCGGTCATTCTCCCGGGCTGCTCGCGTTTCACATCGAGAATGCCGGCAAGCGTCTCATGATTACCGCCGACACATTCACGCAATATGTCATGGCGGTGCAGCGGCCCGAATGGCATTTCGAGATGGATGATGACAAGGAAAAGGCGGTGGCGAGCCGCAAGCGAGTTCTCGACATGCTAGCAGCCGACAAGCTGTTCTTCGCTAGCTTTCACATGCCTTTTCCCGCTGTCGGTTATGTCGAGAAAAGCGCCGGCGGTTACCGCTGGGTACCGCACAGCTACCAACTCAATTTATAGCGCGCCGCATACGCGGCACGTAGCTGTTACCTGCCGCCCCAGTTGAAGGCCGCCGGTTTTTGTTCTTTCGGCTTCGGCTTGTTCTCATCGCAACGGCCAATGCGATCTTCGACGGTTTGGGCGGTTTTATTGTCGAAGAGCACGTAGTGGCAAAGGGTGCCATCAGGCAAAGTCCGCGCAATGCGGCCGGTCCGTCCAATTTCCGTCAGTGCGCTGGAGGTGTCGTCCTTACGTAGCGTGCCGACCACCATCACGGCGCCGAGAAACAGACTCGTCCCGAGCGCGATAACGAAGAACGACGATATGACGGCCAGGCCCCAGAATTGGGCTCGCGCTTCGCGCGATTGACGCAGTCCGCGCCGCGCTTCGGCGGGCCGCATGTTCGCGACGCCGTCGGTTGAGTCACCAGGCGCATTCATGGCCAAATAGCTAGCGGAAAAGCATTGACCAGTCCTAAAGGCGTTGATTCGGATTAGGGATTCGCTGGTAATTCGAATTAAGCAACGGGCAACAGTCAGGCCTGTTTGCGCGCGCTCATAGCAAGCGAGAGCAGGGTGCGCAGGGCGATCGTTTCCGACAACGCAGCATTGCGACGCATTTCGAGGGATGCTTCGGCCAAATGCTCCATCGCGCGCAACAGACGCGCGGGGGTCCAGGCGCGCAGTGCCTCGCCGACGCGGCGCTCGCGCGTGAAATGCACAGGCGGCGCGGCCCGCTTCATCACAATGTCGATCGAATCGCCACCTTCGATCGCCATTTTCATCTTGTGCAGGTTCGCCACATGCCGGATTGCAGCGGAGACGATGGCCGCTGGAGAAGCGCCGCTCGCCCGCGCCTTGGCGAATTCACCGTCGGTTTCGCCGGTCCGGCCGGCGAATGCCGCATCCACAACATCATCGAGGGCCATGTCCGAAGCGTCGGCCACGACCGCGGTGACATCGGCAAGATCGACGCTGCTTTTTCCGCGGGCATAAAGCGCGAGCTTTTGAATTTCATTGCGTGACGACAGACGGTCGCCGCCGATCAGCGCGATCAAGGCAGCGCGTGCGTCCGGCGCAATCGTCAGGTTGGCGGCGCGCATTTCTTCTTCGATCAGCTGAACCAGCGCGCGCTCATTGTCCGCGTAGCACGGGAGAACCGCGGCCACTTTTGCCTTCTCGCAGAGCGCGCGCAATGGCGCACTTTTGCCGAGGTTCGCGGCCTCGATGACGATGCGGCATTCGTTCGACGGTGATGCAATGACGGCTTCGACCGCGGCGGCAATATTGCGCGTGCCTGCCTTTACCAGAACCGCGCGCCGGCCGCCGAACAGCGGAATGGTGTGCGCCTCCTCGACGAGCCGTGATGGATTGCCGGCGAGTTCATCGCCATCGATGCGCGCGAGCATAAATGGATCGTTCGGATCGTCGACCGAAGAGCGCACCAGTGCGTCCACCCGTTCACGCACCAGGCCGGCATCGGGCCCAAACACCAGCACGATGGGCTGTGCCGGATCCGGCTTTGCGAGGAAACGATCGACGTCAGAAGCTTTGATGGCGGTCATGGCGCCACATGAATCACGACCCGGCCACGAAATAAGAAGCGAGTCGCGAACGAATATTGTCGGCGATGACTTTCGCGGCGCGGTTCTCGGCATCACGCAAGCCGCGGTCACCGGCGAAGCGCTGCTCTTGGCCCGGAATATTGTAGGACACGCGAGAGAATGTCTGGCCTTTGACGACGGTCTTGCCCGATGCGATTTCGGTCAGGGTATAGGTTGCGTCGATGCCGTAGTTGTTGATGTCCGGACGCGCTGTGGCGATGTCGACAATCACCTGGAGCTGAGTCGCGGATAGCTTCACGTTCAATCGATAGGCCGGAGGCGCTGCGGCGGCACCGCCCGTCATATTATAGATCAGTTCATTGCGCACGCCGACGCTTACCCGCGCCACTCGGCTGCCGCTCGGCGCGTCGATGGAGGCAACGTCTACCGCGCTGAGTTGGGTTGCAACGCCGGTGCTGCCGGTCGGTGCCGGGTGCTCGGCGTAAAGCGGCTGGAAACAACCGGCAGTTAAGCCGGCGAGTGCCAAGGCACACAGAATCCGCGCTGAGCGCTTGGTGTCAGACCACGACATTGACGATCCTCTGCGGGACGACAATGACCTTTTTCGGGCTTTTGCCCTCCAAGGCCTTCTTTACCGCATCGAGAGCAAGAACGGCAGCCTCTATATCGGCTTTTTCGGCATCACGGGCCACCGTTACTTCTGCCCGCTTTTTCCCGTTGATCTGGACGGGCAAGGTGATGGTGCCCTCGACCAGAAGATCAGGCTCAACCTGGGGCCACGCCTCGGTTGCGACCAGAGTCTCATGTCCGAGCGCCGCCCAGCATTCCTCCGCAAGGTGCGGCATCATCGGATGGAACAGCCTCACCAGGATGTCACCTGCTTCATGCAATGCCCAGGCGAGTCCTTCGCCCGGCGTCGTTTCGACTCCGCCGATCACGTCGCCGAGCGCATTGGCCAGTTCGTAGATATGGGCGACGCATCGGTTGAACCGCAGCTTGTCGATATCGTCGGAAACGCGTGCCAGCGCGCGATGCGCGGCTTTGCGAATTGTTACCGCTTCCTCGCTGAAATTCGCCGGACGGGCGGAAGGGGCTTTGACATTCGCGATCTCGCCGATGAGCCGCCACAGCCGCTGCACGAAGCGCCAGGCGCCCTGCACGCCCTCTTCAGTCCAGATGACATCGCGCTCAGGCGGCGAATCGGAAAGCACGAACCATCGCGCGGTGTCGGCGCCGTAAGCGGCGATAATTTCGTCGGGGTCGACGGTATTCCTTTTCGACTTCGACATTTTCTCGATTGAGCCGATTTCAACCGGCTCGCCTGTCGAAGCGAGGCTTGCGCGGCGCGAGTCGCCTGTGCCTTCGATCTTGACGTCGGCGGGCTCGATCCAGTCGCCGCTCTTGGAGCGGTATGTTTCGTGCACCACCATGCCTTGCGTGAACAATCCGGCAAACGGCTCGTCCAGCCCCACCATTCCGCATTTGCGCATCGCGCGCGTGAAAAACCGCGAATAGAGCAGGTGCAGGATCGCGTGCTCGATGCCGCCGATGTACTGATCGACGGGCAACCATTCGTCGGCGACTTTCGGAGTGGTCGGCGCCTTGTCATTCCACGGATCGGTGAAACGCGCGAAGTACCATGACGAGTCGACGAAAGTGTCCATGGTGTCGGTTTCGCGGCGTGCCATCTCCGAACAGTTCGGGCACTTGACGTTTTTCCAGCTCGGATGCCGCTCGAGCGGATTACCCGGCTTGTCGAAGGTGACATCCTCCGGCAGCGTCACCGGCAAATCCTTGTCGGGTACGGGAACGACACCGCATTTCGGGCAGTGAATAATCGGAATGGGGCAACCCCAGTAGCGCTGCCGCGAAATACCCCAGTCGCGCAGACGATAGTTCACTTGCCGTTGCGCGACCGGCCTGTTGCCGCGCGTGTCTTTTTCGAGGCGCCTGGCGACCTCCTCTTTTGCCTGATCGATTGTCATGCCGTTGAGAAACCGCGAATTGATCATGCGGCCGTCGCCGTCGTAAGCGACATCCGTTACGACAAAGGTCTTGGGATCCTGGCCCGGCGGGCAGACTACCGGTGTATTGCCGAGGCCATATTTGTTGACGAAATCGAGGTCGCGTTGATCGTGCGCAGGGCAGCCGAATATCGCGCCTGTGCCGTATTCCATGAGAATGAAATTGGCGACATAGACGGGGAGTTTCCAGCTTGCGTCGAACGGGTGCACGGCCTTCATGCCGGTGTCGAAGCCGAGCTTTTCCGCGGTTTCGATCTCGGCCTGTGCCGTACCCATGCGATGGCACTGCTCGATGAAAGCGGCAAGCTTGGGATTCTTTGCAGCCGCTGCTTGTGCAAGCGGGTGGTCGGGTGAAAGGGCCATAAATTTCGCGCCGAACAAAGTGTCCGGCCGCGTCGTGAAGATTTCCAGTTCGGTGTCCTTGTTCGGCGTTGTCGCCGGATCAAGCATGAAACGGATCAGCAAGCCGTCCGAGCGGCCGATCCAGTTCTTTTGCATGAGACGGACTTTGTCGGGCCACCGGTCGAGCCCGTCGAGCGCCCTCAGAAGATCTTCCGAGTAATCGGTGATCTTGAAGAACCACTGCGTCAATTCGCGTTGTTCAACGATAGCACCGGAACGCCAGCCGCGGCCGTCAATGACCTGCTCGTTGGCGAGCACGGTCTGATCGACCGGATCCCAATTCACTTTTGACTGCTTGCGCTCGACCAACCCGGTTTTGAGAAAATCGAGAAACATCTTTTGCTGATGCTTGTAGTAGGCCGGGTCACAGGTCGCGATTTCGCGCGCCCAGTCGAGTGACAGCCCCATCGACTGGAGCTGCTTCTTCATCGCGGCAATGTTGTCGTAGGTCCAGGCTTTGGGATGAATCTTGCGATCGAAGGCCGCATTCTCCGCCGGCATGCCGAACGCGTCCCACCCCATCGGGTGCAGAACGGCATTGCCCATGGCGCGTTTGTATCGCGCGACGACGTCACCCAGGGTGTAGTTGCGGACATGGCCCATATGGATGCGCCCCGAAGGGTAGGGGAACATCTCGAGGACGTAATATTTTGGCCGCGGGTCGTCGTTTTTGGTGGCGAAGATGCCGCGCTCGGCCCAGGTTTTCTGCCAGCGGATCTCGGCCTCGCGGCCATTGTAGCGTTCGTTCTTGTTCGAATCGGCCGTCATGTGCGCGTCTTTGCAGGGGCGCGCGGAACAGACACGAAACAAGTCGATGGGTCAACCACTGCAGGCCGACCCTGACAAACGTCCGGCCGGAACCAGCCGATGTCCGTCGCGGTTAGCCTCCCGAAACAGGAGGTGCGGTTATGGTCGAGGCTCAACAGATCAAGGAACACATGGAAGTTTGCGGTTCGGACGGTGCTCACGTCGGGACAGTCGATTGCACGAAGGACGCCAACAAGATCGTGCTGACGAAAAGCGACCCCAAATCGGGTGGCCAGCACCACGTCATTCCGCTCGATTGGGTGGCGAAGATCGACGACAAGGTACGCCTGAAAAAATCGGCCAAGGATGCCATGGCCCAATGGCAGACGGCGGCATAGGACAGCGGCCGGGCCCTTGCGCCGGTTCAGACGCGTGAAAGGGCTCGGCCCACGGCCGCCAGCAGCGCACTTGCTTCGTATGGCTTTTCAATCACGGGCGCCTGCGGAAATCGTTTGGCGTGCATGTCGTTGACCCGCATCCCGGTCAAGAACACAAACGGCGTGTCCAGCGCGGTGAGCAATGACGCGACGCCGAGGCTGTTCTCGTTTGAACCGTTCAGCTTCACATCGAGTATCGCTATGTCGAACTTCGGGTTGTCGCCGAGCAGTTTGATTGCTTCCGCGGCAGTGGCAACACAAGCGACGTGCAGTGCGCCCGCGCGTTCAAGTATTTGCTGGATATCAAGCGCGATCAGAAATTCGTCATCGAGGACCAGGCAGCGCTTACCCCCGATAGGCGATTGAACCTGCACGGCCTCACCCTTTGTCGATGGAACTTTTCCTTGTCGTATGAATTGACGTGGGCGGCATTTAAAAAAGACACAGGGCAACCGATTTTTTTGATTGCCGCCGCTTCCGGAGAAATTTGAGACGATTTCAGTCATGCGCGGCGGGCTGGCGTGATTATTGGAAACACCAAATCGAATAATCATCAGACGCCTTGCGAGCAATGTCCGCTTCGTGGCCGGACATTTCTCCGCGAGTTCAGCGCCGACGAATTGGCCTTTGTGAAGGCATTCAAGGTCGACGAATTGCGAGTGGAGGCGGGTGCGAGTTTCCTGCAGGAAGGCGCGCGCAGCGAGCAGTTATATACCGTCCTGAGCGGCTGGGCATTTCGCTACAAGATGCTGGACGACGGTCGTCGCCAGATTCTTAATTATGCGCTGCCTGCCGATATGGTCGGCCTGCAAGGCGCCCTGATGCGCGAGATGGAGCACTCGGTGGAAGCCCTGACGCCGCTGGTGCTGTGCGTATTTCCTCGCGCGAAGTTGTGGAATCTTTACAGCCATCTGCCGTCCTTGGCATTCGACATCACCTGGCTCGCCGCGCGGGAAGAACAGCTCATCGACGAGCATCTGGTGAGCCTCGGCCGCCGGACGGCACTGGAGCGGATAGCCTACCTGCTGTTGCATCTTTTTTTGCGCGCCGAAGAAGCAGGCCTCGTCAAGAACGGGTCCATCCAGTTTCCTTTCACGCAGCAGCATGTTGCCGACACGCTCGGAATGTCGCTCGTCCATACCAACAAGACGCTCAAGCGCCTGTACCTGAGCAAGGCTGTGCGGTGGAAAGATCGTGTCTTCGAGTTGCTCGACCGCACGGCGCTCGCTGCAATAGCCGGCAGCGGCATCAATCAGCATCACCAGCGGCCTTTCATTTGAAGTGGCGGCGGCCGAGCGGGTGCGATATAGCGGGCGCATGGCAGCAGCCGTTGAATCGACCGGTCTTGCAGGCGTCAGGGAAAAAATCGCCCGCGCGTGTCGCGATGCCGGCCGCGATCCTGCGGACGTGACGTTGATCGCCGTGTCAAAGACCTTTCCTGCGCAATCCATCGAACTTGTCATTGCCGCGGGTCAGCGCGTTTTTGGCGAAAATCGTGTCCAGGAAGCGAAGGCAAAATGGCCGGCCTTGCTTGAAAAACATCCCGGCCTGGAATTGCATCTGATCGGCCCGCTTCAATCCAACAAAGCGAAGGATGCGGTCGCCCTGTTTGACGCGATCCATTCCGTCGATCGGGCCAGTCTCTGTGAAGCGCTTGCAAAGGAAATCGGCAGGCAGAATCGTCAACCGACCCTCTTCGCCGAGATCAACACCGGTGCTGAAGCGCAAAAGGCGGGCGTGCTGCCGCAGGACGTCGACGCATTTCTCGCGGCATGTCGTGACAAGTACGGTTTGAATATATCAGGATTGATGTGCATTCCGCCCGCACATGAATCCGCCGGCCCGCATTTTGCCCTCACCGCCAAGATTGCCCGGCGCAACGGGTTGAAATATCTGTCAATGGGAATGAGTGCGGACTTCACGACGGCGATTTCGCTCGGTGCAACGCATGTGCGGGTCGGCACCGCTATTTTTGGTGAAAGACCAAAATAGAACATCCGCCTGCCGCGGTTACTCGACCACGATTTTGGTGCGCGGACCGAGTCGCAGCAGGAGACGACGGAGCGTATTGAGCTCCAGCGCGACACAGCCGGCCGTCGGCGCGAAACCGGTCCTTGCCGCATGGATGAACACGGCGCTGCCGCGGCCGGCAACGCGGGGCCGTGTGTTATGGTCGATCTCGACAATAAAATCATAGAGATGATCCTTGCGCGCCAGGCGGTCGGAAGCCGCCTGCGCGGGGACCTTGATGGGCTGATTGTAATGGCGATCGGCGGGGTCTTCACACCAGCCGTCCGCCGGTCCGATGCGTTGTGCCGGTAGAGAGGTAAGTGGACGTGCGTGCCTGTCCGCACGCCACCAGAGGCGCCTGAGGCGGAACGTGCCGCGCGGGGTGCCGCCGTCACCTTCGCGTTTGTTGGCCTTAATTCCGCCGCGTCCGAGCGCGACCGGCAGTATGAGCGTTCCGGCCATAAGCCAGCCACGCCGGGGATCCCCCGGCTTGCGGCGTATCGTAATCCGGGACAAAGATCGTTTTCTGGCGATTGGCTTCATCTTGCCTCGAGCCGTTTCGGCCCTAAATACCAGTTCAAGCTTGCTCTTTTAGCTCTGAATGTTCTATTTCGCGACTGTCGGAATTGGCGCGCCGGCGCCGTTTGAGGGGGCCCCTGGGGGCGATGGCCAATAAACGCACGATACTGATCGTCGACGACGACGCCGAGCTGCGCGAGGCGCTGATCGAGCAATTGGCGTTGCACGAAGAATTCGACGCGCTTTCGGCCGACAGCGGCACCAAAGGTGTGCAGGTGGCGAAGGGCGGGCAGGTCGACCTCGTCATCATGGATGTCGGATTGCCGGATGTGGACGGGCGCGAGGCCGTGCGCATTCTGCGCAAGAACGGCTTCAAGGCGCCGATCATCATGCTGACCGGCCACGACACGGATTCCGATACTATTCTTGGTCTTGAATCCGGCGCCAACGACTACATAACCAAACCATTTCGCTTCGCGGTTCTGCTCGCCCGAATCCGGGCGCAGCTTCGCCAGCATGAAGCGAGCGAAGACGCGGTCTTCGCCATCGGTCCCTATACATTCCGGCCAAGTTCAAAATTGCTGCTCAGCCCGAAAGGCACCAAGGTGCGGCTGACGGAAAAGGAAACCGCCATCCTGCGCTATCTCTACCGTGCCGGCGAAAAGCCGGTGTCGCGAGAAACATTGTTGCAGGAAGTGTGGGGCTACAATTCCGGCGTCACGACGCATACGCTGGAAACACATATTTATCGCCTCCGTCAGAAGGTCGAGAAGGATGCCGCGGCGCCGGCCATCCTTGTAACGGAAGCCGGCGGCTATAAACTGGTGCCGTAACGCGCACCTTCACGGTCATTCCGATGCGCCGGAAAGCGGCGAAACGAGAACCCGAAAACTCGAGAAGCCGTCGCAGTTTTTCTGGATGCCGGGATCATGCCCTTCGCGCGTGTCGCGGAATGACGGGATGAATTGATGGGTCTTGAAGACGACATTGCTTTTTTCGAACGGGTGCCCGCACTGGCCGCGCTCGGCAAGCAGGCGCTGCGCATTCTCGCGATCGGTGCCGAAACGCGCCATCTGCAGAGCGGCGCCGTGCTTTTTTATGCGGGCGAACTGGCGGATGGCGGCTATGTGGTGCAGGAAGGCTCGTTGTTGCTCGAGCCCGGCACGCTCGCCGAAGGCAAGGAAATTACCGTCGGGCCCGGCACTCTTGTCGGCGAGCTGGCGTTGCTGACCAATACGGTCTGCCAGGCGACAGCGATCGCAAAAGAGCCGACCACCGTTGTCCGTATCCCGCGCAATCTTTTCAGAAAAATGCTGGAAGGCTATCCGGCGGCCGCCGAGAAATTGCGTGAAAGCATGACCGAACGCCTGCAAACCTGGACGAAGGAACTTTCCGGCGTCAAGCGCGCGCTCGAAGCACCCGACAAGCACTGATTGATGTGCGGCTGAACAGACCTACAGCTCTATCGTTGCGGTCACCGGCACGTGGTCCGAGGGCCGATTGGCGCCGCGATAGTTCTTGGCGATCTTGATTGTCGATACGCGGTCGGCCAGCGCATCCGATGTCCAGATATGATCGAGGCGGCGGCCGCGATCGGCTTCGCGCCAGTCCTGAGCGCGATAGCTCCACCAGGTGTAGAGTTTCTCGGGCTCCGGCGTAAGCACGCGCATGGTGTCGATCCAGTTGCCGGCGCGCCGCGCGGCCGTGAATTTCTCGCACTCTACGGGAGTGTGCGAAACGACCTTGATCATCTGCTTGTGGCTCCAGACATCGTGTTCGAGAGGCGCCACATTGAGATCGCCGACGAGGATAGCGCGTTGCGACCGATCCGGCCGCAATCCGGCGTGCGCGCGCATTTCCTCGAGAAATGCAAGCTTGTGCTGGAATTTCGGGTTGATGTCGGGATCCGGCTCGTCACCGCCGGCAGGCACGTAGAAATTATGCAGGGTGATTGCATCTTTCAATTTCGCGCGCTCGCCCAACTTGACCGAAATATGCCGGCAATCGGTCTTGCCGCAGAAGCTCTGGATATCGACGCCGTCGAACGGCACGCGTGAGAGAACCGCGACGCCGTGGTATCCCTTCTGCCCATTCAGGGCGGCATAATCGTAACCGAGACGTTTGAAACGCTTGAGCGGAAAAGCGTCATCGGGGCATTTGGTCTCCTGCAGGCAGAGGACATCGGGCTGTGCGCGCTTCAAGAACCGCGCAACGAGATCGATCCGCAGGCGGACCGAATTGATGTTCCAGGTCGTGACCTTGAACGGCATGCGAAATAACTAAAGCCTCGTGCGCTTGTTGTCACTGTCTGCGAGGCCCTTTGTCCAAAGATCAGATGCGGCAAGGCCCCGTTTTTCAAACGGTCACAAGCCCGGTCATAACGAAGCCCGAAGATGAGGAGGGCTAATTATGGTACCGCGTATAGTCGATCTTGAACATTGAGGGATCGGGCCGCTTGCTGGTGTCGAGATTATAAACCGCGACAGTCGTGTCGTAGCCTTGCGGGTCGGTCACCGTCCACTGCTTGAGCTGCATGTCCTTCGCGCTGAACATGATCATCAAACGGCTCGTGCCGACGATGCCGTTTTTTTCCTCCACAACCACCGTCACGAAGACGTCGTCGGCGTAGACAGAAATCAGATGAGTATCCTTGGTGAGATCCACGTGGTCGGCGAGCAGGAAGCGAAGCGGCGTCTGCGACAGCGGATATACGTCCTGTGTCGCGAGGCGACGGTCGCGCACGACGACAGAGGAGCCGTCCGCAATCAGCTCTATCGGACTGGGGTCGTCATATTCGAAGCGGACACGGCCCGGTTTGAAAATGTAGAATTCGCCCTGTGTGCGACTTCCGTCGGGTCCGACCTGGATGAAGTTTCCGGTCAAAGTCTGCACGCCCGAGAGATAGGTGTTCACGCGCTCCACGATCGCGCGCTGCTCGGGGTTGAGGTTGCCGGCGGAGCCCGCCTTGCCGAGCAGGGCCGCGAACGGGTTGGAAATCGGATTTGGCGCCTGCACGGTCGGTGGCGGCTGCACGACCGGCGGTGCTTGCGTGGCTTGAGGCGCCTGCGCGCGGGCGCCCAGCGCCTGGCTCGGAACTGCCGGCGTGGCGGCGGGGCGTGAGGTCGAGCCCGTGGCCGGCTGGTTTTGCAAGGCCGAGGGCCGCGGCTTAGGAAGCGGAACAGTCTGCCCGAATGCAGGAATCGAGAGGCAGGCCAAAAGTGCGGTAAAACCCAGCGCAAAACCCAGTATTTGCCCGGTCCCCGCCTTGTGCTGTGCCGCCATCACGTTCTCCGCCTTGCGCCCCCGCGGGTAACTCGATCCGCCCTATATGGGCAGGCTGTGGCGATTTCGCGACCCATGGGCTGTCTTCCATGGTGCGCATTCCCATTCGGCTTAATCGCGAACCGGCCGATTCTCAATAGCGGTCGTCGGCGGGATTTTCCGGGATGAGGATTTCGCGTTTGCCCGCATGGTTTGGCTGGCCAACGATGCCCTCTTCTTCCATGCGTTCCATGATTGTGGCGGCGCGGTTATAGCCGATCTGCAGCCGCCGCTGGATGTAGGAAGTCGAGGCTTTCCGGTCGCGTTTCACGATAGCCACGGCCTGTTGAAAAAGATCGCCGCCTTCGGCCATGCCCATGCCGGTGGCATCGAACACGGGGTTCCCGTCTTCGTCTTCGTCGCCGCCCGCGGTGACTTCCTCGAGATATTCGGGCGTGCCTTGCGACTTGAGATGGCGCACCACCTTCTCGACTTCCTCGTCGGAAACGAAAGGCCCGTGCACGCGGCTGATACGGCCGCCGCCCGCCATGTAGAGCATATCGCCCTGGCCGAGCAGCTGTTCTGCGCCCTGCTCGCCGAGAATGGTGCGGCTGTCGATTTTTGACGTTACCTGGAACGAGATACGGGTGGGGAAATTCGCCTTGATGGTGCCGGTGATGACGTCCACCGATGGACGCTGTGTGGCCAGAATGACGTGGATGCCGGCGGCGCGGGCCATCTGGGCAAGACGCTGGATGGCGCCTTCGATGTCCTTGCCGGCGACCATCATCAGGTCGGCCATTTCGTCGACGATCACGACCAGAAAAGGCAGGGGCTCGAGTTCGAGGTCTTCCTTCTCGTAGATGGCCGCGCCCGTCTCCTTGTCGTAGCCGGTGTGGACGGTGCGGGTGAGTCTTTCGCCCTTGGCTTTCGCCTCGGCGACGCGCGCGTTGTAGCCGTCGATGTTGCGCACGCCGAGCTTCGACATTTTCTTGTAGCGGCCTTCCATCTCGCGCACCGCCCATTTGAGGGCAACGACCGCTTTTTTCGGGTCGGTGACGACGGGCGTGAGGAGATGCGGGATGCCGTCGTAGACCGACAGTTCGAGCATTTTCGGATCGACCATGATGAGGCGGCATTGATCGGGCCGCAGCCGGTAG
>Ga0134128_10006386_pt1 | contig 14286 bp, 10 predicted proteins | sample KB31754_FD_96462 | JGI IMG/M metagenome (GOLD analysis project Ga0134128, IMG submission 96462) | Terrestrial soil microbial communities with excess Nitrogen fertilizer from Kellogg Biological Station, Michigan, USA - KB3-175-4 | ecosystem: Environmental > Terrestrial > Soil > Unclassified ... | reverse complement strand
CGCATCCGATGCGCGCCCAGCGACGACGCGCAGGGGCCGCCGCCACCGCCCGCAGCGCCGCCGGCCGCGAGCGTCGTTGCGGGGCTACTTCTGGAAGACGCGGATCGCCTGCGGCAACTGTCCCTCGTGGTGCAGGAGTCCAAGTGGCCGCGCGTCGCGCTGGCGCAGACGCTGGCCGTGCTGGCGGAGCCCGCGGTGCAGGAGGCGTGCCGCGGCGGCGGGGAGGGAGTCGCAGCCCTGCCGCCCGCAGGAGCCCTGCTCGACGAGGCGCGGGCCCAGTACGATTTCATCGTGATGGACACCCCTCCGCTCGCGCTCGTCCAGGACTGCCGGGTGGTCGCCCGCTGGGTCGATGGAGTCGTGGTGGTGGTCGCGGCTCATCAGACGCCGCGCTCCCTGCTCGAGACCGCGCTGGACGTGGCCGATCCGGGCAAGCTGGTCGGAATCGTGTTCAACGGCTTCGACAATCTTGGCACCGGTCGTGGACGACACTACGCGGGCTACTACGCCGCCCCTGAGCGAGAAGAGTCGGACCGGAGCGGGGCCCTGAACCGGATCGGTCAACGGGTCGGCTCGATACTGCGGCGCGGCGACGACACCACCGTGAGAAGCCGACGCTTCCGGGGTCGTTCGCGGTGATTCTCGCGATCCTCGAAGGGCTGGTCCTCTCGCTCGCGGTTGCCGCGACCGCGTTCGCGTGGGGCCACCGTCTGTTCGTGGACTGGATCGACGTGGCCACGATGCTCGGCCAGGCGGGCGCGGTGTCGCTCTGCTGCATCACCGCCTTCTACTACAACGATCTCTACGATCTCCGGGTCGTCCGTAGCTTCAGCCTGTTCGCCTCGCGGCTCCTGCAGTCCTTCGGGGTGGCCCTGATGCTGCTCGGTCTCTTCTACACGATCGTTCCCGACGCGGGCATGACCGAGGGCGCGTTCGTGTCGGGGTTGCTGGTGGCGGCGGGGCTGCTCGTCCCGCTCCGGGCCATCGGCTACACGATCATGCGCCGGCGCGCCTTCGCGGACCGGGTGCTGGTGCTGGGCACCGGCCCGCTGGCTCGCCGCGTCATCCAGGAGATCGAGTCGCGTCCGAACTTCCGCTACGCGGTGGTCGGGGTCGTCGACGACGGCACCGGGGTCGATGCGGGTGACCTGCCCTACCCGGTGCTGGGGCCGCTCGAGCGGCTCGACAAGATCCTCGACGACGTGAAGCCGGACCGGCTGATCGTCGCCTTGACCGAGCGCCGGGGCCGCATGCCACTGACCCAGCTGCTCGAATGCGGGGCTCGGGGCATTCTGGTCGAGGACGGCCTTCGCACGTATGAGTACTTCACGGGCAAGCTGCCGATCGAGTCCCTGACCCCGTCGTTCCTGATCTTCTCCGGCGCCTTCCGCAAGTCGCGACTGCAGATGGGTCTGCGGCGTGCCAGCAGCCTCCTGCTCGCCGCCGTCGGGCTGCTGCTCAGCGCGCCGCTCATGGCGGTGATCGCGGTCGCGATCGCGATCGACTCGCGGGGGCCCGTGTTCTTCGTCGATCGGCGCGCGGGGCGCGGTGGCCGGCCCTTCAACCTGGTGAAGTTCCGCACCATGCACCCTCTGCCGCCCGGGGAGACGGTCGCGTCCTCGGTGTGGGACCGCGACGACGAGCTCCGGGTCACCCGCGTTGGCCGCTTCATCCGCAAGCTGAGGCTGGACGAGCTGCCGCAGTTCTGGAACGTCGTGAAGGGCGACATGGACCTCGTCGGCCCGCGTCCCGAGATCCTCGCGAACGTACAGACGATGAGCGAGGAGATCCCGTACTACGGCCTGCGGCACTCGGTGCGACCGGGCCTCACCGGCTGGGCGCAGACGCGCTTCGGCTATTCGGTCAGCCTCGAGCAGGTCACCGAGAAGATCCGCTACGACCTCTTCTACATCAAGCAGATGTCCTTCTGGCTGGACCTACGCATCCTGGTCGACACCGTGAAGATCATGCTATTTGGCCGCGGGGCCAAGTAGCCATCGCGCGGAGGCCATGGTGCTCCCGCTGATCTTCTGGGCCTGCTTTTTCCTCGTCGCCTATACGTACGCGCTCTATCCGGCCGTGCTCTTCCTCGTCTCCTCGGCCACGCGGCTCTCGCGGCGAGGCGCGGTGGGCGCCGGGGCGCCCCCGTTGCCGGCGGTCTCGATGGTGATCCCCGCCCACAACGAGGAGCGCCACCTGCCGGCCAAGCTCGCCAATCTGGCCGCGCTCGACTATCCGCGGGATCGGCTGGAGGTGCTGTTCGTCTCGGATGGCTCCACCGACGCCACCAACAAGATCCTCGGGCGCGCCGCGGAGGCGGGCAAGCTCACGCTGCTCGCGCTGCCCGCGCGAGGGGGCAAGTCCAACGCCCTGAACCAGGCCGTCCCGCGCGCGAGGCACGACATCCTGGTGTTCTCGGACGCGGCCACCCTCTTCGCCCCGGACGCGGTGAGCAAGATGGTGCGGCACTTCGAGGACCCGCGCGTGGGCGTGGTGTGCGGCGCGCTGCAGTTCCAGGCCAGCACCGAGTCGCGCCAGACCGAGGGGCTCTACTGGCGCTACGAGTCGCTGCTGCGCCGGATGGAGTCGAGGATCGGGGTCACACTGACCGCCAGCGGGGCGATCTACGCGCTCCGCCGCGCGTGCTTCGTGCCACTCGCTGCCGACACCCTGGTCGAGGACCTCGTGGTGCCCATGACCGCCCGCCGGCTCGGCTTCCGGGTGCTCTACGATCCCGAAGCGCGCGGAACCGACTTCGCGGCCGCCACGGTGGCCGGCGAGTTCTCCCGGCGGGTCCGGATCGCCACCGGCAGCTTCCGGGCTCTGGGCGGCCTGCTGCGGGGTCCGCTCGACCCGGTGACCGCCTTCGCCTTCGTCTCGCACAAGCTCCTGCGGTGGACGTTGCCGTTCCTGCTGATCGGCATGCTGGTGACCAGCGCGGCCATGCTCCATTCCCTGCTCTATCGGGCGCTCTTCGTGCTGCAGATGCTCTTCTACGGCTGGGGTCTGGCCGGCTATCTCCTCCGCCCGCGCATCCAGGACATCCGCTACGCGCTGGTGCCCTACTACCTGCTGGCCATGCACCTGGCGTTCCTGGTCGGCTTCGTCCGGTACCTGTCCGGACGTCGAGAGATCGAATGGGGCCAGGTCCACTAGTCGGGGAGCGGGCATGAAGCCCCGCCTGCTCGAGCTGCTCGTCTGCCCGGCCTGCAAGGGCGATCTGGCCCTGCGCGCGGAGGCATCGGCCGCCGAGGAGATCGAGACTGGAGCGCTCACCTGCGCGCCGTGCGCGGTCACCTATCCGATCCTTCGCGGCATCCCTCGCTTCGTGGGCCAGGACGCCTACGCGGAGAGCTTCGGCGACGAATGGCATCGCTTCCGGACCGTCCAGCTCGATTCGGCCAACGGCACGACCGAGTCCCAGGACGGCTTCGCGCTCAAGACCGGGCTCCGGGCGGACGACGTGCGCGGTCGCCTGGTCCTGGACGCCGGGGTGGGCGCCGGCCGCTACGCCGAGGTGATGGCCCGCTGGGGAGCCGAGGTGGTGGGCGTCGACCTGACCCGGGCGGTGGACGCGGCGGCCGAGAACCTGCGCTCCTGGCCCGGCGCGCATCTCGTCCAGGCCGACATCTTCGCGCTGCCGTTCCGGGACGAGACCTTCGACCTGGCCTATTCGATCGGAGTGCTCCATCACACTCCGGATACCGCGGCCGCGTTCCGGCGCGTCGCGGCCATGGTGAAGAAGGGCGGCCAGCTGGCGGTGTACGTCTACCACGCGGGCGGGCTCATGCGGTACGTGTCGGACACGCTGCGCGTCGTCACCACGCGGCTGCCCCGGCCGGTCGTGTACTACGGCTCGCTCGTCGCGGTGCCGCTGCACTACGTGCACCAGCTCCCGGTGGTCGGCCGGGTCAGTCAGATCCTGCTCCCCACCATCGACCACCGGCACTGGCGGTGGCGGTGGCTCGATACCTTCGACTGGTACACGCCGAGGTACCAGTGGAAGCACCGCTACCCGGAGGTGCTGCGCTGGTTCCGGGAGTCGGGCTTCACCGATCTCTACGTGGCGGACGAGCCGGTCTGCGTCCGCGGCGTCAAGACGTGAGGCGCCGATGAGCATCCCCGCGCCCGCGGCCCCCTCGGCCTTCCGCGCATCGGCCGGCCGCCGCCAGTCGTTCGCCTACGGGGGGTTGATCGTTTTCACGATCCTGCTCTACTTCCGGCCGAACGAGTGGCTGCCCATCGGGACGTTCCCGCTGGTGAAGATCGTGGCCCTCAGCTCGCTGGCCGGACTGTTCATCGTGCAGATCAGCGAGGGCCGGCCACTGTCTCTCATGCCCCGGGAGCTCAAGCTCCTCCTCGGCCTCACCGGCCTGATGCTGGTCTCGATGGCGGTCGGACTCGACCCCGCCAGCAGCTTCGACTCCTTCACCAACGACTTCCTCAAGGTGCTGCTGATCTTCGTCCTGATGGTCAACGTGGTGAACACGTTCAAACGGCTCCGGCGGCTGATCGAGGTGACGGTGGTGTGCGGGATGCTGCTCGCCTTCGGCAGCCTGATCCAGTTCGCCCGGGGGCAGAATCTCGGGGACGGGTTCCGCGCGACCGGGATCGTCGGGGGTATGTTCGGCAATCCGAACGACCTGGCCCTGTCCCTGAACATCCTGCTGCCGCTCGCGATCGGGCTCGCGCTGAGCCGGCCGGCGATCGCGGTCAAGCTCTTCTACTGGAGCTGTGCCGGACTCCTCGGCCTCGCGACCCTCGTGAGCTACTCGCGGGCGGGCTTCCTGACCCTGGCCGTCGTGGGGCTGTTCCTCATGGTGCGGCTGCGGCGCCGATACCCCGCCTTCCTCGCGCTGGGGGTAACCGCGGCGCTGGTGGTCGTGCTCGTGGCCCCCGGCAGCTTCTGGGCGCGGGTGTTCACCGTGTTCGACAGCTCGGGGGATGCGCAGGCGGCGCAGAGCTCGGAGCTCAGATGGAGCCTCTTGTGGCGCGCGCTCGAGGTGGCCGGCTTCAACCCCCAGCGGTGGCTTCTGGGAGTCGGGATCAGCAACTTCCACATCGTGTCGGTGCGGGAGCTGGCCCAGCACAACGCCTACCTGCAGATCTTCAACGAGGTGGGGCTCCCCGCCTTCATCCTGTACGCGATGTTCATCTTCGGGCTGATCCGGGCGATGGGACGGATCGCGCGCGCCTACGAACGGGATCGGGCGCACCGCCACGTGTGGATGCTGGCGGTCAGCCTCCAGATCTCGCTCGTGGCCTACGCGGTCGGGAGCTTCTTTGCCCCGGTCGCGTATCTCTGGTACCTGTACTACGTCGCCGGCTTCGCGGTCTGCCTGAAGATCCTGGTGCTGGCCAGCAATCGCCGCCGCCAGCCGGCACCGCAGAAGGAGCAAGGCCGTGTGTGGTATCTACGGCGCGCTTAGCGCCGATTCCGGCCGGCCGATCCCGGCCGATCTGCTGGCCCGGATGGGAGAGTCGCTCACCCATCGCGGCCCGGACGGCGGCGGCGTCCATCTCGACGGTCCACTCGGCTTCGGCATGCGGCGGCTCAGCATCATCGACCTCGCGGGCGGCGAGCAGCCGATGCCGAACGAGGACCGCACGATCTGGGTGGTGTTCAACGGCGAGATCTACAACTACCGGGAGCTGACCGCCGAGCTGAAGGCGCGCGGGCATCGCTTCAGCAGCGCCTCCGACACCGAGGTCCTGCTCCACCTGTACGAGGAGCACGGGGAGCGCTGCGTCGAGCCGCTCCGGGGGATGTTCGCGTTCGCGATCTGGGATGCGCCCCGACGGAGCTTGCTGCTGGGACGCGACCGGCTGGGCATCAAGCCGCTCTACTACGCCGCGACGGCCGACGGCCTGCTCTTCGGCTCGGAGCTGAAGGCGCTCCTGCAGAGCCCGTGGCTCTCGCGACGCGTGGACCGTCGGGGCCTGGTGGCGTACCTGCGGTATGGATACGTCCCCGATCCGCACTCGATCCTCGAGGGAGTGACCAAGCTGCCGCCCGGGCACACCCTGCGGGTGGAGGACGGGCGCCCGGGGATCCCCCGCCCGTACTGGAAGCCCACGACGTTCTTCGGCCGGCCCCGGCCGCTCCAGCGAGAGGACGATGCGGCGGCCGAGCTCTGGGCGCGGATCGAGGACTCGGTGCGCGCCCACCTGGTGAGTGACGTCCCGGTCGGGGCCTTCCTCAGCGGAGGGCTCGACTCGAGCACCGTCGTGGCGATCATGGCGGGGGCCGCCGGGGCGCCGATCGAGACGTTCTCGGTCGGGTTCCGCGAGGACCGCTACAACGAGCTCCCGTATGCCCGTCGGGTTGCGGAGTGGTGTGGAACCTCTCACCACGAGCTGCTGGTCGAGCCCGGAGACCTCAAGGTTCTCGACGAGCTGCTGGCCGGCTTCGACGAGCCGTTCGCCGACTCCTCGGCCATCCCCACCTACCTGGTGTCTCGCCTGGCCCGGCAGCACGTGAAGGTCGTCCTCTCCGGGGACGGCGGAGACGAGATCCTGGCCGGCTACGAGCGGTATCAGGTCGACCACCGGCGGCGCTGGCTCGGCGTCCTCGGCGACCTGCACCTGGGGGCGCCACTCCGGGCCCTGAGCGGCGTGCTGCCGGTCGGCGGGGGCAAGAACATCCTCCGCAACCTGTCCTGGCCTCGGACGCGACGGTATCTCGAATCGATGTCGCTGTTCCGGGAGGACGCCCTCCGCGAGGCCTTCGCCTCCGCCCCGCTGGAACCCTACGAGCTCGACGGCTTCGCCGATCCCGACCTGGACCCGCTCTCGCGGCTCCAGGACCTCGACATGAAGAGCTACCTCCCCGGCGACATCCTCACCAAGGTCGACCGGATGAGCATGGCGAACTCGCTCGAGGCCCGGGTGCCGCTGCTCGACCACCGTCTGGTCGAGTTCGCGTGTGGTCTCCCGGTCGACCTGCGGGTGCGTGACGGCAGCGGCAAGTACCTGCTGAAGCGGGCCCTGCGCGGACGCATCCCCGACGAGCTCCTCACCCGGCCCAAGCAAGGCTTCGGCGTGCCGCTGGAGGCCTGGTTCTCGGGCAGCATCCGGGGCTTCTTCCGGGACCAGCTCGGGGACGGCACGCGGCTGGAGGGGCTCGGGATCGCCCGGAACGAGGTCGGGCGCCTCCAGGGGCTGTTCGAGCGGACCGGGCGGCGCGACTACTGCGACCGGCTCTGGGCGCTGGTCGTTCTCGATCGCTCGGTGCAGCGCCTCTTCGGGGTCAACGGATGAGCGCGGCGCGCCCCCCCGTCCTGCTGATGGGCGACACCCTGAACTTCGGCGGAACCGAGGGCCAGTTCGTGGAGGTCGCGTGCGGCCTGGACCGGACGCGCTGGGATCTGGACGTCGCGTGCATCCGGGCGGAGGGCCCGCTCCGGACGAAGCTCGAGACGGCCGGCGTCCAGGCCTGGAGCTGCGGCCGGGGCTCGTTCAAGTCTCCCCGTCTGCTGGGGGCGATCCGCGCGCTGTCGAGCCGGCTGCGCGCCCGCAAGGTCCGGATCGTCCACTCCTTCGACTTCTACAGCAACGTGCTGGGGGTTCCCGCCGCGCGCATGGCCGGGGTTCCCGTCGTCATCGCGAGCCAGCGGGACCTGGGCAACCTCCGCCCGCCGCTCCAGCAGCGCCTGCAGCGCGCCATGCTCTCCCTGGCCACGCACGTGCTGGTGAACTCTCGCGCGATCGCGGACCGGCTCGCCGGCTCGCGAGCGGCCCGGTCGGGGCATCTCTCGGTCATTCACAACGGCGTGGACCTGTCGCGATTCGGCCCTCCGCCCGCGTCCGTGCGGAGAGAGCCCGGCATCACGGTGACCGTCCTGGCGAACCTTCGGCCCGAGAAGGGGATCCTGCAGATCGTCGAGGCCGCCGCCGCGGTCAGGCAGGCTTCCCCGGAGACCCGGGTGGACATATGGGGCGAGGGGCCTCTCCGGGGTGAGGCGGAAGCGCGTATTCGATCCCTCGGGCTGTCGGAGTGCGTGAGGCTCCGCGGCTCGACCCGGACGCCGGAGGACGTGCTGAGGTGCAGCGACATCTTCGTGCTCCCGTCGCTGAGCGAGGCCTCGTCCAACGTGCTCCTGGAGGCCATGGCCACCGGCCTGCCGGTGGTGGCGACGCGCATCGGCGGCACTCCCGCGCTGGTCGGCGACGCGGCGGTCCTCGTGCCCCCCGGCGATCCCGCCGCGCTGGCCGCCGCCCTTCTGGATCTCGCCGGGAACCCGGCCCTCGCGACCCGGCTCGGGGCCGCCGCGCGGAGCCGCGCTCTCGCCGAGTTCGGCATGGACCGCATGCTGGAGCGTGTCGACACGCTGTATCGCGGCCTCCTGGGAGCCGACCACACCTCGCGCCTCGGCGCGCCGATGATGTCGCGGCCATGACCGGGCCGCGGGTGGTCGTCGCCGGATACTACCCTCCCCCGTTCGCGGGCGAGCCCATCCACGTGAAGCAGCTCGCGGGCTTCCTGCGGACCCGGGGCCTGCAAGCGCAGGTCCTGAATCTCAACCGCCACGCTCCGCCGAGCCCGGAGTACCTCTGGGGCTCGACGCCCTGGAAGCTGATCCGGATGCTGTTCGCGCTCTCGGACCGGCGGACGATCCTGCACCTCCACACCAACGGCCACAACTGGAAGAGCTGGGTCATGATCCTCACCGCGGCGCTCGCGGCCCGGCTCAAGAAGACGCGCGTGCTCCTGACCATCCACTCCGGGCTCTGCCCGGGCTACACGAGGACGTTCGGCCCGGTGTCCCGCCGCCTGGCGAGGTGGATCCTCGGCTCCTTCTGCCGGGTGATCGGCGTCAACTCCGAGATCGGCCGGGCGGTGCGGGACCTCGGCGTGAGCGACGCCGACCTCGCGGTCATTCCCGCCTTCCTGGGCGTGCCGGACGGCGGCGCGGTCGACGGGGCGGATCGGGCCCTCGTGGACGGCAGCCGGCCGCTCGTGGTGGTGGTGGGCGGCGGCGACAAGGATCCCGAGATGGGGCTGCCCATCGTGATCGCGGCCCTTCCGAGGCTCGTCGAGCGCTTCCCGGGGCTGCGGGTGGTGTTCATCGGCTGGCAGGTCGGACCGAAAACCCGGCCGCTCATCGCGGCGCATAACCTCGGCCAGCACGCGACCTGCGTCGGCGAGATCCCCCACGAGCGATGCCTCGGGCTCCTGCAGGAAGCCGACGCGGTGGTTCGCTCCACCTTTGCGGACGGGGACGCGATCACGGTGCGGGAAGCGCTCGATCTGGGCGTCCCGGTGGTGGCCAGCGACACCGACTTCCGTCCGGCCGGCGTCGTGCTGTTTCGAAAGGGGGACGCGACGGACCTGCTCGAGAAGCTCACGGAAGTTCTCGGGGGCCCGCGGGACCGGCTGGACCGTCCGACGGACGCGAGCCAGCCCGGTCGCGAGCTCTGGGGAATCTACCGCGAGGTGGGCTCGATCGCATGAAGCTCGCGCGATTGCTCAACATGCGGCCGGCCGAGCTCATGGTCCGCAGCCGGCAGGAGCTGTCGAAGTGGACGGAGCGCACCTTCCGCGCACCGCAGGCTTCCTCGATTCCGCTGCGTCGATTGACCCCTCTGGCCGCGCAGCGGTTCTTCCCGGGGGCGCTGGACGACCTCTCGCCCGGGATGATCACGCAGCGGATGCCCGAGGCCCGGTACCGGGTGCTCGACACCGCCCAGACGCTTCTGGACGGCCGCTTCGATCTCCTCGGCTACCGGGGCCTGCGTTTCGGGGCGCCCCTGGACTGGCACCTGGACCCGGTCAACGGGCTGAAGGCGCCTCTCACCCACTGGAGCCGTTTGGATCCTCTCGACGCTTCGATCGTCGGCGACAGCAAGGTGATCTGGGAGCTCAATCGACACCAGTGGCTGGTGCGACTCGCTCAGGCGTACCGCTTCACGGGCGAGGAACGGTACGCGACCGCCGTCGCGCGGCACCTCGAAGACTGGCTCGAGGCCAATCCCCGCGGCAGGGGCATCAACTGGGCGAGCAGCCTGGAGGTCGCCTTCCGCCTGATCGCCTGGTGCTGGACGCTGCACCTGCTGCGCGGATCGAGCGAGATCAAGGAGGGACTCCGCGCGCGGCTCCTCCAGAGCCTTCGCGCTCACGCGGCTCACGTGGAGCGGTACCTCTCGTACTACTTCTCGCCGAACACCCACCTCACCGGTGAAGCCCTGGGCCTCGTCTATGCGAGCGTGGTCCTCGAGGGACTGCCGGAAGCCGCGCGGTGGGGTCGCACCGGGCGCGCCATCCTGGATCAGGAATGCCTGCGGCAGATCCTTCCCGACGGAACGTACTTCGAGCAGTCCACGTGCTACCAGCGGTACACCGCCGAGATCTACCTGCACTATCTCCTGCTGGCTCGCGCGCGGGGGCTGGAGGTGTCGCCCGAGGTCCCGGAGCGAATCTCTCGCCTGCTCGACGTGCTCCTGTCGCTCTGCAGACCGGATCAGCGGATGCCTCAGATCGGCGACGCCGACGGCGGATGGCTGCTCCCCCTGGACGTGAGAGCGCCCGACGACGCGCGGGGCATCTTCTCGACGGCCGCGGTGGTCTTCCGCCGTCCGGAGTATGCGTGGGCCGCCGGTGGCCTGGCCCCGGAGACGGTCTGGCTCGTCGGCCCCGCCGCGTTCGACGTCTTCGATGCGGTCCAGCCGGCTCCGCCGGCCGACCGGCCTTCTCGCACCCTGCCCGACGGCGGCTACGCGATCATGCGCTCGGACTGGAGCCGGGACGCCGACCAGGTGATCTTCGACGTGGGTCCCCTCGGGTGCCCGTTCAGCAGTGGGCACGGCCATGCGGATCTCCTCAGCGTCCAGTGCACGTTCCGCGGGCGCCCCTACGTGGTGGATCCAGGCACCTTCAAGTACACCGGAGACCCGGCCGGCTGCCGGGCCCACTTCCGCTCCAGCGCGGCCCACAGCACCGTCGAGGTCGATGGAGTGGGCCAGGCGGCCCCGGAGGGGCCCTTCTCGTGGCGCAGCCGCCCCGGCGCGCGCCTGGTTAGCTGGCACCACGGCGACGCGCTGGATGTCGCCGAAGGCGAGCATCGCGGATACGAGGAGCTTCCGGGCGGCGTCGTCCACCGGCGCAAAATCGTGCTGGTCAAGGGCGGGTTCTGCGCGGTGGTGGACGACCTGGTGGGCTCGGGCGAGCATCGCCTCGACGTGCGCTTCCAGCTCGCGCCCATGCCGTTGACCATCGGGGGTGACGGTTGGGCCACCGCGGGAGAGGCGGACGGCCCCCGCCTCTTCGTGCGAGCCTTCAGCACCACGCCGATCGAGGTCAACCTCGCGGAAGGGGCGGCCGATCCGCACCGCGGCTGGGTCTCCGGCGACTACGGCCGGCTGACGCCGGCGCCGATGTTGACCTACACCCTGACGACCGCGCTGCCGGCGAGGCTGATCACGCTGCTGCTGCCGTCCGAGACGCTGGAGACGCCTCCGCCCGTCAGCGCCATCGAGGCCGACGGCACGCTCAGGGGTCTCCGGCTCCCGCATCGCCACGAGGCCCTCTACCTGGACGGTGAGCTCGCCCGCCTGGAGCGCGCGTGATGCGGACCGGTCTGGTGGGCGGCGCGCTGGCCGATCGCCTCCTGAATCGCCTCGGCGATCCGGATGCGAACGGGTACTGCGACGGCAGCGCCTATCACGGTCGCAGCAAGCTCGAGGTCCTGTTCGGACCGCAGATCTGGCAGGAGGTCCAGGGCCGTGACGTCGTGGACTTCGGCTGCGGCGAGGGGCGCGACGCGGTCGAGATGCTCCAGCGAGGGGCTCGTCACGTGGTCGGCGTGGACATCCTGGAGCGCTCGCTCGACCGGGCCCGGCGGGCCGCCCGCGAGGCGGGGGTCGCCGATCGGTGCGAGTTCTCGGATCGCCCGACGGGTCCGGCCGACGTGGTGATCTCGGTCGATGGGTTCGAGCACTTCGACGATCCGGGCGGCGTCCTCCGGCTGATGGCCGGCACGCTCAAGCCCGAGGGCCGCGTGCTGCTCACCTTCGGCCCCACGTGGCTCCATCCCCTGGGCGGTCACCTTTTCTCGGTGTTCCCGTGGGCGCATCTCGTCTTCACGGAGCCGGCGCTGATCCGCTGGCGGGCCCGGTTCCGGAAGGACGGCGCGACGCGGTTCAGGGAGGTCGAGGGCGGCCTGAACCAGATGACGATCCGGCGCTTCGAGCGGCTCGTCGCTGAGAGCCCTCTCGAGTTCGAGGCCTTCGAGGCGGTGCCGATCCGGCGGCTGCGTCCCATCGCGTCGCTCCTGCCCCGGGAGCTTTGCACGAGCTTCGTGCGGAGCCGGCTCCGGCGGAGGCATCGCGCGTGACCACCGTCTGGGAGTTCGCCCAGCAGCAGGGTCGGTCCGGCACCGGCAACTGGGAAGCCTTCGACCGCAGCATGGCCGACGTCCGGCAGGCCGCGAGCCACTGGGAGCGCGCCGTCCGCGGCTGCGAGAAGCCCTGGCTGTGCTGGAACCTGAGCGATCCGTGGTGCCTCGCCCAGCAGAAGCTGGTGCGCGCCATGGGGTGGACCCCGGTGGTGGGCTGGGATCCGAGCAATGGCGTCTCCTGCCCCCCGCTCATCCCCGAGGCGATCCCCATCGACTTCAACGCGCACCTCAAGCTCCCGACCCTCTGGGTGCACGTGCCCCTCGAGTTCGCCTTCCTGTGGACCCCGCGGCTCGCTTTCTGGCACGCGGACCTGCTGATGCGGCTGCCGAAGCTCCGGAAGGCGGTCCAGATCTTCGAGGGCCTCCCGGAGGGTGAGATGGCCGCGGTGTTCTCCTACGGCGGCCGCCGAGGCCTCCTCAAGCCCCGGAGCTACCGCTACTGGGAGCTGCTCGGATGCACCACCCGGGCGGCCAGCCAGAGCCAGTTCGATCGGGGCTGCGGGTGGTGGCGCTGCATCTGGAGCCACCCCAGCTGTCCTGACGAGCAGGAGCGCGCGCGGCGCCGTCAGTACAGCTACGATCACGGGGTCGGCATCCGCTACTGGAAGCGGCGCTACGGCGGCCGCGTGCAAGGGATCAGCGAGCGGTGGGTCGCGGAGGGCCACTTCGGCTCCTTCAGTGTGCCCGGCTACAGGCAGGCGGCGAGCAAGTCGGAGGAGATGGCCCTCAACTTCGACCTCGCGGAGATCGGACGCCGCTTCGGCATCGAGGAGTTCGTCTGATGTGCGGCATCGCCGGGATTCTCCGGTTCGACCGCCAGGACGGGGTGGACGAGGCGCGCCTGAAGCGCATGCGCGACGTCCTCCGCCATCGGGGCCCCGACGGGGAAGGCCTCTGGATCGAGGGGCCGGTGGGGCTGGCGCATCGCCGCCTCGCCATCGTCGATGTCGCCGGCGGCGTGCAGCCGATGGCCAACGAGGACGACACGGTGTGGATCACCTACAACGGGGAGATCTACAACCACGGGGCCCTCCGGCCGGGCCTCGAAGCGGCCGGACACCGCTACCGCACCCGCAGCGACACGGAGACGATCCTCCATCTCTACGAGGAGGAGGGCGACCGGTGCGTCGAGCGCCTGCAGGGCATGTTCGCCTTCGCTCTCTGGGACCAGGCCCGCGAGCGCCTCCTCCTGGCGCGGGATCGGCTGGGCATCAAGCCCCTCTACTACGCGGTGACCGACCGGGAGCTCCTCTTCGGATCCGAGATCAAGGCGGTCCTCGCGGGAATGCCGGGCCGTCCCGCGCTCAACGTGGCCGCGATTCCGGAGTTCCTGGCCACTCGTTACGTGGCCGGAGAGGAGACGTTCTTCCAGGGCGTCCGGAAGCTGCCGCCGGGCCACACGCTGGTATGGTCTCGCACGGGCGGGCCCCAGCGGCGACGGTACTGGAGCCTCCCGGTCGGCACCGACGAGGGCCCGGCCTCTCTCCGGGAGCGGGCGCTCGACCTCCGGGGTCGACTCGAGGCCACCGTCCGCAGTCATCTCATGAGCGACGTTCCCCTGGGGCTCTTCCTGTCCGGCGGTCTCGACTCCACCGGGCTCGCGGCGTTGATGGCGCCCATGGTGCAGGATCGGCTCCGCACCTTCGCGGTCGGCTTCGACGACGACGCGAGCAACGAGCTCCCCTACGCGCGCATCGCCGCCCAGGCGGTGGGCGCGCAGCATCACGAGGTCACGGTCTCGCCGGAGGAGTTCTACGCCGCGCTGCCGCGGCTGATCTGGCACGAGGACGAGCCGATCGCGTTCCCGTCCAGCATCGCGCTCCACTTCGTGTCGCGGCTGGCCCGCCCCCACGTCAAGGTGGTCCTCACCGGAGAGGGCTCCGACGAGCTG
>Ga0134128_10006385_pt1 | contig 14288 bp, 10 predicted proteins | sample KB31754_FD_96462 | JGI IMG/M metagenome (GOLD analysis project Ga0134128, IMG submission 96462) | Terrestrial soil microbial communities with excess Nitrogen fertilizer from Kellogg Biological Station, Michigan, USA - KB3-175-4 | ecosystem: Environmental > Terrestrial > Soil > Unclassified ... | reverse complement strand
TGCTCCGGTGGGGTCCCTCCCCGGGTACCCAAGGGGACATCCCGGTCCTTGTTCGTCGGGGGGGGGGGCGCGGGGGGGGGTGGGGGGGGTGGGGCTGGCTACCAGATCTCGGGGCGGCGGTGCTTCCAGGGACGGGCCGCCTCGAGCTGGGCGGACAACGAGATGAGCGTGCCCTCCTCGCCGATCCGGCCAGCCAGCATGACGCCGATGGGCAGCCCGGCCTCGGTCCAGTGCAGCGGCACGTTCACGGCCGGCTGGCCGGAGACGTTGTACAGCGCCGTCCAGGGCGTGAACCGCTTCTGCCGCTCGAAGTTCTCGGCCGGGTCGACCTCGTCGAAGTAGCCGACCGGGACCGGGGGCTGGGCCAGCGTCGGGGTGAGCACGGCGTCGTAGTTGTTCAGCGTGGCCACCGCGGGCCGCGTGATGGCCTGCAGGTAAGCCTGGGCCATCATCAGGTCGTTCGCCTTGAGCTCCAGGCCCTTGCCGCGCAGGTACCTGGTCAGCGGCAGCAGGTCGTCGACCTGGTCCGGGCCGACCGGGGCCAGCGTGGCCATGGCGTACCACAGGGTCACGAACGAGGGCACGGCGTCGGGCCCGAACGGGAGCTGGATGTCGATGATCTCGTGGCCGAGCGACTCCAGCAGGGCGCTGGCCTCCTCATAGGCGGCCACGCAGTCCGGGTGGATCTCGGCGTCCTCGACCGCCGTGGTGAGCGTGCGGGCGATGCGCAGCCGGCCGGGCTCGCGGCCGACGTAGCCGAGGAACGTCTCGCCCGCGGGCAGCGGCGGCTGGATGTACATGTCACCGGGGTAGTTGCAGGTCATCACGTCGAGCAGCAGCGCGGCATCGGCCACGGTGCGGGTCAGCGGACCGTCGATGCCCAGGCCGGACAGGTCCGGCATCAGCGGGCCGCCGGAGATCCGGCCCCGGCTCGGCTTGATCCCGAACAGGCCGCACACGCTGGACGGGATCCGGATCGAGCCGCCGCCGTCGCTGCCCTGGGCCGCGGGCGCCAGCCCGGAGGCGACCGCGGCGGCGGCGCCGCCGCTGGATCCGCCGGCCGACCGGCTCAGGTCCCAGGGGGTGCGCGCGGGCGGGCCGATCTTGGTCTCGGTGTAGCAGGGCAGGCCGAACTCGGGCGTCGCGGTCTTGCCGGTGATCACGATGCCGGCCTGGCGCAGCTGGGCGACGACGTAGTCGTCCTCGGGGGCGACGATGTCGGCGTAGACGGTGCTACCCAGGGTCATCCGCACGCCGGCGACCTGGTTCAGGTCCTTGATCGGGATCGGCACGCCGCTCAGCGGGGGCAGCGGCACGGCGGAGCCATTCTTGCGGGCGGCCGCGACGGCCTTCTCCGCGGCCGCGGCCTGCTCGCGGGCCAGGTCGTGGGTCACCGTGTAGAACGCGCCGACCTGCTCATTCAGCCGGTCAATGCGGTCCAGGTAATGATCGGTAAGCTCGACCGGGGACAGCTGGCCGTCCCGGATCGCTGCTGCCTGCTCGGTCACCGTGAGGTCATGAATGTCGGCCACGAACCGAACAGTAGAACGTGACGGCCAGCCGGGTCCATCCCAGGGGCCTGATCGAGTCCGGTCGGCCCGGCGGCCCGGTTCGTGGCGTTAGGCCGGATCCGGGCTCAGACGACGAGCTTTGGCTACTGGTCGTCACCACGGTCACGGCTCAATTACTCTGTGGCACGTGGACCACGAGACCGGGCCCGATACACGGCCAATCGGTCGGGTGGTGCCGGGCCGGGATCCTGCCAATCCCGAGCCAAACCGCCCGTCCCCTGGCGGCAGCGCGCCCGGCCGCGGCGACGTGGCCCGGCCAGAGCAACCCGGGCAGCCCGGCCCGGCGACACCAGGCGTGCTGGCCGACCCGCGCGTGCCGGTCTGGATCCGGCGCGCCATCCTGGCCCTGGTCGTGGGCGGGGCGATCACGCTGTGGCAGGACTGGCGCTGGGGACTGACCGCGGCCGCGCTGATCGCCATTGCCGACACCGTTTATCAGTCCAGGGCCATGTCGCCGATCCCGGCCGACGTGCGGGCGATCTCGGCCCGGCGGAGCACCCGGCACCGGCTGCGGCTGCTGCGGTCGTCCGGGTGGGTGGCCCTGCACGAGCGGGCCATCCCCGGCACCGACGCGATCATCGACCACGTGGTCATCGGCCCGGGCGGGGTGTTCGCCGTGGACTCCGAGCGCTGGGACCGCCGGCTGCCGGTCCGGACCACGGCCGTCGGCGCGAAGGCCACCGGCGTGCTGTACCACGGGCCGTTCAGCCAGTCGTCGCGGCTGGCTCACGCGCGCTGGGAGGCGGCCATGGCGGCCAGCCTGATCGGCGCCGAGCTGGGCCAGGAGATCAAGGTCAGCGCGGTCATGGTGATCTACGGCCCGACGGTGCCCTGGGGCGTGGCCACGCTCAGGGACGTGGACGTGTTCAGCGGCAGCCGGACCCGCAAGTTCTTCCGGCGGCAGAAGCGGCTGGCCCGCGGCCACCGGCTGCGCGTCCACGAGATCGACGAGATCTACGAGGCCGCGGAGCGGGCCCTGCCCCCGGCCGACTAGCGACACCGGCTGGCCCGGCGCGCCGGGCAGGCCAGGGCCCGGATTAACCTGTGACCCATCCATAGGTAGCCGTAGGTGGTTACTTGGTCGGAGGGCGGGCTGTGGCGGCGTTGAAGGACCTAGGCAGCTGGGTGCAGGGCGCGCGGCCGCGCACGCTGCCCGCGGCGGTCGTGCCGGTCGTGGTGGGCTCGGGCGTCGCCGCCGGCTACGGCCGGTTCTCGCTCTGGCGCGCGGCGCTGGCCCTGGTGGTGGCGCTGGCCCTGCAGGTCGGGGTCAACTACGCCAACGACTACAGCGACGGGATCCGCGGCACTGATGAGGTGCGGGTCGGCCCCGTGCGGCTGGTCGCCTCCGGGCTGGCCCGGCCGAGGCAGGTGCTGGCCGCCGCCCTGGCCTCGTTCTTCGTGGCGGGCGTGGCGGGCCTGGTGCTGGCCGCGGTGACCTCGTGGTGGCTGCTGCTGGTCGGCCTGGCGGCCGTGGCCGCGGCGTGGTTCTATACCGGCGGCAGCCGGCCCTACGGCTACCGCGGGCTGGGCGAGGTCTCGGTCTTCGTGTTCTTCGGCGTGGTCGCCGTGGTCGGCACGGCCTACGTCCAGACCCGGACGCTGACCTGGCTGGAGCTGGCCGCGGCCGCGCCGGTGGGCCTGCTGGCCTGCGCGCTGCTGATCATCAACAACCTGCGCGACATCCCGACCGACCGCGAGACCGGCAAGCGGACGCTGGCCGTGCTGCTGGGCGACCAGCGGACCCGGGCGCTGTACACCAGCTGCGTGCTGGTGCCGTTCTGCGTGGCCGCCGCGCTGGCCCCGGTCGCGCCGCTGTGCCTGGCCGCGCTGGCCGCCGTGCCGCTGGCCTTCGCCCCGGTCCGGCTGGTCCGCCAGGGCGTCACCGGCCGGGCGCTCATCGCCGCGCTGGGCCAGACCGGCCGCCTGCAGCTCGCGTTCGGCGCCCTGCTCACCCTGGGCCTGGCTATCCGCTAACGCGCCTGGCCCGCTGCGGGCTAGCCGTGTTCGTCGGTGGGAGCCTCGGTCTCGGCGTCGTGGAGGACCTCGGGGACGGCCTCGGCGTCACTCAGCACCTCGGGCACCGGGTCGGCGCTAGCCTCGGGGACCGCGCTAGCCTCGGGGACCGCGCTAGCCTCAGGGACCGCGCTGGTCTCGGTGGCCACCGCGGCTTCGCTCAGCGCCTGGCGGACCGGGTCCGAGCCGGGCAGGGCGCCGGCCGGGGCGGCCCCGTTGGGCACCTGGGGCACCGGGTGCTCGCCGTCACGCGAGCGAGGCACAAAGTGCGGCACGGGCCGGGGCCGGCCATCGCCCGGGCCGCCAGCATCCGCGCCCTCGGCTGGGGCCGGGCCCGGCTGGGCCACGTCGGGCTGGCCCTCTGAGGGAGCGAACGCGCTGCCCAGGGACTTGAGCGCCCCGGTCAGCTCGCTGGGGATCATCCAGACCGTGTTGCCGGGGCCCTGGGCCAGCTGGGGCAGCATCTGCAGGTACTGGTAGGCCAGCAGCTTGGGGTCCGGGTCGCCCTCGTGGATGGACTCGAACACCGTGCTGATGGCCTGGGCCTGACCCTCGGCCCGCAGGATGGCGCTCTGCTTGTCGCCCTCGGCCCGCAGGATGGTGCCCTGCTTGTCGCCGTCGGCGGTGAGGATCTGGGGCTGGCGGACGCCCTCGGCGTTGAGGACGGCGGCGCGCTTCTCCCGCTCGGCCCGCATCTGCTTCTCCATGGCGTCCTTGACGCTCTGCGGCGGGTCGATGGCCTTGATCTCGACCCGGGTGACGCGGATGCCCCATTTGCCCGAGGCGTCGTCCAGGACCCCGCGCAGCATGGTGTTGATCTGGTCGCGGGAGGTCAGGGCCTGCTCCAGGTCCATGGACCCGATGACGCTGCGCAGCATGGTCGCGGTGAGCTGCTCGACCGCCTGGATGTAGTTGACGATCTCGTAGTCCGCCGCGCGGGGGTCGGTCACCTGGAAGAACAGCACCGTGTCGATGGTCACGACCAGGTTGTCCTCGGTGATCACCCGCTGGCCCTGGAAGGACACCACCTGCTCACGCAGGTCGATCAGCGGCTTGACCCGGTCGACCAGCGGGATGATGAAGTTCATCCCCGGCTCCAGGGTCTTGCGGTAGCGGCCCAGGCGCTCCACGTTCCTGGCCTTGGCCTGCGGCACGATCCGCACGGTGCGCATGGCGACCAGCAGCACCAGCAGCGCAATGACCGCGCCGGCTATCGCAAGAGGGTCCATGGCGGCTACTCCCTCGGGTACACGAGCGCTGTCGCGCCCTCGATCTGCAGCACGTCCACCCGCGTGCCCGCGGGGATGACGAGCGTCTCGTCGTAAGGCCGGGCCGTCCAGACGTCGGCGCCGATGCGGACGCGGCCGCCGTCGGCGCTGACCTCCTCGGTGACCGTGGCCGAGCGACCAATGAGCGCAGCGGTCCCGCTGCGCAGCAGGGGTGGCTGCCTGACGTGGCGCATGGCCAGCGGCCGGGCCACGCCCAGGCCGACCGCGGAGGCGACCGCGAACGCGCCGAACTGGGCGGGCAGCGGCGCCCCGGCCGCGCCCGCCACGGCAGCGACAAGTGCGCCGACGGCGACAAGGCCGAACGCGAGCGTCACGGTGACGATCTCGACCGCGCCTAGCACCGCGGCGATGATCAACCAGACGATCCAGGTTCCCACCGCAGCGCTCCGATAAAGCGAAACGTCATTCAGCTATAACTCGACAGTAACCCCGTCGGCGGTATTTGTGCAGCCCGGCTCGCTGCCCGGCTTCACAAGCGATATCGCAAACTAGGACCATGGACTGACTGACACATCGGAGGTCCCTCGTCATGGCCGCAGTCACAGCGCCAGCTACCACCGAGCCGTCCTACAGCCACGGCATATACCCCACCGCATTGATCGGCGAGACCATCGGCGCCAACCTGCGCGAGGTCGCCACGACGTTCCCCGCGAACGAGGTGCTGGTGGACGTGCCGTCGGGCCGGCGCTGGACCTACAGCCAGCTCGACAGCGACACCGACGCGGTGGCGCTGGGGCTGACGGGCCTGGGCATCGGCCAGGGCGACCGGGTCGGGATCTGGGCCCCGAACTGTGCCGAGTGGGTGCTCACCCAGTACGCGACGGCCAAGATCGGGGCAATCCTCGTCAACATCAACCCGGCCTACCGCAGCCACGAGCTGGGCTACGTGCTGGCCCAGTCCGGCATCCGGCTGCTGATCTGCGCGGAGAGCTTCAAGACCAGCAACTACCGGGCCATGGTCGAGGAGGTCCGCGGCGGTGTTGGGCCGCACGCGCTCGCCGGCCTCGAGCGGGTCATCTACATCGGCACCCAGGACTGGGACGACCTGGTCGCGGCGGGGTCGGTGGCGCTGGCCGAGGGCGGCGAGGCCGAGCTCGTGAGCCGCGGGGCCGCGCTGGCCTTCGACGACCCGATCAACATCCAGTACACCAGCGGCACGACCGGCTTCCCCAAGGGCGCCACGCTGTCCCACCACAACATCCTGAACAACGGGTTCTTCGTGGGCGAGGGCTGCCGGTACACCCCGGCCGACCGGGTGTGCGTGCCGGTGCCCTTCTACCACTGCTTCGGCATGGTGATGGGCAACCTGGGCGCGACCACGCACGGGTCGTGCATCGTGATCCCGGCGCCGGGCTTCGACCCCGCTGCCACGCTGGCCGCGGTGGAGGCGGAGCGGTGCACCTCGCTGTACGGGGTGCCCACCATGTTCATCGCCGAGCTGGGCCTGCCCGACTTCGGGAAGTATGACCTCAGCTCGCTGCGCACGGGCATCATGGCCGGGTCGCCGTGCCCGGTCGAGGTCATGAAGCGCGTGGTCAGCGAGATGCACATGGAGCAGGTGACGATCTGCTACGGAATGACCGAGACGTCCCCGGTGTCCACCCAGACCACCGCGGACGACGACATGGAGCGGCGGGTGTCCACCGTCGGCCGGGTCGGGCCGCACCTGGAGGTCAAGGTCATCGACCCCGAAACCGGCCTGGTGCTGTCCCGCGGCAACCACGGCGAGCTGTGCACCCGCGGGTACTCGGTCATGCTGGGCTACTGGAACGAGCCCGAGAAGACGGCCGAGGCCATCGACGCGGCCCGCTGGATGCACACCGGCGACCTGGCCGTGATGGACGAGGCCGGCTACCTGAACATCGTGGGCCGGATCAAGGACCTGGTCATCCGGGGCGGCGAGAACGTCTACCCGCGGGAGGTGGAGGAGTTCCTGTACCGGCACGAGGCCATCGAGGACGTCCAGGTCATCGGGGTACCGGACGCCAGGTACGGCGAGGAGCTGTGCGCGTGGGTCAAGCTGCGGCCCGGCACCGAGCTGACGGTCGAGCAGGTCAGGGAGTTTTGCCAGGGCCAGATCGCGCACTACAAGATCCCGCGCTACGTGCGGTTCACCGACGCCTTCCCGATGACCGTGACGGGCAAGGTGCAGAAGTTCAAGATGCGCGAGACTTCGGTCAGCGAGCTGGGGCTCGAGGCGGCCAGCCGCGAGTCGACCGCCTGACCGCGGACCGCGTCACCGGCTCACGCCGAGTGGCACCGGCCTGGGCTGGAGGACCGCCAGCGAGGCCAAGAGGCCGTTATCCGAGTTCATTTTTGGAGGTTCGCGTGATCGTGTCCGGCCAGCGCCCAGAGGTCGAGCCGCTGCACGTGGCCGGGCCGCAAGCCCGGCGGCGGGTGGCGGAGGTGGCCGGGCTGATCGGCGGCTATGTCCGGCGCACGCCGGTGGTGACCGTGGACCGGACCGACTTCGGGCTGGCGCCGGGGCCGCTGACGCTCAAGCTGGAGCAGCTGCAGCACTCGGGCTCGTTCAAGGCCCGCGGGGCGTTCACCAACCTGCTGCGGCGCGAGATCCCGGCGGCCGGGGTGGCGGCGGCCTCGGGCGGTAACCACGGGGCGGCGGTGGCCTACGCGGCGGGCGTCCTGGGGGTCCCGGCCCGGATCTTCGTGCCGGAGGTGTCGTCGCCGGCCAAGATCAGCCGGATCCGGAGCTACGGCGCTGACCTGGTGGTGGAGGGGGCGACGTACTCGGACTCGTTCGCCATCTGCGAGCGCTGGATCGCGGAGAACGGCGCGCTGGCGGTGCACGCCTACGACCACACGCAGACGATCCACGGCGCGGGCACGACCGGGCTGGAACTGCTGGAGCAAGCGCCGCAGGTGACCACGGTGCTGGCCGCGATCGGCGGCGGCGGGCTGCTGTCGGGCATCTGCCTGGCCTGCGCGGGCGCGGCCTGGGTGGTGGGCGCGGAGCCCGAGGGCGCGGCGACGATGACCCGGGCGCTGGCGGCGGGCCACCCGGTGGACGCCCCGACCGGCAGCGTGGCGGTGGACTCGCTGGCGCCGCGTCAGGTGGGCCAGTTGCCGTTCGGGATCATCTCGGAGGCGGCGCATGCGGTGGTGCTGGTCAGCGACGAGGCGATCCTGGACGCGCAGCGGGCGCTGTGGGAGCGGCTGCGGATCGTGGCCGAGCCCGGCGGGGTGACGGCGCTGGCGGCGGTGCTGTCGGGCCGGTATCAGCCGGAGCCGGACGAGCACCTGGGCGTGGTGGTCAGCGGGGCCAACACGACGGCGGTCGACTTCAGCCGCTGAGACTGGGGGCCCGCCGGAGGGCCGACCCGGACGGCGGCGGATTTGGGGCCGGGTGGCCACCTGCGCCATGCTGCGGTCATGACCCTCATCGAGCAGCTGCCCGAGACCGCGGAGCCGGATCCGGTCTTCGCGGCGTTCGCCGACTGGTCGGCGGGCCAGGGCCTGTCCCTGTACCCGCACCAGGAGGAGGCGCTGATCGAGCTGGTGTCGGGGGCCAACGTGATCCTCAGCACCCCGACCGGCTCGGGCAAGAGCCTGGTGGCCACGGGCGCGGCGTTCGCGGCGCTGGCCCGCGATGAGGTGACGTTCTACACCGCGCCGATCAAGGCCCTGGTGTCGGAGAAGTTCTTCGCGCTGATCGACGCGTTCGGCCCGGACAACGTCGGGATGATGACCGGCGACGGCAGCGTCAACGCCTCGGCCCCGATCATCTGCTGCACGGCGGAGGTGCTGGCCAACATCTCGCTGCGCGACGGCGAGCAGGCCGACGTGGGCCTGGTGGTGATGGACGAGTTCCACTACTACGCCGACCCGGAGCGCGGCTGGGCCTGGCAGGTCCCGCTGATTGAGCTGCCGCAGGCCCAGTTCCTGCTGATGTCGGCGACGCTGGGCGACGTAAGCCGGTTCGAGAAGGACCTGACCCGGCGGACGGGCCGGCCCACGGCGGTGGTCAAGTCGGTGGACCGACCGGTCCCGCTGGTCTACGACTACGCGATGACGCCGCTGCACGAGACGGTGACCGAACTGCTGACCACGCACCAGGCGCCGGTCTACATCGTGCACTTCACCCAGGCGGCGGCGATCGAGCAGGCCCAGGCGCTGATGAGCATCAACGTCAGCACCCGGGCCGAGAAGGACTCGATCGCCGAGCTCATCGGCAACTTCCGGTTCGCGGCCGGGTTCGGCAAGACGCTGTCCCGGCTGGTCCGGCACGGCATCGGGGTGCACCACGCGGGCATGCTGCCCAAGTACCGGCGGCTGGTGGAGACGCTGGCCCAGGCCGGGCTGCTCAAGGTGATCTGCGGCACGGACACCCTGGGCGTGGGCATCAACATGCCGATCCGCACGGTGCTGTTCACCGGGCTGTCGAAGTACGACGGCATCAAGGTCCGGCTGCTCACGGCGCGGGAGTTCCACCAGACCGCGGGGGGGGCGGGGCGGGCCGGGTTCGACACCACCGGACGGGTGGTGGTGCAGGCGCCGGAGCACGTGGTCGAGAACGAGCGGGCGCTGGCCAAGGCGGGCGATGACCCCAAGAAGCGGCGCAAGGTAGTGCGCAAGAAGCCGCCGGAGGGCTCGGTGGGGTACGGCCGGCCGACGTTCGAGCGGCTGGTGGCGGCGGAGCCGGAGCCGCTCAAGTCGAGCTTCAAGGTCACCCACGCGATGCTGCTGAACGTCATCGGGCGGCCGGGCAACGCGTTCGCGGCCATGCGCCACTTGCTGACCGACAACGACGAGGACCGGCCCGCGCAGCGCAAGCACATCCACCAGGCCATCGCGATCTACCGGGCGCTGCTGGCGGGCGGGGTGGTGGAGCGGCTGGCCGAGCCGGACGACGAGGGCCGCTGGGTCCGGCTCACCGTCGACCTGCAGGACGACTTCGCGCTGAACCAGCCGCTTTCGCCGCTGGCGCTGGCCGCCATCGAGCTGCTGGACCGCGAGTCCCCGGTGTACTCGCTGGACGTGCTGTCGGTCATCGAGTCGACGCTGGACAACCCGCGCCAGGTGCTGTCGGCCCAGCTGAACCGGGCTCGCGGCGAGGCGGTGGCAGCCATGAAGGCCGAGGGCATCGAGTACGAGGAGCGGATGGAGCTGCTGGAGTCGGTCACCTACCCGATGCCGCTGGCCGACCTGCTGGAGGGGGCCTACAACATCTACCGGCGCGGGCACCCCTGGGTGGCCGACCACGAGCTGGCGCCCAAGTCGGTGGCCAGGGACATGTTCGAGCGGGCCATGAGCTTCACCGAGTACGTGGGGTTCTACCAGCTGTCCCGGTCGGAGGGGCTGGTGCTGCGCTACCTGGCCGATGCCTACAAGGCGGTGCGCCAGACGGTGCCGGAGGAGGCCAGGACCGAGGAGCTGACCGACTTGATCGAGTGGCTGGGCGAGCTGGTCCGCCAGGTCGACTCCAGCCTGATCGACGAGTGGGAGCGGCTGCGCAACCCGGAGGCCGAGGCGGCGGTCGAGCTGACCGAGGCGCCGCCGGCGGTGACGGGCAACCGGCGGGCGTTCCGGGTGCTGGTGCGCAACGCGCTGTTCCGGCGGGTGGAGCTGGCCGCGCTGCGGCGCTGGGAGGAGCTGGGCGACCTGGACGCCGAGTCCGGCTGGCACGCGGATGACTGGGCCGAGGCGCTGGAGCCGTACTTCGAGGAGCACGACGAGATCGGCACGGGGCCTGACGCGCGCGGGCCGGCGCTGCTGATCCTCAAGGAGGAGCCGCGGGAGTGGGTGGCGCGGCAGATATTTGACGATCCGGCGGGCGACCATGACTGGGGCTTCAGCGCCAGCATTGACCTGGCGGCCTGCGACGAGGCGGGCGAGGCGGTGCTGACGGTGACTGAGGTAGGGCAGCTCTAGGGTCTTGGGGCTGGGCTGCCTGCGGCTGGGCTTGCCGGGCGGTTAGTAGCGGGCGCGGCTGGCTACGGTCATGGCCTGGGTGTCGGTGGGGACGATCTCGACGCCCAGGGGCATGAGCGAGATCGGGATGATCTTGAAGTTGGCCAGGCCGAGCGGGATGCCGATGATCGTCAGGCAGAGCAGGATGCCGGTCACCAGGTGGGTGAGGGCCAGCCACCAGCCGAACAGGATGATCCACAGGATATTGCCGATCAGCGCGCCGGCCCCAGCTGTGGGCTTGGGGACGATCTGGTGGCCGAACGGCCACAGCACGTACCCGGCGATGCGGAAACAGGCGATGCCGAACGGAATGGTGATGATCAGGACGAAGCACACCAGTCCGGCAGCCACGTAGGCGATGGCTTCCCAGAAGCCGCACAGCACCAGCCAGATCACGTTCAGGATTACCTTCATCGCGCCTCCCCCTGGGTCCCGTGCCTAGAGCATTCCCACCTGGGAGCGGCTGGTCACGCCGGGACGGGTGGTCACGCCGGGACGGTGGTCACGCGGGGCGGCTAGCGAACGAGGCAGCCGGGGCCGCGGCTGGGGCCGCGGCCGCCCAGCGGGAAGGCCCTGGCCAGGGCGTCGGCGATCTGCCGGGCGCGGGCGGCATAGCCGGCCGAGGTGTAGTGGATGCCATCGGAGATGAACCACCGGCGCTGGGCGACGGCGGCCCAGTCGAAGATCCGCAGGTTTGGGTACCGGGCGCAGGCCCGCACCAGGGCGCGGTCGAACCGGGCCATGTTCGGCTCGGCGTAGGGGCCGCTGGACACCAGGGTCTTGATGTTCACCCACAGGACCGGCTCGCCGTGGGTGGCCGACATCATCCGCGCGATGCGGGTGGCCACACCGACCTCGGAGCCCGCGGCGACGTCGGCGGTGTCGTCGGTGCCCAGGGCGATCACCCAGCAGCCGCGGTAACCGGCCCGGAGCATGGCCCGGGCGGCGTCGAAGCCATTGACCTGGCCGGGCAGCACCTCGACCACGGAGCGGCCGCCCGAGATGTCCATGCGCACGGTGCGGACGCCGACGTCCTCGTAGCGGGCCGTGATCCGGTCGGCCGGGTTGGGCAGGTAGTCGGGCGAGACCAGGCCGTCGGAGGTGGAGTCGCCGATGTCGGCCACCGCGCGGCACGAGGTCCGCAGCGGCCCGGCTCCGGCGGCACCGGACGGGTCACCGGGGCGAGCCGGGCCGGACGAGTGGACCCGGCTGGCCCCGTGCAGGCGGCCTCGCTCGGCGGACCGGCCCGCGCCCAGGAACCTGGATCGCGGGCCGACCCTGGTGACGGACTTGCTCGAGCCGGGCAGGCCGACGCCGGCGGCCAGCGCGGCGGCACTGCCACGGGCCGGGGCCAGGCCCGGACTGGCCAGTCCGGCGCAGGCCACGATCAGCACGGCGGCCCCGCCGGCGAGGGCGGCTGTCCCGCTCAGCCGGGCCGGCCAGGCCTGGCGCGCGAAGCCACGGCGGCGGGCCCACAGGCGGCCCAGGGCGCCATGTCGCACGGGCTCCTCGATGAACCGCCAGGACAGTGCGGCCAGGCCGACGCTGACCGCGATCTGGATGGCCGCGCGCGGCAGGTCCACGCCCGCGCCGGGCGGCGTGGTCGCCACGATGACCGGATAGTGCCACAGGTAGATGCCGTAGGACCGGACGCCGATCCAGCGCAGTGGGCGCCAGGCCAGGATCAGCCCGATCAGGCTGCCGGGGCAGGCCACGGCGGCCACCACGGCCGCCGTGGCGGCCGACAGCAGCACCAGGCCACCCCGGTAGACGAACGGGGAGTACTGGCCGAGCCGCCAGATCAGCAGGCCGATCACGACCAGCCCGGCCAGGCCGCCGGCATCCAGCCCGAGCCGGATGCCGCGGCGGGCCCGCTCGGGGTGGCGGCCGGCGCTGGCCATGGCCAGCGCGGCGCCGATGAGCAGGCCGAAGGCCCTGGTGTCGGTGCCCTCGTAGACCCGCGTGGGGTCCAGGCCGGGCTGGTAGAGGTTGGCCATGGCCAGGGCCGACGCGGCCGCCATGGCCAGCGTGGGCAGGGTTAGCCAGCGGGCGGTGCTGACCGAGCGCGACACCCCGCCCTGGGGCTGCTTGCGCAGGAGCAGCAGGCCGAGCAGCAGCAGCGACGGCCAGACGAGGTAGAACTGCTCCTCCACGGCCAGCGACCACAGGTGGTCCAGCGGCCCCGGCGGCGCGAAGCGCGCGAAGTAGGACTGCTGCTGGACGACGGCGTACCAGTTGCTGGAGTAGGTGGCGGCGGCGGCCACGGCGCCGCGCAGGCCGGCCAGCCGGGCCCGGTCGGCCAGCGTGACCCAGGCGGTCACGACGACCAGCATCACGAACAGCGCGGGCAGCAGCCGGCGGGCCCGGCCGAGCCAGAACCGGCGCAGGCGCAGCCGGCCGTCGGCCGACCACTGGACCAGCAGGAGGCTGGTGATCAGGTAGCCGCTGAGGGTGAAGAACACTCCGACGCCGAGTAACCCGCCTGACGCCCAGCTGAACTGCTCGTGATAGGCGATGACGGCCAGCACGGCCAGCGCGCGCAGCCCGTCGAGGCCGGGCACGTAGCGCTGGCCGGCGCGTACCGGCTTCGGCATGGTTCCCCCCCGCGCGGTCCCCGGCCGGCTCTCCGTCCGGCGCGATCCTGAACCACGTGCAGCGGGTGAACTACCCAGAGTTATGTAATGGCTACGTATGGCCGTCGAATGGATCTGATCCAGGCTGGGAATTCGGGCCGGGATCAGGCCGGGATCGGGCCGGGCTAGCCGACGATCGGGCCCTGGCTGCTGCCGTGCAGCGGGAAAGCACGGGCCAGCGCTCCGGCGATGGCGGCCGCCCTGGCCGCGCAGCCGGCCGAGTTGTAGTGGATCCCGTCGGACAGGAACCAGTCCGGCTGGGCCACCGCTGCCCAGTTGAAGATCCGCATGTTCGGGTACATGGCCAGGGCGCGCACCAGCGCGCCGTCCCAGGCCCGCTCGTTGGCCTCGGCCCAGGAGCCGGCGGCGAGCTGGGTGCGGGTGTTGACCCACAGCACGGGCTCGCCGTGCGCGACCGACATCATCCGCTCGATCCGCGCCATCAGGCCGACGGGCGAGCCTGCGGCGATGTTGGCGGCGTCGTTGGTGCCCAGGGCGAACACCCAGCAGCCGCGGAAGCCCTCGTTCCAGTAGGCCCTGGCCGCGTCGTAGCCGTTGACCTGGCCGGGCAGTTCCTCGACGATCGAGCGACCGCCCGAGGCGTCTACGTGCAGGCTGGTGACGCCGACGGCGGCGTAGCGGGCGGCCAGCCGCTGGGCGGAGTCGGGCAGCATGGCGGGCGAGATCAGGTCGACCGTGGTGGAGTCGCCGATGTGGGCCACCGCCCGGCACGAGGTGCGCGGCCCGGCCGGGCTGGCCGCCACTTCGTCGGTGCGGCCGTGGGTCGAGCGGGCCGAGCGGGCCCGGTGCGCGGCGGTGCTGGCTCCGGCGGTGCTGGCTCCGGCGGTGCTGGC
>Ga0134128_10006383_pt1 | contig 14290 bp, 20 predicted proteins | sample KB31754_FD_96462 | JGI IMG/M metagenome (GOLD analysis project Ga0134128, IMG submission 96462) | Terrestrial soil microbial communities with excess Nitrogen fertilizer from Kellogg Biological Station, Michigan, USA - KB3-175-4 | ecosystem: Environmental > Terrestrial > Soil > Unclassified ... | reverse complement strand
TCAGGCTGCCGCTCACTCCTCGATGGGGCGTTAGCTCAGTCGGTAGAGCATCGGACTTTTAATCCGCTGGTCGACGGTTCGATTCCGTCACGCCCCACCAAATTACCCTGTAAAAACAAGCACTTCTGAGCGAGTCGCAGGTTGTGCCGCGTGCCGTGGCACAACATTGGCACAGTCTGGCACACCCTTGGTGTATAGTCGAGTCTCAGTGCGCGAACTGGTGCGCAATGGTGCGAGGCTGTGACTATGGCGGCAATCCGGGAGCGAGGCGGCAGGTTCCACGTCCAGGTCCGCATGACCGGATTCCCGGCGCGCACCGCGACGTTCCCAACACGGCGTCAGGCCGAGCGCTGGGGCAAGACGATCGAGGCGGAAATGATCGAGGGCAAGCACTTCCGCTCGGTGGAGGCCCGCCGCCGTACGCTCGCTGACGCGATCGACCGGTACATCGAGGAGGAGCTGCCGAAGAAGCGCGACCGGAAGACGCGGCTCCCGCGGCTCACCTGGTGGAAAGAGAAGCTTGGGCACCTGAAGCTCGCCGACGTCACCCCGGCAGTGCTGGTCGAGCACCGCAACAAGCTGACCCGTGAGACGTACACCCGCGCGAAGCCCGGCGCTGCGGGCTCGACGCTCGAGGAGGGCGAAGCGGCGCGCGAATTCAAACGCAAGTCGGCGACGGTGAACCGGTATCTCGCCTACCTCAGCCACGTCTTCACGATCGCGCGCAAGGAGTGGCACTGGATCAGTCATAACCCGTTCGATGGCGTCAGTCGCTTCGGCGAGGGTAAGGGGCGCGTGCGGTTCCTATCGCAGGAGGAGCGCGTGCGGCTGCTTGCGCAGACGGCGCGTGATCCGCAGCTGCACACGGCCGTCGTCATTGCGCTCTCGACCGCAGCCCGGGCCGGTGAGATCGTGAATCTGCGCTGGTCGGACGTCGAGCTCAAAGAGGGCCGAGTGTTGCTCCGGGAGACGAAAAACACCGAGCCGCGCGCGGTGTGGCTACACGGTGAGGCGCTGAAGCTCCTGAAGGAGCACGGCAAGGTCCGCCGGCTCGATGATGACCGCGTATTCCGCTCGCCGAAGGGCAAGCGCTACGACTATGGGGAGCCCTTCGAGCAGGCCTGCGAGGCTGCGAAGGTCGCCAACTTCCATTTTCACGACCTCAGACATTCTGCCGCGACGTACCTGGCTCGCGAGGGCGCCACCGAGCAGCAGCTGAAGGCGATCGGCGGCTGGAAGTCGAACGTCGTGAGCCGCTACGTGCACCTGGCCGCGGAGGATGCGCGCGCCGTGCTAGAGAAGATGAACAACACGATCCTCGGGCCGCAGAAGTGACCGAGCGAAGGACTCAACGAACGCTGAACGGGCCCGAAGCCATCAGGCGCGGAAAGGGCGAGTATTTCCTCCCTGTGCTGACGGTGAGAATGTCTGTATCACCGTGGCTACGCAATTCAAAGCGTGGCGCCCCGCGCGGCAGCCGCAAATCGGACGATCATCGCCACATGGCCTACGAGGTGGTGAGGCTCGATGCTGTCACGACGCACGAGCTGGCGATGGATTTGGTGGCGGACGCGTACCATGTCGACATTCGGACCGTAGAACGCGCCGTGAAGGCCCACCGCGCTGAAGCAGAACAGCACTTGCCGGCGTATCTCGCGGAACTCGGCCGCCTCGGCAAGCTGCCGACAGGAAATTCGCCGAAATAGCTGTCGTGACGTGGCCTGACCCCAGGCCACAAACTCGCTCCATTCCCCACGCAGGGGTACGGAGTGAGACCATGCAGCCCGAACATCAATTGCTTCCAATCACTGCCAGCCGCGAGCAGTTCGCGGAGGCAGGGCTTCCCTTCAAAACCACCGACCAGGCACGCTGGGCGCACCGCAAGCGCAACGAGAACGGCTTGGCGGGCGCGTTCGTGCGCCTCGGTCGCAACGTCTACATCAACGTCCCGCGGTTCCACCAGCTCGCGGCGCAGAACATCGCCTGATGCGCGCCCACGGCGCCGCGTCCGAGGGTAGCTTGGCGGCAACCTCGGACCGGCGGATCAACAACGGGGGCCGCGCGAGTATATCGCTTCCCGAGCTACCGCCGCATGTGCTAGAGGCGCTTGAGGCCGAAGGCGTCACGGACCTGACTGCGTGGCGGGCGCTCGGCCGCCGTCGCTTCCGACTCTTCGGCGTCACCAGGCGCACCGTCGAGCAGCTCGACCGCGCGGCGCGGGAGGCGGGAATTTGAGCGCTGCCGTGCGAGCGCCTGCAGACGCGGCCCGAATCGCACCGGAATGCGTCATAGCAGAACAGGCGCTCTTGGGCGGCCTGATGATGGAGGATGACGCGTGGGCGCGAGTAGAGGGGCACATTGCCGGCGAGCATATGAGCCGACCGGATCACGCGGTGATCTTCGAGGCAATCGAGACGCTCGCTCGCTCCGGCAAGCCGCGTGATCAGTTGACCGTCTCCTACGAGCTCGAGGCGCGCGGGCAGCTCGAAGGCGTGGGCGGGCTCGCTTACGTGAGCTCTCTCACGCGCGATACGCCAACCGCTGCGAACGTCCGGGCCTATGCAGACATCGTCCGCAAGGAGGCAACACTGCGAGGCCTGCGGGAGTGGGCATTGGGAATCGTGCGATCAACCGACGATCGCCTCTCGCCTGGACAGATCGTGGCGAGTGTCGCGCCGCAATTCGAGCGGCTCCTGAGCGCTGCTGCAAGCGCGGATGAAGCTGTCGATTGGCCCGAACCTACCAACTTCCTGCGGCAATTCACCGCGCCGCCATTCACCGCAGAGCTGTTACCTCCTGAGCTTGCACGCTATCCGGCCCTCTTTGCCGAGGCGGCCGGCGTCGACCCCGGCATAGCTCTCGTGTCGGCGCTCGCAGTGGCAGCCGCGGCCATAGACGACCGGATCCAGGTTTGCGCGAACCCAGATAGTGCCTGGTTTCAGCAGGCGCGGTTCTGGGTCCTGACGGTCGCAGAGCCTGGCGGCGGCAAGACGCCAACGCAAAGGGCCATGCTCGCGCCGCTCATCGAGTTGCACCAGGAGTTCACGCTGGCCTGGGAAAAGGAGCGCGATCGGATCGCCGCTGAGAATCCGAAGGCTGAAAATCCCAATATCCCGCCGCAGCCGCGCGTCATCGTCAGCGATGTGACCACTGAGGCGCTGAGCGAGGTCCTGCGCGCCAATCCCCGCGGCGTCATCGTGACCGCCGACGAATTCGACGCGTGGCTCGGGAGCCTCGACACCTACAAGGGCACGGGCACCGGCACCAGGGATCGCGGCGAATGGCTTCGCGCTTTCGATGGGGGCCCGACGCAGATCGAGCGCGTGAGACGCGGCAGCGTGTTTGTCCCGAACTGGGGCGTTTCCATTCTTACCGCATCGACGCCGGCGGCAATCTCGCGCCTCGCCCGCGCGCTGCCGAGCGATGGACTCATCCAACGGTTCATCATCGTGATGGCAAGACGTAGACGGATCAATCAGGGTAGCGAGGCCTCGCGCGGGCTGGAGGCCGAGCGCACGGCCTACCGCGAGACGATCCGGCGCATGTGGGCCGTCCAGCCGCGTGCGCATAACGGCGTGGTGCAACTGTCGCCGCGGGCGCGCATCACCTTCGACGATTGGCGGATCTCGATGCTCAGGCAGCAGGAAGCCTTCGGGTGTCTGGAACCGGCACTCGAGGCGCACATCGCCAAGCATGAGACGCTGCTCCTTCGGGTCGCGCTCACGTACCACGTCGCCGAAACGGTCAACCTGGCGGAGGGCGCGCGCGATCCGGCAGCCCAGTCGCTGCAGAGCGAGACGCTCGAGCGTGCAATCGCGTTCATGAGACGCGTAGCCGATCACGCCGTTGCCTTCTACGTCGGTCGCCAGGACGGGAGCGAGGGTTACGAGATCGCCCGGGCCGGCGCACGGCTCATCCTCGCGATGACGCCCGCAGAGCGCTCGAAAGGCCTGCAGCGCCGTGATCTCCTCCGGCGCGTCAAGGCGTTCTACAAGGCGCGCGAGCCTGAGCAGGAGCTCGCGCTACGCCTGCTGAGCGACTTCGGGTGGATCCGGGCCAGCGACGATGAGCACGCCCGCCGGCAGAAGCATGGACAGCCGACCCGCTACGACATCAATCCGAGGCTCGCGACGCTGCTCACCGCGGAGGCAGAAGCCGAACGCGAACGCCGCGCCATCGTTCGGGAGCGCATTGCGGAGTCGGTCGAGATGCGAAGGGAGGAAAGCCCGTGAGGCCTGATATGTCGCTTGTGTCACCCGGCTATGTCGCCTCTGTCGTATGCGCGCGCCATGTATCAAGGAGAAGAGGGCAAAGTCTCCTTGATACTCCGCGTGCGCAAGAGACATTGGCGACAGAAGGAAAGGCTCAGAACAGCAGGGAGACCTTCGCGCCCGCCTTTCTCGCGCTACTAAAAGGCCGTTCCAACATCGAATCTGCGGCTCTGGCACTGTCTGAGCCTTACACGCGGATTGCCAATCCGATGGTAGGAGTCCAAACCGTGACCGCGAGTGCTAGTGATATGCGGGAAATATCAGCGTATGCGCGTGTCTGTTGGTATCGTGAGGTGTCGCGTGGCACACCAATGGCACAGTTGGCCTGCGGATGAGTAGGCAATCCATCGCCGGCCGCCTCGACACGACTGCGCTCGCGCGCATGCACTTCGTGACGCTCGACCAAGCGCAGCAGGCTGAAGCCATCCGCCGACTCCATGCCGCTGGGCAGACGCCGCACACGATCGCCGCCGCGACAGGGCTCAGCGTCGAGCAGATCGGAATCATCCTCGCCGAGGCGCGCGCCCATGGCTAGGAAACGCAGTTCGGGCTGGGCCAGGCGCTACGCCCGACGACAACGCGAGATTCAGCGCACCGCACGCAAGCCGCGCCAGCGTGCGCCTACGCCGCCGCCCGCGCATGCCATCGAGGCGCCCATGCCGATGCGCCTCCCCATGAGCCTCCTGAGCAGTCACAGAGGCACCCCGTTTCCATCACCGCCGGCAGGGCCCGGCTCGGAGCAACTGATCCATGAACAGATTGAACCTGCGCCGCATCGCCCAATTCGCGGCAGTCTTCCAAGAGCCGAGCGGCTCGACGAGTGCCCTACAGTTTTCAGGCGGCAACAAGCGTCTCTATGGCTTCGCCGCGCCGCCGCGGTGGACGGAGAGCGACCAATTCACCGCCGACACAGCAACGCTCGCCGATCCGACCGCGCGGGAGTTTACGGAGGCGCATCCGGCCTACACCCATGCGGGCAGGGCGATGGCGACGCTCCTGCGGCTCGATCGCGCGGTCGCCGAGGTGGGCAAGGATCGGTCGCTGTCGCCGATCGGGCAGGGCGAGAAGCTGAAGGCGACCCGGGCCGATGCTGCCCGCCAGGTGGCGATACAGGCCGGCGCCATCCGCACAATCCGCACGGCGCACGATGGCCGCTTCGCCGCCTTCTACGACCCGCAGGCAGCTGATGATCTGCCGAGTCTGCTCCTCGATCAGGAGATCAGAGCACACTGGCGAAGCCTCAATGACTCCGCGCGCACGGAGCTGGCCGCATCGATGGCGAGCACCGGTGCGAATGATCGGGTGGCGCTCGCACTGCTGCGCGGTCCGATTCCGCTCGCCGATCCCTACGCCGAGCTCGTCACCAAAGGCTGGCGCGCCGCCGTCGCCAAGCGCGAGCCGGCGAAGGCTGCAGAAGTCGCGATCGAGGCGGCCGATCTCGATTGGGCGGAGCACGTCGTCGACGCCACGAGGCAGTACGTGAGACCGCTCCTCGCGCCCGACCTCGAGGACAGGGTCGCGCGCATCGAGATCTACAAGGCGGTTCGCGACATCGCCGGCGCCCCGGAACTTTTCGGCTTCGCGGACCACGAGCGGCCACAGCTCGAGCGCCGCATCGCCGCGGCGGGAGGTTGAACTCATGTCCTACGGTAACTCAGCATTCGCCAGTTCATCGGGCGGCGGAGGGTCGGTCTCGCTCGTCGTCCCTGACAACGCGAAGCTCTTCGCGTGGGCGATGGATACCATCGGCAGCCCGGGGGAGACCTTCGCGTTTCCTTCGGGCTTTACGGCGCTGACGCCCATCGTGCTCAACGCCGGAAACAACGCATCCGTGGCCTCGCTGCAATTGGCGTGGAAGGATGCCTCCTCGGAGCCTGGCAGCTACAGCATCACCTGGTCGCATAGCGGCCAGCCCGGGATGTACGGCGTTTTCTACTTCACCGGAAGGGCTTCCGGGGCAGGCGCCATCACTTATCAGGACACTCAGGGCCCGGCGGGCACATCCTCCGGCAGCCCGGTATCAGCGCCGCTGACGGGACTCACCGCGCCATCCGGAGCCGACATCGTATGGCTGCCAGCGCTTTGCATCGCAGGGGCTGGTACGCCCGTCTGGACGCCGCCAACTGGCTACACGGTTCATGGAAGCCTGTTGGAGGCGACGGACGCCCGAGCCATTGCGCTCGCGAGTAAGGACGGCGGCGGAACGGGAGCCGCAACCGGAACACTCACAGGCTCTGTGAGCGGCACGGGCGGTGACACCATGGGCATTGTGCTCGCGCTCGCGGCTGCGGCAGGCGGCGGCAATGTGGCTGCGATTCGCGCCAGCATGAACGCCGGAATGTCGGGCGGCGGCATGGGCGGCGGCTTTCGAGGCTGAGGGAGAACCAGACATGACACTGAAGCATACGGTCGCATCGCTCGATGAGATCCCCGAGGGCATGCGCGAGCACTATGGGCCCGCGGAAGGCGGCAATGGATTTGAGCTCCAGATCGAGGGCGCCGGCGCGTTGGTCAACGCGCTTCGCAATGAGCGGCAGTTCAGGAAGAACGCGGAGGGCCGCGCGCGCGAGCTCGAGACCCAGGTGAGGCAGCTTCGAGCGCTCCCGCCGCGCGAGAAAATGACACCGCGCGAGAAATTCTTCGAGGACGCAGGAAAGCGCCTGGCTGGGTTGGAGGGCGAGGCCCTGGCCGCGGAAGAGCGAAAGCTCGAGGAGGAAATGGGTCCCATCGTCGAGGCAGAAGTTGCAGAGCTCCGCAACGGCTTCGAGAAGCAGATGGAGGCACGGAATCGCACGATTCGACGGCTTTTGCGCGAGAACGCAGCAAACGATCTCGTGATGCGCATCCGCCGACCCGGGATCGAGCCGCGCGTGCTCTTGCCGCTGGTGCTCGACCGGTTCGAGCTGAAAGAGGAGGGCGGGGAGTTTTCCATCGTGACGAAGGGCGCGAACGGGGAGCCGGTGACGCTCGAGGCGCTCGCCGAGGAGTTGCGCTCGACGCCGGCGTTGGCGCCATTGGTTGCCGGCGCATCCGAAGCGGAGCGGGTAACGCACGCCAAGCGAGTCGCGGAAACGTTGGGCGTGAAGCCGAATGGGCCTGCGCGCTGATGCGTCAGCCGTTGCTCCAATCTCCGACGATCGGCACTAAGGGGGGCGTGATCGGGCGCCCCCGGAAGGCCTTGCCGGCATACCGCGCGTGGCCGCTGCGCGAGTCGCTGCCTGAGCTGGTGGAGGGCGCGAGCCCGCAGGACTTCATCAGAACTCGCGCCGCAGCCGGGGATACCCTCGTGCTCATCGCGCATGCCCTCAAAATGACGGATGAGACGCTGCGGCGGTTGATGCGCGAGGATCCCAACCTCGCCTGGGCGTACAAGGTTGGGTGCGCGCAGGATGAGGCCGAGTGGGTGAAGCTCCTGAAGCGCGACGCGCTCGATGCGGAGAAGACCAATACCAACGCGCTCGCATATCTCAATCGCCGGCACGGGTGGCGGCGTGAGACCCCGGAGTCGATGAGCATCACTGTCAACAATTTCAACATTCCAGACGCCCGGCCGCTCTCTGACTTCATCGACGTCGAGGTTGAGAATGCTCACGGAGCTTAAATTCTCGGCCTTTCAGCAACGAGTTCTGGGAATCGCGGAGGAGATCAACCTCGCGCTGCTCGGCGGCAAGAGCGGCGGCAAGTCGACCGTGATGGCTGGACTGATGTGTCGGAATTCGGATAAGTACGGTCCAGGTCAGCGCCAGGCCTACTTCCGGCGCAGCTTCCCCGCGATGCGGGATTTCGAAGAAACAACGCGCAACGTCTTCTGGCTGAGATACGGCAACGCCGCGGCTTTCTCGATCAACGATCACCGATGGCGACTCCCAACGGGGTCGACGGTCGAGTTCTCGCAGCTCGAGAGCATCGCCGACCTGCAGAAAGTGCAGGGCCGTTCGCTCGCGACGATCTTCGTCGACGAGGCAGGGCAGTTTCCGAGTCCCGCTCTAATCGACATGCTGCGCATCAATTTGCGGGCGCCACAGGGAGTGCCCAAGCGCACAGTCATCGCCGCGAACCCGGGGGACTGCGGGCAGGCGTGGTTATATAAGCGTTTCATCGCCGGCAAGGAACCCTGGAAGGCTTACCGCGACGAGTTTGGGGAATGGTGGATGTGGTGCCCGTCGGACTACCGTGATAACGAGTTCCTGAATCCGGCGGAGGCCTTGAGGTCGATCGAGGTCGGAGCTCGAGGTAACCAAGAACTACTCAACGCGCTGCGGGATGGCTCGTTTCTCGCGAAGACAGGCGCATTCTTCGGCCTGGTGCTGGATGAACACCGAAGCGCAGTCGGGCCATTCCCCGATCACGAGATGCCCGTCACGCTCGGTGAGCGTTGGATGCACTGGCTCGCGCACGATTACGGCTCGAGCGCGCCAAGCGTGACACTGTTGCTCGCCCGTTCGCCGGGCGCTGAGTATTGCGGCAAGTTCTACCCACGCGGCTCAGTCGTGGTGCTCGATGAGTTCGCCACCTATCAGCCCGACGATCTGAACGAAGGCATCAGGCTCTCCGTTCCGGCGCTCGCCGAGCGCATCAAAGAGCGCCTCTGCACGCCATGGAAGATCTCCGCGCAAGGTGTTGCGGATGATGCGATATTTTCCGAGACCGGCAAGTTCTGCATCGCGAATGAATTCGCATCCGCAGGCGTATCGTTCTATCGCGCGCGCAAGGGCGGCCGGGTCGCCGGCTGGCAACGCGTCTGCCGCATGCTGGAAGACGCCGGGAAGCCGGACAGGCCGGGGCTATACATCAGCCGCGACTGCTCTTATGGGTGGTCGACCCTTCCGTTTCTGCCACGCGACAAATCGAAGTTGGAAGACGTCGACAGCCGCGGCCCGGATCACTTCGCAGATTCACTCAGGTACGGCCTTCTCTACGAGCCGCCCGTAGTGGGCAGGTTGAAAATAGGTTTCGCAATGTGAGGATCCTTCTATGACAACGATTGCCCAGCTCGGAATTCGCATCGATTCGAGCGATGCGAAGACCGCCAAGGCGGACCTCGACAATCTCACCGCTTCGGCCACGAAGGTCGAAGGCGCTACGGCCGGCACGACCGGAGCATTCGCGAAGGCGGGCGAGGCCGTCGAGAGTTTCGCCGAGCACGCGCGCCGCAGCGTCCTGACGCTTGCCGATGCTGCGGTCAGCACGCGTGCTTTCACGGACATCCTTAGATTCCTGCCCGGCTGGGTGAGGCTCGCGGCTGCCGCCGCTACAGTGCTCTCCGTGGCGTTTGAGCAGGGCTCAGGACGCGCAGAAACCTTCGCGAAGGCGATAGCGCAATCAGGAGACGTTGCCGGCGTCACTGCAGGCCGGCTACAGGTGCTTGCGGATAGCGTCGCTGCGGCATCGAGAGCCAATTCCGGCCAAGCATCCGACATCCTCGCGCAGCTCACCGGTAGCGGCGCGGTTCAAGGGAAGGATCTTCAGAGCTTCGCTACTGCCTTCGTCGAAGCACAGCAGAAGCTCGGGACCTCGTCTGCGGACTTCGTCAAGAACCTTCAGGACCTCACGACGCAGCCGATTCAGGCCGCGCAAGCTCTGCACGTCCTCACGCCGGCGCTTTACGATCAGATCACGGCGTTCCAAAAGCAGGGCGATAGTTTCGGCGCTGCCGGTGTCGCTCAGCGTGCCTATGTCGAGAAGCTCGCGAAGGACACGCAGAGCGTCCAGCAATACACCGGCATCTTCACGAAGAGTTGGAACGCTGCCTTCCAGGCGTTCAAGGACGGCTGGAACGATCTTACGAAACTCGGTGTCCAGCCGTTGCCTGATGCGCTCCTGAAATCCCTACAGGATAAGCTCGCGCAAGCGCAGAAAAACCCGACCCCGTTCCCGGCCTTCAACGCGGCCGTCATCGACAATCTGAATCAGCAGATCGCTGCAACTCAGAAAGTTGTAGATGCGAACAACAAGGCTGCAAGCTCCTCGGCCGATAACGCGAACGCGCAACAGCAATTCCTCGATGGGATCCAGGTCGCGGCGGAGAAAGCGCAAGCGGCTCTTCAGAGGACCGATGCTACATTGCAGGGTAGCATCCAAGCAATCCAGGACGCCGAGCAGGGCCAGCTCGCGGCGAGCAAGGCGCAGGGCGATCTATTGGATGCACAGCACAACGCGCTGCTCCTATCAGACCAGAAGTATTACGCTGCAAAAAAGGATCTCGTCGAGGCCGATGCCGCCGTACAGACTAAGGCGCTGAACGATCAGATCGCCGTGATCCGAAAAGCCGGCGCAGCGCAAAATGCCGAGTTCGCAGCCCTGCGCGATCCCCGTAACAATCCGGCGCTCGCAGGATCGGGCGCGCCCGTCGAGCTCGCGAGGATTGATTCTCAGCAGCAGGCGGCACAGCTTCAACAGCGTCAACAGGAAGCGCGGCTCATCACCCAGTTGAGCCAGATCAAAGCGCAGGCAGGCGCGCAGGACCGTGTGCTAGATGCCGATGAGCAGGGGCGTCTGAGAGAGATCGCCGCCCGCTACCAGCAGGTGGTCGACGTCGCGCAGCTCTATCTCAACACTCAGCAGCAGCGCTATCAGAACGATGAGCTCTCCGTCGGCATCGGGCAGAAGGAGCAGCAGCAGCTGCAGGACCTGCTCGACATCCAGCGGCAGTTTGACGATGCAAGGAAGCACATCACCGGTCAGGCGGCGACGGGCGCGATCACGAAGGACGAGGAGGCACAGGACCTCAAGGCCGAGAATGATGCGCAGGCGGCCTCCGAAAGAGCGTTCCAGACCCATTACGCCAAGCTCGATGAGCTCCAGAGCAACTGGGTCAACGGAGCTCGAGCGGCGTTCCAGGATTACGAGGACCAGGCGGCCGACGTCGCTAACCTCACCGATAAAGCCTTCACCGACGCGTTCCAGAGCATCGAAGACTCGATCGTCAATGCCGTCACGACGGGCAAGTTTTCCTTCAAGGACCTGGCGGATTCCATCCTCGCGGACCTCGTGCGCGTCGAGGTTAAGATCCTCGAGAGCCAGGCGCTACAGGCCATTTTCGGCAGCGTCGGTACGGTGGGCGATTTCGGCGCCGCTGGGTTCGGAACGGCCGCGGATTCCGCCGTCACCTCCGGTTTCACGCTCGGCTCGCTCCCGGGGTTCGCAAGCGGCGGTCAGATCACAGGCCCTGCAATTGTGGGCGAGAACGGACCGGAGATCTTCGTGCCGAGAACACCGGGGACGATCCTGCCTAACGACAAGCTCGGCGCCGCGCTGGGCGGTCCGGTAATCAACTTGAAGCCTACGTACAATATCGGCCAAGGCGTCGATCGCGCCGGAGTGATCGCGGCTGTTGAGGCCGGGCACAAGCGCACGATTGCCCAGATTACCAACCTCATAAGGGGCGGAGCGTTCAGCCAATGAGCAATATCAAACACGTCAATTTCGGGGCCCGGGCCGCCCCTGTGCAGCCTGCGGAGCTCGAGGCGATCATCGCGGAGCAGGTATCGAAAGGGCTGATCGAAGCGGGATTTCAGCGACGCATCGCCGAGATTGCGGGCCGCGAGATCGGGCAGCGAGTGCGCCTGTCGCTCGACGCCTTCGCTCAGGAGGTGAATGACAAGGGAGGCACGGCGCATATCTCACGTGTCGGGCAAGTCGCCGCGGAGGCTGTCATCGCTGCGTGCACCGTGCTCGCGCATTCCGATCGGCTATAAAAGCCCTCCCGGTTCTATGGCATGGGTAGAGAGCCGATCCGCGACATCGACTGAGCCTGATTATCTTGCGCGGTGGAAAAGGCGATGGCCGCAATGATGCATGCAAAGAGGACAATTGCGCCGAAGGTGATGATGCCCGCCCGTTTCTCTCGTGTCGATGCAAGGGCGATTTGCAGGATCTCGACGCCCTTGATCACCAAGTAGAACGAAAGCAGATAGGTGAGAATCTGAAGCATGCCGGCCATTGCGCTCTCCCTTTTTGTTGTGAGTTGTAGCGGCGCGTTGGAGTGTAGCAGCCTTGAAACGAAAACGCCGCCCGAAGGCGGCGCTCTCGTGCAGACGTCTGCAGGCTCGCTATACCTGGCGAGGAGGCCTCCTCCCGCCGTCCAGGACCTTCAGGGCGATGACGCGCGGCGCCTTCTCCGCCTCCTCGCAGTACGCGTCATATCGCCGAGACTCGCGGTCCTGCACTGCCTCGATGAGCCCGAGCGCCTGCTCGAGGAGAGGCCTCGCGCGCTCGAGGGCTGCGCGCGCCTCCTCCGACATTCGGTATCCGGCCGTGAGGTCATCGCCAGGCATACCCGTCACAATGCGCTGCAAGTCATCCGTGAGGCTCGCGACTTCTCCCCAGATCCCTTCGCCCGCGCTCATGATGAGGCCTCCTCGGCCTTGAGCACTCTGCCCAACGTCAGATCATCGAGCGCTTCGGTCAAGCCTGCGGCCGTTCTGACGGCGATTCTCACCCATATGGGCGCGTCGTCGCGCTCATCGAACTGCTCGAGGAGGCTCAGGAGCTCATTCGCGCGTCTCTGCTGCTCCTTCAGGTGATCCAGGATCAGCTGCGGAATATCGGACGTTCCGCATATCTTGGCCAGCGAGGCTTCGGCCTCCGAGCGCTGTTGATTCGCGGTGCGCAGTGACCGCGCGAGGATCTCGAGAATGAGATAGAAGCCGCACACGTGGCTCGGGCTGCCCTTCGGCGGATCGTTCCACCAGGCGCCGGGCTCAACGGGTTTCCGGTCGGCGAGGTAGTGGAGCACATCGGCGCACTCGTTCGGGGTGAGTCGCAGTTCCGGGTATTGGTCCCCCTTCGCGGTAAAAGCCATTCGCTCGATAAGCTCGCGCCCGACGTCGATCTCCTGGCTTGCAATACCTGATAGCGATTGGACGCTCGCGAGGTAGGCCCTGATGCGGTTATCCGTGCGGTCCATCGGGTGGCATTGCGGCTCGTTTGCGGCCGGAGACTCCTCGCCAACGGCAATCGCGACGGACGGCTGGCGCCCGGCTGCCTTCGCCGCCTTGAGGCGCTCGAGCGCACCCTCGATGCCGCCTGGGCTCTCGTACAGCATCTGCGCGATGCTGCCTCCCATGCCTGCAGCGGCCCAGTCGAAATTGCCGGCGGGCGCGGCTGCGGGTTTGAGACGGGACTGCGCCTTGCCGGCGCGGGAACGACGGGGCGGAGACTGCGCCTTGCCGGCGCGGGTAGACTTGATGGTAGCCATATGAACACCTCTTGCGTGTTTGCGTGGTGAGCCGCTCGGCCGTGTCGCAAAGCGCGGCCCGGGCGGCGCTTCGAGAGCAGCTCTAGCGTTGTGCCCAGAGAACGATGCCGCAGGCGAGGAACAGCAGTACGCCGATCCTGACGAGCCGCCTGCGGCGAACGAGCTCCGGATCCAGCCACTGAGCGACCTCACGGAGCTCGCGGCGGCGAGGCGTCGACAGCTCCTCGAGCGCGTCCTGGTGGCCGAACGACCACCCGATGCGCACGCCAATGACGATCAGCGCGATCGCGCCCCAGGCGATGAGGAGCGCGGTCACAGCGATCCCCTCAGCAGCCAGAGGGCGGCAGCGGCCGTGATCGTGAGGGCGAGGATGACGATGGTCGCGAGCCGGTGCCGGCTATCGGCCGAGCCGCGGAGCGCCGCGGAGCAAAACAGGCAACGCTGGCCCACAAAGTAGTGCGGGCAGGCGCCCGGAGGGATTTCCGGGTCGAAGCTGTTGGGCATGGAAAGACTCCCCGATGGTGTTTGGTCTTTGGCACACCAGTGGCACACTTGCTGCCGCAAAACGGCACCAAGCGTTACCGCGCCGCGCAGGGAAATGCTTGTGCTATCAGGGGTTTAATGGTGGGGACCAGCGCATAATTGGGACTTTTAATCCGCTGGTCGACGGTTCGATTCCGTCACGCCCCAATTAAAGCACTTTTGTCTATTCAGTAGCTTGTGTTCAAATGAGGCATTCATCGCCGCGGCGGAGCCCTGTCGCGGCACCTTCGGCGGACGGAGGTCTGCCGGTCAACTATTGGCCGTACTCGTGGAGTGT
>Ga0134128_10006382_pt1 | contig 14290 bp, 11 predicted proteins | sample KB31754_FD_96462 | JGI IMG/M metagenome (GOLD analysis project Ga0134128, IMG submission 96462) | Terrestrial soil microbial communities with excess Nitrogen fertilizer from Kellogg Biological Station, Michigan, USA - KB3-175-4 | ecosystem: Environmental > Terrestrial > Soil > Unclassified ... | reverse complement strand
GCGCCTCAGATATAGTTTTAAGCGATAAAGGTGTTTCAAGGCAATTATTTGGAATCACTTGGAAAGAGATTCATTGGTCCAATATATCAAAAGTAGTTGTTTTTTTTATTCCAAACTTTAGAGCAAAATCGCTACAGAAAGCATACAATGTGTTTCCACACAACAAGCCCGTGATAAGACTACTTCCAAGCGGGAAAATAGCATTTATAGGTAATGCGAAAAATATGAATCTTCTGCTTGAAGGCATGAACCACTATTTGTCCAGATACAATATTAGAATAGAACTGGTGTCTTCTGGAATCACAAGGGTCATTGATAGACTTTAGCCAGTGAATAAAGCGTCAGGTTCGCCACGGAGAGCCGCAGCGAATTCCGATGCCTTATCTGCCGGACTCGTGGGCCCCTCAGGCAAACAAGGTTTTGTTTGGGGTAGTGGTGCCTAGGCAATCGCCGCCAGAAAATTCTTTACCGACTCCGCGCTGCTGATACGCGGCATGCCCGACGCGGCTTCGGCGTGCCGCACATCATTGGGAATGTCGAGCGCACGTTGGGTAGTGGACCATACGTGTCCGCGTGCGCGATGGAAGCGCGCCAGGTATTGCTGCTCGCTCTGGCCCGGTGTTGGCACGAACAACGCGCGCTTGCCAAGTTCCGCCAGCTCCATCAGCGTGGTGTAACCCGAGCGCGTCACGATCACGCGTGCGCGGTTTAGCATCTCGCCCTGTGTGCGGCGATCGAGATAGCCGTACACCTCGGCGTTGCCGATGCGGCGGTGCTCGCCGGCCCGCGAAGGCCGGCCCAGCGTCACCACCACGCGGCCAGGCAGGTGCGGCAGCGCGTCCAGCACGCAGCGCCCGAGCGCGGACTGATGCGGTTCCACGCCTGACACCGAAAAAAAATAATCGATGTCCTCGCTGGTGTACGCGCGCCGTACGCCCGACAGCGGGCCGATGTAAACCAGACGTCCATCGCCCCAATCGATGGCGGGATCGTGGCCGAGTTCGCCGGAGAGGCCGCCATCGGCCAATGCATCCGGCACCAGCACCTTGAGGTAGCCGCGCAACAATTTGCGCTGCGATTTCTCGACTTGTTTCTCCAGCCAGCGCGGGCGCCCCGGAATCAATTGCCGCAGCGAATGCAGAATGCAATAGCTCGGCGCGACTCGCGACCACACGCCGAATCGACTGTCCGAAACCACACACTCATAACCGCGCTGCGCCACCAGCCGCTCGGTCAGGCGATGCTCGGCCTTGAACAGCGCGAACACGCGCGGCATGTCCAGGCTCATGCGCAGATAGAACAGCGCGGGCCAGCGGCTGAAAGGTTTGGGGATGTCGCGCTCGGGCAGGAAATCGCAATGCTCTCCGACTTCCGAACGCAAGAGGTCCATGCCGGGGCCGGGTGCCATCAGCACGGTCACGGCGTCGCCGCGTTCCAGCAGCGCGCGGATCAGCAGCAGGCTGCGCGTGGCGTGCCCCAAGCCCCAGTCGTGGACCGCGAACAGGATTTTTTTTCCCATCGCCGTCAACGGTCGCGATGCACGAGCTGATCGGCCATCCAGCGCAATGGTTGCGCGGCGTCGCCCAGCGGCTGCAAGGCCCGCAGCGCTTCCGCGTGCACGGCGTCGCAGCGCTGCTCGGCCGCGCGCACGCCCAGCAGTGCCGGGAAAGTGGATTTGTCGTGCGCCGCATCGGCGCCGTGGGTTTTGCCGATCACTTCCGTCGCGCCTTCCACATCCAGCAGGTCGTCGCGGATCTGGAACGCCAGCCCGATATTGATCGCGAACCGATCAAGGCGCGCACGCGTGTCATCGGCCGCCTGCGGATTCGCCGCACAGGACATCAGCACGCTGGCGCGGATCAGGCAGCCGGTCTTGCGCCGGTGCAGTTCTTCCAGTTGCATTACCTCCAGCCGCTGCCCTTCGGCTTCCAGATCCATTGCCTGACCGCCGGTCATGCCGAGCGAACCCGCGGCGTCGCCCAGTACGCGAAGCATTGCGAGGCGCGCGGCGGCGGAACCGCTTCCGCGCGCCAGCACCTGGAAAGCGAGCGTCTGTAGCGCATCGCCGGCCAGGATCGCGGTGGCGACGCCGAACGCCTTGTGGGTGGTGGGGCGGCCGCGGCGTAACGCGTCATCGTCCATAGCCGGCAGGTCGTCGTGGATCAGCGAAAACGCGTGGATCAGCTCCACCGCGCAGGCCGCGTCATCCACGGCTTCCGGCGGCAGCGTCAGGGTTTCCGCCGTCGCGTAGCACAGCAGCGGGCGCATGCGCTTGCCGCCGCCGAGTGTGGCGTAGCGCATCGCGCCATGCAGCGAATGCGGTTCGGTATCGGCGGGCGGCAGGTGCGTGTCGAGCAGCCGCTCGATGCGCGCGCGGTAATCGTGGACGCGGGTATCAAAACCCGGTTCGCAGGCCAAAACGCTCAAGGTCACGGCGGAGTCCTTTCAATCGTGGTCGGTCATTCCATTGCAGCCATGCTGCCGGCCGTCAACATCGTAGCATCCGGTTATCGGATGCGGGAACGGCTTGCAAAGTTCGCGAGCGAAGGCAGGTTGCGCGCCGCCTGAGCGAAGATGCCGGGCGCAGCAGCCTTGCATCCGTTCCCAAAGTGGCGGCGTTCAGATATTTTGCTATATAGTCGAATCGGCTGCGATCAAGGAGTGAACGCATGCATCGGTACGCCCACGCCACCGGGCGCGCGAGCTATCAGGACGACATACTGCCGCGTGTTTCCCGCACCTTCGCGTTGACGATCCCGCAATTGCCGCGGCCGCTGCGGTGCGTGGTGACCAATTTCTATCTGCTGTGCCGCATCGCCGACACGATCGAGGATGAGTCGGGGTTGAGCGTCGCGCAGAAACAGTACTTCCACGAGTTTTTCGTCCAGGTGGTCGCCGGAAGCGGGGACGCCGAGCGCTTTGGGTTGGAGTTGGCGCCATTGCTCACGCGCGATGCGCTGCAGGCCGAGCAGGATCTGGTCCGTCACAGCGGGGCGGTGCTGGAAATCACGCGCGGCTTCAATGCCAATCAGCGCGCTGCGCTGACGCATTGCATCCGCATCATGTGCGAAGGCATGCCGCGTTACGAGCGCGCTGCCAGCACCGCCGGCCTGCGCGATCAACGCGCGCTGGATCAATATTGTTACTACGTCGCCGGCGTGGTCGGCGAAACCCTGACCGAATTGTTCTGCGATTACTCGCCCGCAATCGCCGCGCACGGCGAACGCATGCGCGCGCTGGGCATCTCGTTTGGTCAGGGCTTGCAGATGGTCAACATCCTCAAGGATTTCTGGGAGGATCATGACCGCGGCGTGTGTTGGCTGCCGCAGAATCTGTTCCGCCGTGTCGGTGTCGAATTGCCGCAGGTGGACAGCGGCCGCTATCAGCCTGGATTCGGCGCGGCCTATGCGCGCCTGATCAGCATCGCGCACGGCCATCTGCGCAACGGTTTCGAGTACACCCTGCTGATCCCGGAACAGGAAACCGGCATCCGCCGCTTTTGTCTGCTGGCGTTGGGGCTTGCGGTGCAGACGCTGCAGTTGATCCATCAACGGCCGGGCTTCACCTGCGGCAGCGAGGTGAAAGTGTCGCACCTGGTGGTGACCAACACGCTGATCATGACCCACCTGTTCGCCAGCTACGACCAGGTGCTGCGGCGCTGGTTTGCGCGATTGGGTCGCGATCTGCCGATGCAGCCGGGCGAGCCGTGGCAGCCGCCGCAAATTGCCGTGAACTGAGATGGCCGAAGCACGCTCGAATGTAATGCGTCTGGTCAGTTCCGGCGATGGTGCGGTCGCGAGCGATCCGCTGGAAGCCGCGATCGGCCGGGCGCGCCAGACCATCCTTGGTTTGCAGCAACACGATGGCTGCTGGTGTCACGAGCTGGAAGCCGACTGCACGATTCCCGCCGAATACATTTTGATGCTGCACTTCTTCGGCGAGCGCGAGCCGCTGCTGGAAGCCCGTATCGCGACCTATCTGCGCAATCGCCAGAATGCCGAGGGCGGCTGGCCGCTGTACGAATCCGGCGCCGCCGACGTGAGTTGCAGCGTCAAGGCGTACTACGCGTTGAAACTGGCCGGCGACGACAGCCACGCGCCGCACATGCAGCGCGCACGCGCGGCGATCCTGAAGCTTGGCGGCGCTGCGCGCGCCAATGTGTTTACGCGCATGACGCTGGCGATGTTCGGCCAACTGCCGTGGCGCGGGGTGCCGTGGACGCCAATCGAACTGATTCTGCTGCCACGCTGGTTTCCGTTCCATGTAAGCAAGGTGTCGTACTGGTCGCGCACGGTGATGATTCCGCTGGCGGTGTTGTGCAGCCTCAAGGCGCGCGCGGCCAACCCGCGCAACATCCATGTGCGCGAGCTGTTCGTCACGCCGCCCGACGAGGAACGGCACTATTTCGCCGCACCGAAATCCCGGCTTGCGCGGATGCTGCTGGCGCTCGACCGCGCCGGTCATGCAATCGAACCGCATATGCCGCACCGCTTGCGCGCGCGGGCGCTGGAACGCGCGCGGCAATGGCTGGTGCCGCGCCTCAATGGCGAATATGGGCTGGGTGCGATTTTTCCGGCGATGGTGAACGCAGCCGAAGCCTTGCCGCTGCTCGGCTTTGCCCCCGACCATCCGTATTGCCGCGATGCGCGCAAGGCGCTGCGTGATCTGCTGGTGGTGCATGGCCAGGAAGCGTACTGCCAGCCGTGCACGTCGCCGGTATGGGACACCGGCCTGGTCTGCCTTGCGTTGCAGGAAGACCTGCGCGGTGCGCGGCTGCCGGCACTGGTGCGTGGGCTGGAGTGGTTGCGCCGGCATCAGTTGCGCGATGAGCAAGGCGATTGGAGCGAAGCGCGCCCGCGCCTGCGCGGCGGCGGCTGGGCGTTCCAGTTCCGCAACGATGCCTATCCCGACCTTGACGACACCGCCGTGGCGGCTTGGGCAATGCATCGTTTCGATCGCGAGCGTTATGCAGATTGCATCGAGCGTGCGGCCGACTGGCTCGTCGGCATGCAGTCGGACAATGGCGGCTTCGCCTCGTTCGATGCCAACAATGATGATGCGTGGTTGAATCAGATTCCTTTCGCCGATCATGGCGCGCTGCTGGACCCGCCGACCAGTGACGTCAGTGCGCGCGTGCTGACCTTGCTCGCGCGGCTGCAACGTCCGCAGGATGTCCGCGTGCGCGAGCGTGTGCTGAAGTTCCTGCGCGCCGAGCAAACGCCAGAAGGCGCCTGGTTCGGACGCTGGGGCACCAATTACATCTATGGCACCTGGTCGGTGCTGGTCGCGCTCGCGGCGCTGGGCGTGAACAGTGCGGCGCCGGAAATCCGCCGCGCGGTGGCGTGGCTGAAATCGCGCCAGCGCGAGGACGGCGGCTGGGGCGAAACCAATGACAGTTATTTCGACCCCGCGCTGGCCGGACGCGACAACCGCAGCAGCGCGGCACAAACTGCATGGGCGCTGCTCGGGCTGATGGCGGCGGGCGAGGGTGACGGCACCGTGGTTGCGCGCGGCATTGCATGGCTGCTGCGCAACCAGCGCGACGGCGGCTGGCGGGATGCCGCGTTCAATGCACCCGGGTTTCCGCGCGTGTTCTATCTCAAGTACCACGGCTACAGTTTGTACTTCCCGTATTGGGCGCTGGCGCGTTATCGCAATGTCCGCGCAAACGCCAGTCGCTGAACTTGGCGTCGTCGTCGCGCTGCCCATCGAGGCGGGAAGCTTCGGTCTGGAGCGTCGTCGCGCGGGCGAATGCGAAAACTTCGATTGGGGCGCGCTGGCGATCGCGGGGCCGGGCTTTGAACGCGCGACCCTTGCGGCGCAAAGACTCATCGAGCGTGGCGCGCGCGCCTTGCTGAGCTGGGGCATTGCGGGCGGGCTTTCGCCCGGACTGGCGACGGGCGACCTGCTGCTGCCGCAACGTGTGGTTTCCGATCACGGCGAATGGACGACCGACCCCGCATTGCGCGCACGTGTGCAGCAGGCGCTGGCTGGCCGCGTATGCGAAGGGGGCGATCTGTATTGCAGCCGCGCGCCGGTGACTTCGGTGCAAGCCAAACGCGCACTGGCCATCCGCAACATGCTGGCCGTGGACATGGAAAGCGCGGCGGTGGCGGCGATCGCGCAGCAAGCCGGACTGCCGTTCGTCGCAGTCAAGGCGATTTGCGATCCGGCCTCTCGCGAAATCCCTTCCGCAGCGTTGCGTCTGCTGGACGAAGGTGGAGGCATGCGTTGGCGCGCGCTGCCTGGCGTGTTGCGCGAGGGCCCGCGCACATGGCGCAGCCTCACTGTGCTGCGGGAGGATCTCGCCACCGCGCGCGGCAGTCTGTGGCGCGCGGCGCGCGTGCTGCCACGGTGCGCGCAGCCGTGAGCGGCGACGGTGACACGATGCTGGTGACCGGGGCGACCGGCTTCGTTGGTTCGGCGGTAGCGCGATGCGTGTTGAATGCTGGCGCGCGCGTTCGCGCATTGGTGCGTGCGAGCAGCCGGCTGGACAACCTGCGCGGGCTGGACGTCGAAACGGTGACCGGCGATCTGTGCGCGCCGGAAAGCCTGGCGCGCGCGGTGCAAGGTTGCCGCGGCGTATTCCACGTCGCCGCCGACTATCGTTTGTGGGCGCGGCATCCTTCGGAAATTTATGCGACCAATGTGCGCGGCAGTCGCAACCTGCTGGTCGCTGCCGCACGCGCGGGCGTGCAACGCGTCGTCTACACCAGCAGCGTGGCCACGCTGGGTGCCAGGGCCGACGGATCGCCAGCCGATGAGGAGACGCCGGTGTCGTATGGGGACATGATCGGCCACTACAAGCGTTCCAAGTTTCTCGCCGAACGCAAGGTGCGCGCCGTGGCCGATGCGCATGGGCTGGATGTGGTGATCGTGAATCCGGCGGCGCCGGTCGGTCCACGCGACATCAAACCGACGCCGACCGGTCGCATGATTCTGGATGCCGCGCGCGGCCGCATGCCGGCGTACGTGGATACCGGCCTGGACATCGTGCACGTGGATGATGTCGCCCGCGGACACTGGCTCGCATATCAGCGCGGCGTGCGCGGGCGGCGCTACATCCTCGGCGGCGAGAACCTGGGCCTGCGCGAAATCCTTGCGCGCGTGGCGAGGATCAGCGGACATCATCCGCCGCGCTGGCGCTTGCCGCCGGACGCGGTGTTGCCGATCGCCTGGGCTGCGGAGGCGTGGGCGCGACTGAGCGGCCGCACGCCACTGATCACGGTCGCCGGCGTGGAGCTCTCGCGCAAGCGGATGTACTTCTCGCATGCACGCGCCGCGCGCGAACTCGGCTATGAACCGCGCCCGGCGCAATCCGCGCTCGAGGACGCGGTGCATTGGTTCGATGCGCACGGCTACAAGTGAATACGGCCGGTAAATATGGCCGGTAGACACCGCCGCTGAGTACGGCCGATGTTACCGTTTATTCACAGCCCGCCTACGCCGCCGCCGTATGCTGTTTCCGTGGAGGAAATGCAATTTCCGTTGAAGGGAGATGCAATGGCAGGGATTGCCCAGGCGCAGCCGAACATCGCATTGATCAAGTATTGGGGCAAGCGCGACACGGCGCTGAATTTGCCGGCCACCGGCTCGCTTTCCATCACACTTGATTCATTGTGGACGCGCACGCGGGTCGAATTCGACGCATCGCTGAAACGCGACGAGTTGCGTTTGAACGATGCGCCTTCTCCGGCGGCGCTGGCACGCGTATCGGCGTGCCTGGATTCCCTGCGCGCACTGGCGGGCGTGGACAAGCGCGCCCGCATCGAAACCCACAACAATTTTCCCACCGCGGCAGGGTTGGCCTCTTCGGCATCCGGTTTCGCCGCGCTGGTAGTCGCGGCCAGCGCGGCGTTGGAATTGCGGCTGGACCGCCACATTCTTTCCAGCCTCGCGCGACGCGGATCGGGTTCGGCGGCGCGTTCGCTGTTCGGCGGTTACGTGTTGCTGACCACGCACCGCAGCGGTTCGGGGCTGGATGCCACGCCGCGGTCGCTGCTGGCCGGCAAGGAGTGGCCGCTGGACGTCGTGATCGCGGTGACCTCGCGCAGCGCCAAACCGGTCGGCTCGCGCGCGGGCATGGAAATCAGCCGACGCACTTCGCCGTTCTATGCGGAGTGGGTGGCGAACGCGGATGCGGATCTCGCGATCGGGCAAGCCGCGGTGCTGGCGCACGACTTCGCCGCGCTGGCTACGGTAAGCGAACACAATTGCCTCAAGATGCACGCGGTGATGCTGTCCAGCCGCCCGCCGCTGGTGTACTGGAACGCCGCCACGCTCGATTGCATGCATCGCATCCAGGCCTTGCGCGAGCGGGACGGCGTGCGGGTGTTCTTCACCATCGACGCTGGCCCGCAGGTCAAGGCGGTCTGCATTCCGGAAGACGCCGAACGCGTGGCGGCGGCGCTTGCGGAAATTCCAGGGGTGGCCACGGTGCTGCACAGCCGATTGGGCGAGGGCGCGCGACTGCTGCGCGAGAGCGAAAAGGAGATCGCCTGATGCGTATCGAAGCGAGTGCGCCCGGCAAACTGGTTCTGCTCGGCGAATACGCGGTGCTGGAAGGCGCGCCGGCGCTGGTGCTCGGCGTGGATCGGCGCGCCCGCGCGTTGCTGGAGGATTGCGCGGAACACGAGCGCTGCGTCGACGCGCCGGATATCGGTGTCATGGGCGCGCACTGGCGGATGGACAACGAGGGCCGCGTGCGCTGGATGGGTCTGGACGGCGGCGAAGTCAAGCGACTGCGTCTGATCGCGACCGTGATCGAAATGCTGTGCGCGGGTGATGAGCCGGCGCCGTTCCGGATTCGGCTGGACACGCGCGCGTTCTTCCTCGACGACACGCGGTTGAAGCTGGGGCTCGGTTCAAGCGCCGCGCTGGTGGTAGCGCTCGCGGCGGCGCTTGCGGCGCATCGCGGTTGCGAGCGCCCCACCGCGCAACGCCTGATCGCCATGCATCGCATGTTCCAGGATGGCCGCGGCAGCGGCCTGGATGTGGCCGCGAGCCTGCGTGGAGGCTTGGTGGCGTATCGCCTGCATTCGAGCGCGCCACGTATCGCGCAGGCAGCGTGGCCGGCGCAACTGCAGTGGTGTTGCGTGTGGTCGGGCCGATCCGCCGATACCGGCGCGATGTTGCGGCATATGGCGGCATGGCGCGCCCGCGCGCCGGCCAGTTACGGATTGCTGCTGCGCGACTTGCGGTTGTGCGCGGAAGCGGCGGCGATGGCGATCAATGCGGGCAATGTGGCGGCGTTGCTGGAAACCATTTCGTTGTACGCGTCCGGGCTGCGCAAGCTGGGCGAAGTCAGCGGCGTGGATATCGTCAGTCTTGAGCATCGCGCGATCGGCGCGTGCGCCGCGGCTTGCGGCGTCGCCTACAAGCCTTGCGGCGCCGGCAATGGTGACGTCGGCATCGCACTGTCGGAGGACCCCGAACAACTGCGGGAATTCCGCGCGCGCATCGCCCGCGCGGGTTTCCGCGAGATCGACTTGAAGCTCGATGTGCGTGGATTGCGCGTGCTGGCGCAGAGTTCCTGGAGCGGCGACATACCTGAAGAAAACGTCCCCGCGCAAGCACAACGCATCAATGCAGGCCAGGGTCGGCCGCTTTCGGCAGGGGCACATTGACAGGCGCGGCCATGGATGGCAGCTCGGGATAGCGCAGCAGGGAAGAACGATCATGGACGAATCGAGCATTTCGGAACCGCGGCAACTTGCAAACCGCTCGCGCATGCCCGGGTTTTACAAGTTGTCGGTGGTCGAGCGCGTGCAGTGGGTGCGCGAGCGCGGGTTGTTGTCGCGCGAGGATTGCAGCGCGCTGCTCTCCGGCAAGCACACGCTCGATATCGAGTGCGCCGACAAGATGATCGAAAACGTGATCGGCGTGATGGGCCTGCCGGTGGGACTGGGGCTCAATTTCCTTATCAACGACAAGGATTACCTGGTGCCGCTGGTGGTCGAGGAGCCGTCGATCGTGGCGGCGCTCAGCTCAGCCGCGAAACTGGTGCGCGCGGCGGGCGGCTTTCGGGCGGAGAGTACCCGGCCGATCCTGATCGGGCAGGTGCAGGTGGTGGATGTCGCGCACTCCAGCAAGGCGCAGGCGGCATTGCTGCGGCGCAAGGACGAGATCATCAATCTCGCCAACAGCCTGCATCCCAACATGGTGGCGCGCGGCGGCGGCGCCGAGGATGTGGAGGTGGTGATCCATGCCGCGCCCGACGGCAAACGCGACATGGTGGTGGTGCATCTGCTGGTGGACACCTGTGACGCGATGGGAGCCAATCTCGTCAACACCATGTGCGAAGGCGTGGCGCCGCTGATCGAGGCCATCACCGGCGGCAAGGTATTTTTGCGCATCCTTTCCAACCTCACCGATCGCGCGCTGGTCCGCGCGAGCTGCACCATTCCTGTGGGTCTGCTCGGAGGCAGACGCCACGACGGGGCGCGGGTGCGCGACGGGATCGTCCTGGCCAACGATCTGGCAATCGTTGACCCGTACCGTGCCGCCACCCACAACAAGGGCGTGATGAACGGCGTGGATGCGGTCGCGCTGGCCACCGGCAACGACTGGCGCGCGCTGGAAGCCGCGGCGCACGCATACGCCGCGCGCGGGAAGGGCGGTTACACCGCGCTGACGCACTGGTCTCGCAACGACAACGGCGACCTGGTCGGCAGCATCGAGATGCCGATGAAGGTCGGCATCGTCGGCGGCCCGCTGCAATCCAACCCGACCGTGGCGGTGAATCATCGTCTGATGGGCATCCAAAGCGCGCGCGAACTGGCCGAGTTGATGGGCGCGGTCGGGTTGGCGCAAAACTTTTCCGCGTTGCGCGCACTGGTCACCGACGGCATCCAGCAAGGCCACATGACATTGCATGCGCGCAGCGTGGCGACCGCGGCCGAGGCCACGCCGGACATTTTCGATCGGGTGGTGGAGCGCCTGCTGGAAAGCGGCGAGATCAAGATCTGGAAAGCGCGGCAGATCATCGCCGAGCTGCGCGGCAAACCGGCGCCGCCCAAACCGGCGCCCACCCGTGCGCAGGCTTCGGAAGAAGATGCCGCCGGACACGGCAAGGTCATCCTGCTCGGCGAACACGCGGTGGTGCATGGACGCCATGCGATCGCTGCGCCGGTACCCCTTGCGATCCGCGCGCGCGTCGAGGATGCGGTGGATGGCATCACGCTCGCGATTCCCCGCTGGGGCATAGAGCAGCGTCTGCATCAGCACGTCGCCCACCCGGGATCATTCGCGCAGTCGCTGGCGATGTTGCTGGAAACCCTGCACATCGCCGACCGGCACCTGTTGATCCAGGTCTACCCGAATGTGCCGCGCGCGATGGGCCTGGGCGGTTCCGCGGCACTGGCGGTGGCGGTGATCCGGGCGCTGGATCGCCACTGCCGACTGGGCTTGCGCGACGACAATATCTGCGCGCTTGCCTTTGAGTGCGAAAAGATCGCGCACGGCACGCCTTCGGGCGTGGACAATACGGTGGCGACGTTCGGCAAGGCGATGCTGTTCCGGCGTGGTGATCCGCCGCTGGTGCAGCCATTGAATTTGCGGCAGCCGCTGCCGCTGGTGATCGGCTTGAGCGGCACCGAGAGCCTGACCGCGAAAATGGTCGCGCGCGTCCGCGACGCCTGGCAACGCAATCGCGTGCTGTACGAGCGCATCTTCGACGAAATCGATGCGCTCACTCTGCACGCGGTGGAGGCGCTGGCCGCCTACGATCTGCCCCAGTTGGGCGAGTTGATGAACATCTGCCAGGGCCAACTGAACGCACTGCAAGTTTCCAGTTGGGAGATCGAGGAACTGTTGCAGATCGCGCGCGACAATGGCGCCCTGGGCGCCAAGCTCACCGGCGGCGGCGGCGGTGGCTCGGTGATCGCGCTGTGCCCAGACGATGGCGCGCGGGTGATGCGCGCAATGCGCGCGGCGGGCTATCAGGCCATGGAGGTGCAGCTTGGCTGACGCCCTGCAATGGGAAGGGGTGGTTTCTTCCGACGCCGAACCGCTGATTCTGGTGGATGCGGAAGATCGCGAGATCGGGCACGCCAGCAAGGCCGTGTGCCACGACGGCCATGGCATCCGGCATCGCGCATTCTCGCTGTTTGTTTTCAACCGGCGCGGCGAACTGCTGTTGCAGCAACGCAGCGCGAGCAAGCGGCTGTGGCCGGGCTACTGGTCGAACAGTTGTTGCAGCCACCCGCGCCAGGGCGAAAGCATGGACCAGGCGACCAGGCGCCGTTTGCGCCAGGAGCTCGGGCTGACCTGCGCGCTGCGCCCTCTCTACAAATTCGAATACCAGGCCGACTACCAGGGCTTGGGCGCCGAAAACGAATTGTGCTGGGTGTATCTCGGTCGCACCGCCGCGCCGGTGCGCGCGAATGGCAACGAAGTCGCGGCGTGGCGCTACGTTGCCATCGCCGAACTGGATCAAGAAATCGCCACGCACGCGGAGCGCTTCACGCCGTGGCTGAAACTGGAATGGCAATGTCTGCGTCGCGACTTCGCCGACGTGCTGACGACGATCGCGGCTTGAATCAAGGAGGATTCACGGCATGGGCATTCCACTGATTCAGCAATATCGGGTTGCCCGCTACGTGCTCGGCAAGAAGCTGCGCGGGATCAAGCGCTATCCGCTCACCTTGATGCTGGAGCCGCTGTTCCAGTGCAATCTTGCGTGTCCCGGCTGCGGCAAGATCGACTACGAAAACGACATCCTGAAGCGCCGCATGAGCGTCGAGGAAGCGCTGCATGCGGTAGATGAATGCGATGCACCGATGGTATCGATTCCCGGTGGCGAGCCGCTGATCCACAAGCAGATCGTCGAAATCGTGGAGGGCATCATTGCGCGCAAGAAGTTCGTCTATCTTTGCACCAACGCGATCCTGCTGAAGCAGAAACTCGATCTGTTCAACCCGTCGCCGTACCTCACTTTTTCCGTGCATCTGGATGGCGATCGCGAGCGCCACGACGAATCGGTGGATCGCAAGGGCGTATTCGATACCGTGGTGGAAGCGATCACGCTGGCGCTCTCGCGCGGCTTTCGCGTCACCGTCAATTGCACGCTGTTCGCTGGCGAGGATCCGAAAAGGGTGGCCGATTTTTTCGACTTCGTCACCGGTCTCGGGGTGGAAGGCATCACGTTGTCGCCGGGTTACAGCTACCAGCATGCGCCCAACCAGCAGGTGTTCCTCTCGCGCGGCAAGAGCAAGCGGCTGTTCCGGGACATCTTCCGGATGGGCACGCAACGTCGCAGCCGCTGGCGCTTCAATCAATCCGGTTTGTTCCTGGATTTTCTGGCCGGCAACCAGACCTACCAGTGCACGCCATGGTCGATGCCCTGCTACAACATCTTCGGCTGGCAGAGGCCGTGCTATCTGCTGGTGGATGAAGGCCACGCGGCGAGTTTCGCCGAACTGATGGACGAAACCGACTGGAACGCCTACGGGTTCGGGCGCAATCCGAAGTGCGACAACTGCATGGCGCATTGCGGCTACGAAGGCACGGCGGTGGAGGACACCTTCGCCCACCCGCTGAAGGCATTCGCGCAATTCCTGCGCGGGCCGCGAACCCAGGGCGCGATGGCGCCGGAGCTGCCTATGCTGTATGTGCCCGACGAACGCCGCGCCAAATCCGTCGTCAAGGAAGTGCGCATAGCATTGGACGAGATCAGCCGCCGCTAGCCCGGCGGCGTTGACGCTGCCTCCCCGCCACTTTAGTATTCCGCGGCTCGCTCTTTTGAAAAGTGCGGGCATGGATTGCCCGCTTTCACACACAGGGACGCGAATAAACCGCGGCGGGGTATAGCTCAGTCTGGTAGAGCGCCAGCTTTGGGAGCTGGATGTCGGGGGTTCGAATCCCTCTGCCCCGACCATATGAAGTGCTTTGTGGGGTGCCCGCGAGCGATTAGGGTGCGAGAATCCGTTCCGAGCCGCGCCCGTAGCTCAATCGGATAGAGCATCGGCCTTCTAAGCCGACGGTTGCTGGTTCGAGTCCAGTCGGGCGCGCCAGATTCGAGTGCAAGATTTTTCGGGAGTTGAACGCGCACAAGGACAGTGTGGAACAAAACAGCTTTACGGTGGGCGTAGCTCAGTTGGTCGCGACGCGAGCGCTTTCGCGATGCCTTGAATGGCATCGCGTGCGAGCGGCGCGGAGGAGGCAAGGATGCCGACTGGAGAGCACGCCATGGACGGTTGATGCGAGAAAAGCTTTACGGTGGGCGTAGCTCAGTTGGTCGCGACGCGAGCGCTTTCGCGATGCCTTGAATGGCATCGCGTGCGAGCGGCGC
>Ga0134128_10006379_pt1 | contig 14292 bp, 14 predicted proteins | sample KB31754_FD_96462 | JGI IMG/M metagenome (GOLD analysis project Ga0134128, IMG submission 96462) | Terrestrial soil microbial communities with excess Nitrogen fertilizer from Kellogg Biological Station, Michigan, USA - KB3-175-4 | ecosystem: Environmental > Terrestrial > Soil > Unclassified ... | reverse complement strand
TGAGTTTACTGCAGATATAATGGAAGCGATGAGACGGTATCACAGCCTAATGATAGGTGAGCGTACTGCTGAGCAAATAAAAATACATGTTGGGTCTGCGCTGAAAGATCTTGATAATCCACCCGATGATATTGCAGTAAACGGACGTGATCTTGTTACAGGTATTCCAAAACAGATCATGGTATCTTACCAGGAAGTTGCAGAGGCACTCGACAAATCTATTTTCAAAATAGAGGAAGCAATATTGAAAGCATTGGAAAGCACTCCGCCCGAACTTGCGGCAGATATCTATCGTCGCGGATTGTACTTAACAGGTGGTGGCGCTTTACTACGTGGTCTTGATAAGCGGATCTCTCATAAGATAAAGTTACCTGTACACGTTGCTGATGATCCTCTGCGTGCGGTAGTACGTGGCACAGGTATGGCACTAAAGCATATTGCGAAGATGCCATTTCTTATGAAATAACTTCTTAATGCAGTAAGAGATAAGAAAATAGCGTACGTTCTTGAAGTGATTTATTTTTGTCCTGATATTTAAATTACCGTTTCCGGTTATCGTCATAAAGAGGTGCGCAATTTTATTCTTTTCATAAGAAGATTTTTCAACTTCATACTATTTCTTGTTTTGGAGATAGTGTGCATTGTGCTTATTGCCCACACTAAAACCCTGCAGGGAAATGATATAACAAGCTCGGCCAACAGGATGACAGGCCTAATGTATCAGAAGCAGAATGATGTTGTTTATTATTTCGGATTACGAAGAATGAATGACAGCCTATTGAATGAAAATGCAAGACTGCGGGAAAAGATATCTACTATCAATAGCATTGAGGTAGTAAAAGATAGCACTGTGCATAGAGTAGTCGCACCTGCCGACTCTACACATGTAGTTCGTTATGCAGACTATATCTATCACACAGCGAGGGTAATAAATAATTCAGTAAGTTCTGCTAATAATTTTATCACCATCAATCGTGGAAGCTCAACGGGTATAGAAAGAAATATGGCTGTTATCTCAGGTAATGGTGTTGTAGGCAGGGTGGTACATGTATCAAAAAACTTCGCCAGCATTCTTTCAGTATTAAGTGTAGAACAAAAAGTGAGCGCCAAATTGAAAGATGGTACTTATGGTTATGTAACATGGGATGAGAAGAAACCTGATGTGATGCTGATGAGAGATGTATCTCAGCAAATAAAAGTAAAGGCCGGCGATTCCATCTTTACAACAAGTTATTCATTTTTCCCTGCAGATGTGCTGATCGGTACTGTATTCAATATTGAAACAATAAAGAAAAACAACTTGCAGCTTTTATATTTACGTCCAAGCACTAATTTCCGTAACCTGCAATATGTGTATGTTGTAGAAAATAAATTAGGTGCTGAACGAAAACAAATAGAGGATTCAGCAAAGATTAAATAATGAGTATTTATTTAAGAAATTTCCTGCGATTTTGTTTTATCATACTTTTACAAGTACTGATACTGAACAAGATTACGCTGCGCTGGTGGCTGGATCCTGCAGGCTTTCCGGTTTTCATACCTTATGTGTATCCTTTATTTATACTGCTACTGCCTTTTGAAATATCTGTAGTCGGGTTACTTATCCTGGGATTTATTACAGGCCTTACTGTTGACACATTTATGAATACTGCGGGTATACACGCATGCGCAACGGTATTCATAGCTTATTTACGTACCAATGTACTAAGCGCATTGCTGCCAAAAAATTTATCTGAATACGCAAATCAATCTCCATCTATAAAAAATATGGGATGGATGCCTTTTCTTGTTTACAGCGGATTTCTTATTCTATTACATCATATCGTATTCTTTACCATTGAGCTATGGAGCCCGGGTAATATCAGCTACCTGCTCCTGAAAATAGTAGCATCTGCAGTTACCTCAATGTTGTTTATCATTGTGTACTTATTACTTTTTACAAGACAAAGCAAGGCAAGAAATTAAAGCTTTCCTATTTATTACAACACAATTTGTAGTCCGGCAAAACAATAGTATTAATTCATAATTACTTCATTTTAAGGTAATTTATTTATTGCATTTTTGATATTAGTTTGCGTACGGTTAGTAAAAATTAAAGAAGCCTGGGTTTTCACCTAAGCTTCTTTTTTTCTTTTATGGAAAGCAATGCTTATAATTCTGGAAATAGTAATGTATATAATTCTGTCTTTTGTTAGAATTATTAGCCTGATATAAGTAATGAAATATCCGGTTGAGCTTTATGCTCAAATGCCAATTTATTAACCTCAAAAGTGAGTATTATTAAAAGTACAGTGTCGGTCACAACTTTAAATTTCCCACCAATCAATTTGAATATAATTGCAGCCTGCGATTTTTCTATCATGCTTTCATTATCTGCTATCACATTTTCCCACAATTTGAAAATGTCGATGTCTGGATGAAAATTTACGAATGTATTTTTATCCACCTTATAGTCTTCAATTTTGTATACTACAACCATGGGGATATATTTAACTAGTTAAAAAAAATTTAGCAGGACTTTAAAATTAAATAATAAAAATTAGAAATAAAATAAAAATAAATATTTATTTATTTCCGCGGGGTTGATAGACAAGGGGGGTTTTACCGGGGTATCCTCTACCTAATTCGTTAAGCCTAAATATGATAGGTATTTAGTCAAGGTTAGTCCTATTTGGAATAAAAAAACTATTGAAGTTATTAATATAAAAAACTATGATTAATTTTTCTTTATCTATCATAATATAACAAGATTTATCTATCTCATTTCGGTACTTTTACTAACGAATAGAGGAAATAAAAAAGTATCTCAAAAAATTCTATCTCTGGTTTTTCGTATGCGTTTTTTTGTCTTATGTAATCTTTTTATCTATTAAATAATTAATTGGTATGTTAGGGTCCAAAAAAAACCTAAGTATAGAGGAGATAATTGAAAAGCTAAATAGTGGCGAGAAATTCGGGTTATTTGAAGCTAACAAAGCTAACGGAGGAACTTATTATTTTGAAGATGGTAGTAGATTAAGGAATGAGGATCTGTGGGAAGCATTGAGAATAAAAAATAATCTTGAATATGGTCATGGTAAAACCCTGAAGGAACTTTGCCCCGATAATTTTGTTGGTACATTCAATATTGCCAGAAGAAGACATAATTGGAGTAAAGTCTAATGATCTATATTTTCTCGATTATCATAATTGCTTTATATTGAGTTGTATTTCTTAGATCATGAATACTTCCAGTAAAATACTTCTATTTACTTTTTTTGCTTTTGCAATATCTACAAGCTATACTTACGCACAGAAGGCGAAACCAGCTGATATACAATCTGATAGCTCCATTTTCGTGAAACAAATAGTGACACTAAAAGAGTATAAGGCAGAGAAGAGAAAGATGGATTCATTATTTAAAGCCACCGGTGAAGTAGCGAGGGCATCGTATGAGATTGATAATAATGTAAGTGAAGATGGAAATGATGAGCAAAAAAATATAATAACAGGGTATATAAAAGAAGAAAGGGGAGCGGTAAATGTAATCGCCTATGAGGTGAAATTTGACTGCAAGAAAAAGAAAATCATTTCTGTAAATAATGAGCTTGATGGGGTTGATGTATCTACCGGTGATGATTAGACCAAGCTCAGCAATAATCTTACTTTTTCTTTTCCGGAACTATTTGTTGTAACATATTGATCACGTCTTCGTACTTATCTTCCAAATCCTGAAGCCTGTCATAATATTGTGCATGTATGTTCGGCATCTTAGCGCTTATTATCCATTCTGCATACCATATATTATGGATCTCCTCTTCCTGTAAATTAAAATTTGGATAAGAAGCCTTATCAGGGTTATCACTCATTAAAGTAATAAAGCCTCGCTGAAAACGATTCTTTACCCGTTTGAGATAAGATTTGCCTTCAGTATTTGTCACCACGTATACATGCTCATTACGGATGTTATACCATTCAGAACGGTCGAGCAACCTCACAACTACATACGAGCTATCCTGTATAGTAGGCGCCATACTTTCGCCCCTGTTGCGGACACAGAGATGAAATCCTTTATCCACCATATTTTGCGGTAAGGCTATTAAATCAGCAGTTTCTATAAAGTCCGCATTTAGCCGGCCACTTCCTGCAGCCACCGATACATCCGTAACGGGTATCTGCACAACGTTGCGATTGTGGCTCTGTACACTGATCATTTCACCTGTAATGGGTTCCAGGCTTTTAGTATTCTTTTTAACACGGCTAATGGCAGCGCTCCTTTTCTTATCCAGCATTTCGCCTTCTTCCAGCAATAACCATTCAGCACTTATTACATCGTGATATGTTTTTACAGTATTCTGTATGGTATCCAGCCCTACTTTAGACCTTCCTTTGCGTAATTCGGTCATAAATGACGGGCTTTTGCTGATAGATACAGCAATCTGGGAATCGTTGTTAACTATGCCTTCTGCTAACAAGTAATCACAAAACGCTAAAAATCTTCTTGTTACGTCTTCCACAAAAAATGTTATTTACATTGTACTGTACAAATAGCTAGTAATTACAGAATACTGTATTTTTGTATTGCAATAAATGCTTCGCTTATCAAAATTAGCGAATAATAATAGAATAATTGCAAATGTATTATAAAAATATTAAAGTACTCTGTAAATAGATAAATAATTATATTATGAGTTATGCTTTGAGATTAAAAACGGCAATGGATATAAGCCGTGACGCTGAACGGAGAATAAGGAATACTACAGGATTAAAAATATCACTGATCGTTTCCGAACATGAAGAGAAAACACCTGAGGAATTGATAAACCTTGTAGGTAGCACTTTAAAATTAGAAAAAGGATTCCATCGCAATAGAATACGCCGCACTGACCTTGTTGAGGGGCGTCATATTTCTGCCCTTCTGCTGCAACGGTATTTCCCCGTTTTATCATTTACAGCTATCGGCAGATTATTCGGGCAGGACCATGCTACCATCATTGATGCTGTTAAAAGGAGTAAAAATCTTTTGGAGATAAGGGATCTGCAATTCACTCAAAAATATATCACCGCACAAAACGCAATAGAACAATGGATAAACGATTAATCAGGTTCCGCATGAGCTATGACCGCCTGCAAACCCTTTGCCACCTGTATCAAGACCAGGTAAATGAGTTCACCCCTGTTGACGATCATGAAGAATTGATAAGGGAACACCTTATAGAACTGTATGACAAGTTTTTTAAAATGCTATCCAGGGAGCAGGAAAAATATACTATGGCGTTTACAGGCGCTGAAGCATTAGCCTTTTACCAGCTATGGACACAAAGCGGCATAGCCATCCCCGACCAGCCTACGACTATAGCTGTGAATGAAACACTTGCCGTGATTGATAAAAGACACAAAGCAAAAAGAAAAAGATAATGAAGAACAATATGAGAAATAAGACGAACCTAAATATTAGTGCTGCATTAGCAGACATAATGATGGGAGAAGTGTATGCCATAAGTGATTGGCTTGATATAAATAAGCATGTGGCATCAGGAGAAGATATAAATAAAAAGAGGCTTGAGCGTTCCCGCATTGTAAAAAGAATAAACAGGCTCACCAAATATCATCTGCCTGAATCGAGCCTGTTAACGATACATCGATAATTATCGAAACATCCGAAACCATATACTTATACCTTTCCTAAAAGGATAAAACAATATTCGCATGCCCAAAAAAGCCGATCCAAAAATATCAGGAAATATAACTATTGTCCAATTCGAAGAAGCACTCTCTCAATATGCCAGCTCTGCCACAAAAGAAGCAGCGATATTATTTAGAATAGAAACAGAAATGGGGCGCATCAAAGAGAAATATAACAGTGAGCTAAACCATTTGCAAACCAAGAAAAATGATTCAGTTGAGATATTGGCAGCATACTGTAAGGAACAGAAAGATACCTTATTTAACCGACGAAGAAGTTTATTAACAGTGCATGGGACTGTAGGTTTCCGGCTATGCACACCAAAGCTTAAAACACTGAAAGGGCACTCATGGACCTCTGTGATGCAGAAAGTAAAGGAAAAAATACCTGCCTATATACGTACCACGGAAGAGTTAGCAAAAGACATGCTGATCGCGGACAGAATGAATGAAAAAATCGCACCACTGCTAAATGAAATAGGGCTGCAGGTAGTACAGGATGAAGCCTTTTATGTAGAGCTTAATAAAATTGTGATGTAAGATAGCGCCATGTTGGCTTAAATATAGCAGGGGCACCAAAGAAATGTTTTTTTAAATACGTCTTTCTATTATTCGTAGTAAACTCTTTTCTTAAAACTAATATGCCCAGTTATGAAGTCATTTTTTTTACTCATGTCTGCTTTGCTTATCTGCAGTATTAGCGAAGCTCAATTTTGCGGCACTGTTCCCATGCAGCAACAGATACTAAGGCAACACCCGGAATTAGCTGATAAGATCAAGGAATATAACGACAAGTTGGAAAAGGATATCTCAGAGAAGATAAAGGTAATGGACCTTAGCAAGCTTGAAAGGACAACGGCTAGTGGAGATACTACGATTATCATCCCGGTGGTGGTACATGTAATACATGATTATGGCAGTGAAAATGTACCGGATAATAAAATAACAGCCATGCTCAATAACCTTAACGATTTCTACCAGTTAAGGAATGATACATCGGTTGTGATACCTATATTCAAGAAGTATGTGGGTAAGATGAACTACATATTTAAGTTCGCTACAAAGGATCCCCAGGGGAATTCTACTAAAGGTATCACCAGGCATTATAGTTATCTCTCCTATGGAAAAGATAACCAGGCAAAACTTGATGAATGGAACCCACGTTCGTATATGAACATCTGGGTTGAAAATTATGTCGGACTTGCTGCTGAAAGCGGGGGCGTAGTAGCCGCCTACGCTATTTTCCCATCGGAAGGTGCCGCAATACCTTATTGGGATGGACTGATGTGTGCTTCTCCTTTTTTAACTATTACGGGTAACGACGAAGGCGCCACAATTCCTCATGAAGTAGGACACTATTTTAACTTATACCATACATGGGGAAATACTAATACTCCATTAAAAGGTTGTGGTGGCGATGATCTCGTAGACGACACTCCGCCAACGCAAGGTGATTTCGGTACATGCAATGTTTACGATACAATTTGCGCGACAGGCAATTATAAAATGTACCCCAGCAGCGTTCCGGGAGTAGATTCATTGGTTGACTATCCCGATACCTGCAATGTTTCAAATATAATGAACTACGCAAGCTGTAAAAATATGTTTACAATAGGCCAGACAGTGCGTGCACGTGCCGCAGCCTATAGTGATGTAGGTGGAAGAGACAGCCTGTGGACTACCTTTAACCTTACACGTACAGGTGCCCTCCAGCCTGTTCCTGATCTTGCTCCTGTTGCAGATTTTTCTGTGGCCAATCCTACTTTTTCGAGCATAAGCCAAACAGCTGCAGTAAGTCATTATATGTGTTCAAGCCAGACTTTCCGTTTTGTTGACCAAAGCTGGAATGATACTATCGCAACACGTAGCTGGACTTTTTCTAATGGAGCGACAAATGCTACCTCTACAGATCCTATTGTCAATAATAAATTCTCACAAACAGGATGGGTAAGCATTTCTTTGACAGTGACATCGAACGCAGGGACAAATACAATTACAAAGGATAGTTTAGTGTATGTGGCTGACCCTACAGGTATTCCGGCTGAGGGTTATTATGAAGAATTCTCTCCAAGCGCTGATCTGAATAAATGGCCGATATTCAACTATTATTCGGATGCACCTTATAAATGGTCGTATAATAATCAAACAGGCTTTTACGATAAGAATTGTGTTACTTATACTGCTTACGATCCCCGCACATATCCAAGCTTTTATATTGGCGCACCACAAGGAGATTTCGCCGATCTTTTCAGCCCTGCTTTAGACCTCACCAGCATGGCCACAAATAATAATGCTAATCTCAACTTTATGTACGCAGGTACATCACGTACCGGTAATTCGATTTATATGACAGATACGCTGGATGTTTCTTATTCTACAGATTGCGGAACAACATGGAAACCATTAAAATCTTTAACAAAAAAAGATATTGATAATAATGGCTCACTCGGCATTCCTTACCAACCACTTTCTCAAACCGAATGGAGCTTACAGAGCATTGTTTTACCGTCTATAGCAAAAACAAACAATACCTTTTTCCGTTTCCGCTACAGGCCGGAAGGAGGAGGAGAAAACAACGGTATACCCACCAGCAATAATTTTTATATGGATCGGTTTAACGTAAGCATTTTCCCCGCAGGTGTAAACACACTTGTTCCTGATAATAAGGGAATAGCTGTAGCTCCTAATCCTACTAATGGAAACGCTTATGTAATAATAAAAGAAAACAGCAATGCTCCTGCACAGATTATAGTTACAGATGTGACGGGAAAAACAATTTACAATACTCATCAGCAAGTAGGTGGAAGCATTAGCAGAATTGAAATACCTGCTACTGTTATTTCGGCAAAAGGCATATATATGGTACAGGTGATAACTCCTGATCAAACTCATACCGAAAAACTGGTAGTGTATTGAAACTTGGGAAAGAGTTATTGATTGAACCTTTTATAGATGATCATGATATTTATCCGTAACTCCCCTCTTAAGGGGGAATTACGGATAAATTATTTTATGAAGTACTAATAAGTTTAAATTTGTAATTACAACAAACAATCTCTTGAGAAAACAATTAACCAAAATAGTTAGCGGGTTAATGTTCCTGGTGTTCCTTTACTGGATCACCCCGAGAGAGTTTTTGCACAATATATTTGCCAATCACCGCGACTCAGTTGAGAATTATCATGAGAAGGGGGTAGTAATAAGGACAGTTCATACGCACTGTTCATTCCTAAACATTGTAGTAAGCTCGTTCCTTTCTTCGGAAAAACAATATCTATCGTTCGAAGAGATCATACACTACACAAAATGGACGCTGCCCATTTATCATTTCCATTTTACACCCAGTAGCAATGTAGTTTCCTTACGCGGTCCGCCCATGTGTTAATGCACGATTTTCAGTAACATTTTTCTTACAGCATAGCTTGTAATTATTCATTTTTTTATTAAACAAGTATCGTGGCACGTTTCATCAATGCCATGGTTCTGTTGGCTGTACTTATTACATCGCCGATGTGTAATGCACAGGTGTGTATTTATGAGCTACAAGGCAAAGTAACGGACAAACATCAGCGTCCTGTCGTAGGAGCTATTGTGCGATTATTGTCTACATCCCTTGGAGCAGCAACAGATACCAATGGCAATTTTACAATAACTAATATTTGCCGAGGCAAGGACACTCTTGTCTGTGAGGCTATTGAATATAAAAAAACCAGGGTAGTAATAAACATTGCAGATACTGAAAGCATACAAATAGTATTGGCATCAGGAGAAAACGAATTAGGAGAAGTTGTGGTGAAGGGCGAACGGCTGCAAGACCTGCATACTGCTACACAAACAGAGCTGAGCGGCAAAGCGCTTGAACAAACACGTGGCGCCACTTTAGGACAGGCGCTAAAGGAACTTCCCGGCCTGAACTCTGTCCAAACGGGGCCAACCTTGTCCAAACCAGTAATTCATGGTCTGTACAGCAACCGCGTTTTAATAATAAACGATGGCGTAAGACAGGAAGGACAGCAGTGGGGTTCAGAACACGCTCCTGAAATTGACCCTTTTATTGCTAATAAAATTACGGTAGTAAAAGGTGCGGAAAGTGTTCGTTACGGCTCTGATGCAATTGGGGGCGTTGTATTGCTTTCGCCTGATGACCTGCCAACACAAAAAGGCATCACAGGAGATGTTTATCTTATAGGAGCCAGCAACGGGAGAATGGGAGCATTATCTACTTCTTTGCAAGGTGCTTTTGACAAAGCGCTTGAAGGTTTATCATGGCGAATACAGGGCACACTTAAAGATGCAGGCAATTTCAGTACCCCTCATTACTATCTCAATAATACCGGATTGAGGGAAGGCGACTTTTCTGCAAATGTGGGGTATAAGTGGAAGGGATTTGACTTTAATGTTTATTATAGTCAGTATAACACAGAAGTAGGAATATTTGAAGGTGCAGAAAGCGGAAGCCTAAAAGATCTGCTCATCAAATTTGAAAGTCCACGACCACTAACGCGCTCCTTTTTCTCATACGATATCCAACGCAGCTACCAGACAGTTTATCACGATCTATTTAAAGCAAGCTCTAACTATAAATTTCACAATGGCGGAAAACTGGATATAACTTTTGGCAGACAAAAAGATCTACGTAAAGAATATGATTCTGATCTGCCACTGACTACTGATCCGAACATTCTGAAAGAGCCACAGCTCAGCTTTCAATTGATCACTCAAACGCTGGACCTGATATACACACAACCCAATAAAAACGGTTTTACCGGAAGTTTTGGCTTTACTGGCACCACATCAGGAAATGTGTTCAAAGGCATCCGTTATCTCATACCTAATTTCAGGGACTATAATGGCGGCATATTTGCAATAGAAAGGTACAGCGTAAACAAGCTGACATTTGAAGCAGGAATACGGTACGACTATCGCTGGCTTCAGGTATACCAGAGAAACCCGGTAAATCTTGTTCTGTACAATACAACGTACGAGTATAGTAATATAACAGGCACTGCGGGGGCATTGTATCATTTCAATGATCATCTTACCATGAACCTGAACACGGGAACTGCCTGGAGAGCGCCAAGCATTAACGAGCTATACATTAACGGTGTACACTTCAGTGATGCCAGCTACGAAATCGGTGATTCGGCACTGAAATCAGAGCGCTCAATTAATACCAGCTTCTCTGTGAATTATACTTCTGATAAGCTAAGGAGCAGCATAGACCTGTATTACAATAATATCTGGAATTACATCTATGAAATGCCTTTGGCACAGCCTGTTACAACCATCAGTGGAGTATTCCCGGCTTTTGCTTTCACGCAGGATAACGTAAATATTAAAGGTGTTGATGTGTCTGCACAATACGCCTTTTTGCCAAACTTCACTTACCAGCTGAAAGCAACTGTTGTACGCGGCTATAATGAAACGATACATAACCATCTCATCTATATGCCGGCTGACCGCCTTGACAATGGAATAGAATATCACCTGCCTAACATAGGAAAAGTAAGTGAGCCATACGTCTCGATAGATAACATAAGCGTCGCAAGACAAACAAGAGTACCGCCCCATACAGATTATGTACCTCCACCGGCAGGATATTCCTTATGGAATGCCAATGTAGGGTGCTTGTTGCACATTAAACACAATTCACTAAACATTCAGTTTGCAGTTGATAACATTACCAATGTGGCTTACCGCGACTACTTAAACCACTTCAGGTATTATGCCGACGAATTGGGCATCAATTACATTTTAAGACTTAAATATTCATTTTAAAAAAAAAACATGAACAAGACACGTATAGTTTTATTAACGACAATAATGACATTAGTTATTTTCTGGAGCGCCTGCAACAAACAGGAGAAAGCAGTAGCGCCCCCTGTACCCGGAAACGAATTTATTACCACACTCAAGCTAGTTGCTACCAATGTTGCAGATTCGACTGATATGGTAAGCTGTGCATGGACCAAGCTAAACCCTAACGATACAAGCGCACCGGATACAAGCCTTGCACACATGAAATTACGGGCAAATGCTGTCTATAATGTAAAAGTTATGGTCCTCGATGAGACAAAAACTCCGCCACTTGATATAACTCCCGAAATACAGGATCGTGAGAATTATCATCTCGTTTGTTTTACGATTGCCCCGGGGCTTAATCTATCTGTTCAAAGAACTGATCACGATACCAATACCCCCCAGCATGAAGTGGGTCTGGCTGATAAATTCGCGGCAGGTAGTCCAAGCTCAGGAAATCTTGAAGTGGTACTGCATCATCAGCCCAATGTGAAAAATGGGGATTGTAATCGCGGATCTATTGATATTGACGTAAACTTCACGATATACATTAAATAATTAATCCTCTAAATAATTAAAAAATGAGAAAAATAATAGCAGCACTTTTTGTAATGATAGCGACATCCGGATCATTATTGCCTTATAACAGTATTGCACAGGAAACAGAACAAGCAAAATCAACAAATGTTAAATGGATATTCGGAATAACAGGTGGGTTATCTGTTCCTTTTGGAAATTATGTAAAAGCCGATTACGATAATTCTAAATCCGGATTCGCAAAAGCAGGATCTGATTTTGGTGTTACTGCCACTTATTTTCTGAATAAGAATTTCGGGATAAGCGCATTGATTTCTTATCACAAATATGCATTTAATGGTGTTCAGAACATGGCTAACGGATTAAAAGAATCTTTTGATGTGGATAGTGTGTACCTTGAAACTAATGGAGATAATCATGTGCTAAACATATTGGTGGGTCCATATTATTCAATACCAGCAGGCAAAAGATTATCAGTTGATTTCCGAGTGTTAATCGGTTTAGCAAATGCTTCTCTGGCAGGCAATAATGTTATATTAACTGATGGTGGTGTAACGGATCCCGAGTTTTATCAAAAACCTGCCACTGCTACTACTTTTGCATTACAGGCGGGTGCCGGCTTGCGTTATAACATAAGCAACTCATTTGGTATAATGCTCAATGCAGATTATTTCTACTCGAAACCCAACTTTAAAATTGATAATGTAGACAGACTTAATAATGCCGGAAGAAAGATTGATAATTATAACGAACCTATTGCCTGCATAAATACCAATATCACATTAGTTTATTTACTGAGACACAAATAATATTTTTCATTGAGGCAGGTTAATACCTGCCTCATTTTTTTTATGCTAAAAACTATTGCTTCAAATCCCTTAGACTATAAGTGAATGTAAGCATAAAGTACCGTTGCAAAATGTTTGTGCGCATATCCTGGATGTATGTTTCTGTAACGGTATGCTGTATATTATTATTCTGTTTCAGAAAATCATACACTATTACCCGGATATCTCCCTGCCTGTTTTTAAATAACTTTCGTCCAACACTCACATTCCATAATAAATAGCTCTGGTCGAAACCGGCAGACAAACCGGAATTATATTGATAGAATAGTTCGGTATTGAACACAAACCTCTTCAGAAAAATTAAATTGAAGACTGCATTGCTATTTTGCCTTATGTATAAATTATTAAGACTTGTATTAAGTGAGTTTTTATCTGAATTAAGTGATGTATTAGATGCTATTGTAAAGTCGATATTTTCATTTATGTTGCTGCTAATTGTGAATCCTATTCCACCACTTTTAGTATTAGCATAGTTGATCTGATCATTTATAATAGCAGGTATCTTTGCCATTCCGCCGGTTATGTTAAGGCTAATGTTAGATCTTATCAGATCTACCGGGAGCCCGTAGCTTATATAGGTATTGACATTCCAGTTCCCATCTTTGTTTACAGGAGTAATAAGCTGCGAACCTTTGGGAAGAGTAATGTCTTTTCTTAACACGGTATCGTTTTCTGCTATTATGGAATTGTTGGTGATATAATTTTCAGTATAGTTGCCTGATAACGAAACAACAAATGTGGATGACGACGCAGGATCTGTAGAAAAATAATTTGCATAAAAATTATGTTCGTAGGGTTGTCTTAATGCCGGGTTGCCTGTAGTGAGCTGTAGAGGGTTTGTATTATTTATCACACTTTGTAACTGTGTAACCGTAGGTGCAGAGGTAAATGTGATGTAAGTGAAATGAAAATAATTGGTAGGTGAGAATATATACTGAAATGTGGCAGTAGGTAATATGTTGTAAAAAGTCCTGTCGAGCTGATAAGTGCTCGGCAGATATTGAGTATTATGCAGAGTGGTTATCTGATAATACAGACCGGCTGAAAATTGCAGTTTGTTATGCTGAAACATATAGCTTCCACCTACTTTATCGGCTATATTCTCGCTTTTAAAAGTACTTGATAACAGGCTATCTGATAAGGTATATCCTTCTGTCACGTTTGAGTAGAAGTAAACATCCTTTGCGGAAGTACCTGGTAGATAATTCAGAGAATATTGAAACTGCAGCTCGCCATTCTTTGCTATCGGTTCCGTATAAGTTGCATTACCTGAAACGCTCCATGTATTTTGTCCTAAAGTAGTTTGCTGGTTTAATGTATCATTCAGGGATGTGTTGATCAAAAAAATGCTTTGGGCAAGCAAATGGCTCGGGTTTGTATTGTGATTGTTTGACGTATTCAGATCAAATGAAAATGTTCTCCCCTTCTTATGAAATTTATGACG
>Ga0134128_10006376_pt1 | contig 14292 bp, 7 predicted proteins | sample KB31754_FD_96462 | JGI IMG/M metagenome (GOLD analysis project Ga0134128, IMG submission 96462) | Terrestrial soil microbial communities with excess Nitrogen fertilizer from Kellogg Biological Station, Michigan, USA - KB3-175-4 | ecosystem: Environmental > Terrestrial > Soil > Unclassified ... | reverse complement strand
CGGCAACAATAAGGGCGCCTACGATTACGGTGGAACATAGAATCGCCAGTTGTGAGTTCTTCATTTCGAATTCTTGATTTTCTGCTACTGCCGCACGCTGCCGCGACGCGAGCCGTTCGAGAGCAATGGTCAGCACCAACAGAACGCCCGTTGAAATTCCCGCCAGTTCGGCCGGAAGCGCCGCCAGGTGCAGCCCGTCTTCCAGTATGACGATGGCGGCCAGGCCGAGTAGCGTACCGCGAATGGTTCCCGATCCTCCAAAGATCGACGTTCCGCCAAGAACGACCGCCGTGATGGCGATCAACTCATAGCCGGTGCCCGCATCCGACTTGGCTTGCCCGATATGCGCGACATAGATCAGCGCGGCGATGCTCGATGCGACACCCGAGAGCAGATACACCAGTGTGAGGCTGCGTGTCACCGGAATGGCCGCGTATCTCGCTCCGTGTGGCGAGAGCCCGATGGCGTAGAACGCGCGGCCGATCACACTCCTATGCACCAGGAGCCAGTAGAAAACGATGGCGGCCGCGAGCACCAGCATCTGCGTAGGAACTACGGCGGCGATGTAACCTTGTCCCAGGTACAGAAATGAGGCGGGTAAATTCGAGTAACTTCGCGCGCCTCCGGTAATGCCCTCGGCAATTCCCCGGAACAGCGAGTAAGTTCCCAACGTGACGATCAACGGGGATACGTTTAGGCGCGCGATCAGCAGCGCATTGATGCCGCCGCCAAGCAATCCCACAATCAAGGCACAGACGGCAGCCGCCGCGAGCGGAAAGCCGGCGACTTGCCACAACCCGCCGAACACAACCGCGGCCAGTCCCATCATCGAGCCTACGGATAGATCGATGCCGCCGGTTAGAATCACCGGAGTCATCGCCAGCGAAATGAGCCCGATTTCCACGGCCAGCCGCACGCACTCAAAGAAGTTGGCGGCAGAGAAAAAGTTCTTCCCGATCGTACTGAACAGCGCGATTTCCACTGCAATCAGCAGCGCCAGTATGAATTCCTGCCTTTTTGTCGCGCGATTCATAATGGGAGCGGGATCACGCCAAGGCCGGGCGCTTCTCCGCGCGCGATGCAAGTGCATCAAACAGGACGGTCACAAGAATAATGCCGCCTTGTATGGCCTTCTCCCAATAAGGGCTGAGTTGCAAATAAGTAAGCGCGGGTCCGATGATGCCAAGCAGGGCGACACCGATGAGAGTTCCCATCAAGCGCCCACGACCGCCGGTAATCGGCGTGCCTCCCACTACGACGGCGGCGATCGATTGCAACTCTAAACCGATTCCCGCGTTTGCCGGCACATCGGAAAAGCGTACAGCATTCAGCACCGAAGCAAGTCCAGTCAACGCGCCGACCAAAACAAACGCCGCGAAAACGACCAGCTTCGTATTGATGCCGGCCAGCCGCGCCGCTTCGGCATCCGACCCGGTCGCATAGATGGAACGGAAGGCCGGCAGGTTATGGCTTGCCCACAGAATTGCCAGAAAGAGTACGGCCGTCGCCGAAAACAGAACCGCCTCTCCGGCCGCCTGCCCCAGGCCAAACCATTGAAAGTTCGCCGGCAGATTCTCGACCCAGGCGCCGCCGGTGGCCCAGTTCAGGGCCTCGCGCCATGCCACCATGGTCGCGAGCGTAACTACAATCGAGGGCGCTTTTACAAACGAGACTAGTCCGCCGTTGGCCGCTCCCAAAGCCGAGCCAATCGCGATTCCGGCAAACGGCAGCATCCAGATGGGCAACCCTCCACGCGCGAGCAATCCGCCGCAGACGCCGCAGATTGCGAATAACGAGCCCACGGAAATGTCGATTTCCGCGACTACGATCACCAACGTCATCCCGGTTGAGATCAGCAGCACGGACACATTCGCGAGTGCGATATCGCGCAAATTGCCCAGCGAATAGAAAGAAGGCGCGGCAAACGCCAAATAGATGAGAAACAGGGCGAGCGTGATGAATCCCGCAAACTCGCGTTGCAGCAGTTTTCTCAATCGCTCACCGCCGCGTGTCCGAGCGCCAGTTCCATCACCATATGTGCATCGGCATGATTGCGATCGAGCACTCCTGCCAAGCGTCCGGCGTGCATTACCGCGATGCGGTCGCTCATTCCGAGCACCTCGGCCAGTTCAGACGAGATCAAGATAATGCCGATGCCTCGCGCGGCCAATTCGCCGATCAGCATGTAAATCTCGTGCTTGGCGCCAATATCGATACCCTGCGTCGGCTCATCCAGAATCAGCACGCGAGGCTCGGTCATCAGCCAGCGCGCGAGCGAAACTTTCTGCTGGTTGCCGCCGGAGAGATTCCGCACGGGCGTATCGACAGAAGGCGCTTTCACACGGAAGCGCTCGCGGTATTCCTCGGCGACGCGCTGCTCGGCGGTGAAATCCAGAAAGCCGCCGCGAGACACTCGTTCGAGGCTTGCGAGCGTCGTGTTCATGGACACGGGAAAATCCATGATGACGCCATGGCGGCGCCGGTCCTCTGGCACATAGGCAAGCCCCAGCGCCAGCGCTTGTTGTGGCGACTCGATTCGCACGGCTTTGCCGCCAACCGCGATGCTTCCACCGTCCGCTCGCGATAATCCAAACAATGTCTCGGCGAATTGAGTGCGCCCCGATCCTACAAGGCCCGCCAGGCCCAGCACTTCGCCACGGCGCAGGACAAACGAGACATCGTGTACCCCGCGCGACACGCAACTGAGATGCCTTACTTCAAGCACCGGCTCTCCGATCGTGCAATTCCGCTCTGGAAACACGGCTTCCATTTCACGGCCCACCATGAGGCGGACTAAATCCCGGTTCGTCATCTCGGCCATGGGGAATGTGCCCATGCTTTCGCCATCGCGTAGCACTGTCACGCGGTCGGCGAGCGCGAATAGCTCCTCGAATCGATGCGAGATATAAATGACCGCCGCGCCACTCTTCCTCAGCTCATCGACGATACGAAATAAGTTCTCCGCGTCGCGATCGCCCAAGGATGCCGTCGGTTCGTCCATGATGACGAGTCTGGCCTCGGCGTCCACGGCTTTTGCGATCTCGACAAGCTGCTGCTCGGGCATGCTCAAGGAACTGACGTACGCTTGTGGGAGCATATCCGCTCCGACCCGGCTCAGCAGTGTGGCGGCATGCTCATTGCGCTTCCGCCAGTCGATGCGTCGAAATGCGGTTGGCGGCTCATGTGCAAGCGCGATATTCTCCGATACGGTGAGGTCCGGAAACAGCGCGGGTTGCTGATAAATGACCGCAATTCCGAGAGACTTGGATTTCGCCGGCGTCAGATGCTCGATCGGGGTTCCCTCCAGCCGGATCTCCCCTTCGTCCGGCTGGAGCGCTCCGGCAAAAATCTTGATCAGCGTCGATTTGCCCGCTCCGTTCTCACCGACTAGCGCATGCACTTCGCCGGCGCACACTTCAAACGATACGCCCCTCAGAGCGCGTACGCCGCCAAACGATTTCCTGATGCCTACCGCTTCAAGGACCGGGATCACCGCAAGAACGCTTCGGGGAGACCTCCGTCAACCGGGATCACGTGTCCGGTCGTCTTGGCGCTGAGATCGCTTGCCAGAAAGACGATCGCCTCCGCGCAGTCGTCGGGAAGAATAGGATCACGCGTCAACGTGCGTTGCGCATAGAATCGCGCCAGTTTGGTTCGCAGATCCTCCGTGCTTTCGTCTTCCGTGAACGCGATTTTGTATTTCTTGAGCGAGCCGATCACGCGATCGCGTGGAAACATCGCGGAGCCCGCGACAACCGTGGCCGGCGCGATGCCATTGACCCTGACCAGCGGCGACATGCCCACCGCAAGCTCACGAATCAGTTGATTCACCGCGCTCTTGCTGACATCGTAAGCCTCGCTTCCGTGCTTCGGAACGACGGCGTTTGCCGAACTGGTCAGCACGATCGCCGCGGGCAGTTTCTGATCGTTGAACACCCGGCGCGCCTCATCGGCGAGCAAGTAGTTGCCGGTGATATTGATTGTAAACGTCTTGCTCCAGGCATCTTCTCCAAGTTTTCCATTGGAGGCAACCGGGAAAATGGCTGCCGTGTTGATCAGGACATCCAGGCCTCCGAAGCGCAGCACCGTTTCACGTAGCGCCTTTGCGATGCTCTCGCGCGACGTAATATCCAGTGATACCGCCATCGTCATTTCGGCGGAGGTGATTTTCGACACTTCCTCGGCCACGGTTTCGGCGCCTTTTTCGTCTCTATCAGCGATAACGACTTGCGCGCCACGTTTGGCCAATTTCAGAGCCACGGCGCGGCCGATACCGCTACCCCCGCCTGCAATCATTGCGATCTTTCGGCTAAACTCCAGCTCTGGCGGCATGCGCTGCAGCTTGGCTTCCTCCAACGCCCAGTATTCGATTCGAAACGCTTCGAGAAACGGCAGCGCCACGTAGTTACGCAAGCTCTTGAAGTTCTCCGACTGCTCGGCGCGTTTTGCCTGTGGCAACGTTTTCGGAGCGCGGGCGCCCTCGTCAAGAGCCGTCGCGCCGGCCATTACGTGAATGGCGTTGATGAAAAACTCACTCGTAATGCGCGCTTCCTTCTTGTTTTTGCCGAATGAGAACAGACCGAGTCCGGGAATGATCACCACCGACGGATTGGCGTCGCGCAACTTGGGCGAGTCCTCGTCCGCGCACTTGCCGTAGTAATCGCCGTAGTCGGCACGGTACTGCGCCGCCCCCTCTTCGATCCGTTTTCTCAACACCGTCAGATCTTCGGATTGAGGGTTCCACGGCACAAACATCGGTTTGATCCTCGTCCGCAGAAAATGGTCCGGGCAACTGGTGCCAAGCTGGGAAAGCTCCGGAGCCCACGCTGAGTTGGCGAACTGCAGCGCGTCCTCCGACGGTGCATAGTGTCCGATCGAGCGCTTGGTGGTCGCCAGCGCGCCTCGCAAAATGGGAAGCACTTCGGCGGCAATATCGCGCCGGTTATTAAGCGCGTCCGTGATCGGTCCGCCGAACAGCTTCTTTCCGGCCTGATGGGCCGATACGAACTGGCCCAGTTCGTCAATCGTGCCAATGCTATTCAGATAACATTCGCGCTGCGTTTGTCCCCACGTGAACAAACCATGGCCGCCAAGTATGATGCCATCGCATTCTGGATTCTCGTTGACTATGTTGCGGAGCATCAAGCCCAGTTCAAAGCCGGGACGCTGCCATGGCAGCCACACCAAGTTGCGGTGAAACCGCTCGTTGAATTCGGCCATTTTCTGCTTGCCGTTAGCGCTGGCGGCGAGTGCGATAGCCCAATCCGGATGCAGATGGTCGACATGCGGGAAAGGAAGAAAGCCGTGCAACGGAGTGTCGATGGATGCGGCGACTTTGTTTGCGCCGAAAGCGGCCAGCGGGTAATACGCTACCATTTCGTCCTCGTGCTCCTCGCCTTCATAGAGCGAAATCAGTTGTTCCAGCTTGTCCAGATAGAGCAGCGCGAAGCCGGATTTCGCGATGGAACCGAGATCGCCGCCGCTGCCTTTCACTGCTAGGACGCGCACCGGTTGCCCGCTGAATGGGTCCGGCATGTCGATTTTGGAACTGGTGTTGCCGCCGGCGAAATTGGTGATGCGTAGATCGGCTCCCAACAGATTCGAGCGGTAGCGGAGCAGTCCAAGTGGATCGCTTTCGAGTTTCGACGCCACCTGGTCGTCCCAAAGGTCTTTCAGAAAATGCAGAGGAGCGGTAAATGTTTGCGACATACGGGTCTCACGCCTAGGATACTGAAATCATCGGCGAGCGAATTCGTTCCGCATTGCGAAACGCAGTAGGCTGCCTTTCTTGCGACGAATTGCTTGATGGCGAAGCCAAAGGAATAGACCTTGAAGAGGAAAAAAAATTCTTGATGAAAAACTAACCCTGTAGTAGAGTGGACGACAGAAGTAGGTTATGCCTGATTGCCGCGTCAGCAAACTGGAATTGCAACTCCTTGAGAAACTTTGGGAACTGGGTCGCGCATCAATACGCGAGGTCCGGGAGAGCCTGCCAGACAAACACCGTCCAGCTTACACAACCGTACAGACGATGATTTATCGCTTGGAAGAAAAGGGAGCAGTCAAGCGAGTCAAGAAGATTGGAAACGCTCATTTGTTTGAGGCGGCTCTGACTCGCAAAGCTGTTCATCATCGTCTGATAGGCGATCTCTTGGATTTCTTTGGTGGGTCACCGGCCCCGGTCGTCTCTCATTTAATTGAGACCGGCAAGCTCACTCTGGCCGATGTGCAGGCGATTGAGAAGAGGCTTGGCGCTCTGGAGAAGGGAAAATGAACACCGCGATCGGCTTTCATCTGATCGAATCCACCTTGTTTGGCGCGGTCGTCGGGATATTCGTGTTTGTTTTTCAGAAATGTGGAGCCTCTTTTCGCTACGCGCTCTGGTTAGCCGCTGTCGCGAAGTTCCTGATTCCAGTTACTCTGTTTGCCATGCTCGGCATTCGTTTCGGATCACTTTTGCCTTCCGAATACTCCCCCATGGCGGGCGCGGCAAGTTTTCCGGTCCGTGCATATCGAGCCTTAAATGCGCCTGCCGCTTCGCTGGCGCATCCCCATTCCACACTTCTGATCACGATTGGCGTTCTCTGGATTAGCGGAATTCTTCTCACGCTCGGAATATGGATTCGTCGTTTCCTGACATTCCACGAATCTTCGGATTTGCCGGTCGAGCGGGAACAAGCAGTATTGGAGCGGCTTCGGCAGCATTTGCGAATTCGGAAAGCAGTTCGCCTGAGGTTAACCGGCGGTGAATCTGAACTGGCGCTGTGGGGCATCTGGCGGCCAAGTATCCGGATTCCGCAAGGCCTCTCGTCGCAACTCACGCCGATCCAATTCGATTCCGTACTGCTGCACGAACTTATTCACGTCCGCCGCTGGGACAATCTGGCGAGCGCCTTTGTACACATCGTGGTATGCGTCTTCTGGTTTCATCCGTTTCTCTGGTGGGTGGAGCGGCGGCTGATTGTGGAGCGTGAGCGTGCCTGCGACGAAATGGTGGTCCAGAGCGGCGTGGAGCCTGAAACTTATGCCGCCGCCATTTTGAAAGTCTGTCGTTTTCAATTGGGGCACGTTATCGCAGGCGCGTCAGGCATTTCTGGATCCGATCTCAACTGCCGAATGGAGCTGATTATGTCGAATGATTCAAAAAACGCAAACGCGGGTCTTCGGCGAGTGTTGCTGACGGCGCTTGCGTCTGTTATGACTCTCGTACCGTTTGCTATTGGTTTTCTACAGCAGCCTACGCTTCGCGCCCAGCAGTCGTCTACGTCCGTGGGATCAAGGGCCTGCCGGTATGCTGATGTTGAATATCCGCAAAGCACTGTGTTGCAGATGGGTACAATTTCGTCTTCGCCTAAAAAGGTTTGCGTACAAGGCTCGTGGCAGAAGACCAACCGGGCTGCCACCGCTGTCGCCAAAGACAGCACCCAGAGCCCAGCCATTTGCAAGCCGCAACAATCCACGTCGCCGAAGGCATGTATTTGTGGCGGTGTTGAGTTTTCACTGGGAGCAATGGTGAACACGCCGGATGGCGCAATGCGCTGCGACAAGTTCGTGCTGGGCCAATTCACGACATGGCGCGCCGTAACATCGAGCGATCTCGGGAGAAGCCAGTAGATTGCCAAACGCGCGTTTGACAGGCCATCACCGCGGGTTTCACAGTTATCCGAACTCGCGCAGCGTGACGCTGACAGGCTCATCTCTCAGCGATAGCGCCTCTTAACGAAGAAATCGATGCTGACAAAGCCGTATTCATCTCTGGTCGCCACCGCCGAGAGCCGTGGCGATATGGCCCATTCGACTTTGATGAGCTGGTCGTTGGTCTGAGTGACGTCCGTCGTGTAGGTGAATGTGACGGTCGGCGTGACTTGCTGCTGTAGCGTCACGCGCGCCTGGGGCAGCGAGGAGCCTTCGGCAAATGTCGGATCGATCTTTATTTCGCTGACGCCGAATACACGCTGGAGTCGATTAGCCAAAGGAGCGGCCACGGCCTGGCTCATGATTGCCGATTCCCCCATTTGCGCGACGGACTGCTGTGGCGCGATTGGTTGATGTGCCGCAATCGTCGGATCCGAACTGGGTGTTCTTCCGGTGGCCAGCAGCGCGACGATCTCGTCGAATCGCAACGGCGGGTCGGAGCGGTACGACAGTTTCATGTTCTCGATAGGGCCGGAGACTCCAAGAACCACCTCGACGCCCTGGGCCTTGGTTTGCAGGCTGATATCGAGAATGGGTTCGATGTCGAGCGGGTTGTAAAACGAGATCGTGCCCCGGTTGACCGTGTACTGATTACCGAAAAATACGAGCTTGCCCTGCGTAATTGTGACGCGGCCTGTCATTCCGGGGCTGGCCGCGGTTCCGCGCAGCCGGAGATCCGCGGTTCCCTGTAAACTCTGCGCTAACGCCGTTTGAAATTGAACGTCCGGCGAAGTCCGGATGCGCAAATCGAGCCGCATGCCTGTCAGGACGCCGGATGGGGCCGAAGGCGTTTGCGGCGGCGTGCCGGCCTGAGATAACAGAGAGCCGAAGTCGCTCTGCCGGTTAAACCCGATCTTCTCCACGGTGACATCGCCGCTTAAAAGGCTGTGCTCGCTATTGCCGCTCAAGGAGACGGAAGCGCTGTTTACCAGGCTCGCCCCGCTATAACGTGTACGCACGTGTGACGCCGTCGCGCGCAAGGCATACTGAATCGTTCTGCCGGTCAAAGCCGCGAATCCGTGAGCCGAAAGCTTTCCGCCCCCGGATTGAGCCGTGAGATCTTGAATGACCGCGGTCGTTCCATTCAGCAGAATAACGCCGTTTGCGTTCGAAATTCCATTGGGAATGCTGGCCAGATTCATCGATGCATTTTGTAGCGCCAGTTTGCCGTTCACCTCCGGGTGATCGAGCTGCCCGCGAATCGCCGCCTGCAGCGTGATTTGCCCGGACGAGTACAGGTCGCGATTCAGATCTTGCAGCAAAGACAAGTTTGTCTTCGCGTTGATATCCAGCTTCAGCGGCGTTGGTCCTTGTAAAGCCGCCGTGCCGCCGATGGTGATGTCGGTGTCGCGCCCCGTGAAATGCGCGCTTCGCACCGTCACAACGGAATGGTTCAACTCCGCGACAATCGGCTGCGGATTCTGTAGGGCAACGAACCTCGCCCCGGTGGCTTCCGGTTCGCGAGCCGCCGCCGTCAACTGAAGTTGCGAAAGCCGTAAGCTTGCGTTCAGGTCCTCGGGCTTGCTGATAGGCCCCTCCACGGAAAGCTGGCCGGCTAACTGGCCGTCGAAATCCGAGCGCGTCGTGGATGCCGCAGTTGTGAGGAACGGTTGAAGATTCGAATACTTGACATCCGAGAACGTCAGATTTCCTTTCACCGGATAGTTGCCGGAAAGCTGTGCCTGGCCGCTGCCATGAATCTTCGATTTTGCGAAATCGGAATCGAACTGCACCGAAAGTGAATTACCCGATGTCTTGGCCTGCAATGTTGCTCCGCCAAACGATTGCTTATTTAGCGCAATATTCTTCGCTGCTACATTCGCATCCAGGCGCGAAAACAGGACTTGTTCGTGCCCCGTCCGATCGTGCAAGGTCGCGGCCATATCCGTAACCATTTCGAGAACGCCGCCCAGCCCCGGCTTGCGCTCTTGAACGTGCTGCACGCGCGCCAGTTCAATTCCGCCGCTCTCGATATGCAGCTTCAGTTGCCCTTCTTTGAAATCGCCGGGAGCATGCACAAGAGATCCGTTCAGCTTTATCTGGCCGGCAGGCGCCTCCACCCGCAAGTCGGGAATGTTCACTGTCTTGCTGGAGTACTCTAAGCTGCCCTGCAACTGAGTCACTGGCTCGTTATAGATGACCCCTCTTGCGAGCGTCATCGTCACGTCGGCATGCGGGTCGCTGAACGTTCCAGTGAAATGTCCGGTAGCGTCGAGGGCGCCGCTAGCCGGTATGTCGTGTACATCGGCGATGGTCAGAGCTTTCTCGATTTGCAGGTTTTGAATTGAGGCGTTAGCCGTCGTAGGATATCCGGCAGCGAGCGTCGTCTGGCCGGAAGCTTTGATCGCTGAGCCGGCGAAATCCGAACCCAAATCGAACTGCAAATTGTTTCCGGTGGTGTGCGCCGTCGCGTTCAACCCGCCAATCCTCCCGGACTTATCTCGTATATTTGCGGCTTCTAGACTCCCGTTCAAGGACCGAAGCGCCACACGAGGTTCCGCGGGCGCCTGCTGCAGATCGGCGGCGGCAGTTGCATTTACCTGAACGAGTCCGGCAAGTCCGGGCCGGTTCTGTTGGAGCACCTTGAACTGCGCGAGGTCAATTTGATTGCTCGTCACCTGAAGGCTGACATGACCAGACGAAAAGCTATCGCGTGGATGTGTGAACGTGCCGCTCAGAGTCGCTCGAGCGGCGCCGGCCGTAATCTCGACCGGCGCCAGGCGGACCAACTGATCCGATAAATGCGCCGTTGCGTCGAAACGATCGAACGGCTCGCCGTAGGCCGTGCCGTTCACGGCGGAAACGGTAGCGGTTCCTTGCGGATTCCCGACCGTTCCGCCGATTTGCGCGGAAGCATTCAGGTCTCCGGTCAGCGACGGCTCCTTCCGGCCGGTAAGCGCCATCACATCGGCAAGGTCGGCATTCTGAATCGTTGCGTCCACCGCCAGTGGCGATTCCGGAGTTGCGCTCCAGTGGTGGAGGCCGACGGAACCTCCAAATCGCGCCGCGAGCCCTTTGCTCGCTAGCACGCCATTCTTCACCGTTGCTCCCGCAGGTGAGGCGGCCAGGTCCGCGTTGAAGGTGTCGAACCGGCGATCCTCCACCGAAAAATGTGTAGCCGAGGCATGCGCCGTAATGTCGGGCGCGGAAAGGCTGCCGTTGACGTCGGCTGTAATGTTGGCTCTTCCGCCGGTCAGTGTAACCGGCAATTGGCCTGGCGCATTCGCGGAGGCAAGTGCCAATGCCGGCAGAAAGTCGTTCAAATTGGTTGAAGCGAGCTGCAGGGCCAGGTGTCTGCCCAGGACACCCGACAAGTCGAGGCGTGAGTGCGGAAGCGCAATATAGGAGTGATCGAGCGAAACCAGCGCGGTCGCGCCGCTGTAATCCGCATCGAGGCGTCCCGAAACCGGGATGCCGCGTGGTTCGGGCGCGATCGCGAGCCGCGCCTGCGCGGTAAAGCCCGTTGCCCCCTTTGCCTTCAGGTCCCCGCGCGCGCTGATTGGACCGGAAATGACGCCTCCGTATCCCACACGCTTGCCGGCCAGGTCTGCCGACAGACTTTGGAGATCGAAGTTCCGAAGTTGTCCCGTTAGGCGCAATTGGGAAGCATCTCTCAAATCGGCGTTGCCATAAAATCCACCGCCCAGGATCAGCAGTTTCAAATCGTTCAGGGCGACTGTGTGTGGATCGGCTCTGACCGCTGAAGAAACGGATATGTTTTTCAGAACGGTCTTCCCATCGCGCAACGATAAATCCCGAGACGCAATGTTGCCGGTCACCAGGTAGTCCGAGGCGCTGTTGAACCGTGCGTTCCCGCCCAAAGTAACCGCGCCCGTTGGTTTGACGGAGCTTTTCATTAGCGATGCGAGTTGCTTCAGCGCGATGTTGCCGCTGAAGCGAAGCGATGCCGGTTGCGATGGGTCCTTCAGCAGCCCGGCCGCTTGAAAGTTTGTGTCCCCCAGACGAACGTCGGCGGAAGTAACGCGAATCGTTCGGTCGTCCATGTGACCGTCGAAGTTAGCGGCCAGATCCGACGGAGCGCCGTTTTGCCCCGGATAAATGGGCGCGCCCGAAGCCTGTTGCACCTCCGATAACGAGAGCTTTGCGTCCAACTTTGCATCGATAACCGGCGACGCGAGATGTGCAAGCCGTGCATTCAAAGCGATTTTCGATGCGGGCGTCGTTACGCTAGCGTTCGATACCTGCACGCTATCTCTGCCAATAGAGAGCGGGATCCGCACTTGCGCCTCGACGGGTTTCCGATTCGCATTCGAAAGATAGAGCGGATTGATGGAAATTGCGCCTTTGTATTCCGGAGTTTGCGAATTGTAGAAAAGTTGGGCCGTGAGATTTTCACCGTCGGCGCTGAACCGGACCTTGCGATCGGCGAATTGAACCACGCCGTTCCGGATATCGAACCGGTTCACCGCGAGATCCACAACCGTCTGCAGCGTCGATTTACTGCCCTTGGTTTGTGTCGCCGGTTTGCTGTTCTTGGTTTCGGCTTTCTTGGGCGTCGGCAGGTTCGTCTTGCCGTCCGCAAAGACAATCAAGTTGGCCGAAGGCTGAGTCACGCCCAGATAGGCCAGGTCGATGGCGTGGCCCGAACTGAAGAGCTTCAGCCGAAGCACAATCTCATGTGCGTTGAAGAGAGGAGCGCTTCCGGGGGGCTCCGTTCCGTGAATAGTGAGATTCGTGATGGTCGCCTGCAGGCTCGTCCAACTGAATGCAAACGACTTCAGATCCACGGTTCCGCCAGTGGCGTCCTCGATGGCCGTAACGATCTTCTCGCGCACGAAATTCTGAAACCAGCTTGTTTGTACGATGACGATCGCGGAAACGAGAAGCAATACCAGAACCGCCGCAATTCCAATTCCGATTCGGGCCAAAATTTTGGATCGCCTGGTCATGCGAGACCTGCCTCCCGATAGTCGATCTTGATGGCTTGACGGCGAGCCTTCAGCCATGAATCGAATTGCTGGTTGACCTGTTCGGCCGTCAGCGTCTGCTGAATCTGATTGTGGAGCGCTGCGAGAGTGTCGGGCTTTCCCGGATTCTGTTTGCGCAATTGCGGCAAGTGCTCGCGATAATATTGCTCGATCTCGTCATCGCTTACCAGGATCGCCGGTCTGAATCGCGTGTCGATGAATCGCAATACGGTCAACTGCCAGGACAAATACTCCTTGAGCTCCTGTTGCGTCAGGCCGTACCGCGCGAGCTCTTTTTTGCATTCCGCGGCTGTCGAGCAGCGGGATTTTTCGACCCCCGCAAGTGTTTTCAGTACATCGGACTCGCTCGGCACGGAGTACATTCCGACCTCGATCTCCCTCCGGATGAGCATCTGGTCCACCAGCCGGCTCGCCGCGGCGCGCCGGGCTTCTGCGCCGAAATCGGCCTTCTGCTTATTGATAAAGCTGACGAGGCGAATATCGCGGTTGATGTCGCTGTCCTTAATAATCTTGTCCCCGCCGACCACTATCGCGATCCGGTCGATGATTACGGCGCGAAGCATGATGCTGAGTAGCAGCGTGATAAACACCGCACGGGTACACATCAGAACGTCTGTCCTATCGAGAAGAAGAACTGGAAATGGCCGGTGTTTTGTTTCACTGGCGTACACTGCGGCGGCAACTGGGACGGAGGCAAATTCGGATTACACGCCAGCAGGTCCTGGACATTGCCTTTGAAACCGTAAAAGCTGGGAGGATTAATGCTGTAGGCGAGGTCCACACGGATGGGGCCGACGGGTGTGTTGTACCGGATGCCGATTCCCGCCGCGTGAACCATATAATCGAAATCCTGCAGACTCGGCTGCCGGGCGTTAAACGAGATATGGCTGAACGTGCTGTAAACATTGCCGGCGTCTTCGAACACCACGCCTCCAATGTTGTCGCCAAACAGCGGAAACCGCAGCTCAACATTGTTGAAAAGCAGAGCATTGCCGCCAAGCGGGAAACCGGTAGGTTGCGTAGGCGGCGCCCCGGGGCCGGCTGGATGGCCGATATCGCGCGGACCGGCCTGATTCCACGCAAATCCTCTGTTGGTCGCGTCTCCACCGCCGTAAAATCGCTCCGGCAACGGAATTGCATCGGCCGAAGTAACGCCGGGCGGCAAGTTGTATGGTTTAATCACGCCAAGCTGCGTCTGCCTCGCCAGCACCAGCTTCGATCCAATCCGGGTATAGGTGGCATTTCGCCCAAGCACTCGGAGAAAATCTCTTTGCGATCCAAGGTACTTGGTCGAAATCCCCACGTCCACTGTGTTGTAAATTCCCCCGTGCGGGTCCGAAGGATCGTCGCGCCTGTCTTCAACCAGATTCGCGGAGAACATGCCGATGCGGACCGGTTCCAATAACTGCGGAACCAGCAGTGTCGGTATGACAACATCGCTCGTGCTCACTCGCCGATAGGACATTTGTAAGCGAAGCGTAGTTGGCTTTGACAGCCTTTCCGAAATCTGCGCCGACACTTCCTCGCGCCTCGAAGCAAACGTGGCGATATCACGCGAAAAATCGTAGAGTCCGGTGACCGTTAGATCTCTGCCTGGCACATCGCCCAGATTTGGCGCGATATAGCTGAGCCCCGCCCTTTGGCGAAT
>Ga0134128_10006375_pt1 | contig 14294 bp, 13 predicted proteins | sample KB31754_FD_96462 | JGI IMG/M metagenome (GOLD analysis project Ga0134128, IMG submission 96462) | Terrestrial soil microbial communities with excess Nitrogen fertilizer from Kellogg Biological Station, Michigan, USA - KB3-175-4 | ecosystem: Environmental > Terrestrial > Soil > Unclassified ... | reverse complement strand
GCGTCAATTTCCCCACGCGCAGGCCCCGGCGGTGAGGAGGCCGCGACGGGCCGGGCCGCGGCCGCCACCGATGCAATCGGGCCCTGCTGTACCGATCCCTGCTGCATCGGCGCGATCGCCTGAACCGGAATCGGTTGCGGATGGGCGCTCCACTGCCGGTGCGACAGCGACATGCCCCACCAGACGGCGCCGGCCCCCGCGAATATGACCACCACCAGCACCGCCGGCGCGACGAGCCTGCCGGCATCATCCGGCATGGCCTTGGGGATGCGTGTCAGGTCCGGAGGCGGAACGCGGGCGCCCTGGGAGTACAGCTCGAAGAGGGGCTCCACCGGCTCACCCACCAGCTCCGCGTAGTGGCGCAGGTGCCCCTTCACGTACACCGGCGCGCCGAGCGCCGCGAAGTTGTCGGCTTCGAGCGCCTCGAGAATGTCGGGGTCGACGTGCAGCCTCTCCGCCGCCTGCAGAATGGTGAGGCGGCTGCGCTCACGCGCGCCGCGCAGCCGCGCGCCGATGCCTTCCGACATGACACTCAGCCCGGGTTGCGGCCGAGATCGGCCAGCGAGCGCGCCTGCTCCGAACTCGGGAAGTCGAGCTGCAGCCGGCGCGCATAGAGCTCCGCGTCGAGCGGGTCCTTCTGCGCCCGAGTGACCTTCACGGCGAGCAGCAGCAGGTCCGGGGTTTCCTGGTTGGCGGCGAGGAAGGCGTCGATCTCCTGCCGCGCCTGCGCGAGCCGGCCCTGGGAGTAGTCGATGTCCGCGAGCTCCCAGGCGGCCTGCGGGAAGTTGGCCTGTACGGCGAGCGCGTTGCGGAACATCTGCACCGCCTCGGTGTCCCGATGCGCGGAGCGCAGGCAGACACCCGCATTCTCGTACGCCAGCGCCGGCGTCACGTAGAGGGGATTTTGCGCGGCCTGCACGAAAGTCTGCACGCCTTCTTCGATGCGGCCGACGCTGCAGAGGTAGACCGCGTAGTTGTTCTGGAAATCCGGGTTCTTGGGCGCAAGCCGCAGCGCCTCGCGGAATTCGCGGTCGGCCTGCCCGGGCTGGCGCAGCCGGGCGAAGAGCAGGGCGCGCGCGCTGTGCACGTCCGGATCGCGCGGATTCTCCTTCAGGGCGCGATCGAGCTTGCGCTGCGCGACGGCCAGCTGGCCGCGCTCCATGTAGGCGATTCCGAGCTCCGTGTTGTAGGCGGCGGCATCGTGACGCCGCTGCACGGCCTGTTGGTTCGCGCAGCCTGCCAGAGTGCCCGCGATGAGCAGGGCGACCGTTACGGCGAGGGCTTTTGTGCTCGGCCCAATGTGTCTCGTCATGCCTGCACCGTGACGCCGATGACCCGGCTGCCGAGCCGTACCGTCGTGCGATCGATCACCCGCCCGGCGAGCTGGCCGCAGGCGGCATCGATGTCATCGCCTCGCGTGCGGCGCACCGTGGCCATGACGCCGCGGCGGATCAGCTCATCGCGGAAGCGTTGCACCGCTTCCGCGGCGGAGCGGCGATAGCGCGTGCCCGGAAACGGATTGAATGGGATGAGGTTCACCTTCGCCGGATGACCCGCGAGCAGCTTCGCGAGGGCGCGCGCCTGGGCGGGTGAGTCGTTGACGCCGGCGAGCATGACGTACTCGAAAGTGACGCTGCGGCCGTTCTGCTCATCGAGGTAGTGCCAGCAGGCCTCGAGCAGCTCCGCGATCGGATGCTTGCGGTTGATTGGCACCAGCTGGTTGCGCAGCTCATCGTCGGGCGCGTGCAGCGAGACGGCGAGCGCCACGTTGCTGTGCTCCGCCAGCTTGTAGATCTGCGGCACCAGTCCCGAGGTCGACAGCGTGACCCGCCGGCGCGACAGGTCGAAGCCGAAATCATCGAGAAAAATGTCGAGCGCCGGCACGACGTTGCGGAAGTTGGCGAGCGGCTCGCCCATGCCCATGAGGACGACGTTGGTCACGATGCGCTCGCGGGCGGGGTCGTGGGCGAAGGAGCCCTCGAGCTCGCGATTGGCGAGCCACACCTGGCCGACGATCTCCGCCGTGGTCAGGTTGCGGTTGAAGCCCTGCTGCGCGGTCGAGCAGAACGAGCAATCGAGCGCGCAGCCGACCTGCGAGGAGATGCAGAGCGTGCCGCGGTCCGGCTCCGGGATGAACACCATCTCGAAAGCCTGCGAGGCGTCCGCTCGCAGCAGCCACTTGCGGGTGCCGTCGGCGGACTGCTGCGCCGTCACGATCTGCGGAGTCGCGACGCACGCCCGCCGGGCGAGCTGGGCGCGGAAGTCCTTGGCGAGATCCGTCATTCGATCGAACGACGACTCGCCGCGCTTGTACACCCAGTTCATGAGCTGCCGCGCGCGGAAGGGCTTGCCGCCGAGCTCCGTCGCGAACGCCTCGAGCGCCGGCCGGGGCAGGCCGAGCAGATTCGTGACGGTCGTGTCGGGAGAGCTCATGGCGGACTTGCGCGGCTTCAGCCGCGCGGATGCAGCTCCGTGCCGCTGAAGAAGTAGGCGATTTCCTGGGCGGCGGTATCCGGTGCATCCGATCCATGGACGACGTTCTGCTCGATGCTGAGCGCGAGGTCGGCGCGGATCGTGCCCGGGGCCGCCTTTTTCGGATCGGTGGCGCCCATGATCTCGCGATTGCGCGCGATGGCGTTCTCGCCCTCGAGCACCTGCACGACCACCGGACCCGAGGTCATGTACCGCACCAGGTCCTTGAAGAACGGACGCTCGCGATGGACGGCATAGAAGCCCTCGGCCTCGCGCTGCGACAGACGGAGCATGCGGGCGGCGATGACGGTGAGGCCGGCCTGCTCGAGGCGGCGATAGACCTCGCCGATGAGATTGCGGCTGACCCCGTCGGGCTTGACGATGGAGAGGGTGCGCTCGAGCGCCATTTTCAGGGGTCCTTTGGGGGTAGATATTCGGAACGCAGCCGCGCAGTTTAGCCTTCAGGCGGCCGCCGCGCCAATTCGGGCGGCTTTCAACAGCAAGCCAATTTACACACTAAAGCTTTCGCCGCACCCGCACTCCCCTTTTACGTTGGGGTTGCGGAAGCGGAAGGCCTCATTGAGGCCCTGCTTGACGAAATCCACGGTCGTGCCATCGATCAGCGCCAGGCTCTCCGGATCGACGCAGACCTTCACTCCCCGATCCTCGAAGACGACGTCGCCGGCTTGGAAGTCATCGGCATAGTTGACGACATACGCGAAGCCGGAGCAGCCCGTTTTCCGCACGCCCAGCCGCAGTCCCACCCCGTGCCCGCGGGCGGCGAGGAACGTCCTGATGCGATCGGCGGCCGATTGAGTCAGCGAAATGGCCATGAGCGCGATTCTACCCTCGTGCGAGCCACCTGCGGCGGCGGGACACCTCGGCGTGCCTACACTTCCTCGGGCCAGTGCCGGACACAGTCCGCTAGCGCGTCTTCGAGCACCAGCAGGCGTCCGAGCTTCTCGACCGGAACGGCAAGCGCCTCGGCCCACTCCGCCGGGGTCCCCGGCGCCAGGTCCGCGCGGCCGCGGCCCGGCAGCCGCTCGGCGAGCCAGGCGGCGACGGCCAAAGTATGGGGACAACCATAGGCCTTGAACAGTGCGCTTTTCACGCTGCCATCCCGGACGGCAAGCCTGAACCGAACCCAGACCTCCTGCCCCGGCCCCCCGGCCTCGCCGACCGCCTCGGTGGAGCTCGCCGTGTCCCGCGCCTCTGCCGCGGGCGAGAGCATGCGCAGCCGCGTCACTTCCCGCCGTATGGCCTCGACAGCCAGATCGATGTGCGCCGGCGAGCTGAAGCGCCCGAAGCTCAGCCGCAGGGAGCTCTGGGCAAGCTGCGCATCCCGTCCGAGCGCGCGCAGCACGTAGGAAGGCTCGGCCGAGGCGGAATTGCACGCGGATCCGGTGGAGATCGCCAGCTCGGGCAGTCCGGTGACCAGGCTCTCCCCCTCGACGCCTTCGAAGGAGACATTGAGGATTCCCGGGACGCACGGCGCGTCCTGGGCATTCGCGTGCACGCCGCCGAGCCTCGCGAGACCGCGCCACAACCGCTCGCGCAATTCGGCGAGCCGCGCGTGCTCCGCGGGCAGGTTGCGGCGTGCGAGATCGCAGGCGACCCCCAAGCCGACGATCTGATGCGTCGCCAGAGTACCGGGGCGCAACCCCCTTTCCTGGCCACCGCCGAAGACGATCGGCTGCAGCCGCGCCCGCGCATCATCGCGAACATAGAGCGCTCCGGCCCCCTTGGGACCGTAGAGCTTATGCGCCGTGAAGGACATGAAGTCGACTGCGAGCCGATGCACGTCGAGAGGAATCTTCCCGACCGCCTGCGCAGCGTCGGTATGGAACAGCACGCCGTGCGCGCGGCAGAGCGCTGCGATCGCGGCGATATCCTGGATCACGCCGATCTCGTTGTTGACCAGCATGATCGACGCCAGCACGGTGTCCGGGCGCAACGCCGCGCGGATCGCGTCAGTCACGACTCTTCCGCTGCGGTCCGGCGACAGCAGCGTGACCGCGAAGCCTTCCTTCTCCAGCCGCTTCAGCGGGTCGAGCACCGCCTTGTGCTCGATCCGCGAGCTCACGATGTGCCGCCCCCGGTGCGCATTGGCGCGCACCGCCCCGAGCACGGCCAGATTGTTGGATTCCGTGGCGCCCGAGGTGAACAAAATTTCCCCGGGCGAGGCGCCGATGAGCGCCGCCACCTCGCCGCGCGCCTGCTCGATGCGCTCGGCCACGCGGCGGCCAAAGAGGTGTGTGGCGGAAGAGGCGTTGCCGAGGCCGGCGGGCCCGGCGAGAAAACGGGCCATCGCTTCGGCCACGCCCGGATCGACCGGCGTCGTGGCGGCGTAGTCGAGATAAACCGGATCAGGCGCAGCCATGCCGCTAGCGCGCGGCGCCGGCCCGGCGGCGCTTGTTCTGTACCGCCGTCAGGATACCGCGCAGAATGTTGACTTCGTTGCGATCGAGCGCGGCGCGCTGGAACACCCGGCGCAGGCGCGCCATGAGATGGGTGCCGCCCTGGGTGCGGTCGCGGAAGTCGATCTCGTCCAACACCTGAGCCAGGTGCTCGTAGAGCCTCTGCATTTCCTCGGGAGTTGCGAGCGAGGTGTCAGGGTCGTGCCACGGGCCGTCCGTGGCGGCAGGCTCCCCGGCCCGCACCTGCGTTTGCGGGCGCCCCCTGGCGAGGAAGAGCTCGTAAGCGACGACCTGCACCGCCATCGCGAGATTGAGCGAGGGGTAGGATTCGCTCGCCGGGATGCGGATGAGAAGATGCGCGGCCTCGAGCTGCTCGTTGGTGAGACCCGCCCGTTCCGGTCCGAAGAGCACCGCCGCCGGGCCCCGCCGCGACTCCGCCAGCATCCGCTGCGTCGCTTCCCGAACGTCCGCCACGCGGAAATACTGATCGCGCGTGCGCGAGGTCGTCGCCGTGATGAAACCGCAGCCGGCGACGGCTTCCGTGACCGTAGAGACGACACGAGCGCTCGATAGCACGTCCTCCGCGCCGGAGGCGCGCGCGATCGCCTCACTATGGGGAAACTGGCGCGGATTGACGAGCACCAGCCGTTTGAGGCCCATGTTCTTCATGGCGCGAGCGACCGCCCCGATGTTGCCGGGATGCGAGGGCTCGACGAGAACGATACGGATTTCCGGGGGGTCCATCGTGATCTGCTACCCTACGCGCCGTGCACCCGCTTCTCAATATTGGCATCCGCGCCGCGCGCCGCGCCGGCGAAGTCATCGTGCGCAGCCTCAACCGGCTGGAATCGCTCACCATCACTTCCAAGGGGCGCAATGACTTCGTCAGCGAGGTCGACCGCACCGCGGAGCAGGAAATCATCGGCATCATCCGCCGCCACTATCCCGACCATGCGGTGCTCGCCGAAGAGAGCGGCCGCAGCGGTGAGCACGACACCGTGTGGATCATCGATCCGCTCGACGGCACGACCAACTTTCTGCACGGCTTCCCGACGTTCGCGGTGTCCATCGCCTGCCAGCAGAAAGGACGGCTGGAGCATGCGGTGGTCTACGATCCCATGCGCCAGGAGCTCTTTACCGCGACCCGCGGCGCCGGCGCGCATCTCGACAACCACCGCATCCGGGTCAGCAAGCAGCGCACGCTGGAGGGCGCCCTCATCGGGACGGGTTTTCCCTTCCGGGCAAACGCGCACTACATCGACGCCTATCTCGGCATGCTGAAGGCAGCCATGCAGAGCACCGCGGGAGTGCGCCGCCCCGGCGCCGCGGCGCTCGATCTGGCTTATGTCGCCGCCGGCCGGATCGACGGGTTCTGGGAACTCGGGCTCTCGCCGTGGGACACGGCGGCCGGAACGCTCCTCATCCAGGAGGCGGGGGGCCACATCGGCACCCTCGCGGGCGCGGAGTACTGCCTGGGCCCCGACATCATGGCCGGCACGCCAAAAGTCTATGCGGCGCTGCTCGAGCTCTTCGCGCCGTACGTACCGGACGCATTGCGCACCGCCTGATTTGCGCTGACCCGCGCACGCGGCGCGTTCGCCACCGAACGCCGTTGCTGGCTTTGCCGGGACCGCTTGTGTAGAGTCCGGCCGCATGTTTACCCAACTTTTTGCCACCAAATCGATCGCCGAGATCCAGGAAGCCGATGCGAAGGGGCAGCAACTGCACCGCACGCTCTCGGCCACGGCGCTCACCCTCCTCGGTATCGGCGGGATCATCGGTACCGGGATCTTCGTACTGACTGGGACCGCGGCCGCCGAGCATGCCGGGCCCGCTCTGGCGCTGTCGTTCATCATCGCCGGCATCGGCTGCGCATTCGCCGGACTCTGCTACTCCGAGTTCGCCGCCATGATCCCCGTGTCGGGCAGCGCGTATTCCTACTGTTACGCCACCCTCGGCGAGGGCATCGCCTGGTTCATCGGATGGAACCTCATCCTGGAGTACATGTTCGCCGTCGCGACGGTCTCGGTGGGATGGTCCGGCTACCTTCTGAACCTCCTCGACCTCTTCCACGTCCATCTGCCGTATGCGCTGTCGCATGCGCCGTTCGCGCAAGCCAACGTCCAGAGCTTCAACGTCATCCGCACGGGCGCGATCCTCAATATTCCCGCGGTCGCCATCGTGGCCGTGCTGGCCACGATCTGCTACATCGGCATCAAGCAGTCCTCGGCGTTCAACTCCGTGATCGTCGCGATCAAGGTCGCCGTCGTGCTGATCTTCATTTTCCTCGGCGTCGGCTTCATCCAACCGCACAACTGGCACCCGTTCATTCCGCCGAACGCCGGTCCCGGCGTCTACGGCATCAGCGGCATTATTGCGGCTTCCGGCGTCATCTTCTTCGCCTACATCGGCTTCGATGCGATCTCGACCACGGCGCAGGAAGCCAGGAACCCGCAACGCGACATGCCGATCGGCATCCTCGCCAGCCTCATCATCTGCACCATACTCTACGTGGTCGTCTCCGTGATCCTCACCGGAATGGTGAGCTACACGAAGCTCGACGTCGCGGCGCCCATCGCGCTGGCGCTCACGACCTACGAGCCGCATCGCTGGCTGAGCGCGGTGGTCGACATCGGCGCCATCGCCGGCATGACCTCCGTCATGCTCGTCATGACGCTGGCGCAGGCCCGCATCTTTCTGGCCATGGCGCAGGATGGACTGCTGCCTAAGTTCTTCGGGCGGGTGCACTCGAGGTTCCGCACACCTTCGGTCGGTACCGTCATCACCGGGGTCGCAGCGGCCATCATCGGCGGCCTCTTCCCCGTCGGCATTCTCGGCCAGTTGGTGTCGATTGGAACACTGGCAGCATTCGTCACCGTCTGCCTCGGCGTGCTGGTCCTGCGTTACAAGCGTCCGGACCTGCCCCGGCCCTTCAAGGCTCCTTGGCCGTGGTTCACCTGCATCGCAGGGGCCCTCGTCTGTCTGCTCATGATGGTCTTCCTGGGCGTCGGCACGTGGGTCCGCCTGATCGTCTGGACGATCATCGGGCTGCTGGTGTACGTCTTCTACGGCTACCGCCACAGCAAAGTGCGCGCACAGGCCGCCGCCGAGCCGGTCGAGTCCACGACCGGCTGACCCTCAAGGCATGCTGTCGACCGCGCTCTTCTTGACGGTCGGGAAGATGTGCTCGGCCGTCAGGCCACACTCCAGCGCCACGGCGCTCGAGATGTAGATCGACGAGTACGTGCCGGCCAGGACTCCGATGAGGAGCGCCTCCGAGAAGCCCCGGAGCGCGGGGCCGCCGAGCACGAGGAGCGCGACCACCACGATGGAGGTCACGAACTTCGTCATGATCGTCCGGGACAGCGTCTGGTTGATCGACTGATCGAGCACAATGTTCGGCGCCAGCCGGCGGTTGCTCTCGAAGCGCTCGCGAATCCGGTCGAACACCACCACGGTATCGTTCAGCGAATAGCCGATGACGGCGAGGACGGCCGCGACCACCGTGAGATCGAAAGACGTCCGCGATGCTGCGAACCAGCCGAGCACCAGGATCGGGTCGTGCATCACCGCCAGGATCGCGCCCAGGGACAGTCGCCAGGTATGAAAGCGGAAGGCGATGTAGGCGAAGATCAGGACCAGTGTGAAAAACAGCGCCCACGCGGCGCTGGTCTCCAACTCGCTGCCGACTTGGGGCCCCACCACGCTGAGCTGCTGCACGGCCGCGCCTGGATTGACGACTCGCAGGGCGTCCTGCAGACGGTCATGAATCACCTGGTTGCTGATCTTCTGCGGCGGCAGCCGGATCGCGATCGTGCGCGCGGAGCCGGCGATCTGCACCTGCGGATCGCGAAAACCCGCGGCGGCGAGCTGGGTGCGCACCTGGCCGAGATCCACGCTGGTCGGGAAGCTCGCCTGTGCGGTCACCCCGCCCGTGAAGTCGATGGCGAGATTGAGGCCCCGGGTGAAGATCATGACGATGGAGGCGATCATCAGGATCGCGGAGAGTCCATACCACACGTGCCGTGTGGCCATGAACTTGAAATCGGTTTGATGGCTGAAAAATTCCACGAGAGAGTCCTGTCTGGCTAGATCGCCAAGTGGGCGACTTTGCGCTTGCGCCCGTACATCAGGGTGACGAGCGCACGGCTGCCCATGAGCGAGGTGAACATCGAGGTGGCGATGCCGAGGGTCAGCACGACGGCGAAGCCCTTGATCGCCCCGGTACCGAATATCCAAAGCACCACCCCCGCGATGAGCGTCGTGATGTTGGAATCGGCGATGGCGGAGAAGGCCTTGTCGAATCCCGCGCGGATCGCCGCCTGCGGCGTTACGCCTTTGCGCAGCTCCTCGCGGATGCGCTCGTAGATCAGCACGTTGGCGTCCACGGCGATACCCACCGTGAGGATGATGCCGGCGATACCGGGCAGCGAGAGCGTCGCGTGCATCAAGGAAAGCAGCGCCGCCAGCAGGACCACGTTGGCGATGAGGACGAGGTCCGCCACCAGGCCGAACATCTTGTAGTAGAGCGCCATGAAGAACAGCACGCCCGCCATGCCGATCACGAGGGCGGCAATGCCCATTTTGATGTTCGCCTGGCCGAGGCTGGGGCCGATCACCTGCTCGTTGACGAGAAAGACCGACGTCGGCAACGACCCGGAACGCAGAAGAATCGCGAGATCGCGCGCCTCGGCCATGCTGAGGCCCGTGATCTCGAAGCGATCGGCGAAGACGCCATCGATCCTGGCATCGTTGATGACCTTCTCGGTGGTCACTACCCGTGTGACCTTCTTGCCGTCGACCGTGGAAGCTTCCTGATGCTTCTCGATCAGTACCACGCCCATCTGCTTGCCGACGTTCATTCGCGTCGTGCGCAGCATGTTGTCGCCGGCCTTGCTGTTGAGCGTGATATCGACGGCCGGCCCATTCTGGCCCTGGCCCGTGGTGGCATTGGTGAGCTGATCGCCCGTTGCGATCACCTCCCGCTTCAGCAGGATCGGCTCGCCGGTCGCCGTCTGTGTGTAGAGCTTGTCGCCGAGCGGCACGTTGCCGGTCTGCGCCGCCAGGATGGGATTGGCTGTCGCATCGTTCAGGCGGAACTCGAGGTTCGCCGTCTGGCCGAGGAGGTTCTTGACGTCCGCCGGATTCTGGATGCCGGGCAGCTGCACATCGATCCGGTCCAGCCCCTGGCGCTCCACCTTGGGCTCCGAGACCCCGAGCTGGTTGACGCGATTGCGCAGGGTGGTGACGCTCTGGTCGATCGCATAGTTCTCACGTTGCGTGACCTGCGCCGACGACATCGCAGCGAGGAGGACCGGCCCCTGCGAGCCGCTGCCGCTCTGTGTCGTGATGCTGAGTCCCTGCAGGGGCGTCGCCAGAGCCTGCTGCGCGGCGCTGAGATCGGCGCCGGGCGCGAGCTCGATCCGGATCGCATTCTGCACCTGACTGCTGCCCGTCGCGGTGAAGGTGATCCCGCGGACCGGAATCTTTGCGGCCGCCAGCGCCCGGGCGGTGTCCTGCGAGTAGCTCTGCAGCATCTGCGCGACGGCACCCTTGACATCGACCTGGTAGAGCAGCTCGAGGCCGCCGCGCAGATCGAGGCCGAGCGGCATCGGCTTCAGTCCCAGGGCCTGCAGGAACGCGGGCGTCCTCGGCACGAGCGCCATCGCGGAGATATAGGTCCCCTGGTACTTGGCATCCGCGATGTCGTTGGCCTTGAACTGGTCCGATGGGTCGGCGAACTGCACCATCAGGCGGCCGCTGCTGTCGACATAGTCCTTCTGGATCCGCACGCCCTGCTGCTCCAGGTAGGCGGCGACCGAGGCCGCCTCGGTGGGCGTGACCGGCGTATGGTCCTTGTGGGCGAGCTGCAGGGCCGGCGCCATCCCGAACACATTGGGCAGCGCCAGGATCGCCGCGGCGACGAGCGCCGCGACGATGAGCATGTATTTCCAGCGGGCGTACTCGAGCATCGCTCAGGCGCTCTTCAGGGTGCCTTTGGGCATCAGGGCGCTCACCTGGAATTTCTGCACCTTGATGCGCACGCCGTCCGCGACCTCGATGGTGACGAAGCTGTCGCGGACCTCGGTGATCTTTCCGAGCAGCCCGCCCGTGGTGACCACTTCATCCCCCGTCGCGAGCTTGGAAATGAGCGCCTGGTGCTCTTTCTGCTTCTTCTGCTGCGGCCGGAACAGCACGAAGTAAAACATGGCGAAGATCGCCACCATCAGCAGAATGAAAGGGAGCTGGCTGCCGGTGGCCCCGGTCGCGCCCTGCGCCCAGGCCGAAGGAATCAATGAATTCATGCACTCACCACGTCGGGAACTGGTCTATTCGCCAATGGAGACCCGCGCCTGCCCGAAGCCCGAGGGACCCCTGCAGGACGGGAAATGGGTCATTATGCCACAGCGTCCGCCGCCGCCCGTCGGGCGAGATACCGGCCGGCGAAGGCCGCCGCCCGGCCCTCGGTGATGGCCTGCCGCAGCGAGCGCATCAGGCGCAGGTAGAACGCCAGATTGTGGATGGTGTTCAGCCGGCAGCCCAGGATCTCGTTGCAACGGTCGAGATGCCGCAGGTAGGCGCGCGTGTAGTTCCGGCACGTGTAGCAGTCACACTCCGGATCGATCGGACTCAGGTCCGACTGATGGACGCGGTTGCGGATGTTGATGACACCCGTCTCGGTGAAGAGGTGCCCGTTGCGGGCGTGGCGCGTCGGCATCACGCAATCGAACATGTCGATGCCCCGCACGACCGCCACCACGATGTCCTCCGGCCGCCCGACACCCATGAGGTATCGCGGACGCTCGGCAGGCATGTGCGGGATGACGGTCTCGAGGATGCGCAGCCGCTCCTCCTCCGGCTCGCCCACCGCGAGTCCGCCCACCGCCAGGCCGGGCCAGTCGAGCCGCAGCAGGGCCTCGAGCGATGCCAGGCGCAGACTGCCGTGCATCCCTCCCTGCACGATTCCGAAGAGTCCCCCCGCGGGCTCGTCACGGTAATAACGCGCGTGGCTCCGGGCGGCCCAGCGCATGGAGCGCTCCATCGACTCGCGGGCCTGCGCCTCCGTCGAGGGATGCGGCGTGCACTCATCGAGCGCCATGGCGATGTCCGAGCGCAGTCCGAGCTGCACCTCCATGGAGTCCTCGGGCGTCAGCCGCACTTCGCTGCCATCGACCGGCGAGCGGAAGCGCACGCCTTCTTCCGTGATCCGGCGCAGGCTCTTCAGGCTGAAGACCTGAAAGCCTCCCGAATCGGTCAGGATCGGTCGCTTCCAGCTCATGAACTCGTGCAGGCCGCCGTGCGCGGCCACGATCTGCACCCCGGGGCGCAGCATCAGGTGAAAGGTGTTGCCGAGCACGATCTCGGCGCCGAGGTCATAGAGCTCCTCGGGCGTCATCGCCTTCACCGTGCCGTAGGTGCCCACCGGCATGAAGGCAGGCGTCTGGATGAGGCCGTGCGCAAGGTGCAGCCTGCCGGCCCGGGCCGCGCCGTCGGTCGCGGTCAGCTCGAAAGTGGGTCTCACGCGCTCTCCCGGGTGGTCAACAACATCGCATCGCCATAGCTGAAGAAACGGTACCGGGCTTCGACCGCATGCCGATACGCCCGCAGCACCGGCTCGCGGCCCGCGAACGCGCAGACGAGCATGAGCAGCGTCGACTCCGGAAGATGGAAATTCGTGAGCAGAGCGTCGACTACGTTGAACCTGAATCCCGGAGTGATGAAAAGTCTCGTTTCGCCCGACCAGGGCTCGAGGCCGGACCGCGCGCCGCGGGCCGCTGATTCCAGAGCCCGCACGACTGTCGTCCCCGCTGCGACGACACGTCGTCCCCCCGAGTGGGCGCGCATGACAGCTTCACAGGTTGCGGCACCGACGATGGCCCGCTCCGCGTGCATCACATGCGACTCCACGTCGTCCGCGCGCACCGGCTGGAATGTACCCGCGCCCACGTGCAAGGTCACGAACGCAAGACTCACTCCGCAAGCTTTGAGTTCCGCCAGCAGCGGCTCGTCGAAATGCAGGCTCGCCGTGGGTGCGGCGACAGCTCCGGGCTCGCGTGCGAAGACGGTCTGGTAGCGCCGCTGGTCAAGCTCGCCCGCGGGACGCTGGATGTACGGCGGCAGCGGCATCTGACCCCAGCGCTCGAAGAATTCGAGCACTGCCAGGGGCAGCCGGATCCGCCAGAGGTCCTCCTCCCGTGCGAGCACCTGGATGAGACCGCCCGCGGTCGCGATCTCGAGCCCCTCGCGGATGGGCTTGCTGGCGCGCATCTGGGCCAGCGCCTCGTGGTCGGCCACCGGGCGCTCGAGCAGGATCTCGACCCGTCCGCCGGAGGGCTTCGTACCGAAGACGCGCGCCGCCACGACGCGCGTATCGTTCAGCACCAGCAGATCGCCCGGCGCGAGGAGAGCCGGCAGATCACGGACGCGCCGGTCCTCGATCCCGCCCGTCCCGCGATCGAGCACCAGCATCCGGCCCGCGGAGCGCTCCGGCAGCGGCTCCTGTGCGATCAGCTCGGGCGGCAGGTCATAGGTGAAGTCGGTGCGCAGCACGGGGCGCATGGTAATGGCGATGCCGCCGTCATCGCCATGGCAATGCCCCGCCCCGGCCTACGAGGTGACGCTGCCGCCGCCGCGGATCATGAGCACCCGGTGGGGCATGGCGGGCTCGGCGGGCATCGTCGTCACGAGCGACATCTTGCGGTGCAGGCGCAACACTTCCAGGGTGACCTTCTCCCCCGGGTCATAGGAGCCGAGGATCCGGATCACGTGGGAGCTGTCGATCGGCTTGCGTCCGCCGATGGAAAGAATGACGTCTCCGTCCTGCAGGCCGAGCGCCCCGTCAGGCGGCGCGCGCACCACCAGCACGCCCGTATCGCTTCCGAAGTAGCGACCGAGCCCCGGTGTGAGTCGGGCGAGCTCCAGGTCGGCCACGGGACCGCGAACGATCATCGGACCGCCTCCCCAGCCGGACAGCGCCTTGAACGGAGGCACCGGCGGCACGGCCGGGAGTTGGATCGGGGCGTCGAAGAAGGGCTGCAGCATGCCCGGGCGGGCGGTCACCGCAATCTCGTGGCTCTTGCCCTCCCTCAGCACCTTCAGATCGACCTTGGCGCCGGGCTTCACTCCATGAAGCAGCTCGAAGACCCGCTTCGCGGGGTCGGTGCCGCGCACATCCATCCCGTTCACTGCCACGATCAGATCCCCGGCGCGTACCCCTGCCTGATCCGCCGGTCCTCCGGGACTGACCTCGCGGACCCGCGCGCCCGCCTGACCGCTCGAGTCGTCGAGCTGCACACCGATGAGGGCGTGCGGCCGTCCAAACATCGCGTAACGCCGAATCATCTGTCCTGACATCTGCGCGGACAGCGCGGCGAGCTGTTGCGCATCCACCTCCATGCGACGGCG
>Ga0134128_10006374_pt1 | contig 14295 bp, 20 predicted proteins | sample KB31754_FD_96462 | JGI IMG/M metagenome (GOLD analysis project Ga0134128, IMG submission 96462) | Terrestrial soil microbial communities with excess Nitrogen fertilizer from Kellogg Biological Station, Michigan, USA - KB3-175-4 | ecosystem: Environmental > Terrestrial > Soil > Unclassified ... | reverse complement strand
CGCCTGATGTCTGCCAAGGCTTCAGGTTGTTTCCAAAATTTACTGATCCTGTTCATCTGGCACCCCACCTAAAGAAAAATGCGGGGGAACACCCTTGCTATCTATCGTTTTTTACGAAGAAAAGGGTGCAAATTCAGACTTATAGGCGTAAACCCTTACAAGATCAGTAGTTAAGCAAAGATGACGTGAATTCGTTGAACGGTTTTTCGTTTTGCAAGATGTAGGCGCGTATTACCTTCTCGCTGATGGCGGACTTGCCTTCTTTTGTGTTGCCGGCAAGCATTTCATTCCAGTCTTTGTAGGGTGCCGGTGGTCGAACGAAAGTTACCTTTCTTATACCATTTTCGTATAATGCCCAACCTAGCTGGCGGAATGCATCTTTGCCGCTAATGTCACGGTCAAAGGCAATACACACATCGTAGTCCCTGATCAGCGAAATCTGTTTGACCGTGACATCTTTGCCCCCGGTAGCACAACCATGCAAGCCACAAAGGTTAAGAGTCATGGCATCGAATTCACCCTCGGTAAGATAGATTTTCGCACCCTTCTTGGGGAAGAAGGACATCCAGACTACTTCATCCTTTTTGAAACCAAGACCACTTTCCGGTCCACGGTAGCGGAGAAAGGGTTTTGGTCTAGTGATGTCTCGCGCGTTGAAATAAACCAGTTCCCCGTCCGAGTTGTGATAGGGTATGACAATCCTGCCCTCGAACTCACCGCCGATACAGTAGTGTAAGCCTTCTGGTGGTATTTTCCTCGACTGGAGATAGTTCTTAGCCCTGGTTTGGTAAGGGGGGAGAAGTTTACTAATAGCAACACTGTTCTCTGGGAGACGAAGAACCGGCTTTTCTTTCACTGTCTCATTAGCCGCTTCTGATGCAAGAAAGGCTTCCAGTTTGGCTTCTAAGTATCGCAGGGTTTGCTTGCCACCCAGGATGTCTACCGCATCATGGTAGCTGCATTTCTCTACATCCATCACCAGATCATAAAGGGTTCCCCTCTTGCCACTCTTGTAACAATGATAGAAACCTGTGTAGGGGCGACACCACAGATGGTGCTTCTCATCGCCTCCCAGATGGTCGCAGTAGATTGAGTTGAGGCGGACCTTCTCGTTGATCACCTTGATGTCGATGAAGTGCTGTTTTACCCAGGTGAAGAAGGTGTCGAAATCTACCGGCTTAGCCATTTTGATACCAAGGTGACTCCATTGATATTGACATCATAACCCCAATCCATCAAAAAGAAAACATGAACAAAAATAAGATGAAGATCAACCACATCTCAATCAGTCGCGAAGGTACTTGGAAGGAGTGCAAAAAGAAGTACCACTACAGATATCATCTCGAAATGATTCCTTCTACGGAGCCTATTTACTTTTTGTACGGAAAAGTAGTCCACAAGATCATTGAGGTCTTTACCAAAGCCAAGGGTCAGCAGAGCATTAACGAGATTGCCAAGGGCGTTCTCAGTGGCGACATTTTACTGGAAGAAGCTGTTGGTGATAAGCCAGCCAAGAGGGTGACTGGTCCTCTGCCGACCGACTACGCAAACAAGCTTCCTGTCCACCTTACCAATTTTATGAAATTGATCAAGGTGGTTGGTTTTGAGGGGCAGACCGAGTGGAAGTTCGACCATGATCTTGATCCACCCAATAACCGACTTCTGACCGGCGTTATTGACTACCATATCAAGAAACCGAACAGTTGCACCATTGTTGACTACAAGACCACCAAGCAAGGTCCGTGGAGGAAGAATAAACACACCATCGGTAGTGACCTTCAGCTTCAGTGCTACGCGCGCGTGGTGCAGAAGAATTTTGGATACAGGGCAGATCAGATCACTTGTGCCCTGTACTTCCTTGAGGGTGCCGAGTTCCTGCCTGTGCAATTTAGTCAGGAAACCATAAATGGGGTTGAGAAGCGGCTACTTGATGTGTATAAGGAAATTGAGTTCACCGATCCCAACACTGTGAAGGGAACGGTAGGCAAGCACTGTTATCGTTGCGATTACAGCAACATCTGCCCTTTCTTCAGAATGGTGTGAAGCGGATTACATAACAGTGGAAGTAAATCTGGGTTCCAATGCCCTTTCCTTGGGAGAAATAGGATGTCTTGTTGTGCTACGCAAGTGTTTGGAAGGGGCACTGGAACGCCCAAATTGAAGATCAAATGGTCGTCGCCACCACCCCCCGAAGATGACGGCGACGGCGACGGCTGTGGTTGTATAATTGTTATGCTGCTGATTCTTGTTTTTTCGATTGTTTTGTACTACTACCTAGGCTTGTGATCATCTTCTTCCGCCAAATCTTTTGCCGGGACCACCACCGAAACCACCACCTCCTTTGCGGGGCGGCGGTGTTGACCTTGGCGGCGATGACCATCTAGAACTGGATCGAAAGCCACCACAGTCACCGCAATTTTCCTTTGTTCTTTCAGTGCGAAGCTCATCCATATCTCTTCTATAGAATCGCTCAAAAGTGCTGAGGACAGCCCCTTTCTCTACCGTGGCTTTGCCCGGCAACTGTAGCGGGAAGGTCAGCATATCAATAATGTCTTTACCCATCTGATGAAGTTTGTCCTTTAAGGCAATGCGAATGTCCAGGGCGTCACAACACTCAAGGGTGCCATTGTTGACAAGCTCTGTGATCTTGTCCTGAATCTGATCGTAGTTGAAAACACGGTGGTTGATCTTGTTGACGATGACCCCAGGCGGGAACTTGATGCCCTCACGTTGCTTCTTCTCTTCTTCCTTATAGGCAACTACAAGACACCGCCTGATGCCAGCTTTCTCGGCATTGAAACCCGGAGTCTTGTTGATCCTTCTCTCTTCATCAATGAACCATTGTGCGCCGGGTTGACCATCGTTGCGTCTATGGAGATAGTCCAGCTTTGGAAGGTGCGCTATAGCCTCGTCCTTACTTAGTGTTTTGCCCTTGTCGGAGTTGTCGGTAGTTCCAGATGGTAGTAATCCTGGGCTATCCTCTTCCTTGAGCAGGAATTGGTTAACCTGGGCAATGATGTCATTAGCCTCGCTGAGATTCTTGTGCAAGTGCCAGAGTCGGTAGTCTATCAGCATGAAGATATATAGATTACCATACAAAAAAAGACACCTGTGCCGAGGCACAGGTGTCCCACTGTCGTCAGTTCGAGGCACTGAGGAGACAGTGCTTACTCATCGGTCTTTCCTTGTTCTGCTGCAATCCTTGCACGCTTGCCAAGGTTCTTCTTCAGGCGTAGGTCGTTTTCCGGGTCCGTGACCTCGCCGCGTCCGTCCGTCGCTCCTTCGGGCACCTCTTGCATATGGCGGGCGCGAGAGAGTTCCTCAGTCTCATTCCCTTTGAGACGCTTGTCATCTTCGCTGCGAACCTCACCGCGTCCATCCGATGTGCCTTCCGGTACTTCCAGCATGTGCCGAGCCTGGAACTCGGCTTCCGTCTCATTCGCCTTGTAGCGTTTGTCGGGCTGACCGCTCACGGTCACAGCCTCAGCGGGCGGGGAACCCTCTGCTTCAGGACTGCTGCCTGCCTCATGGGAAGCGCCTCGCACATGATCGCGCCGGGAATCCGCATGGGAAGTGCGGTGGGCAGTCTGAGAAGTGCGATGCTCACCCTGCCCCGCCTCCTCGGCGCGAACATCGAAATTCTCCTCGAAACGGAGATCGGGTTTGCCTTCCTTGGTGAGCGGACGACCCTCCACGCTCATATCACGACCGCCGTCGCCAGAGTGTATAGTGCTTTCCGGCTGATGGCGACGGCGCGGGCGGTCCTCGCGGTTGCCAGGCATGTCGAGATCCTCGGTGGTCATGTCATCCACCATCGGTTCATCAATGGAGCCACCAAGCTCAAGGATCAACTCTTCACACATGGCGGCGCGGTCGAGATAGAGCATCCGCTTGTGCCGAAGGGACTCAATGAAGTCCTTTTTCTTGCGGCGGGTGGGTTGCTGGAGGGTTTGTTCCAACAACTCGGCAGCGGGCGTCTCAGTGTTCTGCGGCATGGTTATCTCCTTTCTTGCCTCAGAGCCTCGAAACCAACGCTTTCTGTCATGCAATTGACGTACCGTTAAGGGGCGGGAACATAATCTGGGGGGTAAGTTCCCTGTGACTCGTTCCTGTCCACGATGGGGATCATCCTCAGCAAGTCGTTGGGTCGGCGGGCGTTAAGGAGGAAGTCCAATCCGTTCTTGTGGCAGTAGTCATGGATTGTCCTCAAATGGACGAAGTAGCCGGTGCCATTGCCACTAATGTCGCTAGTGCGAACGCAGATTCCCACGAACCAACCATCCTTGTCCATCAAGCCTCCCCCAGAGCGACCTGGACGTGGACTGTTTTCTCTTGTAGCAAGAAAGGCTCCATCAATTCCCTGTGGTTTGACAAAGTAACAAGCAACTTCCCCAGCACCGTCACAACCACAAGAGTAGTATATCTCGCCATTGGTAATGGGGTAGTTTATCGGAGCGATTGGAAACCAAGTGTGGGGCACCCAATCTGGCTGAAAGCTCATGAAGCTAATGTCATCTGCGTAATATCCGACCTTGAAAGAGACGACCTTTGCCTCATACCTTGCTGGCGTAGACAATTTTTGTTCGTTTTTATAGAAGACTTCAACTGTTGCCCGCGTACTGCCAGGGTGAAAAAGGTGGGCGCAAGAGATGACATATGCCGTGTTCTTACTACGATCATAGTGACAAATAGTTCCCGAACCGGCAGCGCCTGGGACACGGATACGGACACTTGGGATAAGCCACTTTTTGACAGACTCGTCTCTTTGTGGCTGAGGTGAAAATACCTCCACATCAGGAAAACTCATGGTTCCCTGGTAAAGAGGCATCGGTGCTGGTTTGATGTTGACTGTTGCAGCAGGAGTCAAGCACAGCAAACCGAAAAGACCGATTAGGACCGCCGAAAGCAGGAACTTAATTCTTGACATAGCATCCCTCCCTGAGTACCTTAAAGGCATCACACTGTATTTAGGGATGTACATTCAAAAAGGGGAAAAATGGCTGCACCGATCATGACCATGACGCATTATCTTTTCCTGACGAGAGAACAGAGGTACGCTTTGAACGTGCCTGAAGCCGAGATAGAGGTGGTTGGTTGCTGTACACCGATCTGGATTCACAATGGCAAACACGTTTCTGATGTTCCCGAAGAGGTCTTTGCTAAATACAGAATCCGACACTGCCCCGAACCAGAAAAACAAACAGTGAATCAAATGGACGAGGGGTTTTTGATCAGACTCTCTCCCGATATGCCGCAGCATCTTTTGGACTATCGCGATAACGGTCAAGAATACCTCAGTTTAACCCACAAGAACATGATCACCATCGAGGACAAAGTTGCTCCTATTGTTCACTTCTTGAACATTGAAGACGCTAAAGTTCTTGAGGAGACTTTGTGTTAGCTGCCATTATCAACCACGTTTAACGAGAAGCGGAAAGTCAAGTTGTCGCCTGGACCTACGCTTCTAGTAGACCCAAGTGGCGCAGTAGAGATTAGGTATCCTGAGTTGTCAATACGATCTGTCAAGAACACATTGGACACCGGACCCCAAGAAGCACCGGAGGCAGTGAAAGCGACAACTCCGCTCTTGGCTCGCCAGTGTTGTATTCCTGAAGTATCGCCCTGAATGGTGAATTGTTCAATGGTAAATCCTGTGGCGGAACTCACCGGCTGGCGACTATAGCCGTTACCTGTTGGTTCGGTAGTCAAGGACTGCATATTGTCTGTTACGTTAACCGTACTACGGTTATCCATCCCAACATAAAAGAAGCTGGGGATAATGATTCCCGAAGTGGACCGGAAGACTGTAGACAACAAGAACTCCTCACCATCAAGGTGTAAAGTATTGGGCAAGTCGGTGGCTTCCCAGATGACTTTTCCGTCCCTGATGTGTTGAATTTCAAGAATTCTGAGTAGATGCTTCATAGTGCTAATCTAGTGTTACGGCGTTGGAGTGGATGATCTCATTGTATCAATTACCTTTTGAAGGTCTGATAACACCGTCTGGATAGTCGTTTTCACCGCAGCCATACCAGATGGATCGCTCGGCAACTTATCCACTCCATCCAACTTGGCTTTGATTTGACCCAGGAGTTTCAACTCGTCACCAGATGGAGGGGGGGTTGAAGGGGTTGGCACAGTTGATGGCGAAACTTTTTTCCCCTTACTTTTCATGCCAGGTGGCTCGTATCCAAAATCCCTTACAAACCTTTGGCGGTACAGGTCAGGGTACGTTCGTTTGAAAATATCAGTTGAAACTCGCTCGACTTCCCCTTTATTGGAAGGAAACCCAAACAAACCATTGCCCACACTCACCAATTGTTGTAGTAAGTGATAAGGCGTGTAGACCTCGTACTGCAAAGCTAGTTTCTTGGAGAACTCTTGGCGTTCTTCGTTGTCGCCATCCCTTCCAACTCCCGTTATGTTGAACCAGAGTTCCCTCAAGGCGTTGGCGTTCATTGTGCCACTTCTGTGCGCGGTCATGAGGACACTAAGGAGATTTTGAATATCTTCCTCATCCGGTTTACCTAACCCAAATCTCTCTTTCACTTTTGCTATGATGTTATATGCCTGCATGAAAGGTGAATTAGGTGCCACTTCTCCCAAAGCAGCGCCAACTTCGCCCTTTTGAATCAAAGACATGAAGTCATCACCCTGCTGCTTAAGATCCCTGGCAAAAGGATTTAATCCACTCTTTTTGCCCAACATGGAACCAATGCGCTCCATCTCCTGTTTCTCTTGGGGGCTGCTCATACCTCTCCTAAAAAGGCTCTGAACACTCCACTCAAGAACAAGCTGGATTTGGTTCAAACTGGACTGCCACTCACCATACCTCTTCATCATAAAGGTATATAGGAACGGCAGATTTTTTCTCCTGCCACTCCCTTATAACATGAAAAAGCTCAGTTATTTCAAAGGCAAGATATGTACCATCTTGACCTCTCCAGCCAACCGCTTCTTTGATGACACCCAGCACGCCAATGTATTCGTCGGTTTGGTGGAAGATATTGATGAGTACGGGGTCTGGATTATTCAACCCACCGAGAGAAGGAAATCGTTCTTCACACATCGCTCACTGGTTGGTATCATTGAAGAAACTGTCAAAGTCTTCGATGAAGATGAAGCCAAAGAAGTTCGCAAGCAGCTTGAAGCTCGTCTTCCACCTAAAGATGGTCAACAGTTGATTTCTGTGGAAAGTCTCAAGAAGCTGAAAAGCGGCAACAACCAGTTGGAGAAGAAATGAAACCACTACAACTTGAAATGGTCCGTGTCACCGAAGCTGCGGCTATCGCAGCCTCGACCCAGGTTGGTCTTGGCGATAAGATCGCAGCCGACTACGCCGCAGTGACGGCAATGAGAGAAAAACTGAACAAGATCGATTTCGCGGGCAAAATCGTGATAGGTGAGGGCAAAAAGGATGGTGCGCCAGGTCTTTTTACTGGCGAAAGAGTTGGACTCTACTATGAACTAAGTCCAGTCGGCAACGGAGATGCCCTTCTGACCTATGATATTGCTGTAGATCCGCTGGACGGCACTACTCAGACAGCAAAAGGTGGCTACGAGGCAATGTCTGTTATGGCAGTCGGCAATGAAGGCTCTCTTTTGGAATCTGAGGGCTGGTACATGAACAAACTTGCAGTCGGTCCAGACATCGCGCGTAGAGTGAAGCTGGATATCAAAGATGGCGTGGAAGACATCGTAAGAAAGGTGTCTTTGGTTATTGCAAAAGATGTCAAAAGGGTGACTGTTTGTGTACTTGACCGTCCACGTCATGAAAATATGATAGAAAGACTTAGGACGCTTGGCTGTCGCATTAAACTGATACAGGACTGCGATGTATCAGCCGCCATCGCCACCGCCATCCCCGATAGTGGTATCGATGTCTACATGGGCGTAGGAGGTGCCCCAGAAGGAGTGATCGGGGCTGCTGCCCTGAAGTGCTTAAGAGGTGACTTTCAAGGCATAATGTGCGACAAGGATGGGAAATGTAGCAGTGGTGACAAAGTATACCAGATGGAAGACTTAGCTAAAGGGGATGTGATCTTCTGTGCTACGGGGGTCACAGATGGTTCAATGCTCAAGGGAGTGAGGTGGACCGCTCTCGGTCCCACAACTCACTCCCTTTCGATGCGTTCGGAAAGTGGTACGGTTCGTTGGATTGCAGCCTGTCACGGAAACTAATCATCATGGCGACGGAAGTTATCGCGGAGGTTGGCTTTTGTCCACGCTTTAAGGAATGCTTCCCGCACTTCTGAGTAGTTCTTATGCTGGGAACCATCTCTCGCTCGCCATTTATCGAGTATGGGTGTCGCGAGGACAACGGGGTTGTCCAGTCTTGCAACCTCATTATCGACCTTTTTCTTCTTTTTGTCCTTCGGTTTATCGATCTCCCTCAAGGTGAAGCCGCCTTCAGCGTTGAAGACGGCTTCTTCTTGCACCGTCAGGTCGAAAGAGAGGAGGTCTTTTAGGCTCTCAAGATTGATGCTATCACCACCCATCCCGAAGTTAAAGATGTTGGCTGTATCGTTGTGGGGGCGAATGCCTGTGATTACGAAGTCGCATTGGTAGCGACTTTCATTGAGCTTCCTGATCTTGAAAAAGTTGATCATCACTCGATACTTCGTATTTCGACACTCAAATATGAGGACTGCCGGATTCTCTGGTTCCCAGGAAGTGATCAAAGTTCCAGCAACCCGAATCGGCAGTTTCTTCGTGCCATCGGGGTTAATGAAAAGACCAAAGCAAGGACCGATGTTACGGACACTGGCGAGCATGGAGACAGGAGAAAGGATCGGGCAAGCTTCCTTGGGAGACTCCCAAGAAACTAGAACAACCTCGGTGTCGAACTCCCTTGTGTCGCCGGCTCCAGGCATGTCGTAGCTGACTTTGATCATGGAATCAGCCCTCCTTTGTGGATTATACCATAGGAAGGGCGTCAAACAAGCAAAAAAGCCGAAGGCTTACTAGATAATGGTATGGGCAATCTAGTTCCAATAATCCAAGTCGAGACTCAACGCGGGGAAATTCTGCTGACGCTTAATCTGAATCTAAACATCAAGCTAGATCCAGATGGTAATGTTTCGCTGGTGGGGGCAAAGGCTGAAACTATGCCCCAACAGCATGAGGAGAAGATGCCTGATATGAAGAATGTAAAGTACGAGAAGCCGGACATGGCGAACAACAGTGAGATCATTTCATTCGGTAAGCAGGTGTAAGGGGAAAAATGGGGTATAATTATGGGAGGTGAATGATGGCGATTGGCTTCGATGTGGGCACCTTTAATCTCATCTGCGCCCGTCGCGGAGAGAACAACAGTGAAATCAAATGTTCAAGAGAGGTGAACGCCTTCATTGAACTCAATCTGGAAGACCAGAATCGTTCCTTCTTTAATGTGGTCAAGGGAAAAGTGCCTCTTATCGAGAGGGGAGATAAGGGTTATATCTTCGGTCAGGCAGCAATTGACATGGCACTGACCTTGCCCAAATTGGAGTTGAAGCGTCCGATGTCCGATGGGTGTTTGAACCCAAGGGAAAAGGATGCTTACAAAATCTTGCAACTTATGTGCCACAGCATGATTGGCAAGATAACAAATGACAGGGAAGTTATCTACTATTGTGTGCCGGCAAATGCTGTCAATGCTGAAACAGACGCCCACTTCCATCGCGACGTATTGTTGGACATTTTCAAGTCATACAATGTTGACGAAAAAACCTTGATCCCTCACCATATCAACGAGGGTATGGCTTTGGTTTACGCGGAGTTGGGCGACAAGCAGTTCAGCGGTATTGGCATCTCCTTTGGTGCCGGTATGGTGAACTTCTGCCACGCCATCTATGCTACGGAAGTTGCCAGTTTCAGTATTGTCAATGCCGGGGATTGGATCGACAATCAGGCTGCGAAGGCTACTGGTGAAACTCCTGTCTTCATCAACAAGACTAAGCAGAAGGTTGATCTAACGGAGGTGCCGAAGAACTTCGTAGAGCGTGCGATCAAAGCACAATATCGTCTCATGGTTGAGAACACTGTGGCTAATATCAAAAAGGCGATTCAGAACTCGGAAAACAAAATTCGCTCCGAGGAGCCAATCGACGTTATCGTCGCGGGGGGAACTGCATCGCCAAGTGGTTTTGTCGAGATGGTTAAGGAAGTAATCACTGCTGCCAAGTTGCCGATCCCCATTGGTGAAATCAGAAGACCGGACGATCATCTGTATACCGTGGCTCGCGGCTGTTTAGTTGCTGCTGAAGCTTCACAAGCATGAGAGGTGAAATGGAAAAGAACGTAAAGAAGTTCGTAGACCCAGATGAACCATCAGTTCAGAAGTCTGTGAACGATTTAGGCATCGCCGCGTACCTTATGATGCATGGGTACAAAGTGGTTGGTAGACGAAATAGGACTGTCTACTTTGAAATCAAGGAGTCCGAAACAAAAGAGTTTGAGGCTTTGAGCTTTGAATACTTGTCTAGTCCTTATCATCAATTTGATTCGTGTTTAATGTCACTGAAGAAAGTTGGTGAATATGACCCGAATCACAGGTAATAAGCTAACACAAATAGCACAAAAGGTGTGCTAATATCTTCTTTTTGTGCTATTTGTGTTATAGCCTGCCAATTGTGAGGTGATAGCCGCTAGGAACCCATTCCCCGTTGAGGAGGCGGTGGGGTTTTGGCGGCAAACCTAACTTACTACGAATCTCCACCAACTCATCACTCCACACATCAACCCATGCATGACGGTCATTGTCGCAGCGAACGATGTGTGCATACCAAAATTCTATTTCACCTGCATTACACCCCCATGCTTCCTTATCAACAGGTTCCTCGCCACGAATGAAAGAGATATGAGCGCCGTAAGCAGACCCCTTTTGCATCATTAGCCCATTGCGTTTGCAAAACCAGGCATAGTAGTCGATGATCCCCTGATCGGTAAACACCAAAGCCCACCAAGGTTCATAGAGTTTAGTTCCTTTGCCGTAATCATACACCAGAGTTCCTTTACCCTTGTGTATGTGATAATTCGGGTTCCTCATCGATCACCTTTAATCTCATTCTCGAACCGTCAAGAGGATAGGCTTCTACCAGTTCCTTAAATGCGTCCAGCACCTCTTTGCTAGTTACCTCCGTGATACACGGCTTCCTGGGTTCGTTTGTCCTGGGGCACTGTGGATGAGCATAACAAGGACCACAAGTCCACCCTGGCGTATGATCGCGGTGCCTTTGGACGAGAATACACTTGGAATGAAACTTGGTGTAAACTTTGCCATCCGCCCAGGAAAACACTGCAACGGTGGGTTTCCCCAATCCATTAGAAGCATGGAATGCTGCCGTGTCAACTGTGATCATGTAGTCAGCCAACTCAATCAAAGCAAGCCACTGGTCAAGAGGTGCCGCTAAGATGGGGCAGTCTACCTTTTCTATGGGCTTGTTGTGTAGAATGAATGGCGAGTAGCCCATCTCTCGTATGCCTTGCAGAATGCCTGCAATCTGCTCTGCGTCAAGGTCTTTGGATACCATGTTGGAGACAGGAGCAAGCCCCACATAGCCCCTTCCTCTTTCACGAATCTTCTCATGGAACTTTTGTTTTGCACACTTCTTTATCAGTGTCGGTATGGTGATGTGCATGTCGGGGTTAGTCAACTTAATCCCACAATACGCTGTCCAAATTTCTGCCCTATGTCTATCTGCGCGAGGGCGAATTTTCATCTCATATCGCACACAAGCGGTGGTTAAGTTGTAGGCTATACCGAACTGGTTCTCATCTACGTCTTTTGAGTTGGCTACTTCACTGATGTATGGGTGCCAGAATGCAGCCCTGGTGTAGGTGTTGGGGATAGCGAAAGTGACATTGGCTTCTGGCATGATCTTCTTGAAATCTTCAAAGATCATTCGCATCATCAAGATGTCACCCAAGCCACCCGCGTCACGGATGATTAAAACCTTGTTCCTTCTGTTGTAAAAGTCTCGGAGAGAGAGGTCGTTAGACTTCACCTTGACTTTCTTAGTGCCACCAGCAAAGATGATTGAATCACTCATGTTATTACCCAAGAGATGTCTATGAAAAAAATCATTGCCCCAAGAAATGCCATCCCGCCAAAGAATGTGACCCCATATCCAGAGGTTGTTGAGTCATCGCCGCTGGTCAAGTGGGAAGAGACAGCTATCGAGTCCCTTCAGAGCCTGGAGCGGTACACCGTTCTCAAAGCTATTGATGAAGGGAAGCGTCTAGTTAAAAAGGTAATGGAAGTTGCAGCCAAGGACGCGGGCGAAGACCATGTGGTTATGAAGTTTCACGTCCAGAATGCAATTGCCAAGGTCATTGACGACCTAGAATCATCTAGGCAACAAGAGAAGTGTCAAACACCTTCCGAAGGTTAGGTAAAAGACCCATCAAAGCATTGTCTTTTGGGTTCTCGCCTTCCCAATCAGGCACCTTGACAAACATGCCCCCTCCCATTGCATCCAGCTTCGCCACGCTGTTTGGATGGTTGTGGGGCAGGTTGTCTATCAAAATGCTTTTCTTGCCTTTGGGAACTTCATGGTAGCGATCTCTACCAAAGACCCCATCAACCGCGTCGAGCATATTGACAGTCTTCAAAACTTCTTCTTGGAAGTGGGTGACACCTGCCGTGAGAACATAAACTTTTGCAATCCTGCGGCATTCGCCCAAGAACCCTAGTGCATGAGGACGCGGCAAAACTCCAACGTGATACCCCATGATGTTTGCGAACTTAGAGTGGTCATTCGCCCAACTGCCCAGCCTGGCGACGTGTTCCATGCCAGAAAGCAATAACAAAGTGTTGTCCTGATCTACGAAAATCATGGACTCTTCCATTTTCTTAGCATCTAGCCATTCCGATAACTGCATCTGATTATGCCTCTCTTGATCCTCGGCAATCTTCCTGTGTTCCTCTTCGTAGCGCTTCCTTGCCCATATTGAATATAGTGACATTAACACCTCAAAAAAAAGAAGCGGCGGGATATCCCGCCGCTTCAGAAGATTCAAACACCAGATTAGGTGTTCTGAACAGAGGCGACCGTGGCGAAGACGGTCACAGTTGCGCCCGCGCTGGTCTTGAATTCCAGCTTGGAGATGTCCAAATCACCAGGGTTGAAGACTTGGGCAACATTGGCGGTGAGAGTTATCTCAACACTGCCGTTAATACGGACGGTTGCAGCAGCAGTGGCAGTAATCTGGGCATAGGAAGCATAGCTACCATAAGTGCCCAAGAAGTCAAGCGTGTTCGTGCTATTGTAGGTGGTGCCTGGATTATAAGTCTCAGATACCGGGAAGGTACGGGCGTTTGGTGGGTTATCCACCCAGACGCTTCCGTCATCCGTTACAACAGAAACGATTGCTTGATCCTGTGGAACCTGTGGGTAGGCGTACCTCTTCCAATAGTTCGAGTCCGTGAAAGTTGCACCGTCATGAAGCAAACGGTTTACCTTGTTTGGACCCATGATCCACACGCCACGCTGGATAGAAACACCAGTAGACTGACCATTGGTGTCCAACAGACCCTGCGCCACGTTGGTTAGCTGTACTACGAATACGCTCATTTTTGTTCTCCCTGTGAGTGTGATCTGACAGTCGGTCCTCTGTCTTCGTAGTATCTATTCATCATTGACCTTTTTCCCACAACTTTGTATTGTCACTTTGTACTGACTCAAATCACTTCTGTATATGGAAAAAGCTTTTTGAAGAGAGATGTGCCAATGCCAGACTCCACCAAAGTTATTTTGATACTACTTGATGCGCCAAGGAAAAGATATTCATTTTCTACGCCGACAATCCAACCAGCAGCTTTCGCGTACTTGATTTTATCCTCGCCTTGGGGTCTGAGATGAATCTTCTTTATCGAGTGGTGAACATCAGAGCCAACTACGATTGGTGTATAGCCCAGCCTTGCGGCTTCGTGGGCGGCTATATCTAAAGAAGCCTCGCTCATTGACTTGGTAGGCTCTATACCTTCGGGACAGATAAGACAAATCTTCTCACTAACATCACCTATCTTCTTTGGTATGGGTTCAATCTTGATTTCAGACTGAACCATGAGGTCCAAGATACTGTGACTGGTTGCGTTGTTGCGGATCTCCCTGATGTAGGCAAATTCGTTTTTGCGTTTTTCCATCTCACTTTGGAAGACAACCTGAGATTCGCCCGCAAGGAGATACTCGAACTCATCACGACATCCTATCCACAACTTTAAGCCAGGGAGTTGCTTTTCAATCTGTGGTTTCAAAAGACGGAGGGCGACGACATACTCAGGCGCGATGCCTAGATAGTTACAACAGTAGT
>Ga0134128_10006372_pt1 | contig 14297 bp, 13 predicted proteins | sample KB31754_FD_96462 | JGI IMG/M metagenome (GOLD analysis project Ga0134128, IMG submission 96462) | Terrestrial soil microbial communities with excess Nitrogen fertilizer from Kellogg Biological Station, Michigan, USA - KB3-175-4 | ecosystem: Environmental > Terrestrial > Soil > Unclassified ... | reverse complement strand
CAACGCGCGCGCGATCTTTTCCGCGATCGCCAAGCCCGGCGCATGAATGCCGTCGTCATTGGTCACTAAAATCCGCATCAGGCTTTGGCGATCCTGGTCTTGCCGCCCATGTAAGGCTGTAAGGCGTCAGGGATTGCCACGCTGCCATCTGGCTGCTGGTAATTTTCCAGGATCGCCACAAGGGTGCGGCCCACCGCCAGGCCGGAGCCGTTCAAGGTGTGCACCGGGCCTTTCACCTTGCCGTCCCCTCCCCGCCAGCGCGTGTTCATGCGCAAGGCCTGGAACGGGCCGCAATTGGAGCATGAGGAAATCTCGCGATAGGCATTCTGGCCTGGCAGCCAAACCTCGATGTCATAGGTTTTTTGCGCAGAGAACCCCATGTCGCCGGTGCAGAGCGTCACCACGCGATGCGCCAGGTTGAGTTTTTTGAGGACTTCCTGGGCCGCGTCCGTCATCCGCTCGTGCTCGGCCGCCGATTGTTCCGGTGTGGTGATCGAGACCAGCTCGACCTTGGAGAATTGATGCATGCGGATCATGCCGCGTGTGTCCTTGCCCGCGGCACCGGCTTCGGCGCGGAAACAGGGCGTGAAGGCGGTAAGGCGCATGGGCAATTCCGCCTCAGCCACGATCTCATCGTTGACGTAATTGGTGAGCGAGACTTCGGCGGTTGGGATGAGTCCGTACCTTTCTTGAATCTGAAGCGCGTAAATTTCCTTGTGTGCGCTCAGCATCGTTTCCGCCCATTCCTCCTCGTCCAGCTCTAATGGTTCGGCCTCGACGCCGTTCGGGTATATACGATTGCTGAATATGGCTCGCTCATATGCCACCCGCCCCTGAGTGGAAAAGGGATTTGTAAAAAATAAATCCTCTTCAAACTTTGGAAGTTGACCAGTTCCAAAAAAGGCTTCGTTGCGGACAAGCACGGGCGGGCTCACTTCGGTGTAGCCGAATTGCTGGGTGTGTATATCGAGCATGAAGGCGCCCAGCGCCCGCTCCAGCCGCGCCAGATCGCCTTTGAGATAGACGAACCGCGCGCCGGAAACCTTGGCGGCGCGCTCGAAATCCATCTGACCCAGCGCCTCGCCAAGCTCGAAATGCTGTTTGGGATTTGAAATCACGGGTGGCTTGCCGAAGGCGCGTTCCTGGACCGGCGCATTGGCGCTCTCGTCTGTGCCCTCCGGCACATCCGAGGCCGGAATGTTGGGGATCACCGCCAAGGCGTCGCGCAAGCCTGCTTCCAATTCGCGCTGTTCGCTCTCGCCCTTCTGGATCGCGTCCTTCAGCCCCGCCACTTCGTCCATCAGCGCCTTGGCCTGGACTTCATCCTTCTTCTGCTTGGCCTGGCCGATCAGCTTGGAGGCTTCGTTGCGCCGCGCCTGCTGGGTCTGAAGCCTGGTGAGCAACTCGCGCAACGCCTTGTCGCGCGCCAGCAGATCGCGGGCAATGGTTTCGCCGTCCAGCCTGCGCCGCGCCAGGCCCTGGATGAAGGCTTGGGGATCGTCCCGGATGGCCTTGATGTCGTGCATGCGAACCTCTTGGGCAGCCCGCTCATGCCATGGGCGGCTTTTCCGGTCAAAGGTACGGTTAATCCTTCCCCAATTCCGCGCCCCACTTTGCAACTATCGGCGCAAGGCCGCTGAAAGGCGCGCCGCGGCATAGTGGCGGCGCGATTTGGAGGCGCGCCTCAACCGGCCGGGCGCGTGGGTAGCGTTGAGATATTCCGGAATGCGGATTCTTTGGCTCAAGCTGGAGCGCAAGCTCAGCCGGCAGGGCGCGATCGGCGGCACGATCGTGCTGTCGGCGCTCGCCGCTGTCCTGGCCGCGCTGGCGCATCTGGCGCTTTATTTCGACGGCGCCAACATGAGCCGGGCGGCCTTTTTCCGCGTCTTGGTGGAAACGCTGGCGGTGGCATCGCCCCTGATCCTCTATTCCCGTTATGTGATCGCCCAACTGAAGAAAAGCCGCCGGCAGTTGGCCGAGATGTCGTGTCATCTCGCCATCGCCGTGGACGAGGCCGAACAGGGCAGCCGCGCCAAATCCGCCTTCCTGGCCAATATGAGCCATGAGCTCCGCACGCCCCTGAACGCGATCCTGGGCTTCTCGGAAGTGATGAAAGAACAGTCGCTGGGGGCGATGGAGAATCCCCGCTATCTCGCCTATGTCGCCCATATCCACGACAGCGGCCAGCATCTTCTGGGCATCATCAACGACGTGCTCGACCTGGCCAAGATCGAGTCCGGCAAGATGACCTTGGACAATGCCACCGAATTCGCGCTTTCCCCGATGATCGCGTCCTCGCTCGCCATGGTCAAAGGCCTGAGCGAGAAATGCAGCGTCACCATTCATAACCGGGTCGCCGATCCCGAACTTTGCTTCAACGGGGTGGAGCGGATGGTCCGCCAGGTGGTGATCAATCTGGTAAGCAACGCCGTCAAATTCACGCCGCCCGGCGGCACGGTCACCCTGACCGGAACGCCGCGCCCTGACGGCGGATACGACCTCCGGGTAACGGACACCGGCATCGGCATGAACGAAGCCGAGATGGCCCATGCGCTCACGCCCTTCGGCCAGAACGGCAACCGTTTCACCGGCCGCCATGACGGCACCGGTTTAGGGCTTCCCCTGGCCAAGGCGATGCTGGAGCTGCATGGCGGAACCCTCACGCTGACCAGCGCGCCCGACATGGGCACCACCGTGACCATGGTGCTGCCGGCAAGCCGCGTGAGCTTTCAAGGAAAAGCGGCAGCCTAAGGAACGAGCGCGGTCTTCCGGCGCGCCGCGTCCTCGCGCGCCTTGCCGCGCTCGATCATCGCCACGCAGAAGATCGAGATTTCATAGAGCGCGACCAGGGGGAAGGCCAGGCTCAGCATCGAAAAGGCGTCGGGCGGGGTAAAGATCGCCGCCACCCCGAACAGGCCCACATAGGCATAGCGGCGCATGTCGCGCAGCGCCTTGCTGGTGACGATGCCCACCTTGCCCAGAAGCGACAACAGCACGGGCAATTGGAACGTGAGGCCGAAGGCAAAAATCAACGTCATCACCAGGTCGAGGTAATCGCTCACCTTGGCCTGAAGCTGGAGGCCGATCTCGCCCGGGGTTGCGGCCATCTGATAGCTGCTGAAGAAGCGGATCGCGGTCGGCAACATCAGGTAATACACAAAGGCCGCGCCCAGGATGAACATCACCGGCGTCCACAGGAGGAACGGCAGGAAAGCGCGCCGCTCATGTTTGTAGAGGCCCGGCGCCACGAAAATCCATAGCTGCGCGGCGATGGCGGGAAAGCCCAGGCAGAGGCCGCCGAACATGGCGAGCTTCACCTGGGTGAAGAAAACCTCGGGCAGCGCCGTATAGATCAAATGGTTGGTGGCAATGGAAAGCGGCCGCTCCAGGAAGTGGAGGATCGGCGTCGAAAAGGCGAAACAGACCACGAAGCAGATGCCGAACGAGGCAAGCGCCCAGACCAGCCGCTTGCGCAGCTCGATCAGATGCTCCAGCAGGGGCGCGCGCGTGGCGTCCAACGCCGCTTCGTCTTCCTTGGTCGGCGCGGCGGTCACGGCGCTGCGGCCTCGGGCTTGGTGGCCGTTTCAGGTTCGGCCGGCCCAAGCTCCGCCGGCTCAGGCTCGTTCATGGCGAGCGGGGGCGGCGCACTTTCCGAAACCTGGTATTCGCCGCTTCTGGGCGGGGGCGGGGCGGCGCCCGTCTCGCCTGCGGACCTGCTACCCGTATCCACCGGATTCAGCGTGCGCTGGATGTCGTGATTGAGATCCTTGGCGACGTCGGCGATGGGATCGTCGGTCTTGAGCTTTTCGATTTCGGCGCGCAGTTCGTCCAGTTCGCTTTGGCGCGCCATGTCGTCAAAGCTTTTCTTGAACTCGTTGGCCATGTTGCGGGCCTTGCCCACCCATTTGCCGGCCATGTTCATCAGCCGCGGCAAATCCTTCGGCCCCACCACGACCAGCGCCACAGTGAGCAGGATGAGGATGTGGCTCCAGCTGAAAAGGTCGAACATCGATCAGGCACCCCCTGCCTCAGCGGGCGGCGGTGTCCTTGTTGACGTTCGCCGTCTCGCGCGTCTCGGCGTTGATCACTTTGGGATCATCTTTGTCGGGATCGTTGAGACCCTTCTTGAAGCTGTTGATGCCGCGCCCGAAATCGCCCATCAGATCGGAGACCTTGCCGCGGCCACCGAACAGCACCAGGGCGATGACGCCCAGGATCAGGATATGCCAGATGCTGAACGAACCCATGACCTAAACTCCTCGCCCCCAAATACGCTTGACTTCTCAAGCAATTATACGGCCGGCCCCCAATTCGCCCGGCTGGCTCTCCCCTGTTAAAGCGCGCCCCAAGGCGCGGCGCAAGGCCCGGTTCCTCAAAGGCTCGGATTTCGCCCCGCAAAGGTTAACCGATAAGGATTTCTCCCCGGCGATCAAAGCTTTCCGCCAGCGACCCCAGGCGCTTCTGTACCGGCTCCGACGCGATGGCCTCGCGCTTGCGGGGAACTTCCAGCACGATCTTGGCGGGGGTCATTCTCAACCGGTAATGCGCCAATTCCCCCGCCGCCGAAGCGGAAAGCGAAAAAGCGAAGCGCCAGGCGAGTCCAAGCCGCAAGGCGTGACGCTCATCATCCTTGTCCAGCAGTTCCGACAGCGCCATGTCAGGTGGAAAATCCTCGTCTCCCGAATAGCGATGGAAGATCGAACTGGCGATCAGGGCGCGGGCGCGGTGATCGGCGCCGGCAAACGGCGCGGTCAGGACCTGGGAGGATGCGCCATGGGCGCGATTGTCGGGATGACGCCGCCAGCCGATATCGGAGAAACAGGCCGACGCTTCGCGAATGCGGCGCAGCTCGCCATTCTCGCCTTCGAACAAGGGCCCCGTCCAGTCGAACATTTCGCGCGCGTGGGGAGGCACACGCGATAACAGCTCATTGGTGCCGCGGGCGAATTCCAGAAGCGGATCCTTGGCCCGTTCTTCCTGCGAAAGCCGCGCATAGAACAATCCCTCGCGCAGCCCGTAGGCTGAGATCACCACATCCTTGATGTCGCCGGCGAGAAGCAGCCGCTCCAGCACGACGGCGCCATAGGGCAAGGATTCCGCGCGCCGCTTGGAGACGACCTTGATCTTGCGCACCGATTCCCGGGAAAGGCCTGATAGCACCTTGCACAGACGCAAAGCACGGCCGCGGGGAATGGTGTATTGCTGCAGGACATGGAGCGGATAGTGATGATCCTCCATGTCCACACGGGCCAAGCTGCGCCAGATGCCGCCCACCGCGTAGAGCGCCGGCGCATCGAGGCTGGAAAGGTTCTTGAGACCCTTGTCCACGATGTCGCGGGCCTTGTCGGGATCGCCCTTGGCCTGATCCATCAGCCGCAAAGGTCCGAACGGCAAGGTCCAGGCATCGCCGGTCTTCCCGCTTTTGACCGTCACCATGTCGAGGCTGCCGCCGCCCAGATCGGCCGCCAGGCCCGAGGCGTCCGGAATGCCCGCCACCACGCCTTCGGCGGCGATGCGCGCTTCGTCCTCGCCGGCCAGCACACGGATGGGCGAACCCCAGGCGCGTTCGGCGCGCGCCACGAATTCCGCGCCATTGGCGGCGTCGCGCGCCGCCGCCGTGGCCACCGCCTCGCGGCTTTCCACGTGAAGGCCGTCAGCGATCATCCGGAAGCGGGCCAGAGCCTCCAGCGCCGCCGCGCAACCCTCGGCATGCAGGCGGCCCGTCGTCACCATGTCGCGGCCGATGCCGCAAATCGCCTTCTCGTTCTGCCAGGTGGCGGCATTGCGGTTCTGGTTCTCGTAGATCACCAGGCGCACCGAATTGGAGCCGATATCGACGATGGCGGCGGGCCCGCGCGGGCGGGCTTGGGCAGCGCGGCTTGGCGCGGCGCGGGTGTCGGTAGCGGCGCCGGACATCTAAGCCCTGCGCTTGCCCGGCTGGGAGCCCTGCATCTTCAGCGCGCGACCACGCCCGGAGAGCGAAGGATTGGTCATGAAATAGGTATGCGCGGAAAAGGCATCGGCGTCCTCGGAATGGGAATCACGGCAATAAGACCCGTCCGGTTTCATATACCAGCTTTGCGCCTGGTCCTTGAGCAGGGCGACCATGATCTGATCCAGCACTTGTTGATGAACCGTGGCATTTTCCACCGGAACCAGCACCTCGACGCGGCGATCCAGATTGCGCGGCATCCAGTCGGCCGAGGAAATATAGACATGTGCCTTGGGTGATGGCAGACCATGACCGGCGCCGAAACAGACGATGCGGCCATGTTCCAGGAAACGGCCCACGATCGAGCGCACCCGGATATTTTCCGACAGGCCGGGAACGCCCGGCCTGAGGCAACAGATACCGCGCACCACCAGTTCGATCTGAACGCCCGCCTGGGAGGCGCGGTAAAGCCCGTCGATCATGGCGGGATCAACCAGCGCGTTGAGCTTGAGCCAGATCGCGGCGGGACGCCCGGCGCGGGCATGCATGATCTCCTGCTGGATCGCCTCGACCAGCCGGCCGCGCAATGAGAACGGCGATACCGCCAGCTTCTCCAGCGCATTGGGCTCGGCATAGCCGGTGATGAAATTGAACAACTGTGCGGCGTCGCGGCCCAGCGCCGGATCGGCCGAAAACAGCGAAAGGTCGGTGTAAACCTTGGCGGTCTGAAGATGATAATTGCCGGTGCCGAAATGCACATAGGTGTGGAGCTGCCCGCCTTCGCGTCGCACCACCAGGCTGATCTTGGCGTGGGTCTTGAGCGCGATGAATCCATAGACCACCTGGACGCCGGCGCGTTCCAGGTCGCGGGCCCATTTGATGTTGGCGGCCTCGTCGAAGCGGGCCTTGAGCTCGACCAGGGCGGTGACGGATTTTCCCGACTCCGCCGCCTCGATCAGCGCCTGGACGATCGGGCTGTCCTGGCTGGTGCGATAGAGCGTCTGTTTGATCGCCACCACGTCCGGATCGGCGGCGGCCTGGCGCAGAAACTGCACCACCGTGTCGAAACTCTCGAACGGATGATGGACGATCAGGTCCTTTTCCCGGATGGCGGCGAAACAGTCGCCGCCATGATCGCGGATGCGCTCGGGGAACCGGGCGTTATAGGGCTTGAACTGCAGGTCGGCGCGCTCGGGAATGATCAGCTTGGAAAGATCCGACAGGCCCATCAGACTCTCGATGATCACGATCTCGGATTCGTCGAGGTCGAGATGCGTGGCGATGAACTGGCGCAGCGCCGCCGGCATGGATTTTGAGCATTTCATGTGAATGACGCTGCCCCGGCGGCGGCGCTTGAGCAGTGACTCGAACATCAGGACCAGATCTTCGGCCTCTTCCTCCACTTCCACGTCGCTGTCGCGCAGGATGCGGAACATGCCCCAGCCGGAGACGGCATGGCCGGGGAACAGCTTGTCGAAATAGAGCGCGATCACATGCTCGAGCGGGATGAAGCGCACCAGTTTCCTGTCGGTGTCGGGCAAGCGGACAAAGCGCTTGAGCTGCGGTGGCACCGGGATCAGCGCGGAAAGGTCCTTGTTGTCCCGCTTGTTGGTGAGGGAGAGCGCGATGGTGAATCCCAGATTGGGGATGAAGGGAAAAGGATGCGCCGGATCGATGGCGAGCGGCGTGAGCACCGGGAAAATCTGCTCGTTGAACTGCGCGTCCAGGAAGGCGCGGTCGCGCGGCTGAAGCTCGTCGCCGGTCACGACGAAGACGCCTTCCTTGCGCAGCGCGGCATCGAGACCTGTCCAGATGCGCTGCTGGTCGGCGATCAGTTCGCGGGCGGTCTTGTCCACCTTGGCGAGCTGCTCGGCGGGCGGAAGTCCGTCGGCGGACGGGGTGGAGACGCCGGCATGAACCATGCCCATCAGGCCGGCCACGCGCACCATGTAGAACTCATCCAGATTGGAAGCGGAGATGGAAAGGAAACGTACGCGCTCGAACAAAGGATGTCGGCGGTTTTGGGCCTCGTCGATCACGCGCCGGTTGAAGGCCAGCCACGACAATTCCCGGTTGACAAAACGCTGGGGTGAAGCGGGATCGAGCGCGACATTGCTGCCCTGATGGGCCAGCGCCACCACGTCATCGGTGGCCAGCGGGTTCTCCAGCGCCGTATCGGCGGGCGCGTCGTTGGCGGCCTCGATTTTAGGGGATGGACTGTGCATGCCCAGACCTTAGGAGAAATGGATGACCATGTCATGACGATCGCCCGGTATCGTCCATAAGCCCCCGGATTAATTGAAGATTTATGGGCTTCTGCCGGCTCAAGGCGGTGGCATCGGCCCGGGCGATGAAATCGCGCAGCGCGGCCGGGGACCGTTCCAATTGCTGGACCAATTCGGTGACCACGGCCTCCGGAACCTGGACCTGGCGGTCGGCGAAAAGCTTCACCGCCAGCGCCATCAACAGGGCCTCGTCGGCACCTCCCAATTCGAACGCCACCAGCGCCCGCAAGCGCGATGCCAGATCGGGAATATCCACCGGCCATGAGCCGGGGGCGGCGCGGCCGGTCAGAAGAAGCGGGGTGCCCCGCTCGAGCATGGCGAACAGAGCGGGTTCGTGCGCGTGTCCGGCGACGCTGTCGCAATTCTCCACCACGGCCGCGCCGGCGATGGGCGCCTGGAGTTCCCGCGCATCGGCCAGTGTGGCATTGGCGCGTGCCGCCCAGATGCGCGCCAAATGTGTCTTGCCTGACGCGCTTGGTCCGTAAAGGGCGGCCGCCGACGCCGGCCAGTCCGGCCACGCATCCAGAAACGCCAGGGCATGGCGATTGCCCGCCGCGACGATGAAATCGTCCCGCGTCATCCGGCTGGCCGGTTCGATGGGCAGGATGAGTTGCGAAACCATTCAGGGCATAAGCATCAAGCGGTGCGCCGTCCGGACAAGAGCGAGCGCAGGAAAAGCCGGCCATAGGCCGCCAGCGAAAGAATGGCGAACACCGCCACGGTATAACCGGCGGCCGTGACGATCCGCGGGGCTTCGCGGTCGAAAGCCAAAAGCAGAAGAAGAATGCCGACATATGCCACTTGGACGGCGGTGGAAGCCTTGCCGATCATCAGGGGCGCGATCCGCATCGGCAGGCTCGAAATTCTCACCAGCGTCGCGCCGGTGGCGATCAGGGCGTCGCGCGCGATCACCAGCACCACCAGCCAGAAGGCCACAGCCCCCACGCGCAGCAGAGCGATGAAGCAGAAAAGCATCAGAAGCTTGTCGGCGACGGGATCGAGCCAGGCACCGAAGCGCGAGATGAAGCCCCAACGGCGCGCCACCAAACCATCGGCCAGATCGCTCAGGCCGGCAAAGACGAACATCGCCAGCGCCAGCGTTTCGTGATCCTGAAGGATCGCCCAGGCCGCCACTGGCGCCGCCAGAAGGCGAAGCGCCGACAGAAGGTTGGGCAGATGGCGCAGCATTACCGCCCGTCACCCACGCGCGTGATCATCCACGCCCCGGGGCGGCCGGAAAGCGCAAGCCCCTGCCCGTTCATGGCATCGCGCAACTGTTCCTGGCTGCCCTGATAGGCGATGGAGAGACGGGCATAGCCAACATCCATCGCCACCACTTGCACGCCGGTGACGTTCTCAAGACCAGCCAGCGCCGTCTGGATCACTCCCCATTGGTCCAGCGAGTTCACCTGGACGTCGGCAATCAGGGTGCCGCGGGAATTCACATTCACTACCGCGCGCGTCTTCCAGAATTCGTCGATCGCGGCCATGGCGGCCTGTGCGGCCGCGGGATAGGTGGCGCTGACGGTCTGCATCAACGGCACTTCCACGCTGGTCTTGGCCGGCGCTTCGCCCTGGCCTAGACGGCGGATATTCACCGTCACCTTGCCGTTGGAAGACAGCACCTGTACCAGCGCCGCTTCGGTGGCGTTGGCGCGGGCCGCCGCCGCTGCGACGTCATCCCAGCCCGCACCATCGAAATCCATGCCACTGAGATCGGCGGCATCGGATACGCTCGGCAATACGAACGGAACCACGCTGTCGCGGAGGCTGGGCGAAGAGAAGGCCTGCGCCCAGGGACCATTGTTGTAGGCGGGCGACATCGGCACCAACAGGATGCGATGCACTGCGCCTTGCGCAAAAGCGATGTTGGCGTCACGCAGCACGCGGCCCACCGCTTCCGGATTGAACTCATAGGTCACGTCGGCGACATAGCGTGTGGTGGAACGCCGTTCATTGGCCGGAATGTAGCTGCGCGACAGCCGGACCAGGGTGGCCGGATCGAGCGCCGGCTGGCGCGGCCAATCTTCCTCGCGGGTGAGGCGGCGATAAAGAATCTGCCACGCTTTGGGCCGGCCCTGGGCGATGGCGATGTTCGCCGCTTCCGCGGAGGACGCGGCCGACGCGTCCACATGCACGCCGGACACGGTATAGAGCTCGTCGGCGGCTTGGGCTGGCGCGAAGGAAAAAGCACACCAAAGCGCAAGCGCCAAGGCGGGAAGGCATTTCAGAAAACGGGACAAGACGGGGCGCTCGGGGGTGACGCCGGCGATTATAGGCGGCGGATTCTACACACGGAAGCCGGGATGAACGCGAATTTAGGCGCGAATAAGGCCCTTGATCGGCGCCGCTGAACCACTGTCGGGAAAGACCGTGTTTTCCAGCGCGCTGTTGGGCACATCCATGTGTTCCGCCAGTACGCCTTTGAACAAAGCGCGCAGATCGGTCCGGGCAGGTTGGTCGCGCCCATCTTTCAGCACGTCCGAACGCAATCCTACCCACTCCGCCTTGACCTGGCCACCTTGGACGGCGCCGCCGAACAGGAAGGCTGCGCCGCCCGTGCCGTGATCGGTGCCACCCGAGCCATTGGGATGCACGGTGCGGCCGAATTCCGTCGCCATCACCACCGCGGTCTTGTCCCAGACTTCACGGCCCATCGCGGTGCGCATGGCATCGATCGCCGCATCCAGCATCTGAAGCCGACGCGCCAATTGTCCATCCGCGGCCCCTTCAGTCACATGCGTGTCCCAGCCTGAGGCTTCCAGCGTCGCCACGCGGGGACCGTCCAACGCCGCCAGCAATTTGCCCGCGCCCTGGAACAAAGGCGTGAGATTCCCGTAAGCGCCGCCCGGGCGTTTCTGTCCGTTCGGACCTACAGCCGCCGGATCGTCCATCGCGTTCTGCGAAGCGGCCTGCAGCGCCAGCGCGCTCGACAATGATTCCTGCAGCACAGCGTCATTGGCATAAAGCGCGCGTACCTGGTTCAGGAACAATTCGTCGGGCGCGGGCATCACCGCCGGCATCCAGCTTGCGGTCTGCACCTTTCCCGACAGCATCAAAGGCGGGGTCTGCGCGATCGCCAGCGCCCGATCGCCATTGCCAATGCCCATGGGCCGAAGCGCGCGGTTAAGCCAGCCATCCTGCAACAGATGCGGCTGGGCGCCACCCGATTCCAGCACATTCTGACCCTCGAAATGCGAGCGGTCGCGATAGGGCGAGCAGATATTGTGGAACACAATCAGTTGTCTGTTGTCATAGAGGGTCTTGAGATTGGCAAATGACGGATGCAACCCGAAAAACCCATCCAGATCGTGCAGCGCGCCGGTACCGCTGGTCTGAAGCGCCAAGTCTCCCCTTACCGAAGCATAATCCTTGTCACCGTGAGGCGGCGCGGCTGCCAATCCGTCGAGGGCGCCGCGCAGGATCACCACCACCAGCCGCCGGTCCCCCGGCGTGGCGGCGCAGGCGAAGTGGGCACGCGCATCCATGGCGCCGATAATTCCAGCAGCGGCGAAGGATTGAAGCAGCGAACGGCGGTCGAGGATCATCGCATTCACCTGCGCTGAAATTCCGGGCTGGAAATCAGAAGCGCCAGCGCATCGCCTTGGGTCTCGGCGCGCGCCATCGCGGTTCTGGTCGCCGGCGCGATCAAGGGGCCCATGCCTTCATCCGCCACTCTGGCGGCATTGAAATCGGGCGGCATCTTTCCACCCACCTGTTTGGCCCATTCGATGCGGTTCAGCACCGCGTCCGGGCCCGACCAGGCGTCGGAGGTGAGCGGCCATCCCTTGGGTGACGGCGCAGTCATCGGAAATTCGCCCATCGCCCGCGCGCTCGCCATGGCGGCGCGCGTCAATCGCCCGTCCGCATCGTTGCCGGGCAAATTCAACAAGCGATAGCCCGCCGTCACATATTCCACCGGCGAGCGCATTTTCCTTGGCCTTGGCTCCCAGGCAGCGTCGTCCTCGACCGCGGCGATGGCGAGCGCCTTGAGGTCGCCGCCGGTCTGGCTGAAGACGCGCTCCAGCCGCGCCACCGATTGCGGCGAGGGTTCGTCGGCGATGAAATAGGTGGCGAATTTGATGGCGATATGGTGGGCGGTATGAGGATCACGCGCCAAGTCGCGCACGGCCTCGATGCCGCCCTTGAGATCGGGCGCATAGCGCCTGCCGCGCAGTGTCTGCACCCCCGGCTGGTGGCGGTTGGGAAAGTACCCGAATCCCGATGCCGCCTTGGGGTCGAGGCTCCAGCCGGTGAGAATGTTGGCCAGTGCGATCACGTCGGCTTGGGTATAGCCGCTATCCACGCCCAGGGAATAAAGCTCCATCAATTCGCGGCCCAAATTCTCGTTACGGCCCTTGCCGGTGCGTTGGCCGGCCCGTGACTCAGGTCCGATCGAAGCATTGTTGTTGAGATAGACCAGCATGGCGGGATGGCTCGCCACCGCCAGCAGCATGTTCTCGAACTTGTCGGCGATGAAGGGCCGAATCGCTTCGCGCTCGAAGGCGCCGCAAAAATTGAGAGTTCGCCCAGCCGTGGTCGAGACGGTGAAATGATTGGTCCAGAACCAGACCAGATGTTCGGCAAACGGCCGCGAACTGGTAAAGCCCAGCTTGAAGCGGCCAGCCATCTCGTCCGTGAAAATCTTCATCCGCCCGCCGGCCAGTTTTTTCTGCGCCTCGGGGTCGCCTGCCTTGATGGCGCGGCGCTCCGCGATCATCGCCTGTTCCTGGCGGACCAGGGTTCCGCAGTTGGGAAAGGCGCCGCCGTCGGGCGCCACCGGCTGCTCCGCAGCCATGCCGATCTGGGCCGTCAGCCAGGCCTTGGGGTCGGCTCCCACGCCCTCGATTTCCCCGGGACGGGCGCCCAGGCCGAAACGATGCACCGCAATCGCGGCTTCCAGAGACATGGCGGTATCCTAGCCTGTTCGGGGCGGCTTGCGCGCCTGCTTTGGCCTGATTAAACGAAGTGTAACTCCAACCCCGTCGCGTGACCCCATGCCCAACGACAGCATCACTTATAAAGACGCCGGCGTGGACATCGATGCGGGCGAAGCGCTGGTTGCGCGCATCGCGCCTGCGGCCCGGGCCACCAGCCGGCCCGGCTCGAACGCCGATCTGGGCGGTTTTGGAGGCTTGTTCGATCTGAAAGCCGCCGGATTCCGCGATCCCGTCCTGGTCGCCGCCACCGATGGCGTGGGCACCAAGCTCAAGATCGCCATCGAGACCGGGTTGTTTGACGGCATCGGCCAGGATCTGGTGGCGATGTGTGTCAACGACATCGTGGTGCAAGGCGCGGAGCCGCTTTTCTTTCTGGACTATTACGCCAGCGGCAAGCTGGAAGTGGATCAGGCCGCCCGCGTGATCGAAGGCATTGCCCGCGCCTGCAAGGAATCGGGCTGTGCGCTGATCGGCGGCGAAACCGCGGAAATGCCCGGTCTTTACGCCAAGGGCGATTTCGATCTCGCCGGGTTCTCGGTGGGCGCGGTGGAACGCGGCTCGGTGCTGCCGCGCAGCGACGAAATGGAAGCGGGCGACGTGCTGATCGGCGTCGCCTCATCGGGCGTTCACTCCAATGGCTATTCCCTGGTGCGCAGGCTGGTGGAGAAAAGCGGCCTTGGTTGGGACGCGCCCGCGCCTTTCGCGAAGAACGGCAAACTGGGTGAAGCGCTGATGACGCCGACGCGGCTTTATGTGAAGAGCGCGCTGGAAGCGATGCGGGTGGGCGGCATTAAAGGTTTCGCCCACATCACCGGCGGCGGAATCACCGAGAATTTGCCCCGCGCCTTGCCCCAAGGCTTGGATGCGGAGGTCGACCTTTCATCATGGGCGCCTGCGTCCGTGTTTGGCTGGCTGGCCCGGCAAGGCGCGGTCCCGCCGTCCGAAATGCTTCGGACGTTCAATTGCGGCATCGGCCTGGTAGCAGTGGTGGAAGAGAGAAATTCCGGCCATGTGATCGAGGCCTTCCAGCAATCCGGCGACAGGGCGGTCCGGCTGGGACACCTCATTCCGGGCCAAGACGAAGCCAAAGTCGTCTATCGTGGGGCGCTCAAGCTTTGAAAAAAGTCGGAGTTCTGATCT
>Ga0134128_10006371_pt1 | contig 14299 bp, 12 predicted proteins | sample KB31754_FD_96462 | JGI IMG/M metagenome (GOLD analysis project Ga0134128, IMG submission 96462) | Terrestrial soil microbial communities with excess Nitrogen fertilizer from Kellogg Biological Station, Michigan, USA - KB3-175-4 | ecosystem: Environmental > Terrestrial > Soil > Unclassified ... | reverse complement strand
CCGAACTCGTCGAAGCGCAGGTCGTCGATCAGGATGACGAGGAAATTCGGCTTCTGTCTCATTCGTGGAATCTCGATTGGATTGCAATAGACTAGCAGCGTCCCGTAATGTTGCGGCAGGAGAAAGCCCAATAATGAACCGATTCATCGTGATCGGGCTCGCCGTGGTCGGCGTGCTCGCCCTCATCGGCGGGGCGGGTTACGGCGCCTGGTACGCCTGGGACAAGGGCCTCATCCCCGGCAACAAGCGCGCGCCGACCCCGGAAGCCATGCTCGCCTCGGCCAGGCAGTCCGCGCAGTTTCGCGCGCGCGCGCAGCAGCGCGCCTGCCTCGGCCCGGAGATGGGCCGCGTGCAGCCGGACCACCAGGGGCGTCCCGGCGTCGCCAACCGCAACCTGCCCGGACAGCATGCGATCAGCTTTCTCGTCCAGGGCGCGCCCTATACGCAGGACGCTCGGGAGCGCCTGCTGCAGCAGTACAGCTTTCTCGCCCAGCAGGGTTTCTACACGGAGGCCGACGTCACGCTGGAGACGGACTCAGGCCCGCGGCCAGCCAAGGAGTACCGCCTCACCTGGAAGGGCTTCGCGGCGCAGAGCCAGGACTACACCCCATGCTTTGCCGTCGGCCGGCGCGAGTTCTCGCGCATCGAAAAAATCGAGCGCGCCCCCGGCGACGCGCTCGGCATGGAGCTCTGGGACGTCTCCTACCAGAACGTCGTGAGCGACGTTCCGGCTTGGGCGCAGACGCCGCAGGCGAAGGCCCTCTTTCCACGCTACGGCGAAGCGACCGCAACGCGCATCGACAAGATTCGGCTGATGCGCGGCAAGGAGGGCTGGATCACGGAGCAGGAGATGCAGACGCAGCTGCAGGCCGCGCAAATGCGCAGCTCCGGACAGGAGCCGGCAGCGGTCAGCGCGCAGTTGGCGCGCGCGCGGCAGGCCCCCGAGGCGGCGCCCGATGCCGCGGGGGTGAAGCGCTTGCTCGACGAATACCTCGCGAGCGAGCAATGGCAGGCGCGCAGCACGGTGGCCTGCCTGCCGTTGCCGCTGCAGCGCGGCGGCGACGAGCGCGGCATCTCTCTGCCGTACGACCCGACCTCGTCGTTCTACGCCGTGTGGCTGGATGCGCCCCCGACGATCCGGCGCGACTATGAGCGCAACGCAATGCTCATGCAGCTGCACATCCTGTCGGCGCTCGAGGCAGCGGGCCTCGCGACGATGGAGAAGACGAAGGCGGGCACCGTCAACGGCCAGCCGGTAGCGAGCGGCGTGCGCTTCACCGTCAAGCCGGAAGCGCTCGAGGCACTCGGCTTTGGCCGCGGCAACGGCTGCATGGCGGTCGGCCGCATCGGCAAGATCGAGCTCGCGGGCTTCGCCGACAGCGGCCCCAACAACGTGCGGGTCGCCTTGCGCGGCGAGCTGACGCAGGTGCCGCCCTGGGCGCAATCGCTCGCGCAGTGGCTGCCCGCTCTGAAGGCGCTGCTCGATGAAGGCGTGGCCTTTACGGGACAGATCGGCTTCAGCCCGGTCTACGATCGATCGACGGGCATGCAAGGCGAGGCGAAATGGCACGTAATGGTCCTCAACCCCGCCTATCCGCAGGTCCAGTTCGCCTCGGTGCCGCCCGCGCTGCAACCGCTTCTGCCGCTGACGACGCAGGCCTCCCTCAAGCCGGTGCGCAGCCCGGGCGGGATTCCTATCGCGATCCCGCCCAACCAAGCGATCCAGGCGATCCCGGTCCCCGCGCCGATGATCGCGCCTCGCATGCAGGTCGCACCGGCGCCAGGCCTGCAAATGCAGCGCGCGGCGCCTAGTCGTTAGCCTTGATGTTGCGCGTCTTCGCGACCCTCGCGTAGGTCGCCTGCTCGCGCTCGAGGAACTGCCTGAATTGCGGCGGCGACAGGCCGAGTGGATCGACGCCGGCGCTGACGAGCTTTTCTCTCACGCCCGGATCCTGGATCGCCTTGGCCACCTCCGCGGCGAGGCGGTCGATCACGGCCTGCGGCGTCTTCGCCGCCATGAACACGCCGGTCCAGTTGGTGAAGTTGTAACCGCTGAAGCCCGGCAGCTCCGCCATGGCCGGCACGTCGGGCAGCGCGGCCGAGCGCTTGGCGCTCGTCACCGCGACGATGCGCAGCCGGCCGGTCTTGTGCGGCGTCACGACCGGCGGCGTGCCCATGATTCCCATCGGCACCTGGCCGCCGAGCAGGTCCGCGACCGCGGGCCCGGCGCCGCGATACGGGATATGGACGATGAAGATGTGGGCGATGGCCTTGAGCGACTCGCCCGCGAAGTGCATCGTGCTGCCCGAGCCGGGCGTGGCGTAGGAAAGCTTGCCCGGGTTCTTCCTGGCGTACTCGAGCAGCTCCTGGATCGTCTTCGCCGGCACGGACGGGTGCACGACGATGGCGAGCGGCGACTCGCCGATCACGGTGACCGGGACGAGGTCCTTCTCCCAGTCGTAGTTCATTTTCAGGCCCGCGAACGGCCCGACCACGGTCTCGGCGGGCGAGGCCACCATGAAGGTGTAGCCGTCGGGCGCGCTCTTCGCGGTGTACTCCGCGCCGATCGTTCCCGAGGCGCCGGTGCGGTTCTCCACGAGGAAAGACTGCTTCAGATTCTCGGCGAGCTTCTGCGCCACCACGCGCGAGGCGAAGTCGTGCCCGCCGCCGGTCGGGTAGGGAACGATGACGTGCACGGGCCTCGCGGGCCATTCCTGCGAGCACACCGAGAAACTGACGAGCGACAGGAGCAGAAGGAGGTTTTTCATTTGAAGTCCGCCACGGTTCCGGGGGCCGGGGTGAAGCCGAAATCCCCGCGTTTGATCACGGCCGCGCGGCCGCCGTTCAGCTCGAGCAGCTCCGCCTGGCGCGCGCGCGCGCGGCGGTCGACCTCGGCCGGATCGCAGATCGCATAGAGCTTGCGGCGGCACTCTTCGAGCGCCGCCGCGTGCGCCGGGTCGCCGGCGAGGTCGCGAGTCTCCTCCGGGTCGCGCTCGAGATCGAAGAGCTGCGGCCCGTACTTGGCGTAGTGCACGTACTTCCACTTGCCGGCGCGCAGCGCGAACGCGCCAGTCGAGGAGCCCATGCCGTGATACTCGGAAAGCACCGAGCGATCGGGCGTGAAACCTTCGGCGACTTTCACCAGGGAAACGCCGGGGAAGCCGGCCGGCATGCGCTCGCCCGCGGACTCGACCAGGGTCGGGAAGCAGTCGATGTGGCTCACCGGCGTGTCGATTACCTTGCCTTTCGGCACGCCCGGCCCGGCGAGCAGCAGCGGCACGCCGGCGATCTCCTCGTACATGGTCGACTTGCCCCACAGGCCGCGCGCGCCGAGGTTGTCGCCATGGTCGCTCGTGTACAGAACGACGGTGTCGTCGGCCATGCCCGCGTCCTTGAGCGCGCCGAGCACCTTGCCGATGTTCTCGTCCAGGTACGAGACGAGGCCGAAGTAGCCCGCCAGCGCCTTCTTCACGTCCTGCGGCGACTCGAAGTAGTCGTCGTAGTTGAAGTTGCGCCGGTAGCTCTCGACATAGGGATGCGTCGGCCGCTCCTCGCGCGCGTAGAGCTTCGGCATCGGCAGCTCGCGGTTCCAGTAGCGGTAGTAATGCTCGGGCGGCGCGGTGAGCGGGAAATGCGGCGCGACGAAGGAGACGAACAGCACCCAGGGCTTGTCGCCCTTCTTCGCCGCTTCCCGCTTTCCCTGCTCCTGCAGCCAGACCTGCGCCCTGGAGCAGATGTCCTTGTCGTAGAAGGTGTAGGTGGATTCGCCCGGCCCCGCCATGGCGATCATTTTTTTCGAGTTGCCGCGCGGCGGCATGTCGTCGCGAATGAGGCCAAGGAGATCGCCCTTGCCCTCGTAGATGTGCATCGGGATGATTTCCTCGGAAAATCCGTGGTCCTCGCCCGTCAGGCGGAAGTGCAGCTTGCCGACGGAGACCACGCGGTGCCCGCGCTCGCGCAGCACGTGGTGCCACGAGGGCACCGAGCCGTCATAGGCGTCGGCGTTGTCCCAGAAGCCGATTTGATGGATGTACTTGCCGCAGGCAAAGCCGGCGCGCGCCGGAATGCACACGGGGCTCGTCGTATACGCCGCGCTGAAACGCGTGCCCCGGCTCGCCAGCGCGTCGAGGTTCGGCGTATGGATCACCGGATGGCCGCCGCAGCCGAGCACCTTCGGATTGTGCTCGTCCGACATGATCACCAGGAGATTGCGCGGCTTCACTGCGGCGATAATATCGCAGCGTCCCATGTCCAAGCCGCCCTTTCACTTCGTTCCCCTGCCCAAGGCGCGCAGCACGCGCAAGCCGCGCGCGAGCGGCCGCACCATGATCATCGACGACGGCCTGCCGCTCGCCTGGACGCGCGACCTGGTCGCGCTCGCGGGCGACTACATCGACCTCGCCAAGATCAAGACCGGCACCGCGCGCCTGTATCCGCGCGCGCAGCTCGTGCAAAAGCTGCGCTTCTACAAGAAAAACCGCATCCAGCCCTTCCTTGGCGGCCAGTTCCACGAATACGTGTTCGCGACGCAGGGCGCGAAGGCGCTGCCGGGGTACTACGACGAATCGCTCGCGCTCGGCTTCGAGGCGATCGAGATCTCGGACAACGTCGTGCCGCTCACCGACGCGGAGCGCCGCGGCCAGATCCGCGCCGCGGTCAAGGCCGGGCTGCTCGTCTACGGCGAGGTCGGCTCCAAGGAAACGATGAGCAATCCGCGCCTGCTCGTGCGCCAGGCCGAGGTCTGCTTCAGCGCCGGCGCCGCGCTGGTGCTGGTCGAGGCGGCCGAGCTGGTCGACAAGGGCAAGCTGCGCACGAAAACGATCGACCTCCTCGTCAAGTCGCTCGATCTCTCGCGCGTGATGATCGAGCTGCCGGGCCCCTGGATCAGCGACGTGAGGAGTTGCGACATCGAGGACATGAAGAAGGCGCTCGTCGTCGCGCTCGGCCCGGACGTCAACCTCGCCAACGTTCCGCCCGCCTCGATCATCGATACCGAGGCAACGCGCACCGGCCTGGGCACCGCCGGCCCGCCGAAAGGTCGCTAGGCGAGCGGCTTGAGGCCCTGCAGCAGCGTCGGCACGAGCTCGCTGACGGTCGGGTGGATGTGCATCGCGCGGGCGATCGTCGTGTAGGGCTTCTTCGCGTACATCATGTCGAGCAGCGAGTGCACGACCTCGTCGCCGTTCAGGCCGAGGATCGCCGCGCCGAGCAGCTCCTTTGACTCCGCGTCGACGAGCACTTTCATGAATCCCTGCGTCTCCCCCGCTTCGCGCGCGCGGCCGACGCGCGTCATCGGCATCTTCGCGCGCAGGATCTTGCGGCCGCTCTTCTTCGCCTCGTCCTCGTTCATGCCGGCGCGGCCGAGCGGCGGGTCGATGAAGAGCGCGTAGCACGGGATGCGGTCCGAGATGCGCCGCTTGTCGTGGTCGAAAAGGTTGGCCGCGACGATTTCGTAGTCGTTCCACGAAGTGTGGGTGAACGCGCCCTTGCCGTTCGCGTCGCCCATGCACCAGACGCCCTCGGCGCTCGTGCGGCACTCGTCGTCGACCTTGATGTAGCCGCGCTGATCGGCCTCGATGCCGGCTTCCTTGAGGCCGAGGTCGTCCGTATTCGGGAGCCGTCCCACCGCGAGCAGCACGTGGCTGCCGACCGCGAGGGGCTCGCCCCCCTTGCACTCCAAGCCGACCTTGACCCGGTCGCCTTCCTTCGAGAGCGCCATGCACTCGGCGCCGGTGCGGATGACGACGCCTTCGCGCTCCAGGATCGCGCGGATCTCGGCCGCGACGTCGTCGTCCTCGCGCGGCAGCAGCTTCGCCATGCGCTCGACCACGGTCACCTTCGAGCCGAAGCGCCGGTACATGTGCGCGAACTCCAGGCCGATGTAGCTGCCGCCGATGATGACGAGGTGCTCGGGCACGGCGTCGATCGCCATCATGGAATTGTTGTTGAGGAACGGCACGTCCTTCACGCCCGGGATCTCGGGCACCATCGCCCGGCCGCCGACGTTTAGGAAGACCTTGTCCGCCTGCAGCGTCCGGTCGCCGACCGCGACGGTGCGCGGCCCGGTGAACTTCGCCTGGCCGTGGATGAGCGAGACGTTCTTCATCCCGCCGATCCAGCTCGCGAGCCCGTCGGTGGAGTGCTTCACCACGCCGTCCTTGCGCGCCTTGACCGCGCGCATGTCGAGCTCGACCTTTGCGCTGGAGAAGCCGTACTCGGCGCCGCGGCGCGCCGTGTGGACCGCGCGGGCGCTGGCGACCAGCGTCTTGGTGGGAATGCAGCCGTTGTTGACGCAGGTGCCGCCGAGGCTCTTGCGCTCGATGAGCGCGGTTTTCAGGCCTTCCTTGTCCAGGCGCGCGCACAGCGCCGGCCCCGCCTGGCCGGCTCCGATGACGATGGCGTCATAGCGCTCGCTCATGGGTCGTGGATGATGATCCCGCCCATCGTATCAGCGCAATAGGCCCAACCGCTTTTGCAGGAGGCGACCACCGCGGCGCTAGAATCCGCCTCCCCGTTGCCGCCCCACGCAAATTCATGATCGATCCCGCCGCCCTTCCTGCCGAGCCGGGTCGGCCCACGCTTGCCCAGCTGGAGCCGCTGGCAAGGGCAGCCCTCGATCGCTATGGCATCACCGCGGCCCGCTTGCAAAGCCTGCGCTACTACACCAACGCGACCTATCGCGTGGCAGCGCCCGACGGGCAGCAGTTCGTGTTGCGAGTGGCGTCCCGTGCTCACAGCGAGGGCCGGTTGCGCTCGGAGATGCAATGGCTGAGCGCAATGCAATCCCTTGCCGGGGTCTGCGTTCCCGATCCACTCGCGAACCTGGATGGCGAGCTCGTCGTTCGGGCGTCGGCCTCGCCGCTGTTGGAGCCGCGATGGTGCACCATGTTTCGCTGGCTCGAGGGGACGCCTATCGCCGAAGAAAAGATGGATGCCGCCGACTTCGGCGCGATGGGCGCGGCGTGCGCGCGTCTCCACGCGAAGAGCGCGACATTCAGTCCGCCCCCGGGATTCGATCGCCCTCATTGGGACGAGCACTACTGCCTCGAGCCCGGCGTGCGCAACACCTTTGAACTCATCACCGCCTACCTGCAACGCCATTACCCCGCCGTGCTGTCAGACCGTTTCGCCAAACGCGCACAGCAAGCCCGTGAGCTGATGACCCGACTGCGCTCCGACCCTCTGAGCCATGGCCTCATTCACGCGGATTTTCATCCGGGCAATTGCCTGTTTCGCCCCGCCGGGGTCGCCTTCGTCGATTTCGAGGATCTCGGCCTGGGGTACTACCCCTACGACATAGCCTCGGCCCTGTTCGGCTCGCTTGAGCGGCATGACTACCCGCAATTGGCGGATGCTTTTACCAACGCCTACGCCAGCGTTCGTCCGCTACGTTCGGATTTCGCTCGTCAACTCGCGCTCTTTCAGTTGCTGCGCGCGGTCTTTCTCACCCATCTCGTCCTCCCCCAGGGCGAACTCGACGGCAATCCATGGTGGAACGGCTATCTCGTCAGCAAACTACGCCGTCTCCTGGACGGTTGACGCCTCTGCCCAGGACCCTCCGTGGAGTGACGCGCTAGACTTGGCCGGTGCGCTTTCCGGCTGTCTTCATCATCTTTTTCATGGCCTCCGCAGCGTCCGCCGCACCTTCGCTCGAAACGGGCGTTTCGCTCGAGCTCGCCCAATGGCGCGCACGCGAGTACCGTGATCCCGAATACCACCTGAGCATCGAGCTCAGGGAAGGCGCCGACTCGCTCGCGGGCCGGCTGCGGCTGCAGGTGACGCTCAAGCACAAGGCCGATCTGGTGCTCGACTGGCGCGGCAAAGGGCTTGCCGGCCTGACGGTGAACGGCGCCGCGGCGCCGATCCGCGTCGTCAAGGAGCACCTGGTCGTTCCGGCGAAAGCGCTCAGGGCGGGAACGAACATTCTCGAAGTCGGCTTCACGGCGGCGGTCGCCGTGTCCGGGGCGGCCGTCACGCGCTACAAGGACCGCGAGGACGGCGCCGAGTATCTCTACACGCTCTTTGTGCCGTCGGACGCGAGCTCCGTCTTCCCCTGCTTCGACCAGCCCGATCTCAAGGGGCGCTTTGCGCTCGAGCTGGAGGTGCCGGAAGGATGGAAGGCGATTTCAAACGGAAAAGAAGAAAAGCAAGGTGAGCGCAGGTTCACATTCAAGGCCACCGAACCGATTTCCACCTACCTCTTCGCCTTCGCGGCCGGGCCGTTCGAGATCCTCGAGACTTCCGGCGACCCGGTGCGGATCTTCGTGCGCCGCTCGCGCCACGAACGCGCGCGCGCGCACGCCGAAGAGGTGCTCCGCCTGAACCGCCAGGCGACGGCCTACTTCGCGCGCTATTTCGCGCGCGGGTTTCCGTTCGCCAAGTACGACCTCGTGCTGCTGCCCGAATTTCCCTACGGCGGAATGGAGCACGCGGGCGCGACGTTCCTGAACGAGGAGCGCGTCGTCTTTCCCGCGCCGCCCTCGGCCGCCGACCTGCTGCGGCGCGCGCAGCTGATTTTTCACGAGACCTCGCACCAGTGGTTCGGCGATCTCGTGACGATGCGCTGGTTCGACGACCTGTGGCTGAAGGAAGGCTTCGCCAATTTCATGGCGGCGAAGGCGACCGAGGCGGTCGCGCCCGAGTTCGACGCGTGGACCGCGTTCCACCTGCTCAAGCTCTCGGCCGTGCGCACCGACGCGACCCGGGGCACGACCGCGATCCGCTATCCGCTCGAGAACCTGTCGGCGGCGAAATCGGCGTACGGGCCGATCGTCTATTCGAAGGGCCCGGCGATTCTGCGCCAGCTCGAATTCTTCCTGGACGAGGACACCTTCCGGAAAGGCGTGCGCGCTTTCCTCGAGGAACACGCGTATGGCGCCGCCAGCTGGCAGGACCTGGTGCGCGCTTTCGAGCGCGCCTCGGGCCGCAAGCTCGAGCGCTGGGCGAGGAGCTGGGTGCAGCGGCGCGGCGAGCCCGTGGTGAGGGTGCGCGACGGCGTTCTCGAGCAGGCGGATTCGCTCGGCAAGGGCAACACATGGCCGATGAAGCTGCGGATCTGGAGCTCCGGCGCGACTCAGGATGTCTTTCTCGAACGCAAGACAAAAAAGATCGCGAAGGCCGCCCCGCCGGTCTTTCCCAACGGCGGCGACCACGGCTACGGCCGCTTCCTGCTCGACTCCGCGAGCCGCGAGGCGGCGCTGGCGCCGGGATTCCAGCCGGCGAGCACGCTGCTCGACGCGCAGCTCGCCGAAGCGCTCTGGGAATCGGTGCGCGACGCCGAGCTCGACCCGCGGCGCTACCTCGACTACGCGCTGCGAAAGCTCCCCGCGATCCGCGACGACATCGCGCTCGCCGGCATGCTCGGCCGCATCGAAGCCGCGTTTCGCCGCTACCTCTCCGATGCGCAGCGCGACACCGCCGCCGCGGCGCTCGAGCTCGCGCTGCGCGAGCCGGGCGCCAGTGGATCGCGCTACCTGCTCCTGACACGCGCGTTCGTGGACGTGGCCTGGTCGCCGTCCGCGCTGCACGAGCTGAAGACGCTCCTGGACGATGCGCGCCTCGGGCCGCGCGATCGCTTCCGCATCGTGCAGCGCCTGTCCCAGCGCGGCGACGCGGACGCGCCTGCGCTGCTCCTGCGCGAGGCGGCTGCCGATCCGAGCGATGACGGCCGGCGCTACGCTTACGCCACCGGCGCCGCGGGCGCGAGCGCGAAGCGCGCGATCTTCCACGAGTTCTTCGAGCGCAGGGACCTGCCCGAGAGCTGGATCGAGGCGGCGCTCGCGCCGCTGAACGCGCCGGAGCAGGCCGCGCTCACGCGGCCGTTGCTGGCCGAGGCGCTCGCGCGGCTGCCCGAGCTCAAGCGCACCCGCAAGATCTTCTTCGTCAACAACTGGCTGGCCGCGTTCCTCGGCGGCCAGACGAGCGCGGCCGCGCTCAAGGAAGTGCAGGCGTTCCTGCGCGGCACGAAGCTCGACGCCGACCTGCGGCTCAAGGTGCTGGAGGCGATCGACGGCCTCGAGCGGGCCGTCCGGATACGCGCGCGCTTTGCGAGCTAACATGCCCGGATGAAGATCCTCGCCGTTCTCGCCGTCGCCGCGCTCGTCGCGGGCTGCGGCTCGGTCAATGCGACGCTGACGGACGCGGAAGGCCGGGAAGTGATGCTGCTCGGCCACGATCCGGTGTCGTACTTCACCGCGGGACGCCCGCAGCGCGGCGACCCGAAGATCGCAGCGACGCACGAGGGCCGCACCTATTACTTCGCGACCGACGCGCACCGCCTCGAGTTCGTCGCCCATCCGGCGAAGTACGAGCCCCAGTACGGCGGCTTCTGCTCCAACGGCATGGCCTACGGCGTCAAGATGAGCACCGACCCGACCGCGTGGACGATCGCCGACGGGCGGCTGTTCGTTTTCGGCGACATCCTCGGCTACGAGGAGTGGAAGCTCGACCTGCGCTCCAACATCCGCACCGGCGACGCGCTCTGGGCCGCCGAGGCGAAGGACGCAGGCTGGCGCGCGCAGACGCTCAAGCGAATCCTCTGGCGCGTCCCGCACTACCGCACGGGCAAGGAGCTGCACGCGCGCTGGCAGGCGCAGAATCCCGGCAGGCAGCTCAGCTATGATCCGGGCGGCACGGTCAGGAATCTCTTCCTCAAGTATCCGGGCTGGCGCGCGCGCGAGGGATTCTCGCAGCCCGCGCTCGGTTTTCCCGGGCTCGATCCTTGCCCACCGGCCTGCGTCGGCGAGTATACGCTCGGCGCCCGGTCTCCTTAGCGCATTCCGGTCTTTTTAGCGCACGCCATCGCCCCACGGACGTGGCACAATCTTCGGCATGAGCAGTGCGACGACGACGATCCGGCTCGCGGAAGTGCGCGATGCGCACGCGATCGCGGAGATGTCGCGCGACCACATCGAGACCGGCCTGGGCTGGCGCTATGACGCGCCGCGCGTGCTGCGCGCGCTGCGGCGCGGCGAAACCAGCGTGCTGGTCGCGCGCCGCAAGTCGGGCTTCGGCCCCGTCGGGGGAAACACGGCGCCGCCGCTCGCGGGCTTCGCGATCATGGATTTCGGCGACGAGCGCGCGCACCTCGTGCTCCTCGCCGTGCACCCGGCGCACCGCCGGCGCGGCGTCGGCCGCGCGCTCGTCGACTGGCTGCTCGAGTCGGCGCGCACCGCCGGCATGGCGAGCGTGCACCTCGAGCTGCGCGCCTCGAACGAGGCCGCGCAGCGCTTCTACCGCGCGCTCGGCTTCTCCGAGACCGTGCTCATGCCGCGCTACTACGACGGGCGCGAGGCCGCCATGCGCATGATCCTCGTGCTGCGCGCGCCCGGCCCGGTGCCGCTCGCCTGGCGGCCGCCCGCGCTCGGCCAGAAGTAATCCCGCAAGAAAGCAGGCGCTCGTGGATCTCGGCATCGCAGGCAAAACTGCGCTCGTCACCGGCGCGAGCGCCGGCATCGGCCGCGGCATCGCCAAGGCGCTGGCCGCGGAAGGCGTGAAGCTCGCCGTCGCCGCCCGCAGGAAAAATCTTCTGGAAGAGCTGCAAAAGGAGATCGGCGCGAGCCTCGTCGTCATCGCGTGCGACTTCATGAGCGAGGGCGCGCCCGACCAGATCGCGGCCGAAGCCTTGAAGGGCCTGGGCTCGGTCGACATCCTCGTCAACAACGCCGGCGGCTCGCGCGCCTTCAAGCTCGATACCACCGACGCGCAGTGGGACGAGGCGATGACGCTCAACTTCACGCGCCAGCGCCAGCTCGCGCACAAGCTGCTCGAGCAGATGATGGCGCGCAAGTGGGGCCGCATCATCAACCTCACCGGCAAGTCCGAGCCCGAGGGCATCAACGGCGCCTTCTCGGCGAAGGCGGCGATGCACGCCTGGGCGAAGGGCCTCTCGCGCGAGGTGGGCAAGCACGGCATCACGGTCAACTGCATTCCGCCCGGGCGCATCCTCAGCGAGCAGATCCTGCGCAACTACACCCCGGAATACCGCAAGTGGCAGTCGGAGCACGAGATCCCGGTCGGCGAGTACGGCCAGCCCGAGGACATCGCCAATCTCGTCTGCTTCCTTGCCTCGCCCAGGGCGCGCTACATCACCGGCGCCGTCATCCCCGTGGACGGCGGACTGAGGAGGTACCAGTTTTGAAGAAGCTGTGGTGTGCCGTCGTCCTGGTTTTTTCCTTTGGGGTAAGTGCTCAAAGTTACCCCACCAAACCCTTGCGCCTCGTCGTTCCCTTCGCGCCCGGCGGAAGCTCTTCGATCGTGGCGCGCACCTTCGCCGCGGAGATGGAAAAAGGCCTCGGCCAGTCGATCGTGGTCGAGAACAAGGGTGGCGGGGGCGGCAACATCGCGATGGTCGAGGTCGCCAAGGCCGATGCCGACGGCTACACCCTGATCATCGGGCACGTCGGCTCGCTCGCGATGAACCCGTTCATGTACGACAAGCTCCCCTACGACGTCGACCGGGACTTCGCGCCCGTGTCGCTGCTCGCGATCGTGCCGGCGATTTTCGTGGTGAACGCCTCGGTCCCGGCCAGGGACCTGCGCGAGTTCGTCGCGCTCGCGAAGAAGGAACCGGGCAAGCTCTATTACGGCAGCGCCGGCAACGGCTCGGCCGGGCATCTGGCGATGGAGTACCTCAAGCAGGCGACCGGCATCGACATCGAGCACGTGCCGTACAAGGGCACGGGCCCGAACGTCGTGGATCTCGTCGCCGGCCGCACCCAGGCCGCCTCCGCCGGCACGCCGCCGCTCATGCCGCACGTGAAAAGCGGCAAGCTGCGCGTGATCGCGGTGGGCACCGCAAAGCGCCTGCACAACCTGCCCGACGTGGGCACGGTCGCCGAGCAGGGCTATCCGGGCTTCGAGACCTCGCAGTGGTACGGCCTCAACGTGCCGGCGAAGACACCCGAGGCGGTGGTGAAGCGCCTCGCGGCGGAAGCGGCGAAGGCGGCGAAAAGTCCTGCGGTGGCCGAGCGCTTCGCCGCCGAGGATGCCGAGGCGGTCGGCTCGACACCGGCCGAGTACGCCGCGTTCATCAAGAAGGAGCAGGCGCGCTGGAGCAAGGTCGTGCGCGCCGCCCACATCAAGGCGGACTGACTACTTCGCGGTCTCCGCGAGCAGCCAGGCCTCGAATTCGGCGACGTCCTGCTTGCCTTGGGCGCGCGCGGAGCGAACCACGTAGTAGCCGCGCGAGGATACGATTGAGCGCTTGAAGGGCGTCACCAGCTGCTTCTCGCGCAGCATGCGCTTCAGGAGCGGCAGCCGCCCGAGCGCGACGCCCTGCCCGTTCACCGCCGCCTGCACGAGCTGGTCGTAGTTGTTGAACTGGAGCACGCCCGCGGGCTGCAGGTCCTTGAGCCCGTGCGCATGCAGCCACAGGTTCCACTCCATCCAGGAATACTGCGCGTCCTCCGAGTGCAGCAGCACATGGTGACGCAGGTCGGCGGGCTCGCGCAACGGCCGCGCCGGATCGGCGGCGAGCGCCGGGCTGCACACCGGGATCACCTCCTCGGCGAAAAGCGGCTTGCGCCCCGCCATCTCCTCGGACGAGGCATAGCGGATCGCAAGGTCGACGCCGTCGCGCTCGAGGTCCACGTTCTCGTAGGTCGCCGAGATGCGCACGTCGACGCCCTTGTGCGCCTGCAGGTAGCCGTTCAGGCGCGGAATGAGCCACAGCGAGGCGAAGCCCGGCGTCGTCGTTACGGTCACGCTGCGCGCGGCCTGCGCGCCCTTCAGCTTCTGCGTCGCTTGCTCGAGCTCTTCCAGCACCTGCCGCGCCACCTTGTAGAAGTGCTGTCCGGCCTCGGTGAGCAGCAGCGCCCGCGTGCGCCGCTCGAAAAGCTGCGCGCCGAGGCTTTCTTCCAGCGCCTGAATCTGGCGGCTGACCGCCGACTGGGTAAGGAAGAGCTCGGCGGCGGCCTTAGTGAACGAAAGCAGCCGCGCCGCCGCCTCGAACGCTAGGAGCAGCTCCAGCGGGGGCAGGTGCCAGCGGGTGCTATTCATGCGCCATGTGCATCAATCCCATGCGCAATCACCGTTTGTCCCATAGGGGATTGCGGCGCACCATAGATGCATCAGAAGAATGTGTCAAGGAGAGCCCGTATGGACATGAGCTATGGACGCGCCACCCTCGAAGTGAAGCCGGGCGAGCCGCTGCGCCTGCGCGAGGCGCAGGGCCGCCACCTTTCGGTGCTCGCGGGAGCGATCTGGATCACGCAGGACGGCGACCTTCGCGACACGGTGTTGGAGGCGGGCGCCGAGTTCGTTTTCGACCGCCCGGGCCTGGCCATCGTGCAGTCGCTGG
>Ga0134128_10006369_pt1 | contig 14301 bp, 10 predicted proteins | sample KB31754_FD_96462 | JGI IMG/M metagenome (GOLD analysis project Ga0134128, IMG submission 96462) | Terrestrial soil microbial communities with excess Nitrogen fertilizer from Kellogg Biological Station, Michigan, USA - KB3-175-4 | ecosystem: Environmental > Terrestrial > Soil > Unclassified ... | reverse complement strand
TGTCTCGCTCAAATTGAATCCGCTCACCTGTGTTTTGAAAAATAAGCGAGTCATTGTGATAGATGATTCAATAGTCAGAGGAACCACGTCTCGCAAACTTGTTGAGCTTCTAAAAAAAGCAGGCGCAAAGAGCGTTACGCTCCTTATTAGCAGTCCGCCGGTTAAATATCCAGACTTTTATGGTATTGATACTCCGACTCAAGATCACTTGCTGGCTGCCAACCATTCGGTTTTGGCTATGAAAAAATATATTGGTGCACATGCCTTGGGATTTTTGTCCTTAGAGGGGACTTTGAGAGCAACAGGACTTCCCAAAGAATTATTGTCTTTAGCCTGCTTTACTGGGGAATATCCAATTGATATTTTGGAGCGCAAAGAAGAAATCGATTTTACGTTATGAAAGAGGTAGTTGTTGTTGTGATAGATGGAGGAGGAAGGGGTGCTGCATTGGTTAAGAAATATGCAAAAAGTCCACTGGTCACAAAAATCCTTGCCATTCCCGGCAACGATGGGATGCACGTCTTATCCAAAAAACCAATTAAGATTTTCCCTACATTAAAAACAGCCGATGTTTCAGCTATTGTGAAACTTTGTTTGGAAGAAAAAGTTTCTTTGGTAGATGTTGCTCAAGACAATGCTGTGGCAGCAGGACTTGTTGACGCATTAGACAAAGCACATATTCCGGTTATTGGGCCCACAAAAAAAGCAGGGGAACTCGAGTGGAATAAAGCCTGGGCAAGAGAGTTTATGGCAAAATATGGGATACCACAGCCTTCATTTACTATTTTTTCTTCAGAAGAGAGTGGCACGAGGTATCTAAAAAAGCAGCCAGATCAGAAATGGTTTGTAAAAGCATCAGGCTTGGCAGAAGGAAAAGGAGCACTTCCTGCCCTTACAAATAAAGAGGCAATTGAGGCTATTGGGTCACTGCAGAAATTTGGGGAAGCAGGCAAAACCTATTTACTTGAGGAGTGGCTGGAGGGAGAAAAGGCAGAGGAGTTTTCTGCATTCTTTCTGAGCGATGGGAAACGAGTTTTTCTTCTTGGGTATGCCCAGGATCATAAGCGTGTTGGGATGTTTGATGAAGGAGAAAATACCGGCGGTATGGGATGCAGCTGTCCTCCTTTTGTTGTGCATGCAGGAGTTAAAGACGAGGTGATGGATATTGCCCAAAAGACGATTGATGGGATGGCAAAGGAAGGAAGGATGTACAAAGGCGTTTTGTATATCGGCTGCATGGTAGTGACACAAAAAGGAAAGCAAAAAACATATGTCATTGAATATAATGCACGGTGGGGAGATCCAGAAGCAGAAGTTTTGTTGCCGGGAATTAAAAATGACTTTTATGTTATTGCCCAAAAACTTTTACAAGGGACACTCACAAAGCAGGTACTCAAGCAAGATAATCAGTCCCGGGTTGTTATAAGCGCGTGTGCCAAAGGCTATCCGCTCGACTATAGCAACGTACGAGGCAAACAAATCTTTGGACTGGAAAAAGTACAGAAGACTGTGGGAGTAGAGTTTTACCCTGCCGGAGTACAACTGAAAAAGGGAAAATATTATGCAAATGGAGGAAGGCTTTTTTATGTGGTAGGAAAGGGCAAAACAGTAATTGAAGCACGAAGTCGAGCGTATGGAGCACTCTCTACAGTAAGTGTGGAGGGAAATAATTTGTATTATAGAGAAGATATTGGCTGGCGTGATGTAGAGCGGTTTTATAACAAATGAAAAAGATTGCCGTACTTATTTCAGATGCCGGCACTGGAAGTAATCTTCAGGCGATGATAGACAGCATCTATGCCAAAAAGCTGGCTGTACAAATTTGTGTTGTTATCAGTGACAGCAAAGAGGCGATAGGGATTCAGAGAGCAAAAAATGCAAGAATTCCGACATATATTTTTGATAGTAGAGAGGAAGGGCTAGAAATATTGCTACAGAAAAAATATCCCGTCGATTTTATTGTCCTTACCGGATGGAAGAAAATTATTCCTGATTCGTTGATTACTATTTTTGCTGGGAAAATCATCAATATCCATCCTGGTCTTATCCCCGATACTTTTGATGGATTTGTATTAAATCCTGACCAAACAAGTGGTTTGTGGAATAGAGGGAAATTTACCAAGAAAGCACTCCAAAATTTTCTTGATCAGAAAGCAACTTATGCCGGGTCAAGTGTTCATTTTCTCTCCAAAACATTCGATTTTGGGAAAGTTTTAGGTAGGTGTTTTGAAAAAATTCGCTCAGGGGATACGGTGGAGACACTATATAAAAGGCTCAAAGTAAAAGAACATACGCTGTTGGTGGATATCTTAAAGGAATTATCCGAGACCTAGATCTCCTCGTGACTTTCCCACTTGTCTCATATGTCAGACCATGGTAAAATATATTCCATGCGAACATATCAATTAGTACTCGTCCTTAGTAGTGATGTATCAGAAGTTCAGCGAACAAAACTTCTCGATACTGTCAAAGCTTGGCTCAAAGGAGTCAAAGTGACAAAAGAAGAAGATTTGGGAAGTAAGGCACTTTCTTATAAAATTAATGGGCAAGAGCAAGGTCATTATTATGATTTACAGCTTGAAGCAGAAACAATTCCAGCAGATTTTGAGAAAAGATTGTTAGATAATAGTAGTGTTTTAAGACACTTAATGATGCGGACAAAGTAAGCTATGGCAAGAAGTTTGAATAGAGTACAGTTGATTGGGAATTTGACCCGGGATCCAGAACTGAGATATACACCAACAGGAGCAGCAGTTTGCACCTTTGGGATTGCAACAAATAGATCTTGGACTACTGATACCGGTGAGAAAAAAGAAGAAGTTGAGTTCCATAGACTAGTTGCCTGGAACAAATTAGCAGAGCTTTGCAGTCAGCTTTTGGCTAAAGGAAGAAAAGTTTTTGTTGAGGGAAGACTTGCGTATAGAAAATATACAAAGCAAGATGGAACCGAACAAAATGTTACCGAGATTGTTATTGATGACATGTTAGTCCTTGATAGCAAAAGAGGAGAAGCAGGAGAGGCAGAAGAACATGCAGCTCCAGCACCAAAGGCAGAAGCAAAATCAGCAGTAAAAGAAGAAACAGTATCATCTGAAGAACTAGCAGATGATATCCCTTTCTAGGGAGTAAATTTAAAAAGATGAAAAGATTCTGAAATAAATTCAGGATGAAAAAATAAATATATGCCAAAAAAACAAATAGTAAAAAGATCAAAAAGAATTATAGCAGCACCAAAAAATTGTGCTTTCTGTGAGGCTGGTAAAGAGCCAACATTCTTGGATACAAAATCACTTGAAAAATTTGTTACTGAGCGCGGTAAAATTATTTCTCGAGTCAGAACAGGACTTTGTGCAAGACACCAGAGACGAGTTACCACTGCTATAAAACATGCCCGACACTTGGCTCTTATGCCATTTACCGCTCGGGTTGTGTAAAAAATAAAGGCTAGACAAAAAAGTCTGGTCGTGGCACAATCCCTCTATGACACCAAAAAAGGTACAAGTACTAATTGTTGCTCTTATTGCATTTGCTGGCGGTTATTTCTTCGGTACCACAAAAATTTCTTTTGATTGGGCAAATTACAAGCCCAACATCACTGTTATCAATAAAGAGCCTCCAAGTTCTGCGTCTTTGGTAGATTTTAATCTTTTTTGGAATGTTTGGGACAAACTCACAACGAATTACTACGATCCTAAGGCAGTTGATCCACAAAAACTGCTGTATGGAGCAATTTCAGGCATGGTCTCCTCAGTAGGGGATCCATATACTATGTTCTTGCCACCTCAACAACAACAAAATTTCCAACAACAAATGGCAGGCCAGTTTACTGGTATTGGTGCCGAACTCTCAACCGATGCACAGCATCATATTATGGTCATGGCACCTCTTAACGGCAGTCCGGCACAGAAAGCTGGGGTAAAGCCGGGAGATATTATTGTGACAGTTGATGGGAAGTCAACCAATGGGTGGGACTTAAATCAGGCAGTCAACAATATTCGCGGTCCGAAAAATTCCATAGTCACTTTGGGCATTATCCACAAAGGGAATAGCAATCCAAGCGATGTTAAAATTACTCGTGGCGTTATTACGGTTAAAAGCGTTGATGGGTGGGTAAAGCAGGTGAAAGATATTCCAACAGTCAACTTGAAGAATAGCTCTCTGAGTAGTGATAGTATTTTGTATATTCAGCTTTCCCAATTTGGAGACAGCACTGATACTGATTTGGAAAATTTGGTCAACAAAGTCGTGTCTCAGGTGAATAGTGGGACAGTAAAAGGGATTGTTTTGGATCTTCGGGACAATCCAGGCGGTTATCTCACTGATGCACAATTTGTTGCAGGAGAATTTTTACCAAACGGCGCGCCTGTTGTCAAAGAAGAGGATGCAAGTGGACAAATGAACACGCTCTACGTCAATAGGACAGGAAAGTTGACGAATACCAATATTCCTATGGTTGTCCTGATAAATAAAGGGACTGCAAGTGCATCAGAAATTTTGTCTGGAGCACTCAGAGATAACAAACGGGCAGAATTGGTTGGCGAAACTTCCTTTGGCAAGGGAATTGTCCAAGAAGCAATTGATTTGGGTGGTGGAGCAGCAATGCATGTCACAATTTCGAAATGGCTGACTCCGAATGGTACGTGGGTTGGCAACGGTGTAAATGGAGCAGGACTAGTGCCAGATGTAACCGTAGCACTGGATCCTAAGGACCCATCTCATGACACACAACTTGAAAAAGCTATCCAAACAGTATTGGGAGAATAAAGCTTAGTGGACCCTTATCTCATTATGAGAAGGCCTACCTGTTGCCATTTGAGGATCTGTTCGTCTGAGGGATGGCGTTACTAACTCTCCATGACTCGACGGTGCATATGTGGGGGAAGGACTTACCGCTCTATCAATGACAGTAATCCCCGGAGGAAGCTGAAAAGGTCTATATCCGAGAGGGTCTACATAATATTCGCGTGATCCATGTCTAATCATAGCAACTGCATGTCCTGTAAAACCTTCTTTTGTTTCACCATACCAGATGTGAATAGATGATTCTGGGAAATGTTCTCCGGTCATAAATCTCTTTGCAAGGTCTTTAGCGATATCGTTGCATAATGCAAATCCATGAGTTTGGATGTAGTGTGTTGAAATTAGGGCTAACATTTTTAGTATCGTATTTTGTGGATTTTCTTGTAATAATCTTTCTACATTTGCACGGAATTGCTTAAATACAGGTAAGGCTTCAACGGGGATGTCTCCCAACGAATCACCTGGTTCAGCATAACTACTTCTATCTTGCATAATCCCATTATGGCAAATTTCTATGAAGCTTTTATAAGAATCTTCTCCTTGCATCTGGAAATTTTTTTAACGTACAATAAAGATATGATTCCAAATGAAGCTTCGGGTATGGCGCCGATAGAATCACTGATCCCAGATAGCACTCCAACAAGTCAAGAAGCAGAAGGGAATCCTGAAAGCGGAAGGCCAGTTTCTGCCGGAGCCGAGCATATAGTCCGCTCTAATTTTGGAAAAGATCAGGACCTTGCTTCTGGTGCTCATAAAGGTATCATAGATGCAGCACTCCATGGTTCCCAAGATGAACGCACAAGGGCATATCAGGGTACTTTTGGAGAGAATATGTCTCATTGGTTGAAAGGTGAGCCTAGAGAAAATGGCCAAGCTGGAAAGCTGGGTATGGCAGATTGGGTAGGAACAGCTTTTCAAACAGATACGGCACTCAGAAGAACTTTGTATTCATTATTTGATTTACAGCCTTATACTACAGAGAATGCCCAGAATTTAGCAGAAGGTTTAAGGGCTCATATTGGGGATTTAGTGACAAGAATAAATGATACGTTACCTCCTCAGCAGGAAAAAATTAATCTTGCAGATCTTACTGTAAATGATATCTTTGCTCTAAGTTTATACAGCTTTAATTTGGATACAGTAGATACACCAGATGGAATGAATGCCAAGGAGCGCTTTGGAGAGTTACTGAACAATTTGTCAGCATCAGTAAAAGATCCAGATAATGATTCTCAAAAAACTTGCGCCAATATAGACAATGTTGCACCACTTCTTAATGTTTTGGGAGTGCAGTCAGGGGAAGTTATGCAACTTATTTTGCAGGTAGATGCCCATCCAACAGACTTAACAGAGGATGCAAAGGGTGGGAAAATTTATGACGATGAAGCCAAACATGTCGCATTCCTGTGGAAACATCATGAACAAGGTGGGCGAGCAGGAGAGACAGTGCCAGATTTTCCTATAATGCCACGTCTCGAGCCTTTACCATCAGAATCTCCAGCACTTGAGACAAGTCCTGAAATTGCAGACCTTAATGAAACATCCGGACATCCTGAAGCCGAAGCAAGAAGAGATGGAAATCAAGAAATAAAACTAGCACCTAGTTTCGTAGAACGTTTTAGGAGGCTTTCGGGCAAGCCTCTCTCTCAACACTCTGATTTAGGAAAAAGGTTTTGGGTAGGTGATCCACGCTTTATACAATTAGCTGGCGAAGATTTTGCGACATTAGAAAATAGGGAACCTTTCTTTGCGATGGGAGACCCAGATAACTACCCAGCTCAAAGAACTAATTTTATTTATCCGAACTTAGCGAATAAACATTCCTTGGCAGAAATTGAAAGTGCGGGGGGAGATCGTTTTACAGAAGGAGAAGAACTCTATAAGAACCAAGGCGAGCCTAATCCTCCGTCTTCGTATATGATTGGTATTGCTGCCGTTTCTGCGGAGACACCTGAAAAACAAGCTGCTCTCTACCTTGCTAATGCAGATGTTGTCTTGCAAGTACATGGACATAATGGAGCTCTTATGGAAGAATTCCTTAATGTTCAGAATGGAGATGGTGCATCCCTTCAGCGGTATATAGGTGATGCGTTACGACGTGAAGGGATTAATTTGCAAGAGTTCATGAATACATATTTCTCTTTAGGAGATAAAGTCCGCGAAGAAGTGGGAAAGCAATTCCCTACAATAATGGATTTGGATGAAAAGTTAGTTAATGCATCTACTCAAGACGAGTATAATAGACTGATTTCACAAATTCAAAGTGATCCTAATATTGTCCGTTATCAACAGGCACTTATTGCTGGAACCAGAGATAGTCAGGTAATGAAGGGAATTTTGGAAAAAAGTAGAGATGGCCTATTGCCGTTACGATTTGATTTTGACTCACCGTATGGTCTATTAATCGATGCTCCAAGAACTGCAGCACGGTTACATGAAAATATGGCACTTCTCGTATCAGCAGTAACGAACGGCGACCTAACCCGAGAACAAAGCCAGATGTTAACACTTCTTTCCGATGCAGTTAATGTAGAGGAAGCAGCACGTTTGATCAAAGAACGCTCTGTATCTTCTTCGCCACAAGGTGAACCTAAAGAAGATGCAGATATCTCAGGGAATGAGGGAGACCCTCGTCTATCTGATGTGGGTCAGGGGGCCTTGCAAATAGAGCCACAAGCAGACGGTGCTCCAACGGAGCAAATTATGGAACCTTTGGGGAGAGAGGAGCAAGGCCGTCCACAGGAAGAATTAGTTGAAAAGAGAGAGGCAGGGAGAGTCGATGAAGAAAGGAGAGAAAAGAATTGGGGAGATACTTATGGAGGGAGAGCCCTTGATGAATCCCAGGGGAGACTTAAAAATGGTCAAGAGAGTGCTGCTCCATTTGTTATGGAAATGATATCTGTCCCTCCAGTAAGAGAGGGAAATGCTTTCTGGGTTGATGCGGTCCGGCAGCCAGATGCAGTAGTTGACGGTGTCAAACGAGAAATAGGTTTTACCACTCTTGAACAGCGTCAACCAGTATATAGAGTATCGCACCTTTTTGGAACAGTTGGCACAATTAGAGAAGAAGTCTTCCCCGCAGATGCCTCTCTCGCTACTGACCTGCGTTACAAAGAAGTAAAAGCCCTATTAGGCAAGCCCAGGAATGCAGAAGAGGGTCTTTTACTTGGTTTGAGCGGAGCATCTGCAGAGACACCTGCCAAACAGGCAGAATTATATACCGGCCTTGCCCTTGTAGTTATTGAGGCTCATAAACAGAATCCGGGTCTTTTAAGGGAATTTTTGGAAGCACAACAAAATACCTCGAGTGAAGCAGTACTCGCAGAACGAGAGAAAACTGTAGTTGCGAGACAGTGGGAAGAATACGAAAATGCGCATCCTATTGATTGGAGTAGCTATACAATGGAAGCTGGCGTGCAGCAACAAGAGCAGATTCGAACAACCCTGTCCGGGCAAGATGGACGGCTGCTGGTTTTTGAAGAACATCCAGAGAGTGAAGCTATAGGTAAAGCAACAATTAATATAGAAGCAACAGTGGCAGGTTGGACTGGAAGGGTAGAAAATTTGGGAGATCGCCTGAGGGAAAACCAACCACTTACTCCCGAGCAAATGAGGCAAATTGAATTCTTAGCTCATGCAGTTGATGTTACAAAAGTAATGAGATGGCTTCAGGGAGAAAACCCGGATCATCTTGATAATGAACCTCCGGCAGCACAAAACGGAGGAAGAGGATATATGCTAGAGCAACTTTCTCGTCTGGAAAGTGTACGTCCTGAAATGGAACGCTTTGCTCAAAAACATGCGCTAGATTTTGTTGGGAAACGTGGGGAGTATTTTTTCTTATTAAGTGAGCCATCTTATGATAAAGCCCTTTCTCGTCTTACTCACCTTTTTCCTGACACTGCCAATGAGGGTAGCCTTCTCAGGAGATCGTTTGAAACTACAAGACAAGCATTCTTGGAGAAAAGGGGTGAGGTATTTTCAGATCCTTATTCCCTTAATCTATCTCTGTTTGGTGGCATGAACATTTTATCCAGGGAAATGACAGCGATTATGGCTGATACAAATATCCGTCTATCCCTACTGTATTCTCAAGAGAATAAGATATTTACTACTGAATCACGAGAGCAGATGCAGGAGCAGTTTATCCCTGCACTAACGATGGGAGAAGATGGTTCCCCTAGAGTGTCTCTTCCTCGAGAGGTTATAGAAAAGGTGAATGAATTGGTAGATAGTCATAATGATAGTCTCGATTTTGTTTTAATCGAGGAGCTTCTTGATGGCAAAATGAATCCCACAGAAGGATTTGAATATACAGGTAATGGGTCCGGGATAGCATTTAAATCTGCTGAGAATATATTGCAATTTACTGAGGAAACACGTAGAAAGTTAGCTGAATTTGTCTCCCTCCTTCCGCATAAATTTGATCAGTACTACGCCATTCTCCGGTTTTATAATTGGTTAGAAAAGTTATACAAGAAAAAGTCGGTCTATACCCCTCCTTATCGTCCTGATGCTCCTGCAGGAGGTGCAGTTGCCATTATGAATATGATAAGACAACGGGTTGAGGAAAGTGATCTGGATAGTTTACTTCCTTCTGATGCTGAAGAACATGATGGTCATCCCGATGAAGGCCCCGATGTTGATTCCAGGGAAGATGATAGTACTTCAGATGAGACAGGTGCTTATCTAACCCCTCGATCACCACTTTCTTCTACCTAGTCATACATTTCCCCCAGATAGAGCTTACTCTATTCTTACTCTTATCTTACCTCATTTAAAAGCCTGTAATAGTAACATACACCAATCAGTATTTACTATGGCAAAAACAGAAAAAGCAGGAGGAAAAGGAAAAAAAGATAAAAAAGGAAGAAAAGAAGAGGTTTCCCCCAAGAGTGTTGAGGATATTGCTGCTCCTTTAGGATATTCTATGGAGGCAAGGCTTCGGGTTTTGTCCGGTACCAAAAGTGCACTTATGGGGGTAGACCAACTCCCAGAAAAAACTTCCGTACTCTCTTTTGTACAGGCGAACCCTGAGGGGCTTAGCAATGTTTATGCTGGGGTCCAGACTGCCTGGAACCATGAGAGGGAAAATGTAAGCCTTACTCGTGAGCAGTGGGGAGTGAATGCTGCAAAGGCAACTCTCCGGCTTCTACGCAATCATCGAGAAAACCCGGAAGAACTTGCTTTGCTCCAAACAGCTTTTCAGGGTTGGGGGGTAGACATTGATACGAACATTTTGGGAGATATGTCCAAAATAGCAGAGCAACTGCCTCGGGTTGCTGCTTCTTTTTCGGGGCAATTTTATGATGCATATTGTGGGGAGGGACAAGCTAAGGGAGTAAGGGCTTTGGAAGAGGGATTGGTCCAGGCGATGGATCAAAGCTATATAACTTCTTTCGGAAAATATGGTAAACATACGGAAAGATTTTATATTGATCCGCAAGGGCAGATGGAGTCTTCTCAGAATATACGTTCATCACTCACGCTTTTGGATCCTTTTCTTGCTCGTTATTTTGGAAATGAGGATCTGTATACTGCATTCCAAGTGTCTCTCGCCGCAAATCTTACTGCTCGTGCTGCGTCATTCTATCCGTCAGAAATTGCTGTTAGTCCTATCACTGATAGTGAGAAGCAAGCACTTGCCCTTATAGCAGCGCATATTCCAGAGTCTACAGGAGCCAGGAGGGATGTTCCAGCGACAGTGGAGATGCGAGCTCTTGTGGGGCTGCCTCCTGAGCCTGGAGCAGCACCAGAACCGCAACCGCAACCAAAAGATTCTTTTGCAATACTCGAGCATGATCTTACTGTCCTTTCTCTTACCACAAATGGTCTTAAGAGAGCGGCAAGAAAACTGCATACCGAGACACAGAAGTTTATGGAACAATTACACCAAAAAGTAGACCAGATGAAGGGAGAAGGATTTGAGAAGTCACCGGATATTTATAAACGTGGCAGTCAAGCAGTAGACCAGATGCATCAGGCAGGGACACAAGCAGAGCAGATAAAGTTCCTCTATGAAGGGGCACCTATTGCTGATTTGGTGAGACACCACTATGTCATGAATTATTTGCAGCAAAGACAAACAATACTGGATATTTTAGCTCGTGGGGAAGAGCTCTCAACAACAGATTCCGAGATGGTTGAGCTTGCCAGTAAGATGGGAAGAAATGTAACCAAATTATCTCTCGCTATTGTTGGGATCGGACTAGCATCTACTGCTGAGCAAAATGAGGCATTATTACAGCTATTCAGAGGGACAAAATTGGCTGATGATTCAGAGAGGTTTGGGGGAATTGCAAATATTGAACAACAAGCTATGACAACAATGTTCAGAGCAATTAAGCAGATATTAGCAGACGATATGCCTCCAATTGTTGCTGAGGGAGGTGTTTTATCTGAGGATGGTATAAGGGTAATTTTTGATAAGCTCGCAAAGAGGAACGAGCTCCAGGTTGGGAATAACTTGGACTTTTACCTAAATCGCCTGAAATCTATGCCGATGTTATATGATCAGCTTTATTTTATTTTGTGTTTACTCAAAAAAGAAAGAGAGACGCCCAGGCAAGTGGTTGCGTCCACCAGTGGCCCTTCGAGAAGAGAGAAAAGAGTAAGAGCAGTGCGAGCTGATGATCCAAGAGCGTGGTTGTTAGGGGAAGAGAATGATCCATTCAGTCTTTTTAGTCCGCCTCCTGCACCAGGAAAGTAAGAATATGTATATGTTTTTAGATTATATTGAATTTATTGTTTCTTCTGTAAGACGGATATTACATGCTTACTATAGTTTCATCACAATAATCCCATAATATCTCTTTATATGACAGAACCTGGATCAAGAGGAGAGACTCGTCCAACTCCCGAAAGGCAACGGGTGCAACCCATGTATACAAAAGGCCTGGCACTTTTTGCGCTGGGGCCTAATTTTTGGAACAAACCTTCTATCTCTCCTGCCGAAGTTACGACACGAATGGAGAGGGTATGGCCAGTTGGGATATTTAGTCAATTTGCTATTGTCGATGCTATTTCTAATGATCAGAGAGGTGGACGTGTCCCAACCAGAGATGAGATACGGACATGGATAGAGACAGATATGCCTGCTTTTTTCCAAAATTTGCATCAGATGAATCATCCGGAGGCACGGGAGATAAAAAAAGTTTTGAAAGAAAACTTCGGCATTAATGTAGACAAAACAGGAACTGAAGATGATGTACGAAGGTATTTTGCTGATAAATCCAAACGGCTGTGGAAAACATTTTTTGCCAATGGACAGAGCAATACTGGGGAGTTTGTCAGAACCCTCACAAGTGACGTTTTGTGGAGAGATGGGGAAGCTTATGACCGGCGGATTGCTGTTGCTCGCCCTCTCTTTGGGCTTTTTGGGGGAGAAGAAACGGCAATTCTTATTGAACATGCAGCAATTGCCTATGACCATGTTTACGATCATGATAGACAAAATTTTATTCCTTGGGTCCAGAGGGCAGTGAATATTCCCTTTAGCTCAGAAACCGAAAAACATGCCTACGAATTATGTGCCCAGAAAGTTATTACCGATCCTAACGAGCCTCATTGGAGGATGAGAAGAAGGGGTGAGGAGGCCGCTCCCAATCCAGCAAGAAAAGGACCAGAACCAACAGTAGCAACTCAGGAACCCCCATCTAGTCCTCAACCTCCTTCTGTGGCACCTGCCCCAGAACCTTCTCCAGCACCAGCTCCTCCACCAGCAGAAGAGCCACACAGGAGGACAGGTGCTCCTCCTGCTCCACTTCCAACAGCATTGAGAGGGCATGAAGGAGGACCGCAGCCAAAAGTGGAACAAAAAACCCAACAGCCTTATACCGTCGGTGAGGAAATAGCAGCAAGTCCTGACCATGATAATTATTCTGCAGATCGTGCTCTTGCCAGACCTATTGCAAAAGGAGAGAGTGTCTTGGTCTCAGCAATGGATGGCATGGGCAGTGGAGGAGAATATTCTGTTGAGCCGGCGCGTATTATGAAACGTCAACTTGAGGAAGAAGTAAAAGCTTTAGACCATGTTCCTACCGTACGAGAGGGGGTACTAGCTCTAGCAAGAGCATATATATACGGGGCAAGAAAAATAGACACGTATAGGAAAAACTTGAAAGAGCAAGGGATAGAAGAAAGTATCCTTAAAAACGTCGGGACAGTAGGAGTCGCATCTATTGTTTGCCGGGAGAATGGCGAGGATATATTAGTAGCTCTTCATTTAGGAGATAGTCGGTTGTACCTCTATTCTCCGGATAACCAAAAACTTCAACAAATCACCCGAGATCATACTCCGCCCCAATTACTGGCAGCAGCAGGAAATATTTCTCCAGATGATGTCTTTTTACATCCACGACGGAATGAAGTCTATAGAAGTGTAAATACATCGTCCGTTGAAGATATGTTACTCGATATAATCGAAGGAAAAAGGGCTGATGATTATTTTGTTGTTCCGCTTCCTGCAACTCCGCATGTTATTTTCGCAGTCACCGATGGGTGGACAGACAATACGCCTCCTAAGCGGGAAAAGGAAAGAGTAAAAAATGCATATGAACAGGCAATGCAGGGGGGGAAGTTTAATCCAAAGGTTTTTACCCACCAGCTTATAGAGGGAGCGAGAGAGGTTATGAAGATGTCTTCAGGGACTGTTGTTGAGGGATATACAGTAGATGATTTTGCCAAACGAGATGATGTTGGAGTAGCTGTGGCATATAGGCTGGGAAGGACTTGAAAAAGTAAGAAATATTTTTTAAAATAAGAATACTCTCTTTTCTTATGCGGCGTTTGTCTCTTCTTCTTATCATTTTACTTGTTCTGTTAGGCCTCATTAGTCTTGTGGGAACCTATGTTCCACAATTTTCCCATTACCTCACCTATCCGATTGTTTCTTCTGCTACGCAACCGCAAAAAGTTGAGGTAGTCAGTGAAGAATCAGTCACAATCTATGCAGTCAAAACAGTTGGCCCTTCAGTGGTTACGGTTATTGAGCAAGCAGCGCCTGTTTCTCCCAGTCAAAATCAACAACCTTTTGGATTTGGCTTTGGTCCATTTGGAGCATTTAGTATGCCAGGAACTCAGCAGACCCCAGATCAGTCTCAGCCCCAAAGTATTGGATCGGGCTTTATTGTTTCAACAGACGGGCTAATTGTAACCAATAAGCATGTGGTGAGTGATACAACAGGAACCTATCAGGTGATTACTGCCAACAATAAAAAATATGATGTGAAGCAAATTTATCGGGATCCTTTGAATGACATCGCAATTCTTCAGATTGATCCGACTCAAAATGCTGGCGAGGCGTTGCAACCAGTATCATTTGGGGATGCAAGTCATCTGCAGGTAGGGCAGTTTGTTGTGGCAATTGGCACTGCTCTTGGTGAATTTAGAAACACGGTGACAACAGGGGTTATTTCAGGACTTGGCAGGGGGATAACCGCAGGAGATCAGTATGCAGGCTATGTAGAGCAGCTAGATAATGTTATCCAAACCAGTGCTGCC
>Ga0134128_10006368_pt1 | contig 14302 bp, 9 predicted proteins | sample KB31754_FD_96462 | JGI IMG/M metagenome (GOLD analysis project Ga0134128, IMG submission 96462) | Terrestrial soil microbial communities with excess Nitrogen fertilizer from Kellogg Biological Station, Michigan, USA - KB3-175-4 | ecosystem: Environmental > Terrestrial > Soil > Unclassified ... | reverse complement strand
GTCGACGTCTCCGCGATCGACCAGGTACCGCGCCGCGCCGACGCAGTCGTCGACGTCGACGATGCCCCACTGACCCTGGAGCGACTGCCGGTACTCGCGCCCATATCCGGTGCTTCCGCCGTAGTCGACATCGACCACGGCGATGCCCCGCGACGTCAGGTACTGGAAGGTCAGCTCGAGGGCGTTGACCGCACTGGATGTCGGTCCCCCGTGCGCGCGCACCAGTAGCGGTGGCAGATCCCCGTCGGGTGGCACGACATCGGGGCTGACCGGGCGGTAGAATAACGCGTGGGCCATCCGGCCGCCCGCCGTCGGGAACGTGATGGGCTCTGCCACAGAGATCTGGGCGGCGTCGATGCCGATCGACGTCGAGTGGCGGAGCACGCCTGACGTCGTCAGCGTCGCAGGGTCGAGCGACACGATCGTCGAGGGCACGGTCGGCGTGCCGACGTTCGCGACGATCCCCGCCGGCCCGACGCGGAGCGTGCCGATTTCCGTGTACGGCGAGGCGACCTCGCCGAGGCTGTCACCGGGTGCGATGTGGAAGATGCGATCCCGTCCGCCGGACCGCCCGACGCCGACGATCGCGCCGTCCGCCAGGAATCCATACGAGGAGCGGTCGAATACCCAGGCGGGATCAGCGAACTCGGCCTCGATGGGCGTCAGGTTCTCGAGCCTGGGCCCCTGCGCCAGTCGGTAGATGTTCCACCAGCCCGTCCGGTCGCTGACGAAGTGCAGGAGGCCGTCCGGCGACCACTCCGGTTGCGCGATCGACTCGTCACTCCCGCCCGCCGCGAGGTCGCTCGGCCCGAGGCCACCGTCATCGAGGAACGGCGCGACGCGGAGTCGCGATACATCCCATGGCATGTCCGGGAGATCCCACTCCAGCCACGCCAGGCTTCGGCCATCGGGTGAAGGGCGCGGTGCGGCAAGGAAGTCCGGCCCCTCGTACAGCACGCGGACGGGTCGGTCGCCGTCGAGCGCGATGTCGACGATCGCCGACCTGGGATGACCGTCGCCGGTGTGGTCCTCGCGGATCGCCAGGAACCGCCGTCGCGCCGGATCGAAGCGGAGGTCGGCATACCGGAAGGGTCCTTCAGGCGTGAGTGGCTGCGGCGCGTCGTCGCCCGGATCGAGCCGATACAGACGGCCATCCTTGAGATGCGAGAACAGGACCGTGCCGCCGGCGACGACATAGGCGCCCCCGCCGTACTCATGGACACGCGACCGGACGTCGAATGGCGGCGGCGTGATATCGCGGGTGACGCCGTCGGACGACCGCAGTACCAGCACGCTCCGGCCGCCCTCGGCCGGGCGACCCTCGATCCAATAGACGTCGTCACCGTCGACCCAGGGGTCGCTGAGGCGCACGACCTCACCCACCAGGTCATCGATCCGGATCGGTGACGGCCAGCTGCCGTACGGCAGCGTCGGCGGTCCGCCCGCGTCGATCTCGAGCTCGTGCTCCTCGTTTTGCGCCGCCTGCTCCATCGCTCGAACCCTAGCGCCTCCGCTCCCCCGACGGCCGGTCAGGTGCCGTGCTGCCAGGAGGCGACGTAGGCGGCCTGCTCCGGCGTCATCGGCTCGAGCTGGATCCCGAGCGCGGCGAGCTTGAGGCGGGCGACCTCCGCATCGATCGCCTCGGGCACGACGTAGACGCGCGGTTCGAGTTCCGCGTAGTGCTTCGCGACGTACTCGGCGGACAGCGCCTGGTTGGCGAAGCTCATGTCCATCACGGCCGCGGGATGGCCTTCGGCCGCGCCCAGGTTGACGAGGCGGCCCTCCGCGACGAGATGCAGCTTCTTGCCGCCCAGGTCGAACTCCTGGACGTTGTCGCGGACCTCGCGGACGTGGCCCTCGGCGAGATCGCGCAGGGCGGCGAGGTCCAACTCCGCATCGAAATGCCCGGAGTTGGCCATCACGGCGCCGTCGCGCATGGCTTCGAAGTGTTCGCGCCGGAAGACGTTCAGGTTGCCGGTCGCGGTCACGAACAGCTCGCCCCAACGGGCAGCGTCGGCATGGGTCATGACCGCGAACCCGTCCATCAGCGCCTCGAGCGCTCGCACCGGATCGACCTCGACGACCGCGACGTGCGCCCCGTGGCCCGCCATCCGCGACGCGATGCCCTTGCCGACCCAGCCATACCCGGCGATCACGACCTTCCGGCCGGCGATCAGCATGTTCGTCGCGCGAACGATGCCATCCACCGTCGACTGGCCCGTCCCGTAGCGGTTGTCGAAGAGGTGCTTGGTCAGCGCCTCATTGACCGCCACGACCGGGAAGCCGAGCGCGCCGTCGGCGGCCATCGCCTTGAGACGGAGCACGCCGGTGGTCGTCTCTTCCGTGCCGGCCAGGACTTCCTTGACCTGGTCCGGGCGGTCGCTGTGCAGCAGTGAGACGAGGTCGCACCCGTCGTCCATCGTGATCTGGGGGTGCGTGTCGGCGACCGACTTGAGGTGGTCGTAGTAGGTGTCGCGGTCTTCGCCGCGCCTCGCGAACGTCGCGATCCCGTACTCCGCGACGAGCGCCGCGGCGACGTCATCCTTGGTCGACAGCGGGTTCGACGCAGCGAGCACGACCTGCGCCCCGCCCGCCTTCAGCGTCCGCATCAGGTTCGCGGTCTCGGTCGTGACGTGGAGGCACGCCCCGACGCGGATCCCGTCCAGCGGCCGGTCGCGCTCGAAACGCTCGCGGATCAGGCGCAGGACCGGCATCTCCCGCTCCGCCCATTCGATACGTCGCACACCCTCGGCGGTCAGGCCGAGGTCGGCGACGTCGTGGGCAGGCAGGATCGCTTCAGTGGTCATGGGCGGTCGGTCTCCTTGCGGACGAACAGTCGGCGCAGCGGCGCCGTGAGGTCCGCCCACGGCGGACCGAGTCGATGGATGAGCCGTTCCTCGAACCGGGCGTGCTCGCCGTACCCGAGGTGGCGATACGCGTTGATCGCCGGTGGGTTGTCGGCCCGGACGTTAAGCACCACCTGGTCGCAGCTCCTGAGCAGCTCTGCGGTGACCGCACCGGTCACGGCCGTGGCGAAGCCGCGGCCCCGGTAGTCCATGTGCGTCAGCACGTTGCCGACGACCGCGAGACGCGCGGCATGGCTGATGACATGCGTTCCGGCGGCGGCGACCAGGCGACCGTTCACCCGCATCCCGTAGTAGACGCCATCCGCGATCGCCGTCGCAGGAAGCCACGATGCGAAGCCGAGCTGGTAGAGCCGGTTGAGCTCGCCGATCTCGACGGGAAGCAATCGCTGGACCGTGGCCGGATACGGCTTGAAATGCGACCGGTCGACCCACATCCGGACCATCTGCGGTCCTGGGTCGACCCGGTAGTGCGCCTCGATCGAGGGAAGCATCTCCTGGCGCGCGGCGATGTACGCGGCACGCGGCCGGATGACGTCCCGGAGCACCGCACCGATGCCGTCGGTTCGCCCCATGACGAACAGCGGCTGGGGCGTCGGGCCGGTGTATTCGAGTCCGACGGCCACCATCTGGTCGCCGTCGTACGCGGCGCCCCAGCGGGTGCGATCGAACTCACGGTCCTCGAGGTCGCAGATGGCGTATGCGGCGTACAACCGATCCTGCGCAAGGAACGCGTGCAGCGCGTCGCGGTCCGTGGTGAGGCGGGCGGCGGTCGACGGCCGGCGCGTGATCGCGACGGTGGCCATCAGTCGGGCGTCGCCGTAGGCGGGGAGGCCGCGTCGGGCGTCGACGGTTGCGCTGCGACCGCCGGCGTCGTCGCGATCGCCGCGAACCCGGGCGCCTTCGATCGACGGAGCTCGCGCGCGGCGACGGCCTCCGCGAGCGACGTGGTGTAGGGCGGCCGGAGCACGCCCTCCTCGGTGACGATGCCGCTGATCAGGTCGGCTGGCGTCACGTCGAACGCCGGGTTGCGGACATCGGTATCCGGCGGAGCGATGCGTACATCGCGGAACATGAGGACTTCGTTGCCCGACCGCTCCTCGATCGGGATGTCGGCGCCGGTCGGTGTCTCGAGATCGATCGAGCTGATCGGTGCGGCCACGAAGAACGGGACGTCGTGGCGCGCTGCGAGCACGGCGAGCGTGTACGTCCCGATCTTGTTCGCGGTGTCCCCGTCGGCCGCCACGCGGTCCGCCCCGACGATGACCGCATCGACCTCTCCTCGGGCCATCAGGTGCCCGGCGGCGAGGTCCGGGATGAGCGTGTGGGGTACGCCGGCCTGGGCGAGCTCCCAGGCGGTCAGTCGGGCGCCCTGCAAGTAGGGACGCGTCTCATCGACCCAGACGTGGAGGGGCCGGCCCGCGTTGTGCGCTGCCTGGACGACGCCGAGCGCCGTCCCGAACTGACCGCACGCCAGCGGCCCGGTGTTGCAGTGGGTCAGGATGTTCAGCGGGCGATCCTCGGGGAACGGCAGCGCCTGGAGGCCGAACGTCGCCATGCGACCATGATCCTCGGTCGTCTCGAACACGATGGTGTCCGCCTCGCGCCGGATCGCCGACGCGATCGCGTCGCCGTCCTCGGACAGCTCGCCGACCGCCTCGTATGCGGCCATGACGCGATCGACCGCCCAGCGCAGGTTCACGGCCGTCGGCCGGGCATTGCGAAGGACGTTGGCGGCGCCGCGGAGCGTCGCACGGCGGGCGTACGGGCCGGTGCTCGCGTTGGCCCGTGCGGTCAGCGCCATGCCGATCGCGGCCACCTGGCCGATGGCCGGCGCGCCGCGGACGATCATCTCCCTGATCGTCGCCGCAGCCATCGCCGCGGACTTGATCGGAAACTCCTCGAGCGACTCCGGCAGCTTGCGCTGATCGATGACGTACAGGACGCCGTCGGCCTCGCGGAACGCCGCACGGAAACCGGTCGGTGACGGCGGCGGCACGGGTGCCGCCGGCGCATATGCCTGTGGATCGAGGATCGCGCTCGCGGCCTCGGCCGAGGCGCGTTGCAGGGCCTGTGCCGCCCCGACGACCGTCACGGCCCCCTGGACGAAATCGCCCGCGAACTGCCGGAAGAACCGCCGTCGCGCGAGATCGGCGCCACCGGTCTCGGGACCGGTGGGGGTGTCACCGGTCGGAGCGGCGGGCGCTTCGCTCTGCGGAGCGGCGGGCTCGGCGTCGGTGCGGTCGGAGTCAGCCATGGCGGGTCGGTCGATGGCGCAGAGGGATGCGCCCGTCAGTACTTGATGACGCTGGTCACGCGGCGGCCGTCGAGCCGCTCGCGACCCTTGAGGAATTCGAGCTCGACGAGGAACGCGAGCCCGATGACCTCGCCCTTGAGGCGCTCGCACAGCTCGATCGTGCCCTTGACGGTGCCACCCGTCGCGAGCAGGTCATCGACGATGAGCACCTTCTGGCCGGGCTGGATCGCATCGCGATGGATCTCGAGGGTGTTCGAGCCGTACTCGAGGGCGTACTCGACGGTGATCGTCTCCGCCGGGAGCTTGCCGAGCTTGCGGACCGGGACGAGACCCGCGTCGAGCTGGTAGGCCATCGGGGCGCTGAAGATGAACCCACGCGATTCCATCCCGACGACGACGTCGACCTGCTCGAACTTGTACGGCTCGAGCATCAGATCGATCGACTCCTTGTAGGCGCCGGGATCCTTGAGCAGCGTCGTGATGTCGTAGAAGAGGATGCCGGGCTTCGGGAAGTCCGGGATCTCGCGGATCCGTTCGCGCAGGGCCTCGGCGGACATCTGGATGGGGTCCTCCAGCAGGTGGTCTTCGGTCGGCGGACGGGGTCCTGGGCGGGCGCCGAGCCGGGCGGAAAGTCTACCGCAGCGGACGTGCCGGCCCGAGGTGGCCGACAGGTCGGGTCACGATGCCGCGGCCCGCACCGGACGACGGCGCACGAGCGTCAGGCGCCGCGTGCCACGGCGACGTTGCCCACCGGGTCCTCGTCGGTCACCTCGTGCAACCGGCCGCTCAGGGCGACCCCGAGCAACGCGACGACGACGGCGACGCCGAAGCCGACCGCGAGGCCTCCCGCCGGGTTCCCGGTCGAGCGGACCGATGCCGCCACCAGAGCGCCGGTGATCCCCGTCCCGAGGGCCGTGCCGAGCGAGTCCGTGAGCGAGATCGCCGAGGACGCTCGACCCTGCTCGGCCGTCGGCGCCTCACGGAGCACGATGAGCGCGAGCGGTGAATAGGCGAGGCCCATCGCATAGCCAGCGACCGCGAAGGTCGGCAGCGCGACCCACGGCGAGATCGACGGCACGAGGACGATCGCGAAGCTCGCCAACCCGACGACGAGGACCATCACGCCGGCACGGACGAACCGCTCCGGGGGCCAGCGCTTCGAGAACTTCGCCTGGGTCCAGGAGCCAGCCGTCCAACTGAGGGTCGCTGCGGTCAGGGCGATGCCCGCCTGCGCCGCGCTCAGACCGCGCCATTCGACGAGCGCCAGGGCGACGTAGGCGTCGACGGCGAAGAAGGCGAACGTGATGACGCCGCGCATCAACACGGTGGCGGGGAGACCGCGGGCAGCGCGGAGCGTGCCCTCCGGGGTCAACCGGCGAAGTGCGAATAGCCCGAGGATCGTCCCGCCGATCCCGAGGACGACGAGCAGCATCGGCTCGCCACTCGTGAGGCCGGCAAGCAGCAACCCGGTCCCGAGGGCCACGAGGATGGCCAATGGAGCCCGATCACGGAGCGTGGCCGCATTCGGTGCGTCGTTCGGGTCGGGCCCGATCGTCCGGACCGCCGGGAACGCGATCGACGCCGACACGACGATGAGCGGCAGGAGCCCGAGGAAGACCCACCGCCAGCCGAGCGTTTCACCGACGATCCCGGCGAGCGCGGGCCCGACGACCCCGGGCAGGATCCAGGCGGTCGACAGTGTCGCGAACATCTGCGGACGCAAGTGCTCGGGCAAGCTCCGCCCGATGGCCACGTACGCGATCGGTGGGACGGTACCGGCCCCGAGACCCTGGACGAAGCGCGCACCGACGAGGACCTCCATGGACGGCGCGAGCCCGCCGACGATCAGCCCGACCGCAAACAGGGCGATCCCGGCTGCGAACGGTCCGCCGAGGCCGCGCCGATCGATCAGGCCACCGACGAGCACGATCCCGATCAGCGAACCGAGCATGAAGGCGGTGAAGACCCAGCCGTACAGCTCGATGCCGTTCAGCTCGCGAGCGACGATCGGCATGACGGTCGAGACCGCGAGTGCCTCGAACGCGACGAGGGTGATCGTCAGGACGAGCCCCACGATGAGGCTCCGTCGCCCGGGCGCCCACAGGCCATCGTGGCTCCTGGGCGTGGGCTTCTCCCGGGTTTGGCTGACCGACATGGGCCAACGTGTGCCGCGGTTCGAGTTGCGGCGCGTCGGCCGTCCGTCTCGAACCGCTACGTCAAGCGTCTCTCAGCTTCGTCACGACGCCGACATCAGCGCTTGGTACATGACGTGTTACGACTGACGGCGGAAGGGCGGCTTGGCAGCCGTCCGTTACGCGTTACGTTCCAAACGGCGGCCAAACTCGTCATTTCCGAGATTGCAGCCATCAGTCGTAACACGTGAAGTAACAGTGGCTGCCGGTAGAGTCAGGTGATCCAGCCGTACGCTTGGATGACAGCGCCGCTCAAACAGTCGATCACGAAGTTCATGCCCTGGCCCATCAACGGGCCTGACACGTGGCCGAGCGACACGAACCACACGCACCGACCGGGCTCCGCGGCCGGCGTCGCCCCCGGGGCCACGTAGTCCGACCCGAGCTCGCCGAACGTGCCGCGCCGCACGTCGAGCACGTCATCATCCGGGTCGGCCTTCGGCGACGGCTGCGCCCTGGCGATCGACACGGCCGCGTCCCCCGAGATGGGGCTCGGTTCTGCTGACGGCGACGGCGAGACGGCGACCGTCGGGGTCGGAGCCGGCGCGCAGGCCATCACGAACACCGCGAGCAGCGCCGCCCGCAGCAACGTCACGCCGTGACCGGCTCCGCACGTAGCCGCGCGACGACCGCTCCCGTGAGCTGCCACGCCTTGAGGGGGTCGGGCGGGACGCGGATGCGCACCTGGTTCGATGCGAAGGTGACGTCGGTCGGGCGGACGCCCGGTAACCCACCGTCGCCGAGAAGCCGCATCGCCGCCGCTCGCGTGAGCCCGGCACCGAAGCGCACGACGAGCCGCCCTTCCTCCCGCGAGATCGAGGAGACACCGGCCTCCTCTGCCGCGAGCCGCAGCTCGGCGACCTCGACCAAGCGCGTGACCGACGGTGGCATCGGGCCGAACCGATCCGTGACCTCCTGCCGGAACGCAGCGATGTCGCCGGCCGTCCGCGCTCGGGCAAGACGTCTATACAGCTCTAGCTTCTGGGCCTCGTCGGGCACGTAGTCGTCCGGCAGGTGCGCATCGACCGGCAGATCCACGACCGCCTGCGGCGCGACGACGATCGGTGCCCGCCCCTCGCGTGACGCCTTCTGCTCCTCGACCGCCTCGGCCAGCATCCGCGAGTACAGGTCGAATCCGACCGCGGCCATGTGCCCGGACTGCTCCGCCCCGAGGATGTTCCCGGCGCCGCGGATCTCGAGGTCCGACAACGCGATCTGGAACCCGGCTCCGAGCTCGGATGCGTTGAAGATCGCCTGCAGGCGCTTGCGCGCCTCGTCAGACAAGCGCTCCCGGCGTCGGTAGAGCAGATAGGCGTACGCGCGTCGCGACGACCGACCGACCCGACCGCGGAGCTGATACAGCTGGGCAAGACCGAGCGTGTCCGCCCGATCGATGATGATCGTGTTGGCGTTCGGGATATCGAGCCCGGATTCGATGATCGTCGTGCACACGAGCACGTCGGCGTCGCCCGCGGCGAACGCGATCATCACCTTCTCGAGCGCGCCCTCGGGCATCTGGCCGTGACCCACCACGAACCGGGCATCCGGAAGCAGACGACGAAGCTGCTCTGCCTGGGCCTCGATCGTCTCGACACGGTTGTGGACGTAGAAGACCTGCCCGCCACGGTCGAGCTCGCGAAGCATGGCGTCACGCACGAGCCCCGCCGACGCCTCCGCCACGCGGGTCTGGATCGGCAGCCGGTCCTCTGGCGGGGTCTCGATGACCGACAGGTCGCGGATGCCGGCCATCGCCAGGTTCAGCGTCCGCGGGATCGGCGTGGCGGACAGCGTCAGCACGTCGACCTCGCGCCGGAGCTGCTTGAGCCGCTCCTTCGCGGCGACCCCGAACCGCTGCTCCTCATCGACGACGACCAGCCCGAGGTCCTTGAACCTGACGTCCTTCGAGAGCAGTCTGTGCGTCCCGATCACGACATCCACCGAGCCGTCGGCGAGGCCCGTGAGCGTCGCCGCCTGCTCACGAGCCGGTACGAAGCGCGATAGCAGCCGGACCTCGATCGGGAAGGCCGCGAACCGCTGGCTGAAGGTCGCGTGGTGCTGCGCGGCGAGGACGGTCGTCGGCACCAGCACGGCGACCTGTTTGCCGTCCTGGGTCGCCTTGAACGCGCCACGCAGCGCCACCTCGGTCTTGCCGTAGCCCACATCGCCGACGACGAGACGGTCCATCGGCACGGTCCGTTCCATGTCGGACTTGACCTCGGCCGTGGCGCGCAGCTGGTCGACGGTCTCCTCGTACGGGAAGGACGCCTCCATCTCGGCCTGCCACGGCGTGTCATCGGAGAAGGGATGTCCGTCGGCGCGCTGGCGCGCCGCATAGAGCGCGAGCAGGTCATCGGCGAGCTCGGCGACCGCCTTTCGGACCCGCTGCTTGGCCTTGAGCCATTCGGTGCCACCAAGCTTGCTGAGCGCCGGCCGCTCGGCACCGGCGTAGCGGGTGACGCGTCCGATCTGCTCCACCGGGACGAAGATCCGGTCGTCTCCTGAGAAGGCCAGCTCCAGATAGTCGCGCTCCTCGCCAGTCCCGCCGCGCCGAAGCATCTGTTGGTAGCGCGCCACGCCGTGATCGATGTGGACCACGAGATCGCCGGGCGTGAGCCGCTCGAGCAGGTCGCGCGGGACGACGCGCCGGAGCGCCTTCGGGCGGCGGACACGGACCGTTCCGAACAGCTCCCGATCCGTGACGAACGTGAGCCTGTCCGGGCCGCCGGAGAAGCCCCCGTTCAGACTTCGGCCCACGAGCGCGATGGCACCGAGCGGTGGGGCGTCATCGATGCGGTCGACGACGGCGACACTGTGCCCGGCATCCTCCAGGACCTCGGCGAGCCGCGGCGCCTGATCCGAGGCAAGCACGATCCGGGCACCGTCCTCGCGCCACGTCTCGATGGCGTCAGGAAGCCGACCCGCACGTCCGAGTGGCAATGCCGGTTCGCGCCAGCCGAACAGATCGCCCGATCCACGGGCGCCGCCGGCCATGGCCACGTCCGCCGGCGGTTCCGACTCCCACGTCAGCTCGAGGGTCCTCGATGCGATGAGGCGACTCTTCCAGTCGCGCGCGGGCAGGTACGTCGACTGCCAGTCCTTCGGCAGCTCGGCGGCCTCGACCAGTTCGGCGCGGCGCTCGTCCGCCTGGCGCCACAGGAACCCGGCCGCCTCGGCGACATCTCCGGGCTCGTCGATGATCAGCAGCGTCCCCGGGTCGATGTGATCGAGCGCGGTCGATGGCGCGAGGTACGGAGCCCAGACTTCCGCAGCGTCCCCGACCGACAGCGCCCGCGACTCCCCGGCAAGCTGCCCGGGGACGTTGGCGGAGGGTCGCAGCGGGTCGTCGGTCGTGCCCTCGAACCGGGCAAGATCGCCAGAGAGCCGCTCTGACAGCCGGCTCGCGCTGCGCCCGAGGCGGCCTCTGATGTCCGCGATGCCGGACTGCGGCAGCAGGAACTCGGACGCGGGCAGGAGGGTCGCCCGTTCGACGCGGCCCGTCGTGCGCTGGTCGGTCGGATCGAAGGATCGCAGCGAGTCGACCTCGTCCCCGAAGAACTCGATGCGGATCGGCAGGTCCATCGATGGCGGGAATACATCGACGATCCCACCGCGGCGTGCGAATTCGCCGCGCCCGGCGACCTCGGTGACCGGCGCGTAGCCGAGCTGGAAGAGGTCCCGCAGCAGCGCGTCCTGGTGGAGCCGCGCACCGACGGCGAGCTCACGCGGCTCGGCCGGCAGATCGTCCGGCGCGATCGTGTGCTGGAGGAGCGCCTGGACGCTGGCGACGAGCACGCGTGCGCGTCCGTGCCGCCAGGCGGCCAGCGCCGCGACGCGCGCCGCCGTCTCATCGGCGACCAGCTCGCTCCGCTCGTAGGCGAGCGCTGTCCGTGGGTCGAGCACCGCGACCGTGGAGGGTCCGCCGAGCCAGGCCTGCAGCTCCTCGGCGACGCGATCGCCGATCTCGGCGTCCCGGGCGATCCAGACGACCCGCTCGTCGAGCGCCAGAGCGGCCGCCAGATAGGACTTCGCGCCGTGCGGTACGGCGACGACACCGGCATGCCGGCCGACCCGTCCGAGATCGGCCGGCGACCCGACCCGTTCGCGGATCGTGCGGAATGACCCCGTCTCGGCCAGGAGCGGCGGCAGGACCGACAGGTCGGGGAGGCGATGGCCGGACTTCCGGGGCTCGTCCCGTCGGCGCTTGCGCGTCGTCGCGCGCGCCGGCGCCCGACGAGCGTCCTCGACCTCGGCGTCGACCGCCGCCACGTCGAAGTCGACGGCGTCCTCGTCGTTCTTGGCCGCGTGGCGGCTTGCGAACTCCTCGGCGACGCGCTCGGCGATCCGACGGTCGCGACCGCGTCGTCCCCGGAGCGTGGGTGGGGTCGACTCAGGCATCGTCGCCACCGCCGCGCGGCAGGACGCGCCGCCAGCCGGTCCGTGTCCGGCGGACACCGTTCTCATCGGGCGGACCGTCCACCTCGCCGGGCGCGGCGAGCCGGGTCACGTCGGCCTCGCGGAGCTGGAACGTATTGAAACGATTGGCGGCCTTGCTGGTCCCCTCACGCGCCCATGCCTCGACGCCATCGGCGGCGGCGTCGAGAAGCTCGTCAAGACGCTGGACCTCGTCGGGTTCGAAGCGCGACAGCACGTGGTCACGCGCATTTCGTACCGGGTCGCCGATGCCGATCCGGAACCGGCTGAACTTCTCGGTCCCGAGCTCGTCGATGACGGAGCGGAGCCCGTTGTGCCCGCCGTGGCTGCCCGACTCACGGAACCGCAGCTTCCCGAACGGGAGCGCGAAATCGTCGGCGATCACGAGCAGGTCGCCGAGCGGCGCGTGCTCGCGGGCGAGCACCTTGCGGACCGCCAGCCCGGAGTCGTTCATGAACGTCAGGGGCTTGACGAGCGTCAGCTCGAGACCCTCGTATCTGCCGACGGCCACGTTCGAGGCGTCGCGCTGTCGGCCACGTCCGGACAAGCCGGCTCGCTCCGCGAGCCGGTCGAGCACGAGCCAACCGACGTTGTGACGCGTCCCGGCATACCGCTCACCCGGATTGCCGAGCCCAACGACGACCTTCACCAACCCTCCGGACAACACGACAGGGCCCGAATCCCGAACGACCAGGTCCGCGGCGGTGACCGCCAGGTCGCGGGAGGGCCTCCCGGGATGGTACCCCGAGACAGGCTAGCGATCGGTGCCGACGGGACCCAGGAGCCGGCGCTCGAGTGCGCGCATCTCGCGCTCATCCGACGGCGTCGCATGGTCCCAGCCGCAGATGTGCAGCGCACCGTGAGTCACGAGCAACCGCAGCTCGTCGGCCGGAGACCAGCGCACATCCCCGGTCTGGCCGCCGCGCCCCGCGTCCGCCTGCTCGATCGCGCGCTCGACGGAGACGACGATGTCGCCCAGGTGTACCCGACTGCGCGGCGGTCGCGGCACGTCGGGCGCCGTGGCACCGGGCGCGAAGGCCGAAGGAGGCAGCAGCGGGAACGACAGCACGTCGGTCGGGCCGGTGTGGCCCATGTGGGTGACGTTGAGATCGGCGATCTCGGCGTCGTCGGTGAGGATCAGCCCGATCGATGCGGGCCTGGGCGCTCGTCCGGCGCCGAGCGCGGACGCGATCGCCGCGCCGAGGCTGGCGACAGACGCTGGTGGGCTGACCCCGTCGCGTACGTCGACGTCGATCCGCCACGGCCTTCGATAGATGGCTCGGCTCACGACGCGCGCCGGGTCACGAGCTGGACCGGTCGCCTCCCCCAGCCGCCTGCCGACGCGACTCGAGCTCGACGACGGTGTTCTGCGGGTACGCGATCCGGGTGTGATACATCCCGAGGAGCTGGGCGACGAACGCGTCCTTGATCCGTTCGAGGTCTCGGAACGTGAGGTCGCATTCGTCGAACTGTCCGTCGGCGACGCGCTCGTCGATGATCCGCGAGACCATCGCCCGGATCGCCGGCTCGTCGCGCGACTCGAGCGATCGGACCGACGCCTCGACGCTGTCGGCGAGCATGATCAGGGCGGCTTCTCGGCTCTGTGGCTTCGGACCCGCATGGCGGAACCGCCGCTCGTCGACGGCCGCGGCGGCCTTCGCGCCTTCCGCGGTCGCGAGTCCCCCGTACGGCTCGGCGGCACGCTCGCGGGCACGCGCCAGGAAGTAGCTCATCACCGCAGTCCCGTGGTGCTGCGGGATGTACGCGATCAACGCCTTCGGCAGCTTCGCGGCGTAGGCCGTATCGATGCCGTCCGCGACGTGTTGCTTGAGGATCTGCGCGCTGACCTCGGGCTCGAGCTGGTCGTGGATGTTCTCGCCACCCGCCTGGTTCTCGATGAACGCGAGCGGATTCGAGAGCTTGCCGATGTCGTGGTAGTAGGCCGCGACGCGCGTCACGAGCGGGTCGCCGCCGATCGCTTCGGCAGCGCGTTCGGCGAGATTGCCGACCATCAGGGAGTGGTGGTACGTACCAGGCGTCTCGACGAGCAACCGCCGGAGCAGCGGCTGCGACGGGTTGGCGAGCTCGAGCAGCTGGAACACCGTCAGGATCCCGAAGGCCGAGCCGAGGACGGCGAACGTGCCGACCGCGGCGACCGCTGAACCCGCGGCGGATGCTCCCGACGCGAACCAGAGCTCGAGCACGCCGCGGATATCGCGCGTCCCAAGGAGCGAGAACACCGACACGACCAGCGCGTTGACGACGAAGACCGCGATGCCTGCCTGCACGAACGTCTGGAGACGATCGCCTTTGCGGATCGCCAGGATGCCGGCAAGACCGCCGAAGAAGATGTAGCTGGCGAACTCGAGCGACGACCCGGCGAGGGCGCCACCCATGACCGCCACGAGCACCATGACGATCGTCGCGACCGAGGCGTCGAGCAGGATCGTCAGCACCATCCCGATCGCTGCGGTCGGCAGGAAGTACCCGAGCAACTCACGGCCGGCCGTGATCTTCAGCGCGACCGAGACGCCGACGAACAGCAATCCGATGAGCAG
>Ga0134128_10006367_pt1 | contig 14303 bp, 10 predicted proteins | sample KB31754_FD_96462 | JGI IMG/M metagenome (GOLD analysis project Ga0134128, IMG submission 96462) | Terrestrial soil microbial communities with excess Nitrogen fertilizer from Kellogg Biological Station, Michigan, USA - KB3-175-4 | ecosystem: Environmental > Terrestrial > Soil > Unclassified ... | reverse complement strand
GATATACGCTCTGGATGGCCAGGCCGGGAGTCTCCGGCAGCTTTTCCGGGATGAAGTACTGCTGGATTTCGCGCGCCGAGGCCATCTCGCCGGCCAACTCCGCTCGATCCCGCGCGGTGCGCTGCTGATCGCGCAGCAGCAGGCCCATGAGGAGGATGATGGCGCAAAGAGTGATAAATAATTCCGCACTGACCAAGAGGGAGGCCAGATGGGAGATGTGCCCGTTGAAGTTGGCTGCGCCGGAGACAAAAAAGACCACCATGAATGCGCCCCAGGCCATCCACACCGCAGCGATGGGGATCATGGAACGCCGGATTCGTGTGTAAGGCCAGAAAGCCACAAAGGGTGCACTGGCGCAGATGACGCTGGCGTATACCGATGGCTGTCCGGTGCGCCCAACGGCCGCGGCCAGGCTAAGCGATAGGCTCAGGGGAAGGAAGGCACCGCATATGGATACCGCACTTCTTATGGAATCCAGGCCGATCACGACCCAGAAGAACAGAGGCATTCGGCGGCCGGCGAGCACAAAGACAATCCAGGCTCGCGAGAGAAGCACTACAGCGGCGCCAGTGGTGTAGATCGCGAGGTCCACAGTCACGGGATAGCCGGCGAGGGTGGCGGAGCAAAAGCGCGAAGCGTAAATTGCCGCCAGGCCGAGCGAACAAATGCTCAGCAGCAAAAGGTCGCGGCGGGTGCGATCGAACAGGAACAAGCCGAACAGCACAAGACCCAGGATTCCGACGATGGCGAAGTAGACGACATAGTTGACGAACTTGCGGATGCGCGAGAGAACCAGCGCCGCGTGCAGCGCGTCCAGAATCTTTTGATCTCCGGCCTCGATCGAGAGGCGCGAAGCTTCCATGTACCCGGAAAATGCTGGGTAGCCGTAGGTAATCCGGGCCGCCAGCGTGAGCCGCGGCACGCCGGGAAGCGATGGCGGCGCGGCGAACGACTGGATCGTATCCAGGCTGAAGTTTCCGCTGCGCAGGTTGCCAGCGCTTCCGATCAGTTCGCCATTCGCGTAAAGCTCATAAGCCGCCGGGATGCTTACCTGAAGCGCGGGGTGCTCGGTTCCGCGAAGGGCTTTCAGATCCGCGCGGCAGCGGACCCAGATGCGCGGCTGCTTCGGATCCAGTTTCCAGTTGGAGTAAGGCAGCCATGAGGATTCGTCGAGGCTGGCTGCGGCCCAGGCGGGATTGTCGCCGGCGCGCCAGACACACTGCTGGGGAGCGATGGTGAGGACGGATTGCGCCGGAAGCATGCCGGGGAGAAGCAACCCTGCGAGGCCGAGCAGGAGGGTTTTATGCATGGAGTGCCTCCAGTGTCACCGATGAGGATTGGACTGGCAAGAAATTTTCCTCGAAGGGGTCCTGGCTGCCAAGCTGGCGATTCGTGCGGTTCGAAACTCATTCTGACGCGGCCATGGAATGGGCTGTGAGCGAATGATGTGGCTCGCTTTTCCACATGAGAGCGCGATGTCGCACCGGGGCAGGGAAGCCGGCTTTGCGGTAGCCTGAATAGAGAGAGCATGAGCACCTGTCCCATCTGCGAAGGCATCGGCCTCGTCCGCGTCATGGCACAAGACGGCCGCTGGGTATCACGCGCCTGCGAGTGCCAGGAGGGTCTGCGCGAAGAACGTCGCATCGCAGCCGCCCGCATCCCTGAACGCTATCGCGATTACGACCTGGACGGCTTCGATTTTTTCCCGGGCATTGACACTTCGCTGCGCCGCGCGCACCAGACGGCCCGCCACTTTGTCGACGCGTATCCAGTGGACACCGCCGGAAAAGGCCTGCTGTTCACCGGCTCCATCGGGGTAGGGAAGACGCATCTCGCCGTCGGCGTGCTGCGGCGCCTGGTTCGCGAGCGTGGCGCCAGAGGCCTGTTCTGCGATTACCGCGAGCTGCTGAAGAGCATCCAGAACAGCTATAACCCGCAGGTGAGCGTGACCGAACTCGAGCTGCTGCAGCCCGTCTTCAACGCGGAAGTGCTGGTGCTCGACGATCTGGGCGCGCAGAAGCCCAACGAGTGGGTGTGGGACACCGTGGCCCTCATCCTCAACACCCGCTACAACAACAAGCAGACCACAATTATCACCACCAACTATCCTGATCTGCCGCCCGGCGCCGGCGCCCAGACCGACGCCGAGCGCGCCGCCCGCGAGCCCAGCCTGGGCGATCGCATCGGCGAGCGCATGCGCTCCCGCATCGCCGAAATGTGCATCTGCGTCGAAATGAAGGGCAAAGACTTCCGCCAGACCGTAAAGCGCGCCAGCTTCGCCTGAAGCGAGCCGCCCCGCCGCCATCATCCGGCACCGGAAAGCCGGTTGCACGGATGGGTTCGCCTCCACCGTGCATCAGTTCATTTTCTCCCTCGGCGCGGGTAGTGTTAAGGAATGCCATCCAGTCCTGATCCAGAAGCCCAGTTTTCAGGAACGCGGTTGCCCGCCCCCGCTCCCATTCCATCGCGCAGCCGCGCGCGTCGCGTGTTCAACGCAGCCTTCAGCCGGCATGTGGTTCCCGTCGCGATCCTCCTGATGTTTCCTGTGATGATGACCATGGCGCTCAATCGCAACTTGAAGCTCGTCAGCGATCCGGATATCTGGTGGCACCTGGCAGACGCTCGCCAGATGTTCGCGCAACACCAATTCGTCCGTACGGAGACAACATCGTTTACCGTCGCGTGCCAGCCGTGGGTCAATCCCGAGTGGCTTTCCGAAGTTCCTTACTGGCTTGGCTATCGCACGTTTGAATTGCGCGGCTTGTACCTCGTCACCTGGCTTGTGCTGTCCGCCAATTTGCTCCTGTTCTACTGGCGAGGCTATCTGCGTTCACGGCATCCGGGCCCCGCGTTGCTGGCCTCCGCAGTTGGACTGGTCCTGATCACGGTAAACGCCGGACCTCGCACCATCGCCATCGCGTATCTCGCAATGGCCGCCGAATTGATGCTCCTCGAAAGCGCTGAACGAGGAAGGGCCTGGCTGCTGTGGCTCCTCCCGCCTCTGTTTTGTGTATGGGTGAATCTGCACGGAAGCTGGTTGATCGGCATGGGGCTGTTCGCGCTCTATATTCTTTGTGGCTCGTTCAGCGTGCACAAGGGAATCTTCGACCAAAAGGGATTCTCGCGGGCCTGCCGCCATCGTCTGCTCATGGCGTTCGGCGCCAGCATCGCAGCGTTGTATGTGAATCCATACGGCTCGCGCCTCGTCTGGAATCCGTTTGACATGATGCTGAATCAGAAGCTCAACATCGCCAACATCGGGGAATGGAAGCCGCTCAGTCTCAGTTCGCCGGCCGGGCTCACCGCGTTCGCGGCCATCTGCTTTCTGGTTGTCGCCAGCGCCCTCAAGAGCCGCAAATGGCGGCTGTATGAAATCGCATTCATGTTCTTCGCGTGGTACTGCGCTCTTGCCCACATGCGCTTCCTGTTCCTGGCGGCAGTGCTTTCAGTTCCCATCTTCGCCGAGGAAATCCTGCGCACCTTCAATCTGCAGCCCGACGCAAAAAGCTCTGCCGCCAAGAACGCAGCTTTTGTGCTTGTGTTGGCGTGCATCGTCGCATTCCTCTTTCCGAGCGAGCGCGCGCTGCAACAGCACGTAGCACACTCGTTCCCGGTCAATTCGATCGCCGCAGTCCAACCGTCGTGGCGCACGTTCAATTTTTCCGACATCGGCGGCAGAATGGCATTCCAATCGAAATCGAGCTTTATCGATCCGCGATACGACATCTTTGAGCATCGCGGCGTGATGCTCGATTACTTGAAAGCAATGTCGTCCATCGACACGCTGGCCATACTCGACCGTTACCGCATCGATCACGTGCTCATTCCGGAACCTACCCCGCTCGCCTATCTGCTGCAGCACACGCCGGGTTGGCAGGTCGTCTCCACTGAGAAGCTCCCCGGCGGTGCGTACCTGACCTTCGCGCGGATCTCCGCCGCCGTGCATTGAGACGCGCCCTGAACCGCAACGCCCAGGCCCTGTAAAAGGGCACGACTTCAGTCGTGCCGCAAGCTGCTCATCGAATGATCCGGGCTTTAGCCCCTGCCGAGGTACGCAGCTCGCAAATGTCTTTTTCGGCAGCCTCTCGAGTCGAACCTGCCTATGCTCGACCCTTGCCGCCGCGGTCAGAATCCCGACCACCGGAGATATGCCGACAGAATCTGCTGTCCCCTCAGAGCGCATAGGATGCCGCCGTTGCATAGGAACGTGCCACCCGCGGCTGCAGGACCTGCCCCGCAGGCATCCGCCAGTGCCACCACACCCCCGGGTCGGTAATTTTCGCTTTCTCCTTGACAGGCTAGGAGAGCTGCGCGTAGCTTTCTCTCCTAGATCGCCTAGGGAGAGATGCGGACCGTCTCCCAGACCGTCTCGGAAGAGGCTACGATGGCGCCAAAGCAGGATCAGGGATTGGAGTTGCTGCAGGGTACTTTGGACATGCTGGTGCTCAAAGCGGTTTCGCTGGGGCCCCTGCACGGCTATGGCGTGCTCCTGCGGATTCAGCAGATCTCCGGCAACCGCCTTGAGGTGCCCCAGGGCTCGCTCTACCCGGCGCTCTACCGGCTGGAGCATGAGGGCTGGATCGCAGGCGACTGGGGCCAGAGCGAGAATAACCGCCGCGCACGCTATTACCGCCTTACAACTGCGGGCCGGCGCAGGCTCCAGGCCGAGACCCGCAAATGGAACGAGATGGCCGGCGTGATCGGCACAATTCTGAACACCGCACCGGAGGAAATATGAGCCTGGGCAGCCGTGTGAAGACGTGGTGGAGAGCGATTTCTCAACCGCAGCACCTGGCCGCGCAGGTGCAGGAAGAGCTCGAGTTTCACATCGAGAGCTATGCCGACGATTTGCTGCGCGCAGGTGTTCCCCGCAGCGAAGCGTTGCGCCGCGCGCGTGCGGAGCTTGGCAGCGTGGCAGCCGGCAAAGAGACCTGCCGTCAGGCATGGGGAACACAGTTCCTCGATCAACTGCGCGCGGACCTGCGTTATGCCGCGCGCATGCTCGCCAGGAGCCCCAGCTTCACCGCGATCGCTGTAGGCTCCCTCGCGCTAGGCATCGGCGCGAACACGGTAATCTTCACCGCGGCCCAGCACATGCTGCTCGACAAGCTCACGGTCCCGCATCCCGATCAGCTGCGGCTGCTTTGGTGGACACAGCCGAATCAAAACGGGATCGTGCAGGAGATGTGGGGATGGTGGGACGATAACAGCGCCAAAATCGCCGAGGTGTCCACATCGTTTTCCTATCCGGTGTATCAGCAACTGCGCGCGCACAACCGCAGCATGGAAGAGCTATTCGCATTCAAGCCGCTGGAACAGCAAACGGTGGCCGTGAACGGAAAGGCAGAGGCGCTGGACGCGGAAATGGTTTCCGGCAATTATTTTTCTGGGCTGGGGGTACGGCCTGAGCTGGGGCGGGCGATCGACGAGGCCGACGACAGCGGGGCGGGAAGCGGTCCGGTGGCGATGATCAGCGACCGCTATTGGACGACCCATTTCGGGCGTGCAGCCGACGTAATCGGGAAGACGGTGCTGGTGAACACGAAGCCGCTCATGATTGTGGGCGTGGTGCCGAAGGGATTCACTGGCGCGTACTCGGCGCAGGGAACGACCGACGTGTTCTTCCCATTAAGCATGCAGCCGGAGGTGGCCCCGCCGGACTTCTTGGGCGATGCGGGCACCAAATCGCTCCTGACGAACACTTCCCTATGGTGGGTGCTGGTGATGGGGCGTACCAAGCCAGGAGTTCCGGACGCACAGGCTGCGGCGGAGCTGGACGTCTCACTGAACGCGGCGGCGCGCGCTACGATGCCTGCGAACGGCAGAGTACTCCCGCGACTGCTCCTGATGGATGGGAGCCGCGGGCAGAATCCCTCGGCGGAGGACCTTGCGAAGCCGCTCTATGTCCTTATGGGATTGGCGGGTTTTGTGCTGCTGTTGGCGTGCGCCAACTTGGCCAACCTGCTGCTGGCGCGCGCGAGCGCGCGGCAGCGCGAGATGAGTGTGCGCATGGCCATGGGCGCCGGCCGGTGGCGGGTGGTGCGGCAAATGCTGACTGAGAGCCTGCTGATATCGGCAATTGGCGGGGGGACGGGGCTGGGTCTGGCTTATGCGGTACGCAACGGGATTCCAAAGCTGCTTTCGAGGGCGTGGACACCGCCTGCGTTTTCGGCAACTTTTGACTGGAGAATCTTCGGATTTGCGGTGGCGATCTCTTTGGCCACGGGGCTGGTGTTCGGCCTGGCCCCGGCGTGGGTGGCAACGCGTGTGGATGTCAGCTCGGGATTGAAGGACTCGGCGCAGACGTCGACGCACAGGCGTCGAGGGTTGGCAGGAAATGCGCTGGTGGCTCTTCAGGTTGGGCTCTCGATGCTGCTCGTGGTGGGCGCGGGACTATTCACGCGCACGCTGATGGAACTAGGACATACGAAGGTAGGTTTCCGAAGCGACAATCTCCTTCTGTTCAGTCTGGTTCCACCACAGGCTCGGTATCCTCAGGGTGCCGTGACCCCGCTCTACCGCGAACTGGAGGAGAAACTTGCAGCCATCCCAGGCGTGAGGGCAGAGGCACTCGTAAAGCAGGCTCTCATCGCACACAACGTAAGCATGGCGACGCTCGTGCCCGAGGGCACGACCCGGAAAAAGGATGGCGAAAACCCCAGCGAGTCATACAACGACGTGGGTGCAAGCTTCTTCTCCACATACGGCATTCCCATCATTGCCGGCCGCGGATTCGATACAACCGATACCCCGACCTCCCGCAAGGTTGCGGTGATCAATCAGGCTTTGGCGAAGAAGTACTTTCCCAACGTGAATCCCATCGGACGGACGTTCGACATGGGCTATCACGAACCGACCCGGATCGAGATTGTCGGCATCTGTGCTAACACCATGTACTCCAATCTGCGCGACGGTACGCCTCCGCAGTTCTTCCTGCCCTATTGGCAAGCAAAGGATGGCATCGGCCGCGCGACATTCGTTTTGCAATCGCAGATGGATCGGACGGTGCTCGTTGACGCTGTGCGGAAGGTGGTCGCCGGCGTCGACCCAAACCTACCTCTTCTCGACATCCGCACTCAGAACGAGCAGATCGCAGCCACCATGCAGCAGGAAAGGGTGTTCGCTGATCTGACAGCAGCGTTTGGAGCGCTGGCTCTGGTGCTGGCGGCAATTGGGATTTACGGCATCCTGGCATACTCCGTCTCGCGGAAGACAAACGAAATCGGGATTCGCATGGCGCTCGGTGCGCGCAGCAACCAGGTGATGCGCATGGTGTTAGGAGAGGCGGCATGGATGACAGGCATTGGAATTGCCGCGGGACTGGGCGGGGCGCTGGCGCTCGGCCGCGTTGTTGCGAGCTTGCTGTACGGCCTCAAGCCGTGGGATCCCGGCACGCTCTCCGGCGCCGCAGTGGTGCTCGTGTTAGTTTCCATTGCGGCCAGTTGGATTCCCGCGCGGCGTGCTGCCACCATCGATCCCATGAAGGCTCTACGCCACGAGTGAGTCTGCTGACACCGGCCCCGATCAGAAGCCCGACCAGCGCAGGTAAGCGGAGAGAATCTGCTGTCCCCACAAGGCGCTGATGATCCCGCCGAAGCACAGGAACGTCCCAAATGGGAGCGGCGTGGCCGCCCGCGATTCGCGCGCACGGTTGGATCGGCTGGTCAGAATCGCAACTGCGGCCAGCGCGCCGAGAGCGACACCCAGGAACAGCGCAACCATCGCCAGCGGCAGCCCCAGCCATGCGGCGAGCAGTGCCATCAGCTTGGCATCGCCCAGGCCAAGCCCTTCGCGCCGGCGAATCAGCCAATACAGCCAGCGGATCAGCAGAATGAACGCGGCTGCGGCTGCGGCTGAAGCGACGTATATGAAGAAAGCGTGCAGCGGTTGCGGGGAGCCGGACTCGTGAAATCCGAACTGCTCGAACATCACTTTCATCGCGATACCCAGGACAATGCCAGGGAACGTGAGCGAATCCGGCAGCCAAAGGTGCTCTGCGTCCAGCGCCGCAAGGGCGACCAGCAGCCACAGGAACCCCAAACCGCAGACAGTTGCCGCAATGTTGAGCGCGCGCAAATGGGTGGGCACGTCGAACGCGAAGACGTCTTCGTTCGAATACCAGACCAGCAGTGCCCACAGCACGGCCACGGTGGCCTCCACCAGCGGATATCGCACGCCGATTCGCACCCCGCAGTGCCTGCATCGCCCGCGCAGCACCATCCAGCTCAGCAGCGGAATATTTTCCCACCACGCCAGCGTCCGCCCGCATGACCGGCAATGGGATCGCGGCCGCATCACGCTCTCGCCCGCGGGCCAGCGGCTCAGGCACACGTTGAGGAAGCTGCCGAAGGCCAGCCCCAGCAGGGCAGCGAAGATGGTTCCCAGGATGCGCAGCATGGTTCGCGTCTGAGTATACGGCGTGGTATCCGCAGCCAGGGATCGGATCTAAACCAGGCTTTGATTCCCCCGGACTTACTCCACCCTGAGGTTCACTCCCGTGCCGGGGTAGTTCTGTTCACCATTGCCGGAAGCAGGGGCCGAGCGCTCAAGATAGAGACGAGCTAGCGCTGGATGGAGGTTTGTGACGGCGCATATGCCGCCCGCTCGACGGGAATCATAGGTTGCCGGCGAAATGGCCCGAAGAGTCCCCACATCGCCAGTTGCCACCAGCACAGGGCGCCGAATGTCGCGACGAACTGGTTGAGAAATTCGCTATTCTGCAGATCCGTATGGGGAACGCCCACGCTCACCCAGGCGCGCACCAATGAGCCCAGGCCGGCGGCGCCACATCCCATCAAAACCACGGCTATGCGTTCGTCGCGCGTGAATGGGTTCGCGGCGATTGCCGGATCCGGTGCGGTCCTGCGATGCCAGAACACGCACCACACGGCAAGCAGGGCCAGCCCTCCCAATGAGCTGATGGCCTGCAGAATGGAGGAGTTGGACTCCCAACCTAGCACCGGGTAATGGTGTACCCGACGGAGCAGTGCCCAGTGGCGGACAATCCAGTATTGCGGGTGGGTGAAGCCGTCCCACCCCAGGTGCGTTGCGATGCCGATGAGAAGCGAAACCACGATCAGCAGGAACCGCCGCAAGGGACCGAAGCGGAACCGCGCCAGTTCATCCGTGAGGCGCGCGCGCACGGAATCCGGCAGAAGGTTCGCCAGGGGCAGCTTTACCAGGCGATGGAACAGCCACAGCGCGCCCAGTCCTAGCGGCAGGTCCATGCCAAACATCCCGGCCATCGTGTGCCCCCAACCTCCCCCGGGGGTCAGCCGAATGAAATATTCCAGGTCAGGGGCAAAGGTGCCGATGACCAGCGCCGAAGGCACCAGCCGTGAGCGCCGGAAGGGCAGCGCCGCCGCTGCATGGGACAGAGTGAAGGGCACATATCCATTATGCCGGGGAGTGCCACCGCCTCACCAGTATCCCCTTCAGCCCTGAATTAGATCGGCTAAATGCGATAGCGCGGCGGAACGATTCCGTTGGCTCGCAGGTAGATCTCCGCCTGCCCACGGTGATGGGCTACGTGGATATACATGGCGAGCAGGAGATCCCGGCCGGAGAGATGGCCGTCTGGCGAATCATGCGCCGCCGCGAGCTGGGCTTCGGTGACGGGCTGAAAACACACACTCCCCGGCACGGGCGAATTCGCCGTTGCCGGGGAGCGGCAGACTCGTTAGGGGATTTTACCGCACGCTGCTGAACATCGCCCGTAGCGTGCCCGTAAGCTCATCCGGCTTACGCTCCTGCGGGAGTTCGATCACCGGGGTGGACGCGGTCGCCGATTCCTGGCGCGGTTCCGCTGCCGGCGACGGGTGCGACGGAGCCACGGTGACGGCAGCTGTTGAAAGCGAGCGGCTTCCTGAGCTGCTCGTCTGGAAGCGCCGCAGAAGGCGGTCAATGGCTGACAGATCAAGGCGATACTCTTCTTCGATTTGTCGTTTAAGGGCTTCGAGCTGGTCGCGATCTAGGTTCATAAAGGGGCAACTGCCTCCCTGCAGCATTTCTTCGCCAAAATTCAATGCGATGGGAAAGAGTCTCTCACAAATGCTCGGTAGATGGTAATGACAAAAGTGTTACCACCTTCGGGGGATGTGCCGGCGCCTGATCTCTGACCCGAGTTCTGACTCTCAATTGCCGCCCACAAGGCCCGCATCCCTGACGGCTACCGGTTATTCTGTAGGGGATGGACCAGGAACGCGGCCCAGACAGTCCAGAACCCAATCCTTCCGCTCAAGCGCACGGCTCGGCCATCGAGACCGACCCAGCGGGAGCGGCATCCCTCTTTGAGCAATCGGTCGAAATCATGGCCCGCCTCCGCGCCCCTGGCGGCTGCCCCTGGGATCGACAGCAGACCTTCGATACCATTCGCAAGTACACGCTGGAAGAGGCATACGAGGTCTTCGATGCCATCGAGCGGCGCGACTTCGCGCACCTGGCGGAAGAGTTGGGCGATCTTCTGCTGCAGGTGCTCTTCTACGCGGAGATGGCGGCCAACGACGGCCGGTTCACTATCCGCGAAGTTTTGGATCACCTGAATCGCAAGCTCATCCGGCGCCATCCCCACGTCTTCGGGGAAGAAGCTTCTCGTGCGGCGGGCAATCGCGCAGATGTGGACGCGGACGTGCAAGGATCCGCCGCCGCGGTGCTGCGCAACTGGGAAGAGATCAAGGCCCAGGAAGCGGCCCTGAAATCCGCCGAATCCGGCCCGTCGACCGTGGCCGCGGAATCGCGTCTCGATGGTGTTTCGCGCGCCATGCCCGCTCTCGCCGAAGCGGCCAAAATCGGCGGAAAAGCCGCGAAGTCCGGCTTCGACTGGCCAGATTGGCGCGGGCTGCTGCCGAAGATTGCCGAGGAGACAGCGGAGCTCGCGGTAGAGGCAGAACGCGGCGATGCGGCGCGGATGGAAGCCGAAATGGGCGACCTGCTGTTCACGGTCGTGAACCTGGCACGCCATCTCCACATTGACGCGGAGATGGCCCTCCGAGGCACAAATCTCCGCTTCCGTGAGAGATTCCGCGCAATGGAACAGGCCGCACACAAGCCCCTCGAAGAACTCTCGCCGCCCGAGCTGGAACAATTGTGGCAAGAAGCGAAGAGCAGGGAAGAGGGACCAGGGAACAGGGATAGGAAGAACCACGAGCTGCAAACGATGAACGATGAACCGTCTACTGACAACTGACAACTGAAAACTCAAACAAACCATGATCGTGATTCGCACATGTGATGGCCTGGACGAACTGGAAGCCGTCGTCCAGTTGCAGGTGGAGACCTGGGGCTACGACCAGGCGGACATCATTCCGCGTAAGGCGTTCCTCGTTATGCAGAAGGTGGGCGGCCAGGTCATCGGCGCATTCGACACCGACCTGCCGGGCGCACCCTCCAACGGCGATGCCGCTTCTATGGTCGGGTTCGCCATGTCTTTGCCGGGCCTGAAGGACGGCAGGAATTTTCCCGACGGCCACCCGCGTCCTTATCTCCACTCCCACATGCTCGCTGTGAAGGATGCCTACCGCAACCGCGGTCTTGGCGCGCAACTCAAGCTGACTCAGCGCGAAGACGCACTGGCCCGCGGCATCCGGCACATGGAGTGGACCTTCGATCCTGTGGAAATCAAAAACGCTTTCCTCAATATCCACAAGCTGGGAGCCATTGCGCGCACCTATCGCGAGAATTTTTATGGTGTATCCTCTTCTCGATTGCAGGGCGGCCTGCCCACCGACCGGCTCGTCGCCGAGTGGGACCTCGATTCCCCGCGTGTGCTCTCGGTGCTCCAGGGAGAGCCTCGCCCGGCGCTCGACATCGAACAACGTATCGTGGTCCCTGCCTCGGTATATCGCTGGAAATCGTCTGAGCAGGATCGTCCCCGGGCCCTCGCCGTTCAGTTGGAAAACCGCCTCAAGTTTCAGCAAGCATTTGCAAACGGGCTCGCCGTCCTTGCCTTTGAGCGCGACCCCGAAGGGAATGGCATCTACAACCTGGGTTCCCTCTCCCAGCCGGAATCAGGCATCTAAGTACGCAAGGAAAGCCGAATATGCGAATTGATGGAATCATTCTGCGGGAGATTCAGCTACCCCTGGTGCGGCCTTTTGAAACCAGCTTCGGCGTCACGCGCGAGCGCCGCATCCTGCTCGCGGAAGTGCGGTCCGAAGGCCTCATCGGCTGGGGCGAATGCACCGCCGGCGAGCGGCCATTCTTCTCCGGCGAATCCACTGACACCTGCTGGCAGGTGATCCTGAATGAACTCGGCCCCATGCTGGCTTCGGCAGAAAATGTTGAGCACGGCGGCGACTGCACCAGGCTCTTCAAACTGGTGCGCGGCAATCGCATGGCCAAGGCAGCGCTGGAAAACGCGATATGGGACCTGGAAGCGCAGCGGCAGGGCATCTCACTGTCGCGCCTGCTCGGCGGTGTCCGCGATTCCATTCCATGCGGTGTATCGCTTGGCATCCAGAAGACAATCCCCGACCTGATGGCGATCATCGAGAAGGAACTCGCTGCCGGCTATCAGCGCATCAAGTTGAAGTGCAAGCCCGGATGGGACGTCGAGGTGTTCGAGAAGGTGCGCAGCCGCTGGCCCGGCATCCTGCTGAGTTGCGATGCCAACTCCGCATATCGCCTTCACGACGCGGATCACGTGTGCACCTTCGACCAGTTCGACCTCCTCATGATCGAGCAGCCGCTCTGGCACGACGATTTCTATTTCCATTCCATACTGCAGAAAAGGCTCAACACCGCCATCTGTCTCGATGAGTCCATTCGCAACCGGCGCGACGCACTCGCCGCCATCGAGATGGAATCGTGCCGCATCATCAACATCAAGCTCGGCCGCGTCGGTGGATTCTCTGAAGCAATAGCGGTTCACAACGCAGCGCTCGAGCGCGGCATTCCCGTGTGGTGCGGCGGCATGCTCGAAGCCGGCATCGGCCGCTCGCATAACGTCGCCCTCGCCTCGCTCGAAAACTTCTCGCTCCCAGGCGATGTGTCGGCCTCAGCGCGCTACTGGGCCGAAGACATCATCGAACTCGAGGTAACCGTAAGCAGCAAGGGCGAAATCGCGATTCCCAACATCCCCGGCCGCGGCTACGAAGTCCGCACCGACCTGATCGACAGCCTGACCGTCCGCAAGGAACAGATCCGCGCGTTTGCCATGGCGTGAGTTCTAACCAACCCTCCACTTGTCATCCTGAGGAGCGGAACGACGAAGGACCTGCTGTTTAGGCGCACCATCAGTGAATGACCGGCCACTCCGGCTCCGCCGATCCATCCGCTCTCGGATCGCTCGCTCCAAAATGCGCCGGGCTGCTCGTATCCGTAAGCACCGCCTGCCCGCGACCCATAGCCGTCGAGAATGCTCCGCGCACGTCGAGCTGGTGGCCCATCTGCGTCAGCTTATCGCGCACATCCGCCGGCACTCGCGACTCAATCGTGATCTGGCATCCCACACCCGGCGGCACGCTGTGCTTTGTAAACCGCGGCGTATCCAGCGCCTCCTGAATATTCATGTGATAGTCCACTACGTTCGACACGAACTGCGCATGCGCCAGCGGCTGGTTCATTCCGCCCATGATGCCGAAGCCGATGTGCACCGTCCCGCGCTCCATGAAGCCCGGAATGATGGTGTGGAACGGCCGCTTCCGCCCGGCGAGCGCGTCCGGCGACTGCGCATCGAGCTTGAACAGCGCGCCGCGATCCTGCAGCACAAAGCCCATGCCGCGCACCGTAATGCCGGAACCAAACGCGTCGTAGTTGCTCTGGATCAGCGACAGGATGTTTCCGTCCTTGTCCACAACCGACAAATACGTCGTATCGCTTCCGTGCAGCGCGCCCGGCGCCACATCGCAATTGGCATGGTTCGGATCGATGAGCTTCGCCCGGCTCGCCGCAAACTCACTCGACAGCAACTCCGGCACCGGAATTGTGCTGAACCTCGGATCGCCATCGTACCGCGTCACGTCCGCATAGGCGAGCTTCATCGCCTCAATCCGCGTATGCAGTTCGGCTGCGCTGAGTGGCCCATCCTTCACCGCCGGAAACTGCCCCATGATCTGCAGCATCTCCAGCGCCGCGATTCCGTCACCATTCGGCGGCAACTCGTAAACCTTCCATCCGCGGTAATCGATCGACACCGGTTCCACCCACTCGGCGGAGTAGCTTGCCAGATCATCCGCAGTCATCGTGCCGCCAAGCTCGTTGGAGGTTTTCAAAATCGCCTCGGCAATGGCGCCTTTATAGAACGCTGCCTCTCCTTGCGTGGCAACCAGCGTGAGCGTTCGCGCGAGATCGGGATTGCGGAAGAT
>Ga0134128_10006366_pt1 | contig 14305 bp, 11 predicted proteins | sample KB31754_FD_96462 | JGI IMG/M metagenome (GOLD analysis project Ga0134128, IMG submission 96462) | Terrestrial soil microbial communities with excess Nitrogen fertilizer from Kellogg Biological Station, Michigan, USA - KB3-175-4 | ecosystem: Environmental > Terrestrial > Soil > Unclassified ... | reverse complement strand
GTGCCGTGCCTGCCCCCGGCTTGTCACCTGGCGGGAAGACGTCGCCGCCGTACGGCGCAAGTCATTCCGCGACGAACCATACTGGGGACGCCCCATCGCCGGGTGGGGAGACGACGCGCCGGGCATCCTGATTGTCGGCCTGGCGCCTGCGGCCCACGGCGGCAACAGGACCGGCCGGGTGTTCACCGGTGACAGGAGCGGTGACTTCCTGTTCGCGTCACTGCACAGATGCGGGCTCGCTAGTCAGCCCACGAGCGTGTCCGCAGGAGACGGCCAGCGGCTGATTGGCGCCCGTATTGTCGCCGCGGTCCGGTGCGCTCCGCCGGAGAACAAGCCGACACCGGATGAGCGCGGTACGTGCGCTCCCTGGCTGGCCGCCGAACTCCGCATGATCTCGGGCACCCTGCGCGTGATTGTCTGCCTGGGAGGCTTCGCGTGGCAGGCGCTGTGGCCCGCGCTCGCTGCCGCCGGTTACCGGCAACCACGGCCGCGGCCCGCCTTCGGTCACGGGGCGGAGGCCGAACTGCGCCGCGACGACAGTGCGGGTAACGCGGTGCTCCTGCTTGGCTGCTATCACCCGAGCCAGCAGAACACCTTTACGGGCAGGGTCACCGCGCAGATGCTTGACCAGGTCTTCCTGCGCGCACAGGGAACCGTTTCCCGGTAGCGGACGCGGCGAACCGGGGCGTCCCCGCGGCCGGCCGCGGAGTGTCCCGCTGAAGGAACGCGCAATTCATTAACGCCGGAATTAGCGCGAAATGGATCACCTTTGAAGGTGATCATCGCGAAAAATATCAGGAGGGATATGAAAAGCTTGATAAGCGGACAGATTCCGTTTTCGGGGTATTATTGGTCCGCCCCCGTAGCCCAAGGGAAGAGGCCGGCCCCCTAAAAGGGCCCTAGTGTCGGTTCGAACCCGACCGGGGGTACCTTGATTTCCGTGACGGTCTATTTCTAGGCGCCGAAGAGCCTGAGACGGCGCCGGATTTCGTACTCGCGGACGATCGCCACTGCGTAGCGGTCGCAGATGCCGTGCTCGTCGGCCAGCCAGTTCGCGCGCTCTTCGCGGCGCATGAAGGCGGGCCCGGATTCCAGGTGGCCGAACCACTCGGACAGCTCGTGCCCCGTTACGAACGGGATGCGTGCGATGAGGCTTTTGTGCGTGTCAGGAGTGTGGGTCAGCGACATTGGCACCTCCGACTAGGAAGCCGCTTTTAGTCGAGACTGCCTCACCGGGGGGCCGGTGGCAAGACCCAGTCGCAACCTTCCTGCAATGTCCTGTTTGTCAGTTCGAGATGAAAGTGAGACCTCGCCGCTCGCTTGCGTGCTAGTTCCCGGAACGGGACGCGGTGAGCGCGGTCCTCCATCGTGGCAGCATGCCGCCTGGCACGTCCTCAGCGGTGACCGCGTAGCAGATGTGGTCCCGCCACTCGCCGTCGATGTGCACCTGACGCCGCCGGATCCCCTCGTCATGGAATCCGAGCTTCTCCACGGCGCGCCGGGAAGGCACGTTGTCCGGCCTGATGCCCGCCTCAAGCCGGTGCAGGCCAAGTACCCCGAAGCAGTGGTCCACGCACATCGCGAGGGCGGTCGGCATGATGCCGCGCCCGGCGAGTTTCTGGTCAACCCAGTACCCGAGCTCCGCGGATCGCACCGAGCCCCAGGAGATCTGCCGCAGGTTCAGTTCGCCTGCGAGCTGCGTGCCATAGCAGATCAGCCAGCCGAAGGCGATTCCCCGCCTGGCTAGCAGCTCCCGGTGCACATCAACGATGTACGGCCTGGCCGGCGACTTGCGGGCCAGCGCTACGAGCGGTTCAAGCGGCGAATGCGGTTCCGGTGCACCACCGGGAAGAGACGGGTCCCAAGGGCGCAGCCACGATTCGTTCGACGAGCGCAGTGCCTCACGAGCGCGCACGTCGGACACTCGCGGCGGCCGGAGCATCACCGGCTCGTCGAGTAGGTCCTTTTCAGCAAGGGTTGCCGCCCACGCGCGGCCGCGCCTCAAGGCTGACATTTGATCCCCCCCAAAGGTGGCCAGGCCCAGGTAGCGAGACTTTAACAGAACGCCATCCGATTCGGGGCCTAGCGCACCGTTTACCTGGCCGCGATCTTTGCGCGAGATCGCGGCCTTCGCCAGGGTTAGCTCAGCCGCTCGAAGATCATCGCCATTCCCTGGCCGCCGCCGACGCACATGGTCTCGAGGCCGATTGTCTTGTCGTGGAACTGGAGGCTGTTGATCAAGGTGGTCGCGATCCGCGCTCCGGTCATGCCGAACGGGTGCCCGACCGCGATCGCGCCGCCGTTCACGTTCAGCCGCGCCAGGTCGATGCCCAGGTCCCGGTAGGAGGGGATGACCTGCGCGGCGAACGCCTCGTTGATCTCGACGAGGTCGATGTCGCTGATCGCCATCCCGGCTCGCCGCACCGCCTGCCGCGACGCGTCCACCGGCCCGAGTCCCATGATTTCCGGTGACAGGGCGCTGACGCCGGTGGAGACGATCCGCGCCAGCGGGGTGATGCCGAGTTCCGCGGCCTTGACGTCGCTCATCACGACAAGCGCGGCGGCCCCGTCGTTGAGCGGGCAGCAGTTCCCCGCCGTCACCGTGCCGTGCTCGCGGAAGACCGGCTTGAGCGTGGCGACCTTCTCCAGGGTGGTTCCCGGCCGAGGGCCGTCGTCCGCCGACACCACCGAACCGTCGGGCAGGGTCACCGGCGTGATTTCCCGCTGCCAGAAGCCGTCGGCGAGCGCCTTCTCCGCCAGGTTCTGCGACCGGACGCCGAACTCGTCCTGCTCCGCCCGGGTGATACCGCGCAGTCCCGCGACGTTCTCCGCGGTCTGGCCCATCGCGATGTAGACGTCGGGGACCTGCCCGTCCTCGCGCGGGTCGTGCCAGGGGGACTCGGCCGCCGCGATGGCCTCGGTGCGCGCCTGGGCCGGTGCGAACGCCGGGTTCTTCGTGTCCGGCAGGCTGTCGCTCGAACCCTTCGCGAACCTGGAGACGCACTCCACGCCCGCGGCGAGGAACACGTCGCCCTCTCCGGCCTTGATGGCGTGGAAGGCCATCCTCGTGGCCTGCAGTGATGACGAGCAGTAGCGGTTGACCGTGGTGCCGGGGACGCCGTCAAGTCCAAGCAGCACCGCGGTGACCCTGGCGATGTTGAACCCTTGCTCGCCGCCGGGCAGCCCGCAGCCCACGATCATGTCCTCCACCAGAGCGGTGTCAAGCTGAGGTACCTTGGCAAGCACCGCGGTCACCACCTGAGCGAGCAGGTCATCTGGCCTGATCGAACTGAGTGACCCCTTGAACGCCCGGCCGATGGGTGAGCGAGCGGTCCCGACAATGACTGCCTCGGGCATGACAGTGCCTCCTGATGAGAGCGGGGCCTCCTGAAGAAGAGCGGGCCTCCTGTAGAAACATGTCTCTTATTCAAGTTAACAGTCGCGGTCGGCCGGCAGGCGATAGCGTCTGCCCGTATACAGACCGTAAGCGGACGAGTGCATAGAGGAGTACCAGGTGGAGGTACACGACTCACTGACCGAGGTGATGGGCAACACGCCCCTCATCCGGCTCAAGTCAGTGACGAAAGGCACAGCGCGTACGGTCAACGTGCTCGCGAAGGTTGAGTACCTCAACCCGGGCGGCTCGGTGAAGGACCGGATAGCGCTGCGCATGGTGGAGACCGCGGAACAGCAGGGAAAGATCCGCAAGGGCGGCGTGATCATCGAGCCCACCTCAGGCAACACCGGTGTCGGCCTGGCGATCGTGGCGCAGGAGCGCGGCTACCGCTGCGTGTTCACCTGCCCGGACAAGGTCGCGGCCGACAAGGTCGCCGTGCTGCGCGCCTACGGTGCCGAGGTCGTCGTCTGCCCGACGAGCGTGCCGCCGGATCATCCCAACTCCTACTACAGTGTCGCCCGCAGGCTCGCGCGGGAGACATCCGGCGGCTGGCAGCCAGACCAGTACGCCAACCCGGACAATCCCGGCGCGCACTACCACTGGACGGGCCCGGAAATCTGGCGGCAGACCGGGGGGCGGCTCACCCACTTCGTGACCGGCATCGGCACCGGCGGCACCATCTCCGGCACCGGCCGCTACCTCAAGGAGGCGTCGGGAGGCGCGGTGCGGATCATCGGCGCCGACCCGGAGGGCTCGGTCTACTCCGGCGGGTCAGGCCGTCCGTATCTCGTCGAAGGGGTAGGGGAGGACATCTGGCCCGACACCTTCGATAAGAAGATCGCCGACGAGGTGATCGCGGTAACCGACGCGGACTCATTCGAGATGACCAGGAGGCTGGCACGGGAGGAGGGCCTGCTCGTCGGAGGGTCGTCGGGCCTTGCTGTCGTCGCCGCGCTGCGCGTCGCGGCGACGGCGAGTCCTGATGACGTCATCGTCGTCCTGCTGCCCGACGGGGGCCGCGGCTACCTGTCGAAGATCTTCAACGACGCCTGGATGTCCGACTACGGGTTCCTGCGCGAGCAGACCACCGAGAGATGCGTCGCGGACCTGCTCGCCGCCAGGGACCAGGGCATCCCTGCCCTCGTCCACGTCCACCCGGATGAGACCGTCGCGCAGGCGATCGCGCTGCTGCGCGAGTACGACGTCTCGCAGCTGCCCGTGGTCCAGGAGGAACCGCCGCTGATGGCCGCGGAGGTGGCAGGCTCGGTCGCCGAGCGCGACCTCCTTGACGCCATGGTTAGCGGTAAGGCGAGTCCGCAGGATCCGATCAGCCAGCACATGTCGCCACCGCTGCCGGTGCTCGGCCAGGGCGAGCCGGTCAGCCGCGCGGCCGCGGTGCTTGAGAAGTCGGGCGCCGCCCTCGTCCACGTGGACGGCAAGCCCGCGGCCGTGCTCAGCCGCGCCGACCTGCTCGCCTACTACGCGGGAGGCGGCAAGTGAACCGCGACGAGTACGGATTCGAGACGCTGGCGATCCACGCGGGACAGGATCCTGACCCGCTGACCGGCGCGGTGGTCCCGCCCATCTACCAGACCTCGACCTACAAGCAAGATGGCGTCGGCGGCACGCGCGGCGGCTACGAGTACTCACGCACGGCGAACCCCACCCGCGCCGCGCTCGAGCGTTGCCTGGCCGCGCTGGAGAACGGCGCGGCGGCGCTCGCCTTCGCGTCCGGCATGGCCGCCGAGGACTGCCTGATCCGGACGCTGTGCCGGCCAGGGATGCGGGTGCTGATCCCAGGCGACGCATACGGCGGGACGTTCCGCCTGTTCGACAAGGTACTTACCACCTGGGGCGTGCAGCACTCACCGGTGATGCAGACCGACCTGGAAGCCGTCCGCGCGGCGGCGGAGGCGCAGCGGCCGCGCCTGATCTGGGCGGAGACCCCGACCAACCCGCTGCTGTCCATCGTTGACATCCGCGCGCTCGCCGCGATCGCTCACTCCTGCGGCGCGCTGCTCGTGGTGGACAACACGTTCGCCTCGCCCTACCTGCAGCGCCCACTCGATCTCGGCGCGGACTTCGTCGTCCACTCCACCACCAAGTACCTCGGCGGCCACTCCGACGTGGTGGGCGGCGCGGTGGTCGTCAAGGACCCCGCGCACGCCGAGGGGCTTGCCTTCAACCAGAATGCCACCGGGGCGGTGGCGGGGCCCTTCGACGCCTGGCTGACGCTGCGCGGTATCCGGACGCTCGCGGTCCGGATGGACCGGCACTGCGCCAACGCCGCCCGCATCGCGCTCGCGCTCGCGGAGCATCCGGCGGTCGCGTCGGTGCTCTATCCGGGCCTGCCCGGCCATCCCGGCCATCAGCTTGCCAAGTCGCAGATGCGGGACTTCGGCGGCATGGTCTCCTTCCGGCTGGCGGCCGGCGAGGACGCGGCGGTCGAACTGTGCGCGAAGACCAGGGTGTTCACACTCGGCGAGTCGCTTGGCGGCGTCGAGTCGCTGATCGAGCATCCGGCGCGGATGACCCACGCGTCCACTGCCGGGTCGCCGCTTGAGGTGCCGGCTGACCTGGTGCGGCTCTCCGTCGGCATCGAAAACCCGGACGACCTGCTCGCCGACTTGTTGCAGGCAGTCGCCTAGTGCCACACCATGAGCACCAGGATTGCCAGCCAGATCAGTGCGGTCACCCCGCCCATCGCCGCGATCCGTCCCCGCTCGACGGCGGCCACCTTGATGTCGGACATGGCGGACGGAGCGGGCTCGACGGCCGGCGCCGCGGTCGGTGCCTGCTCGCCCGCCGGGACGCTCGCGGCCGGATCCGTTTCCGTCGCCGGCCTGTCGTCCGATGAACGGATCGTGACTTCGACTGGCCCGGTTCCCACCGTCCCCTCGGCGGCGCTAAGCGCGCCAAGCGCCTTCCGCTGATCGCGAAGGATGATCACAAGCAGCACGACAGCCACAACGAACAGCGTGAGAGACACGGAGATCCACCACTGACTGAATTTGTGCGTCATCCCGGTGAGGATGAGGCCAAAGACCAGTACAAGCAGGGCGCCAATGGAGTAAGTCCGCGTGGTACGCAGCAGGTAGCCGACTACCACAGGGTTCCGGGCCCGGATGTACCTGGGCGTGGCCATGATCGCCGCCGTTCCCGGCCCGATCGTGAATATCGCCGCCGTGACGTGCAGCCACAGGATTGCGCGGTCGCCAAATGACATGGTGCGATCCTAGAGGATTTTGATCTTCGCTACCGCTACCGCTTGCGCCTTGCTCCCCGCGTGCGAAGGAAGTCGCTCACCACGTATTCTCCGAGACGTTCCGGAGTGGCCCGTAGCACCCGGCCGCCATTGCGCTTTGCGACGTTGTCGACAAATGCGGCAAGCCGCTCGTCGTCGGCGAGCATGAAAATGTTCAGCGCCGCGTGCCGCCTCGTCATCTTGTCCACCTCGGCGAGCGTCAATTCGATCGTCTCCGGCGCCGGCGGCCAGTCGAACCACGCCCTGCCGTCCCGCATCAGGTGCGCCGTGGGCTCCCCGTCCGTGACGATCAGCACGACAGGATCGTGCTCCGGGTGCTTGTCCAGGTGACGGCCCGCGATCATCAGCGCGTGGTGCAGGTTGGTGCCCTGAACCATGTCCCAGCCGAGTCCGGCCAGTTCCGTCTCGTGCAGTTCCCTCGCATAGTTGGAGAACCCGACGACCTGGATCGCGTCCTGCGGGTACTTGGTCCGCAACAACGCGTGCAGCGCGAGCGCGGTCTGCTTCGCCACCGCCCAGGTGCCGCGCAGCGCCATCGAGTAGGAAAGGTCGACAAGCAGGCACACAGCCGCCGCCGATCGCTGTTCGGTCTCCGCCACGCGGAAGTCACCGGCGGTGAGCCGGACTGAGGCGCGGCCGCCGTTTTCCGCCGCCGATCGCAACAACGCGGAGCGGACCGTCGCGGGCACGTCGATCGGCTGCTCGTCGCCGAACTCCCATTCCCTTGTCCACCCCGTCAGGTCGCCCGCCTGCCCGGCGTCGTGCCTGTCGTGGTCGCCGCCGCGCATCCCGTTCTCGAGCCCGGCGAACACCTGGCGCAGCGCGGTGTCGCCGAGCCTGCGAACCGCCTTCGGCGTGAGTTCGAGGTTGCCGCCATCGTTGGTGAGGTAGCCCTGCCGCTGCAGCTCGCGCTCGAGGCGGCGCAGCGCCTGCAGGCCATCCACGGCCTGCCTGCCAAGCGCGCGGCGCACCGCTTCCTCGTCGACGTCCTCGAGGCTGGCGCCCGGATAATCCTGGCCGAGCGCCGATTCGAGATCCGACAGGTCCGCCAGATCGGCGACCGCCGTCGTCGCGTCGCCGAGCCCGAGCGGTTGGCCGCCGGACATCCGCACGCCGCGCTGCGGCCTGCCAAGCTCGGGTCGCCTGGCGCGCAGCGCGTCGCCGAGAGCGGACAGCTCGGCGGCGAGGCCGGCGTCCTCCATGGCCTGTGCCATCAGGTTCGCCAGCTCCTCGCGCTGCTCGTCGGACAGCGATTCGAGCAGCCGTTCCGCGGCCATCATCCGGCGCACAAGCGAATCGACGAGCTCCTCCAGGTTGGCCGGGTTGTCAGGGAACATGTCGCCGTACCTGGCCATGAAGTCGTCGAAGTCCCGCTGCGTGTGCTCGCCGCGCGTGTCGGCGTCAAGCATCTGGCGCAGGTCGGCGAGCATGTCCTTGACCCGCTGCATGGCCTGCGGGTCGGGGTTTTCCAGCGCCTGCTTCATGCCCTTGAACTGGCTGTCGAGCACCTCCCTGCGCAGCAGGTCGCGCAGTTCCTCGAACTTCTGCCGCGCTTGAGGTGAGCGCCAGTCGTACTCGGACAGCGCCCTGATGGCACGCGAGGTGTCGCTGGGAAGGGTGTCGAGCTCAAGCTCCCGTTCCCTCGCCTCGTCGCTCGGGTCGGGGAACAGCGCGCCGCGCTCGGCCTCGAGCGCCTCGCCAAGCAGTTCGCGTGCCCGGTCGAGCATGCCGTCGAGGCGGCCAGCGTTGCGCAGCTCGCGTGACCGCTCGCGAACACGGCGCATCAGGTCTTCCAGGCCGCGCCGGTCCCGCCAGCCGCGCCGCAGCAGGTCGCGCAGGGCGTCCCGCGGGTTGTCGCCGCCGAGGATACGCTCGCCCATCTCATCGAGCGCCTCCCGGACGTCGTACGGCGGCGCGAGCGGGTCAGGGCCGTCGTCGTAGGCTCCGTAGCGATAGTTAGACATCGTCTGCTCCCACAGCCAGCCGCTCGAACTCTGTCATCCGTTGGCTGAGCTAGACATCGTGCGCTTCCAGAGTCGGCCGCAGCCGTTCGGGATAGCTTTTACAGGGTTATGTCCGGTAGGTGGCCGTTCCATCGCTGCTGTCCTTGGAAAGCCGGCGGATCAGGTACAGGCCCTCGAGGACGAACTCGATGGCCGCCGCGGCCTCGCCGAAGGACTCCCTGCCCTCCATGCCGAGCCGCGCCATGATCTTGGCAAGGCCAGGCACCTCGCCGGTGCGGCGGAGCAGTTCGGAGGCCGAGACGAGCTCGCCAGACTCGATCGAGCCGCCGTCATCGAACTTGGCGAGCAGTCCGGTCAGGTCGGCGCCGCCGAGCCTGGCGCGGAACGTCTCCGCGATGGCGCGGCGCAGCAGATGGGCGAGGATCTCCTCTTCCCTGCCCTCCTCGCTGACCTCGAACTCCACCTTGCCGCGCAGTGTCGGGACGATTCCAGGCAGGTCGGCCACCCGGGCCACAGGAACCTCGCCGCGTGCTTCCGCGACAAGCGCCGTCCTGCGCACCGCCGCCGCGGCGGCGGACTCCGCGGCCGCGATCGCGAACCGCGCGGACACGCCGGAGCGGCCGTCGACCGCGGGGGACTCGCGTACCAGCCGGGTGAACCGCGCGATCACCTCGGTGAGGTGCACGGGCAGCTCGGCTCCCGGGTCGCTGGCCTCCCAGGAGACCTCCGCCTCCTGGGTGATCAGGTCGAGCTCGTCGTCGAGCGAGAGCGGGTAGTGCGTGCGGATCTCGGCGCCGAACCGGTCCTTCAGCGGTGTGATGATCCGGCCCCTGTTGGTGTAGTCCTCGGGGTTCGCGCTCGCCACAAGCACGAGGTCGAGCGGCAGCCGCAGCGAGTAGCCGCGGACTCCGATGTCACGCTCCTCGAGCACGTTGAGCAGCGCGACCTGAATCCGCTCGGCGAGGTCGGGCAGCTCGTTCAGGCTGAACACGCCGCGGTTGGTCCGCGGCACCAGGCCGAAGTGGATGGTCTCCGGGTCGCCGAGCGTCCGGCCCTCGGCCACCTTCACCGGGTCGATGTCGCCGATCAGGTCTCCGACGCTGGTGTCCGGCGTGGCGAGCTTCTCGCCATAGCGGTCAGTCCTGTGCCGCCACGTCACGGGCAGCTTGTCGCCGAGTTCCGCGGCGAGCCGCCGGCAGCGGGCACAGGCAGGGGCGTAGGGGTGGTCGTTGATCTCGCACCCGGCGACGGCCGGCGTCCACTCGTCGAGCAGGCCCGCCAGGGTGCGGATCAGCCGCGTCTTCCCCTGACCCCGCTCGCCGAGCAGGATGATGTCGTGCCCGGCGAGCAGCGCCCGCTCGACATGGGGAAGCACGGTCTGGTCGAAGCCGACGATGCCGGGGAACCGGTCCTGCCCGGCGCGCATCCGCGCGAGCAGGTTCTCTCTGATCTCTTGCTTCACGGTGCGGTAGCGGTGGCCGCTCGCCGTGAGGTCGCCCAGCGTCGCTGGCCGGCCGCCCGGAGCGCTTGCGTTGAATTCCTCGCTGCTGTGCTGCACCCTACCGACACTATGTCGGCCCGCCACGTGCTCGCATCCTCAGCGTGGGGCAGCGGGGATAATGTTCCTTGCTGTGGCAACGATTTCCCCGCTAGTCCAGCCCGATGACGTGGTGGCCGCGCGCGAGCTCCTCCGTGACGTCATCTCGCCGACGCCGATGCTCCACTCCCGCGTGCTGTCCGAGCTGATGGACGGGCCGGTCTACCTGAAGTGCGAGAACCTGCAGCGAACCGGCTCGTTCAAGGTGCGCGGCGCGTACACCAGGATCGCCGGGCTGTCGGATGCCGAGCGCGCCCGCGGGGTGGTGGCCGCGAGCGCGGGCAACCACGCTCAGGGGGTGGCGTTCGCCGCCGGGCTGCTCGGCACGTCTGCCACGGTGGTGATGCCGGAGCGGGCGCCGCTGCCCAAGGTCGAGGCCACCCGGGCCTACGGCGCGTCCGTGCTCCTGCACGGGACGACCGTGGAGGACGCGCTCGCCGAGGCGCTGCGGTTCGCGGAGCAGACAGGGGCCGTGTTCATCCACCCGTTCGACCACGCGGACATCGTGGCTGGCCAGGGTACGCTCGGCTTCGAAATCATCGAACAGTGCCCGGCGGTCCGCACCGTCGTCGTCCCGGTGGGCGGCGGCGGGCTCGCGGCGGGGATCACCGTGGCGATGCGGTCGCTCGATCCGCAGATCCAGGTAGTCGGCGCGCAGGCGGAGGCGGTGCCAGGCCTTGTCGCCTCCATGGCGGCGGGCAAGCCGGTCCAGGTCGTCGGCGCGCCCACCATGGCCGACGGCATCGCCGTGCAGCGGCCCGGCGACATCGCGTTCGGCATACTCGCCGCGGCGGGCAGCCGGATCGTGACGGTGTCCGAGGGAGCGCTCGCCCGCGCGCTGCTGATCTGTCTCGAGCGGGCCAAGCAGGTGGTCGAGCCCGCGGGGGCGGCGGGCGTGGCGGCGCTGCTCGAATGCTCCGCCGACATGGAGCCGCCCGTCGTTGTGCTGCTCTCCGGCGGGAACATCGACCCGCTGCTGCTGTCCAAGCTGCTGCGGCACGGCCTGTCCGCGGCCGGACGGTTCCTCGGCTTCCACTGCCGGGTTCCCGACTACCCTGGCTCGCTCGCCGCGCTGCTCGGGCTGCTCGCCGGGCTCGGGGCCAACGTGCTTGCGGTGAGCCACGAACGCCTTGCCCCCAGCCTCCGCGTCGATGAGGTTGAGGTGGTGCTGCAGGTCGAGACCCGGGGGCCGGAGCACTGCGAGCACGTGAAGGAAGCGCTGCGCGGCGCCGGCTATGCGGCGTCCTTCGGCTAAATCCCGCGAGACTGCGTCCCGGACGGTCAGATGAGGACTCCGCTGCCCAGCACGTTCCAGATGTCGGCGACCGGCTTGGCGGTTCTCAGTTCCCGGTACTGCGGGTGGGGTGCGGCGATGATGAGCAGGCCGGAGCGGGTGATGACCTCCTCGTGCGGCAGCAGGTTCTCATCGGTGGTGACATAGGGGTCGGCGCACAGCACCGTGCCGGCCTTGAACTCCAGGATCCGCTTGAGCTTGTACGACAGGCTGGAGCGGATGTCGTCGGAGCCGCCCTTGAACGCCATCCCCAAGATCCCGACGGTCATCGCGGGCAGGTCGAACCGCTGCTCCAGGCAGTGCACCAGGTACAGCGGCATGCCCTCGTTGATCGTCATCGCGGTGTGCCCGAGGGTGAAGTTGTTGTGGTTGAACGCCGCGAGCTGCATGGTGTCCTTGAACAGGCACGGCCCCGCCGTGAACCCCGCGCCGGGCATGTCCGCGGCCCGCGGGTAGTCCATGGCCAGCCCCTGCCGGATCCGCTCGAAGTCCAGCCCCTGGTCGTTGGCCATCATGTAGAACTGGTTGGCCGCCGCGAACTTGATGTACCGCCACACGTTCGTGAACAGCTTCGCGAGCTCTGCCTCCTCCGGCGACAGCTCCACGATGGCCCCGGTCAGCAGCGAGAACAGCGCCGACGCCCGCGCCATGCCGCGCGGGCTGCGCGCCGAGACGATCTGCGGCAGCTCGAACAGCTCGGTCATCGCCTTGCCCTCGGCGATCCGCTCCGGGCAGAACGCCACCTCGATCGCCACCCCCAGGCCCGCGATCATCTTCTCCACCAGCGCGGTCACCCCCGGGAACACCGTCGAGCGCAGCACGAGCAGCTGCCCGTCCCGCAAGAACGGAGCGCACCCCGCAAGCGCCCGCGGTATCGCCGTCTGGTTCGGGTTCAGGTGCTCGTCGACCGGCGTGCCGATCACCACCACCACATGTTCAGCCGTCCCGACCACCGCCGCATCAGCCGACGCCGCCAGCCGCCCCGCCGTCACCGCCCGCTCAAGCAACGGCGCGGCACCCGGCTCGCCGAACGGCATCCGGCCCGCGTTCACCAGCTCAACCGCAGCCTCGCTGATGTCATAGATCACCACGCGGCAGCCGCGCTCCGCGAAGGCGATCGCCAGCGGCAGGCCCACGTGACCGCAGCCACCGACGATAACGACATCACTATCGAATTGCGACCCGCTCATCGCCTGCCCCGCCCCGGCTCACCAGCCGATCTGAGTAACCCGCCGCCGTAAAGTAGACAGCGCACGGTGCGGATAAATACCCGCAGGAACAGGAGAAGTGAACGGCGCGGTCCGCGGCTTACGCCGGCTCGCCCCTGGGCTCGCTGGCCCTGGTTAGCCAGAGCTCTCAGGCACGAGGTCGGCGGCAAGCTCAAGGATGATCCCGCGGAGCTCGTCCTTGCCGACATGCTGAGTCAGCACGGAATCATCGGACTCAGGCACTTGCGAGTCCTTCATGAAGACCATGCACGAGGTGCTAACGGCGAAGATGGAAGCCGCCGCGCGGATCTGGGCACGCGGTGGCGCGCCAGGGCCGGCGATGATTTCCATGAGTGCCGCGAGACGTGGGCGGAATTGCGTGAAACGGTGCTTGCCGTCCTCGGTGCCGTGGACGGTCGCCTGGTTTCGCTCGAGAAACCGGAAGACCTCGCCGCTGTCCATCACGATCCCGATGTAGCGGTCGAGCAGTTCCCGTGCCCTCTCCGGCGAGGGCGGCTGCTGCATCCCCCAGGCAATCAGCGCGTCGAGGCGGGAGAAGTGATCCTCGGTGAAGCTGCGGACGATGTCTTCCTTGGACTTGAAGTGGTAATAGAGCGCGGCCTTGGTAACGCTAAGGCGCTCCGCGATCTCCCGCAGTGAGGTCCGCTCGTAGCCCTGCTCGGCGAAAAGCTCAAGCGCGACCCGCTGGATACGCGCACGGGTGTCACCGCGCCTGCCGGCCTGCTCGTGCCCGTCCATCCTCGTGCCATGCCTCCAGCTACCCGCGACCAGCTACCCGCGGCGATGTGCTGCCGTTAGCGGCCCGCCCGATGCGTCCGCCGCCCGTCGCGACGAGAAATCTACTTGACGGCCGGTTAGTTAGGAATATAGCGTGCGCATGAGGCTGAAACTAGCCGGGCGGCAAGTAAGTTTGCTTCTGGATGACCGGCAGGGCAAGGGGTTGCCTGCCGGCCAGTGCTATGTCCGGCCAGTCCCGTGTCCGGAATGGCGTGTCTGAGGAGACCAAGTGAGTGAGGCAGCGGGCGTGCGCGTCCCGGGATCAGCGGGCGACGGCGAGCCGTCCGCGACGGCCGACGGCGCCTCCGGCGGAGCGGAAGCCGCCTTCCTGAGTCACAGGCAGATCATGGTCTTGCTGCCTGGCCTGCTGATGGCCATGCTGCTCGCCATGCTCGACCAGCTGGTCGTCGGCACCGCACTGCCCCGCATCGTGGGCGACCTTGGCGGGGCCGCTCACCTGTCCTGGGTAGTCACCGCCTACGTGCTCGCGTCGACGATCACCACGCCGTTCTACGGCAAGCTCGGCGACATGTACGGCAGGAAGAAGCTCTTCATCTTCGCGATCGCCGTCTTTCTCGCCGGGTCGGCGCTGTCCGGCCTGTCGAGCTCGATGGCGGAGCTGATCACCTTCCGGGCGATCCAGGGCCTCGGCGCCGGCGGCCTGGTCGTCGGCGCGATGGCCACGCTGGGCGAGATCGTCCCGCCCCGCGAGCGCGGCAAGTACATGGGCTACTTCATGGTCGTGATGATGCTCGCCACCATCGGCGGTCCCCTCGTCGGCG
>Ga0134128_10006364_pt1 | contig 14310 bp, 15 predicted proteins | sample KB31754_FD_96462 | JGI IMG/M metagenome (GOLD analysis project Ga0134128, IMG submission 96462) | Terrestrial soil microbial communities with excess Nitrogen fertilizer from Kellogg Biological Station, Michigan, USA - KB3-175-4 | ecosystem: Environmental > Terrestrial > Soil > Unclassified ... | reverse complement strand
TGGTTCCGGCTTCCTCCTGGACCATGCAGTAGCTTGGTGCGACAATGAGCCGCTCGCCACGCTGTATGGCTTCGACGAGCCTACGATATGAACCGTCGGCGACGATGAAATCGGCGTTGATGAAGACAAGGTGTGTCTGAGTCATTGCTTCGCCTAGGTCGGCAAAGCCGCGCACAAGCGCGTAGGTCAGCGTGATCCCGTACCAGTTCGACAGTAAGTCATCGATCGGCAGAAGTCGCAGAGCGCAATGCTTCATTAATTCGAGAATCGATACGGCGCATGCGATTCGCTCAAAAAGGCGGGTTTCGGTTACGATAACGAATTCGCAATCGAAGGCCTCGACTAGAGCGGGCACATTTCCCGGCGCGAGCAGCGCCGGCACAGTGATCGTCAGCAATTCATCGATATACCGATCGCCCCAGGCCATGGTTATGATGCGGCAGGGGCTTCGATCAGCGATCGGTGTCTCGCGCTTTTCCCGACCTCGCCGGCGCAACAGCATGCCGCCCATCGCGAGATCGGTTTGTTCAATGGCAATCTCCGCTTCTTCGCCGGAAAGCGCCGATTCGGCCGGATGCTCTTGATCGTTAATGGTGTGTGCGGCCGGGACCGCCTCCCAAAGGCGTACAGGCGTCTATCATGACTGATTGTCGAATTCCTCGTTTGGTCGGAATTTTTCTTTCGGCGATGCTCTTGCCAATAGCGAGTTTTTCGCGGACTGTCACCTGGCACCTACCCAGTTATAATTGGGGAAATAGGCCTTCGATGCGCTACGATCCCATCGATTTCGACCGCTATGAAAATACGAATTTAGAGCCCGTCACACTGCATGGCATCGTCCGCCTCAATCCGGGCGCGCGCATCATTAAGTCGCGCGTGCTCGGGCCATTTTATTCGAATCGCAATTCGCAGCTCGGACCCGACGTCGTCGTCGGCAAGTATTTCGGCATGAACGAAAATGTGTTTGTCGCGCGCGCCGAGGTGGGCGCTTTTTGTGCAATTGGAGCAAGGGTGGCGATCAACCCGTTCAACCACCCGCTCAACTGGTTGAGTACGCATGAATTTCAATACCACCCGAGCTCTTTCAACTGGATAGAAGAGTACAACTCGATAGACCGGCTCGAGCGCACGCCCGACATGTTCAAGACAGTGCGCATCGGCAATGACGTTTGGATGGGCCACAATGTCAATGTCCTGCCGGGCGTCAATGTCGGAGATGGCGCCGCGATCGGGGCTGGCTCCGTGGTGACCAAGGACGTGCCGCCTTTTGCGATCGTTGCCGGCGTGCCCGCACGACTCCTGCGCTATCGCTTTTCCGAGAAAGTGATCGAGCGGCTGCTGCGGCTGAAATGGTGGGAACTCGAGTTATCGGACCTCGGCGGCCTGCCTTATCGCGATGTAGATCGCTGTCTCGATCGCGTTGAGGAGATCAGAGCACGCAGCGCATGAAAGATGTAAAAGAGCGCGTTGCGGCGGGCGCCTTGTTGGAAAGCGCCGGCGTGCCACGCGACGGCGTGCTTTTCGTGCATGCCTCATTTCGCGGCCTCGCCGGGGTGGGGTACCGCGCCGAAGCCTTTATCGAAGGCCTGATCGAGTATATGCGCCCTGGCACCTTGGCGATGCCGGCGATGTCGTGGCGTATTGTTACACCTGCCAATCCGGAATTCGATGAGCTGACGACACCCTCACATGTGGGTGTGCTCGCAGAAATTTTTCGCAGATGCTATGCGGCGGGCCGCAGCCTGCATCCGACTCATTCGGTTGCGGCGATAGGACGGCATCTGCCGGACTTGATTGCTGGTCACCATCTCGATGACACGCCGTGCTCCATTAATAGCCCGTATGGTCGCGCTATCTCTGAGGACGCGCATGTACTGATGCTAGGCATCGGCTTCGAGCGTGTCACCGCAATCCATCATGCCGAGGAGACCATCGCCATTGACACATATTTGCAGCCGGCCGAAGCCGCCCAAGTCTATCGCTGCCATGATCGCGCAGGCCGGGTGCATACGGTTCGACTGCGGCGCCACCTTCCTCTTAACCGCGATTTTCCACAATTTGCGGCTCCGCTAGCGTCATCAGGCAAGCTGCACCAGGGGATGATCGAGGGCACACGCTGGATGACCGTGGCACAGCGGGACCTCCTCGCCGTAGTGAGCGACGCCCTACGGCGTGATCCGCGTGCGATCATTGCGCCGGCCGGTGCACCGGTAATCCCGTGAACCTGTTGGTTTCGTCTACCGGCCGCCTGACGGCCGCCGATGCTGCCGCAGCGATTATCCTGGTTGGTGACCGCTATCTCATGCAACTCCGCGATGAACGAGCGGAGATATGGTATCCGGGCCATTGGGGTCTCTTCGGCGGTGCGATGGAAGCGGGAGAGGAACCAATTGCGGCTTTGAGACGCGAGCTCTTCGAGGAGTTGGAGCTGACTTTCGAGGCACCCGCTGCGTGCTTCTTCATGCAGATCGAATTCGACCTTTCCGCGATCGGGCTCATGCGCTACCGCCGCGACGTCTATACTGTGGCGATCCCGCCTGACTCAGTTCAGCGGCTCGTCCTGCATGAAGGCGCTGCGGTGAGGCTTTTCACCGCCGCGGAAATTCTTGGCGGACCTCCCGTAACCCCTTACGACAGCTTCGCAATCTTCATTCATGCAGCGCAAGCCCGGTTGCGGCCGTCAGGGTGAGCTAGTATAACCCTGGAAAGGGGAGTTGAATGCAAGACTGGGCTAACGCACCCTGGGTCGACCCGGCGTACAACTGGAAGCCATTACCTGTGCCGGAATTACCGGACCGGTTGCTGGCCGATTTTGCAACGCGCTGCAATCTGCGCTGCCCGATGTGTCCGGTGTGGGGTCTGGAAGATGAATCCCAAATCGCGCCGCTCGAAGGATCGATGGATCTTGCCGCAGCGCGCAAGCTCCTCGATGAATTTACAACCAAGAAACCGATGGTGGCGCCAAGCATCTATGGCGAGCCGCTGCTCATTCCGAATATGCGCGCGGTGCTGAGCGAGGTGAAGAAGCGCGGCATGTCGCTCGCCCTCAACACCAATGGCCTGACACTGACTGAAAGCATTGCGGAATTCTTTTGCGAGATCAAAGTCGACTCGGTGATGTTCAGCATCGACGCCGTCACTAAGGAAACTCTAAAAAAAGTCCGCAGCGTCGACAAAATAGAGAAGATCGAATCTGCTGTATTCCGTCTGATGAAGATCCGGGGCGACCGAGAATACCCCCGCATCGGCGTCTCATTCACGCGACAGGACGCAAACCGCCACGAAGAGGAAGCATTCATCGCGCGCTGGGTCGGAGTGGTCGACGTGGTGCGGATGGGAATTGTGTTCGAGAATGGCACCTTTCCAGAGATGGCAGCGCCCAGCAGACGCGTCGCGTGTCCAGTAATCTACAAGACTATGCCTGTCCACCACGACGGTAGTGTGCGGCTGTGCTGCCTCGACGGGTTGCGAGCCACGAATATGGGAAACGTCTTCAAAGATGGGGTCCGCAGCGTGTGGAATGGCGAGGCCTTCGCAAAAGTGCGCTATTATCACGAGACTGGGCAATGGGACAAAGTTCCCTTTTGCAAGCCGTGCAATGGCTGGGCGCAGTATGAGTACGAAGAAGAAATCCGCGATGGGCTCCTCATTCGCCGTTCGCCAGAATACATTTATTACAACAAGGTCGATCGGCTGAAGAACTGGACGGGCAGCCTCCTCGGAGGCCATAAGCCCCCGCCGGCTGAGCTCACCGCAGCGGCAGAATAAATAGGACTCTAAGGTGCGGTTTCGGCGCGAACCCCATGCCGGACTGGCACTGCTGATCTTTAAGCTGAAGAACGGCGGGCTTTCTTGGTTGTCGGATAGGATTAGACGCGAATGGGAAATGCCGACGACGGCTTGGGGGCGAGTCATCTATCGCACCATGCGCGCCATCGTCGCCCGTAACCGACGCCCGCTAGCTAAGCCCGCGACCACGCTTCATGCCTTTTATGATCTCGGTGTCGCACCGATTACTTTCGATGTCTTGTGGTTCCTGGTTGGCGCAGAAATCCAGCGCCAGCGTCTCGGCCTTCCCGATATCCGGCTCGTGATCGTACCGGGACCCGATGGAGGGTTACGTCGTGAGCGCGACGATTATGAAATGGTCAGCGATGCTGATGCTCGACGCTTGCGCATTCGCGATCTCCTCGTGCCAGCGGCATCCCTCTTGCCCACCATAAGTGCGGTTACCATTACCGAATCACGTGGCGAAGCCGCAGGGCTTTGTATAGGTGCTGGGACGAGCGTTTTTCCATCCGGATACGAACCGGCTATCCCTGTCTATAGCGGCGCACCATTTTGCCTCGCCGCGGTGAAGTACTTCGGTCAATCCGTCGCGTCGCTTCGCGCCAGTGCCTCTCACCTCAGCGAGATCGACCGCTGGCTTGTGATGCAGGGTGGCCGTGGTCGAATAGTCGTCATCACGTTGCGAGCTTATGGCTACATGCCGGCGCGCAACAGCAACTTGGCAGCGTGGATCGGAATCGCAAACCAGTTGCGGGATGAGGGCTATTGGCCGGTGTTCGTGCCGGATACCGATCAGATTCGCGATGGAAGACTGCCACAGGAACTGGCAGGATTTCCGATAGCTGCGAATGCGGCGCTCGATGTCAGGCTGCGCATGGCCCTCTATGAGCGCGCTTGGCTCAACCTTGGCGTTAATGGCGGGCCCATGGGGCTGTGCTGGCTGAACGAGCGCACACGCTACATCACCTTCAAAATAATTACGCGAGATGTGCCACAAACAACGCCTGAATACGTGGCATCACACGGCTTTGTTTTAGGGAGATCTTTGCCGTTTGCCACATCGTTCCAGAAATGGGTTTGGGCCAATGATGATTTGGCCGTAATAGAAAGCGAGTTCAGCCACATGGCGGCGCTCATTAAGACGTACGAGGCGGGACAGAAAGCGCCGCTACACGCCGTGCGCTATCAGTAACGGAAGGAGAAGCAGTTGGGACACGTCCAAACCTATTTCGAACAGGCTGTCTCGATAGCGCGAACGATCGATTATGATGGCGTTGAGCGGTTGGCAACAGCCTTGGCAAGCGTGCGGGACCAGGGTGGCCGCTTATTCATTCTTGGAGTCGGCGGGAGTGCGGCTAATGCGGGTCACGCGGTCAATGACTTTCGCAAGCTTTGCGGCATCGAAACCTATGCGCCCACGGACAATGTGTCCGAACTAACGGCCCGGACCAACGATGAAGGTTGGGAAACCATCTTTGCCGGCTGGCTGAGAACGAGCCGCGCATCGTCGAACGATGCGGTTCTCGTGTTTTCGGTTGGCGGTGGAGATGTTGTTCGAAACGTTTCAGCCAATATCGTTCGTGCGCTTGAGTACGCAAAAACAAAGGGACTAAAGATATTCGGCATCGTTGGTCGAGACGGCGGCTATACGAAGAAGGTGGGAGACGAGGTGATCGTTGTCCCCACGATCGACTCAAATCACGTCACTCCGCATACCGAAGCGTTCCAAGCAGTTGTGTGGCACTGTCTTGTTTCGCATCCGAAACTGCAAATACAGGCAACCAAGTGGTAGTGCCAAAGCGTGATTGAGGTCCCTGGCGATGAAGCCGCTCGTTATCGGGACGCAACCGAAGCACTCCATCGTGATGTCCGGATTAGCCGCCGGTATGAACGAAGGGGACAAATACTTTGGCAATGCGGGTTGGCGAATCTCATCAGAGCCGACTTCCAAGGCTTATTAGGTCTCATTCCGGGACAGACGGGCAATCTGCTCGACGCAGGGTGTGGTACCGGAATCGAATTCGATAATTTCCGGCAGGGTTATCCGTACCTGCGGTTCTATGGAGTCGATATATCCTCCGTTGCTCTCGCCGAAGCGATAAAGCGTCCAGAGGCTGGTGCAGCTCAGTTTTCGCAGGCGGCCCTTGAGCACTTGCCATTTTCGGATAGCGTATTCGACTTTATCACCTCGCACGAGGTCATTGAACACGTCGAAGATCCAGCTGTTGTACTCGGTGAATTTTATCGCGTGCTGAAGCCGGGTGGTGTTTGCGTGATTGCCACGCCCAATGGGTCGAGTTGGTGGATGGAGCATCTTCGGCAGCGTTTGATGCGTCTTATTGGCCGCCGCGGCGCACCGGTCGGCGCCGATCACGTCCGCCCGCCGTCATTTTGGATTCTCCAGTTCCGGCGAATGGGCTTTTTAATTGAGCAACATATTTTCGACGGGGCGGCGTTCGACTTCCAACTCATGATTTTGCCACCGGCATGGATGCCGGCGTTCTGCCGTATTTACGAACCTCTGAGGTCCGTACCCCTCGTGAAGCTGTGGCTCTGTGACCGAGTCAAGTTTAAACTGAAGAAGCCTGGGCAACTGCTCGGAGAAACCGGTGTCATAACCGCTTGTTGTCCGCTCTGCCGGGAAATGATGCTAGAAGACGGCCCAACTTGCCGTAACGGTCATCATTTCGCACGTAACGCCATCGGACTCGTGGATTTTACGCGCCCGCTCAACGGCAGCTTTGGATCCCATGTAGACGACCGAGCATTTCGTCCTGGCTCGAAATTCGTGCGACGAACAATGCAGCTCGCATTCTTGCCGGTGACGTTGTTGCTGCTCTTGCTGTTGCTGCCCGTGGGCCTCCTCGTCAGCCGGTTTTATCAGCCGCTGCTAAGCTATAATCAAAGCGGCAAAAATTGATCGTTCACCTATTTGCTCGGCCTTGCGTCAAGAAGCCTTGCCGTATCTTGCGGCGGCCGTTCGCCGGAGCGCCTCATTCAGTGGGGTGTAGTGAAAATCCGGAAAACTGGCACGACACGCGGCGATATTAAAGGGGCGGTATCCAGCATGAGGCATCGGACCGTTCCGTGGCGTTTCGTATATCTCTACTCCAAACCAACCGGCAATCTCTTCTGCAATGGTTCGAAAACTAATTATCTCGCCTGTCGCGATATTGAGAGTTCCGACACTGCGGCGCATCAATACGCGAAAGACAAGCTGGGCGAGATCGGTGATGAAAACGTGATCGCGGCGCTCCTCGCCTTCTCCAAAGAGAACAATATCTTCCCTGGTGCTGGCAAGGCGGAGAAAACGATTTGGGCCGTAGCCATCATGCGTATCGGTCGGGCCAAAAAGCAAGCTGGGTCGTAGTATGGCGACAGGCGCATTCACCGTGCTCTTCAGCATCAGCTCGCGTGCAAGATGCATTGCGCCATGCAAAGATTGCGGCTCAGCACAGCTATTTTCCGTCAGCGGCTCGGCGGAATCGCGATAGACGGCGTCAGAGCTGATATAGACGACGTGGCAAACCGAGCTTTGCGTCAGCGCGGAGCACACAGTGCTCATCATCTTCACATTTTCGACGAGCGTTGATGCGTTTTTGCAAGGCGCCACCGCCGAAACCAGGACCAATGCATCGTCGGGCCGCAGCTTAGCGGCGAGGCGTAGGTGCGCGTCCGCCACAGTAAGATCAAGTTCATGGCGTCCGAGAAGTAAAGTCGCAACACGCCGCTCGGAAAGTAGACTGGCCAGCGCAGCACCGACCGACCCACGCGTGCCGAGAACGACCACCCGCGCGGGCGTGGTTTCCACAGGATTTAAATGTTTCAGCATTTCTCCGAAACGAGAGCTGTACCGAGAAGTCGTCGAGATTAGGGCAACCGAGAGGTTCTGGCAATTCCGACGGACGGCTCTAAAATGTGCAAGAATAGCTCCCGATGAAAGTTCTCCATCTTATTACCGGATTGCATCGTGGCGGGGCCGAAACCATGCTGCACCGGCTTGTTCTGGCGATGGGGCTGAAATCGATCGTTGTTTCGTTGAACGAAGGAGGAGAAGTCGCTTCTGATTTACGCAATTCAGGAGTTAAAACCCTATCGCTCAATATGAAACGCGGTCAGCCATCGCTACGCGGGGTTAAGTCGCTTCGTCGCATTATAAGGGAAGAGCAGCCTGATATCCTCCAGACTTGGCTCTACCATGCGGATATCGTCGGACTATTAGCCTCAGTTGGGTTTTCAAACCTGCCGCTCGTCTGGAATTTGCGGTGTTCCGACATGGATTTATCCAAGTATTCTTGGATGACGCGTGCGATTCGTTTTCTTCTTGCGCAGGCATCAGGTTTTCCCACAGCGGTAATTGCCAATAGCGAGGCCGGCCGGCAGGTTCACGCTGCGCTGGGCTATCGGCCGCGCCATTGGGAGGTGATTCCCAATGGATTCGATACCGAATTGTTTCGCCCGCACGCGGTGGAGCGCTCCACATTCCGCCGCGCGCTCGGCATTGGAGACATGGCACCGTTGGTAGGAATGGTTGCGCGGGTCGATCCAATGAAAGACCACGCGAACTTTTTCGCGGCGGCCGAACGTATAGCGATCGCCCGCGAGGATATCCGGTTTGTGCTGGCTGGGCGCGGGAGCGATAATCTTAAAATACCGACCGCACTCCGCGGCCGGGTACAGGCGCTCGGTGCTCGAAGCGATATTCAAAAGCTATTTTCGGCAATTGACGTGCTGGTCGTCTCTTCAGCATTTGGCGAGGGCTTTCCGAATGTTATCGGCGAGGCGATGGCCTGCGGAGTACCCTGTGTCTCCACAAATGTCGGCGATGCGCGCCAAATTATTGGAGAAACTGGACTTGTCGTTCGCCCGCGAGATCCAATAGCTCTAAGTGACGCTGTTCTCAAAGTGATAGGTGTGAGAGGTTACACTGGAACTGCGGCACGACAGAGAATCGTCGATCATTACGCAATCAATACTGTGGCAGAGCGCTATCGAGGCCTCTACGAGAAACTCATTGAAAGTACCAGGGAAAGCCAAAGGAATTGAAGAACTGACCAGCAGATTTCACCAAATTGGTTCTAGCAGTTGGGTTAGCCGCGATGATTGAGATGCTGGATTGCCATAAAAGAGCGGTATCACCCATAACGGCCTGCCGTATGCGCTCGGTCGCAGACCGTTGTCAGAATGCTGAGGCGATACAATAAGTGTGGTGGGTGGGGGCCAGCTGCATCGCTCCGAGCTGAGCGGAGTCGCGCTCGCGTAACAGGCAGAACTTTTCCTCCTCATGCTGTTAAAAAGCCAGCTCCGCCAGGAACGATGGAGCTGAGTTTGCGATGATTATCGGGTCGCGGCGCCAGTATTTCGCAATTGTTTAATGGTGCTCTGGTGGCTTCGGATCGACGGGCAGATGATTTCGACGCAAACATTCCAAACGTGCCGCTTCGCGCTTTGCGTTGCCATCTGGCGTATGATCCTGAAACTGCTTGGCCGCTTGCTGCGCGCACAGGTCCATGTATCGCCAAACTAACGCTGCTTGTTGGTGTGTAGATAGACCGAATTGGTCCCATGGCAACTGCGCGCGTGCGGGTGGCGGAATTATTGCCAGACCTAGAAAGCCTAGACAAATCGGCGCAAGAATTAATCGGATCATAGGGTCGCTCCGTCATGAATGAGCGCCGTGCACCCAGCAGCGCGGGCGCCGACCTGTACATGTAAATTTGCGGCGGTAGGCGACGATGGACGGTGCAGAAGGCGGGAAAAGCACGATCCAAGGCCCGCGAAGTCAATAATCGCGCTCGGGCAAACAGCAATCCGCGAATGATGCCCAGCAATGTCGCCAACTTGGCCACCTGTCATTCAGGCTCGCGCTCCTCGGCTAGGGTCCGTCTAGATTCAACTTGGACAGCGCCACCAGTGAAGCGGACAAGCGTACTCCTGTCGAATCGATCCTCGGCAAGCTCCTCGCTTCGGATATCGCCAGCATGTCTTCGAAATTCCTTCGCGTAACTCGCGAGGAGCAGGGCCATCAGGGAATTCAAGACTCAAAGTAAGGCTGCTCTGGCTGTCTTCGGCTCACCACCTCAACCTTGGCCGACTCCTCGTGAGTCGCTTGGTATAAGAATTATCACCGGATCGCCTGAGCGTGCCCTCGGCAATCGCCGTCTTCGGATCCAAGTCGACCTCGACGAGGCCGTGGCGACTGCGGTGCAGTGCGTTGCGATGGGGTCGAGATACCCGACAGATAATTGGTGAGCTCATCGTTCTGCCCACCGATTCAGTCGAGCATGCGATGTCTGCTATTGGGCCCGCTATCATCAGGCCTACGAAAGCCTAATAGGTCGCGTGGGCATGATTTATCCTTTGTTCGAGCCTCGATTCGATGCCAAGCCCGGAATTGCGTTCGCGCGCGTCATAGGGTTTTGCCGTTCCACATGCTGGCTGCATCGTTGATGGCGGAGGCCCCTTCGCGCAGGTCAATGGTCATCATATCTGCGGTATAGGTCTGAAGCTTCAGCCCATGCGCGCCAGCTTTGGCGGCGGCGACGACAATCACCAATGCGAGCTCGAGTGATTGGTTGTGATCGCCCGACACTTCCGCGATTCCGAAGGGCCGATGGCTGGGCCCCACGGCATAGCGACCGACATGAATCCTTCAGGCACGGGGAGTCGCCTTCTGGACGATGTGAGCATTCAAGGTGGCAAGCGCGGGCTGGCGATCGAGCAAGTCCAGGATTTCCGGTGTGCCGATCAGCCGATCCTTGCGATAGAGTGCGGTGTAGATCGCTTCGATCAATCGCCAATCCTCTTCGGTGTCGAGCGTCCAGCGGTGATGCGAAAGGTCCGCCGTGCCGGCAAAATTCTTGAGCGCGAACCATTCGGGATGGCCGTAAATATAGGGCGTGACGTGTTCGCGCTCGAAGGGCTGGGTGGCATCCCGCTGAGCACGTTCCAGCGCGGCGAAATCGACGATTTCAGCGTCCAGGCCACGCGGGTAAGTGCGAGACAGGGTATTGCTCAAGTAATCGAGCGGCTCGCCACGCCGGCGTTGCACCGTGAATTCCTCGATCATCGCATGCAGTAAGACCCCATCGAAAAGCGGGCAATCGGCCGTTACGCGCACGATCGTGTCGGCTTTGGCGGCAAGGGCAGCACAATAGAAACGCGACAGCACGTCGTCTTCGCTGCCGCGGAAAAGCGTGGCGTCCAGCATGGGAACGAGCGCCCCAATCGAATCGTCTGCTGGCTGGTCGGTCGTCGCCACAATGATCTCGTCGATCGCCCGCGATGCCCGGACCCGGTCGATCACATGGGCGAGAATCGTCTTGCCGCAAAGGAGGCGGAGCACCTTGCCCGGCAACCGCGTCGAGCTCATCCGTGCTTGGATGATGGCGGCGATAGTCACGCGAGCGCGTCCTTGAGCACCGCGACCACCCGCTCTTGCTGCTCGTCGGTCATCGAGGCATAGAGCGGCAAGGTGATCGCGTTTTCGTAATAGGCTTCGGCGGCCGGATAATCGCCAGGCGCAAAACCGAAGCGCCGGTAATAAGGCTGCAAGTGAACGGGGATATAGTGGACGTTTACCAGAATTTGCGCACAACGCATGGCGTCGAAAACTTGTCTGCGCCCTTTGTTGGTGCGCTGTTGATCGATCTGAATCACATAAAGATGCCACGCGGAATTGCCCTTCGTATCACGCGGCGCCCGGATCACGGGCAGATCCGCGAGCAAGCGATCATAGCGATCGGCCAAAGCGCGACGCCGCGCGACGAATTCATCGATGCGGCGCAGTTGGCTGATGCCGAGCGCGGCATGAAGATCGGTGAGACGATAATTGAAGCCGAGATCGATCTGCTGGTAGTACCAATCGCCCTCCGGCGCTCGATCCATGAGCGCAGGATCCCGGGTTACGCCATGGCTCCGCAGCAACGAAACAGCTTTGTGCAGCCTTGGGTCGTTCGTCAGCAGCATCCCTCCCTCCCCCGAGGTGATGATCTTTACCGGGTGGAAACTGAAGACAGTGGTGTCTGAATGAGCGCAGTTGCCTATCTTGTGGCCTTGATATTCGCCGCCAATCGCATGGGCGGCGTCCTCAATCACCCTGAATCGGTAGTGCCGCGCCAGCTCGGCGATTTGCGCCATATCGCAGGATAAGCCGGCGAAATGCACCGCGACCAAGGCTTTAGGCAGGAGGCTTTTTCGCTCGGCGACCGCGAGCTTCTCGGCTAACGCTGCGACGGAAAGGTTACAGGTCCGCGGATCAATATCGACGAAATCGACGCTCGCGCCGCAATAGAGTGCTGCGTTTGCTGAGGCCACGAAAGTGTTTGGCACTGTCCAGACTCTGTCGCCTGGTCCCAATCCGACCGCGCGGCATGCCAAATGGAGCGCCGAAGTCGCGCTGTTAACGGCGCAAGCAAATTTCGCCCCGACATAGTCGGCAACGCAGCGTTCGAACCGCTCGACCGCGGGCCCCTGCGTCAGCCAGTCAGAGCGCAACACGGCTTCGACGGCGGTGATGTCTTCCGCGTCGATGTACGGACGGCCGTAGGGGATCATTTCCGTCATCTCAGCCTACACGTTGGGAATTCCATCGCGCGCAAATCGCTGGGCGTGAGGAAATACGTAGTCCATTGCGGAAGACCATGAGGAAGCTCCGGTCGGAGGGCTTGTTGCCACGAAATTTGCGCGATCCTTCCAATTTGACTCCTCTTCCAGCGGCGCGTTCACCTTGTAAACGGAAACGACGAGCCACAGCGTCTATTGCCACCAGGCTTGGCAGATACTGAAGCTCATGCCCGGACAACCCGGCGCGCCAGCCGATGCAATAGAACTGCCATTGCAGCGCCGCGTCATCCGTGCGGAGCGGAAGCGCCCCGGCCGCAAAAGATAGTGCAGGGCCGGCAGCATGTCATTGAAATCGCTTGCTGCGGGGGATTCGGCCCTGGAATGATGGAACAGAGCGCCGAGCCCATCCTCTAATTCCGAGCGCGCCTGCCAGCGCGGCAGTTGCCGCGAAGCGGCGCAATGCTCGCGCGATGGTCCGCAATGCCAGCAGCAGCGAGGAGAGCGCTGTGATCACCAGCAGCGGCGTCGCTCCGAGCCCTAGGCATGAGGAGTGGCGGCAGCGCGAGCGCCAGGCCGGCCGCGGTGCGATCGATAGCGTGAACCTCATGCGGGCAGTGGATCGACGATTACATGCTCACAAGGTTACCCGCAGCCATTGCAGCTGTCGCAAAACATTTCGCCCGGCGCCAGCACTTTTATCAGTGTTCAGACAAGCTTGCGGTTGAAGGTTGACGCCCTTGCTAGGGTTGCTGCGCTTCGCTGCCGAGTGTTTGGTTCTGGCTCCGTTTGTTAGGCGGCCGCCCTCGCGGTGAGACCCGCAGGCCTGACCATCGGCTTTGCGCCAGCCCAATCTACGGAAAACATTGTTGATTTTGTGCTCGGACTGAACGGTTAAAGGCCAACCTCTCCCTTGTTACGGGAGAGCGCGGTCAGCTCGGACACGCTCTCTTCGAACCGTTGCAGAGCCCTATGCAGTGATCGACGCGGATCGCGCGATGATCGACTTGAGGCGACTCGATGGAACCGATTCTCCTCGAGCGTGTCCTCCCTGACCCGATCATCAACTGTCGGCCTATGTCTGCTTCATTTCTCGGCGATTATGTCTCCGACTGGGGCGGGCAAATTCCCGTGCCTGGAAGAGGACGCGGCACGGCCGCTCTCCGCGTATGGTCTGAGTAAGCTTGCCGGCGAAAACCAGGTCCGCGCGGCGGGTTGCAACTTGATCATCCGGACGTCCTGGCTCTACGCGGCGCAGGGCTCCAATTTCGTCACCACGATCGCGCGCGCGGCGGCAAATCGGCGCGCCGACTTCCGCCGCTATGCTTGCCGCTGCCGTGTGCCGTATCGTCGCCTTGGGAATCCAGACCCTTCGCGAGCGCTAAAAAAGGGCGGGCGCATAGCTCCTCGTAGAGCCAAGCCTCGGGTCTTCTGCGGATCTCGAAGTCAGGCGATCCCATGATATTCTTTGTACCAGGCGACGAAGCGAGGCACGCCCTCCGCAATTGCGGTCTTCGGATCGAAACCGAGATCGCGACGGGACGATTCGATGTCGGCGAACGTCTCCGGCACGTCGCCCGGCTGCATCGGAACCAGTTTTATATCGGCCTTCCGGCCGATCGCACGCTCGAGAACGGCGATGAAATCGGTCAGCTTCTCGGGCCGATGATTGCCGAGATTGTAGACGCGATGCGGCAGCGCATTCTCCCCGAAGGCGAGCGGTCGCTCGACCGCGGCGATGGTGCCGATTGCGATATCGTCGATATAGCTGAAGTCGCGGGCCATGTGGCCCTCATTGTATACTTCGATCGGACGCCCGGCCATGATGGCATCGGTGAATAGATATGCCGCCATGTCGGGCCGTCCCCAAGGACCATAGACGGTAAAGAATCGCAGGCCGACTGCCGGAAGACCATAAAGATGACAGTAGCTATGCGTGATCAATTCGCAGGAGCGCTT
>Ga0134128_10006361_pt1 | contig 14313 bp, 13 predicted proteins | sample KB31754_FD_96462 | JGI IMG/M metagenome (GOLD analysis project Ga0134128, IMG submission 96462) | Terrestrial soil microbial communities with excess Nitrogen fertilizer from Kellogg Biological Station, Michigan, USA - KB3-175-4 | ecosystem: Environmental > Terrestrial > Soil > Unclassified ... | reverse complement strand
CACCTGCCTGGGAACGCGACCACCGACTTCGGCGCGCCGGGAGTGCCGTCTAAGGAAGAGGCGAACCCGCAGAGTCCCGCCGCTTCGACACGGATGCTCGCCTTGCTGGACGCCGCTTGGACCTATCTCGACCAGGTGCGCGCCACAGCACCTGAAGCGCTGCGGAAGGGACCGCGGGGAGGCGGCAGGGACCGGGAGAAGATGTACGCGCACGTCATCGAGGCAGAGCTCGGCTACTCGCGCCACATCGGGCTGCGCCTGAAGGAGCCCGACCGCGACGCGGTGCGCGAGGCGCTACGCCATCCGAACCAGGACAACAGATGGCCCGCCGCATACATGGCGCGGCGCATTGCATGGCACGCGCTGGATCACGCGTGGGAGATGGAGGACCGCATACCCTAGGTCCTCGTGCAAGAGAAGTTGGAAGAGCAGAAGGCAGGCCTGCTCCTCGTCCTCGCCCATCCCGACGACGAATCGATGGGCGCCGGCGGTTTGATCCTCCGGCACACCCGCAACGGCATTCCGACGCACCTCATCTGCGCAACCTATGGCGAGGCGGGATGGCAGGGCAAGCCGCGCGGCGCGAAGAAGGAGGACCTGCCGGAGATCCGGGCCAAGGAGCTCGAGGAAGCGGCGGCGGCCCTTGCTCTGAGCGGCGTCGAGCTGTGGGACTACCCCGACGGTGGCGTGGCGTCGGCCGACCACCCCGAGATCACGCACCGCATCAGCGAGCAGATCTCCCGCTTGCGTCCGCGCGCGGTGGTGGGGTGGGGGCCGGACGGCGGCTACGGCCATCCCGATCACATATGGATAGGGGCCTGCACCGACGCCGCGATCGCCGCGATGCCAGAGGCAGAGCGGCCGGCTCTGTATCACCTGGCCGTCGACCAGCAGCTCGCGGACTTCTACAAGGAGGCCATGCGCCTCACCGGCAGCAACGGGTTCGCGTTGGAGCCGCAGGATGGCGCCGACGTCATCATCGAGCTCGACGTCGACGAGGTGATGATGAAGCTGCGCGCCATCGACTGCCACCAGAGCCAGCTCGAGGACTGGCGGCTTGCGATCCGAGAGCACCCGCACCTGATGCAGCGCGGCTACGGCCGCGAGCCGTACATCGCAGTGTCGTCGAAAGTGTCCGGGCTGACCGAGACCGGACTGTTGGGAGAGTTTGCATGAGGGTCCATTCGACGGCCGTCGGCCAGATGCTCAAGTACCTCGAGCCGGTCCTCGCGCAGGTGAGCGATCTCGCCCTCGAGCGGCGCGCCACGCAGCCCGACGCTTGCGACTTTCGCTTCGGCAACCCACAGGAGATGCCACTGCCGCAAATCCAGCAGGCGATCACGAAATGGGCGGCGCCCAAAAACAAGGACTGGTTCGCTTACAAGTTCAACGACCCGCAGGCTGTGAGGACGGCGGTCGATTCGCTCCGCGAGCGCATCGGAATCCCGTTCGAGCCGGACGACATCGCGATGACCACAGGTGCATTCGGTGCGCTGGCCTCCACGATGCGCGCGATCCTCGATCCGGGCGACGAGGTGATCTATCTCTCGCCGCCGTGGTTCTTCTACGTCCCGATGATCGTCTCCAACGGTGCCAAGGCCGTCCGCGTCGACTTCGCGCCTCCGCGCTTCGAGCTGCCGATCGATGCGATCGAGGCTGCGATCAGCGACAAGACGCGGGCGATCATCGTCAACACACCGCACAACCCGAGCGGCCGCGTCCTCACCACCGCCGAGCTCGAGCGCCTGGCCGCCGTGCTGCAGCGAGCGCCGAACCCGATCTATCTGATCTCGGACGAGTCGTACTCGCGGATTCTTTTCGACGGTCGCGAGCACGTCTCCCCGGTCCGCCTCTACGACCGCTCCTTCCTTATCTATACGTACGGCAAGACGCTGCTGACGCCGGGTCAGCGCATCGGGTATGTCGCCATGCCTCCATCGATGCCTGGGCGCGAAGAGTTGCGGGGTGCGCTGCTCGTTTCGCAGACGGCGCTGGGCTGGACGTTCCCCAACGCGATCATGCAGTACGCGATGCGAGACCTCGAGCAACTGAGCATTGACGTTCCGGCGATGCATAGCCGCCGCGACAAGCTCGTCGCGGCACTGATCGAGATGGGCTACGACACCGTGAAGCCCGAAGGCACCTTCTATGTGATGGTGCGCTCGCCGCTGCCCGACGACGTGGTGTTCATGAACAAGCTCGCGGATGGGGGCGTCTTCGTGCTCCCAGGGAGCATGTTCGAAATTCCCGGGTGGTTCCGGATCTCGCTGACTGCGAACGACGCGATGGTCGACAGGTCGCTCGCGGGATTCGCGAAGGCGATCGAAGAAGCGAAGGTAAGCAAGCACAAATAGCCTGGCGATGTCTTTGCATTTCTATCCTCAAATCGCAGCCGTCAGGGACTAACCTTTAGCGCCTGATTCCGGGCAGCCGGACAGGCCATTCCAAGTCGGGGGTAATGCATGGACGTACAGGAGGCGACGGCAGAAGGCGCGGTCTCTGCTGAAAACGGCGAAGTCAAACGGGACGGCAAGAAGCAGTTCTCAATGGGTCCGCAGGATGTGCTCGAGGGCAAGCTCATCTACGACGGTTCGGTCCACGCGGACGGCCGGCTCGAGGGTGAGGTCCGGGTGAGCGGCAACATCGACGTCGCCAACGGCGCAAACGTCAAAGCCCTGCTCGAGGGCTCCAACGTAACGCTCAAGGGCAACGTCGAGGGCATGGTGACCGCCCGCGACAAGCTGACCCTGGGCCGCAACGCGCGCCTCAGCGGCGACATCCAGGTCCGCAGGCTGCAGATCGACGATGGCGCAACGTTGAACGGCAATGTGCGGATGGGTGACTTTGAGCATCAGGCGTCCGGACAGTAGGCGGCCGACCCCGACCCCCACAACCGAAGAGAACGGCACCAACAACGGTCAGCGCAACTCGGTAGTCCTGGGTCCGAACGACCGGCTCGTCGGACAGCTATACATCGAGGGCGACCTGCGCGTGGCGGGGACGGTCGAGGGTCAGCTGGAAGCGACGGGCGATATCGAGATCGCCGGCGCCGGCAAGGTCAAGGGAGACGTGACCGCGTACAACCGACTGACAGTCGGAGGTGACGCATCGCTGATCGCGCAGGAGGTCCGCGTCGCGCGGCTGACCGTTGCAGACGGGGCGACGTTCAGCGGCAAGGTCTCGATGGGCAAGCATGTTGCCAGGGCGGCCGTACCGAAACCTGCGGAGGAACGTGTTGCGCCGCCCGTGGATGAACCGGTAGCGGAGCCCGTGCCGGTCGTGATCGAAGAAGCAAAGCCGAAAGCCAAGCGCCGCTAAGGCTTCATTTCACTTTCTGCCGGCGGAAAGACGTGCTGCGCCGTCGGGCGGTGTCTTTCTGCCGGCAAAAGCTTGCGTTCCCCTCACCCTTCCCTGCCGAGTGGGGGGTTGTTACTTCTTCTTGGGTTTTTTCGCCGGCATCTTGCGTGTTTCTTCGAGCGCTTGCTTGATCAGCGCCTTCGGAGGCTTGGCCCGCCAGTCCCCCGGCACCATCACGTAGCCGCTCATCTTGTGGCCGGCCATGGGCTCGAAGTCCCGGCCGCCCTGCTTCTTCACCTTCGCGATCTCGTGCTGGGGCAGGCGGACGAAGAAGTCCTCGCCGAAGATGCCGCAGAACATGTTGCCGTTCACGAAGGCGGACATCTGGCCGAACATCGGCCTGATGGTCACCGCAGGCTCGTCGGGGACGGCCCTCGCGAACGCTGCCTTCGCGTCCTCGCTTGGACGCGGCATCTTCATCGACTTAGGTGCGGGCATCGGCTCGGTTCCTCCTCCTCCTCCTCCTCTCAACACGTCCTGCGGCGATCTCGTACGCCTCTTGCAGCAGCGGACCCAGCTCGGCGAAGGTCGCATCGCTTGGATTCAGCACGCAAACAAAGTGGTTCGAAGCGTAGACGGGGTGGGGCATCAGCACGTCGAGCGCCGTGTAGTCGTGGATCTCGTCGCCCCCAAAGAGGCGCTCGTAGGTCTTCTTGCCGACTCCGATGTTGAGCCGAAACACGCCTTCCCGGTTCAGGTTCGAGAGGTTGTCGAAGTCGCCGTAGTCCTTGGTCACAATCGTCGCGAAAGGGAAGCGGTGGGTGTCCTCGTGGTGGATGAAGAAGGTGTCGCCCCATGCCACCTCGGGACTGCCGTCGTCCGGTCCGGCGACCTGGACGTCTACGCCGGCGAAGTTGCCGGCGATGAAGCGTGTGATCGAGTCCTGATCCATACCCCATTGGTAGGCTAGCCCAGCGATGGCCGTCTCGACCGAAGAGCGCCGGATCGTCACCGTCCTGTTCGCCGACATGGCGGGCTCGACGGCGCTTGGCGAGCAGCTCGACCCGGAGGAGATGCGCAGCTTGCTCGCACGCTACTACTCGATCGCGCGTGACACGGTCCAGGCGCACGGCGGCACTCTCGAGAAGTTCATCGGCGACGCGGTCATGGCCGTCTTCGGCCTGCCCACGGCTCATGGCGACGATCCCGACCGGGCGGTGGCGGCCGCATGCGCGATGCGCGACCGGATCCAGCGCGATCCGCTGCTCGGCGAGCGGCTCACCCTCCGCTTCGGGGTCAGCACAGGCGAAGTCGTCGCCAGCCGCGACCAGTCGGCCGGCGATTTCCTGATCACCGGCGATGCGACCAACGTCGCAGCCCGCCTCCAGCAGGCCGCGGAGCCTTGGGACATCCTGGCCAGCGACCGCACGGTGCGGGCAGCCAGCAACTTCGACTTCGGCGAAGAGGTCGCCGTCAAAGCCAGGGGCAAGGCCAGGCCCGTTGCGGCCCACATCGTCATCGGCCCGCGCAAGGCCAAAGCGCAGAGGCGGATTCGCGTACCTCTGGTCGGACGCGAGACCGATCTCGCCCAGGTCCAGCTCGTCGCCCGCCGGGCTGTGAATGAGAGGCGTCCTTCGATGATCAGCGTGATCGCTCCCGCCGGCACCGGAAAGACACGCCTGGTCGAGGAGTTCCTCGAGTGGCTGCCCAACCTCGCCCCCGACGCGACGGTCGCGACGGCGCAATGCCTTCCCTACGGCCAGCAGCTCACCTATTTCCCGATGCGGCAGGTGATCTTCACGTTGACCGGCACGCGCGAGGACACCGCTCAAGGCGAGCTCCGGGAGGCCATCGGCAGATGGCTGCACGACCTCGGCATCGAGAACCCTGACCGCGATGGAAAGCTCATTGCGGCCACCATCGGAGAGGGCGGCCCCGAAGGCGTCGACAAGGACCTTCTCTTCGCGGCCTGGCGCTCCGCGCTCGAGGCGACCGCGAGGCGCCATCCGCTGGTGCTCGTGTTCGAGGACCTGCATTGGTCCAGCGACAGCCTTCTCGACCTCGCCGAGTTCGTGATGCAGCCGCGAGGGGAAGCGGCGCTGCTGATGATCGTGCTCGCCCGCCCGGAGCTCCTCGACCGCAGGCCGAACTGGGGCGGCGGGCGGCTCAATCACCTGGCGATCGCGCTCGAGCCTCTGGCCACGAACGCCATCGCCGACCTCACCCGGCATCTCCTCGACACCGACCAGCCCGACCTGATCAAGCTGGTGGCCGAGCGCTCCGAGGGCAACCCTTTCTACGCGGGCGAGCTCGTCCGGAGCTACCTCGAGCACGGTTCGCTCGAAAGGCTGCCCGACACCGTGCAGGCGACAGTGCTCGCGCGCCTCGACCTGCTGCCGCCGGACGAGCGCCGTGTCCTCCAGCTCGGCTCGGTCTTCGGTCGCGCGTTTCGGGCTGCCGGGGTGGCCGCGCTGGAGGTGGGCGAGGCGGTCCGCGTGCAGCAGCTTTGCGAAAACCTTGTCGACCGCGACCTGATCCGGCAGACGGAAGGCGACCGCTACAACTTCCGGCACATCCTCATCCAGGAGGTTGCGTACGGAACACTGCCGCGCGCCGAGCGCGCGCGCCTGCATGCGCAGGCAGCGCGATGGGGCGAGTCGATCGCCGGTGACCGGGAGGTGGCGCTGGCCGAGATCCTGGCCTTCCACTACCGCGAAGCGGCCGTGCTTTACCGCGCCCTCGAACCGGGCAGCGAGCAGGCCGAGCTGACAAGCCAGAAGGCGGCGCACTGGCTGCTCAGGGCGGCCGACGTCGCGGTGGCCGCGGCGGCGGCGCCGGAGGCCGTACGGCACATCCGCGCCTCCTTCGACTTCGTCGACCCGCAGTTGCTGCCCCGGCTGCACGAGCGCATCGGCGACCTGACGGCCGGCGACAGCGGTCTCGAGGAGTACCGGATCGCGCTGCAGCTCTACGAGAAGGCGGGCGCACCGGTCGACGATCAGCTTCGCGCTCTTGCCGGGATGCTCATGGTCTCGACGAGGTGGCAGGGATCGATCGGCGAGCGTCCGACCGACCAGTGGATGGCGGACCTCCGCGCCAAGGGCCGCGCCCTGCTGCCGCGCTCCGACGACAAGTACGCGGTCGGCAAGTTCCTGGCCGCCGAAGCCTTCATGCCGTTCTGGCTCCAGGCCACGCGCGAGGTGACCGACGCCGACCTAGACGCAGCCGCCAAGAGTGCCGCCAGAGCGACGGAGATCGCGCGCGAGCTCGACAACCCGGAGCTCGAGAGCATGGCCCTCGATGCGCTGGGCGGCCTCAACACCTCGCGCAACGATTGGGCGGCGGCCCGCAGGACGGCCCAGGAGCGCATCACGTTCGAAGACAGGCTCGGTCTATATGAGCGCGTCGACGCGCACGCGATGGTCGCCTGGATGTCCTACCAGATGGGCGACCTCGAGACCGGAGAGCGCGATTCGGCCGAGATGGTCGCCCGCGTCCTCCCCGGGCAGGCACCGTACACGGCGCTCCATCTCTTTGCGTGGCGCGCGGTCATCCTCTACATGCTCGGGCGCTGGGACGCGGCCGCCCAGATGTTCTGGCGCGGGCTGGAGGCCTGGCACGACGCCGGCAGTCACGCCGCCGGCTACGGGCTGCGCGGCTTCACCGTCGGCCTCGACATCGGCCGCGGCCGCGGTGACGGGCGCCTGATCGGGGCGGCCACGACGGCGATCGAGTCGGTCATCGCTCGCTATTCGGAGGGCCAGCTCTATCGCTTCTACGCCAGGTACGTGCAGGGCGACGTCGCTTATGAGCCGGACGCTGTCTTCCCGAGCCATGGGTATCTGATCGCTGATCTCGTGGAACGCCGGCTGAATTTCGCCAACGATACGCGGCTGCCGGTGCCGCCGCAGATCATCGAGGGCGGTCTCGCGCGTGCAGAGCGCGACGTCTTGCCGATGCTCGAGGCTCAGCTGAGGCGCGCCAGGGCGTTGACGGCAGGTGACGCCGAGGAGATGTCGCGCGCGATCGCCATCTGGGAACGGGTCGGCGCCCTGACCATGCTCGGCCGGGCACGCGCCGAGCGCGGCCTGTTGCTGCACGACGCGGCCGAAACCGAGGCCGGCCTGGCGATTCTGAAGAAGATCGGCGACGGCAACTATGTGGACAGGTTCGTGGCCCATGTCGTCTAATGGCGCAGCAATGCGTCGCGTCTTCGAGATCGGTGTCTACGTCCTGGTCGCTGACGTCCTCGTTCAGTTTTTTCTGGCCGGGCTAGGCGTCTTCGGCAGCGCCGAGCTGTTCAGCTTGCACTCCATCTTCAACGCGCTCTTCATGTTCGTACTGTCGATCGCGCTGGTGGTCGTCGGCTGGCTCGGGCACCATGACCGCCTGACTGTCGGCATGCCAGGGATCATCGTCGGCATGATCCTCCTGCAGTCACTGCTTCTCGCTCCTTACCACATGGGGGCGCCCCTGGCCGTGCGTGCCATCTCCGGGCTCCATGTGGTCAACGGTGTCGCCATCTTCTGGGTCGCGCTCCACCTGATGGACCGCGTTCGTCACCCGCGCGAGGTAGCGCCCGCCAAGAACTAGGCCATCCTCATCCGGTGCGCCGGCAGGTCGACCGCGTATTTGCCGTGGTCGGTCTCGATTACGAGCTGGATCTTGAAGTCTGCGTACGTCTCCTGGCCGTTCGTGCCGCTGTTGCTGCACGACCATGGCGTCGTGAGCTTGAAGGTCGTCTTCTGGCCTGGGTCGATGCTCCTGGGAGAGAACTCGATGTTCTCGGCCCCGCTCTTGTCGCCGACGGCGATCGCCCAGCTGCCCTGGAGCTTCTGGACGGTGGCGGTGGTGGACATCGACTTCACGGTGATCTTGTTGCTCGATTGGTTGTCGGCGTCCAGAGTGCCCTTGATGTCGTAGCCGTAGTTCGTCGAGTTGATGGGGCACGTGAACTCCTTCGGGTTCAGCGTGGCGTTCGCGAGGTTCAGCCTGCCATTGCCGCAGAATGGCCCGCACGCCCCGATCAGCAGGACGAGGAGGGATGCCCCAACCCATCTCTCGAGGTTTGGCACGGCAGTAGCCTAATCGGGCTGAAGTCGGCGTTTGGGCCATTACCATCGGCTCGGTGAGCCAGCAAGAGCCGGCGCCCGCCGCAGAGCGGCCAGTGGACCCCCTGTTCACCCATGCCGCCTCCCCGTTCATGCGCACCGAGCCGCCCACGGCCCAGATGGGCTTTGCGTCCCCGCCCGTTGGCGCGCAGACGGGCTTCATCCCGATGTCCACCTGGGTCAACCACAAGACCCAGATCCAGTTCGGGCTGGCGATCCTCGCCTATCTGATGGTGCTGGTCGGCTCCGCGATCGCCGTCTCGGCCAACCCGGACGTGGACTGGAAGTACGTGGTCGCAGCGTTGCCTGTCGCCCCGGCCGGGATAGTGGTCTGGCTGACTGTGCGGTCGCTGTCGCGACTGGACGAGGTCCAAAAGCGCATGCAGATGCAGGCGATCGGCTTCGCTCTGGCGTCGACAGCTCTCATCACCTTCGGGTACGGCTTCCTGGAGGGATCCGGGATGCCGCATCTCAACTGGTCGTTCGTGCTCCCCCTGATCACGGCGCTGTGGGGGCTGGGCCTTGGCGCGCTGGCTCTGAAGTACCGGTTGCGCAGATAGACTGTCCCCGCCTTGCGGGGTCTGATCGGCCTGTTCCTGGTGGTTTTTTTGGTGGCAGGCTGTGCGTCAGAGCCGCGCCTGGCAGCGACTGTCTCATCTCCGTCGCCGTCGCCGAGTGACTTTCCGTCCGCGAGCCCGAGCGAGCCACCCTGGGACCTCGACGCCGACATCGGGGCCGTGATGGTTCTCAGCTGGCAGGGCAAGTACGGGTGGTCGACCATCGCGCCCCTGATGACGAAGTACAAGCTCGGCGGGGTCTTGCTTTTCACGCCGAACTTCGGCGGCACGCCCGCCGGCGTGAAGCAGTGGAGCGATCGCCTGCACGCGCTGGCCGAGAGCCAGTGCCTGTCGCACCCACCACTCACGATGCTCGACGAAGAGGGCGGTGACGTGGCCAACATCAAGGCGACCTGGGCGCCGCCCTGGCCGCGGACGATGGCCGCCACCGGCGCAGTGCGCGTGCGCGAGTACGAGCGTGCGAATGGCGCGGGCCTGCGGGCGGCCGGCGTCGATCTGAACCTGGCCCCGGTCGCAGACGTGCGGACCAATCCGCTCGATGACGTGATCGGTGACCGCTCCTTCGGGTCCTCTCCGTCGGTGGTCGCGCCGCTGGTCTCGGCTGCCGTCCAGGGCCTGCACGATGGGGGAGTGGGGGCGACCGTCAAGCACTGGCCGGGCCTGGGCGGCGCGGCCGGCAACCCCCACGTGGCCATTCCGACCGACCCCGAGACAGAGGCTCAGTGGACGAAGACGCAGCTGCCGGGGTTCAGGGCCGGCATCGCCGCCGGCGCCGACGCGGTGATGGTGACGTCGGTGTACGTGCCGGGTTTGGGCGCGGGCAAGACGCCGGCCGTCTTCTCGTCGTCGGTGATCGGCCGCCTGCGGACCCAGCTCAACTTCGACGGCGTGATCATCAGCGATTCGCTGTCCATGTACGGGATCGGCGTGAAGTGGCCCCTCCCGCAGGCGGCGGTGATGGCCCTACAGGCAGGCAACGATATGTTGCTGCTGTCGAACGGAGATCCCTCCTACGAGGTCTCGGCGATCAAGGCCGTGAAGGCGGCCGTCCTGGCGGGAAGGATCGACCGGACGAAGCTGCACGCGTCGGCGCAGCGAGTGAACGCGATGCGGGATCGATGGGGCCGCGCGCTGGCGCCCTGCGTGACGGCCTCGCCGGCCTGACGGAGGACACAGCCCGGCCGGGTAAAATCGATGCTCTGGCCTGGACGAGCGGGAGTAGCTCACTTGGTAGAGCGCGACCTTGCCAAGGTCGAGGTAGCGGGTTCGAAGCCCGTCTCCCGCTCCACGCTTACCTCGAAGCGATAGGGTGCGGACCGAAATCCCGAAAACCCGCGTTAGTCGCGACTATCGTCACTCTTGCGGCCCGAAAACCCGCGTTAGTCGCGACTAACGTCACTTTTGCGGCCGGAGCGACGCTCTGTCCGGACGATCGCGGGGCAAACATGACCTCGGTAGACTCGGCGGACCGTGGCTGCGTACGCTCCCGCTCGGTTGCAGGCCGTCAAAGACCTCCCGCTCGGGGAAGGCTGGCTATACGAGCCCAAGTTCGACGGGTATCGCGGGCTGCTGATGAACAGCCCGAGTGGAAAGGGCTCGGTCTGGAGCCGCAACGACAAAGATCTCGGTCGCTGGTTTCCTGAGCTGATCGCGCTGGCGACTCGCCTGCCCCGCGGCACGGTCCTCGATGGCGAGATCGTCATGCCGACGGAGAGCGGCGTCAGCTTCCTTGCGCTGCAGCGGCGGCTGGCATCGCTCGGGCGCGACACTCCGGTGGCGTTCATCGCATTTGACGTCCTGCGTTGTGGCGATGACCTACGAGCCGAGCAGCTCTCGCGCCGCCGCGCTCGTCTGATGCGCATCGTCGAGAGCACGGCGGAAACCTCGTTGCAGCTCATGACACAGACGAGCGACCACCAAGCGGCCACAGCGTGGCTCGACGAGTCGCTGTCGATAACCGGCATCGAAGGCGTGGTGGCCAAGCTTGACGAGCCTTACCCGAAGCCCGAGGCCAAACGCTGGAGAAAGGTGAAGCGCGTGGCGACGATGGAGTTCGCCGTCCGGGGATTCATCCCCGAAGGCGACTCCATGCGCCTGGTGCTGGCGGTGTCGGGCGACGGCGTCCAGCTCGTCGGCACTACCTATCCGATCTCGGGTCGGGACACCAAGCCGCTGGAGCAGTTCCTGCCGAAGGCAATGCCGGCCGAGCACCGGATCTGGGCGCCGTTCGAAGACGGCCGGCGCGACTGGTATGAGCTGCCTGGCGGCGAAACTCTGGTGGCCGAGGTCGTGGTGACGACGCTCGACTCGGGTGTGCTTCGCCAGCCGGCGCGCTTCCTCCGCTGGCGGTCGAGTCTCCCGTCGAGGTCGTTGCTCACCTAGTCGCGACCCCAAAGTAATAGGCCAGACCTATCGATCGGGCATCAATTGATTATTGGACTTTGCTTCTTCGCGCACCTAAGTTAGCTGCCATTCAGATCCTGGCGTCTTTGGGGACGAACCAATAGCAAAGCAACATGAGTTGATCGCGAAGGTCGCGACGCTCGAACACAACGGCTCAGTCGAAGCTTCGGCTGATCGCCTGACCCTCGACCTCATCGCCTCCGTAAGGCCGACCGGGGCCGGCAACTGGTCGCGCGAAGGCGATCGCATCGCCTTCTACCGAGCCGATACCGACGGTGTCGACCGCCTCTATGTCATCGATGCGGCAGGGGGCGCTGAGTGGCAGGCGATGGAGTCAGCCGTGTTGGTCGAGATGAGCGAGGGCACCGACAGGCGCGACGTGATGGGCGGGCCACAGTGGAGCCCGGTCTCGGACATCATCGCGTGCCTTCGACGGCGACAACCGGGTCCGGGCATTGGGATCTGTCTCGTGGACCCCCGCACGGCGGGCGCACGCCCGCGAGAGATCCTTGCCCACAGGGCGGACGATCGATCGCTGCGCTGGTCACCCGACGGCAAGAGGATCGCGTTTGTGGGGAATCGCGATGGGAGGGACAACATCTTCGTCGGCGCCATCGACGACGAGCCCTGGCAGCTCACATATGACCGATGGGACAACACTGACCCTGCCTGGTCTCCCGATGGATCGACGCTTGCCTTCATCTCGCAACGAAGCGATGTCGACCTCTTTTCGAACAGCATCTGCACGATCCCGGCCGCAGGCGGCGAGATCCGGCGTCTTACACACGACGAGCGCGCCAATGAGCGTTCTCCGAGATGGTCGCCCGACGGCCTGACCATTGCCTTCGTTTCGAACCGTGAAGACATCGACGACATCTGGCTTGTGGATGTCGAGTCGGCGAAGCTCACGAAGCTCACTGGTGGTCCGGGCGACAAGGGTGACCCGCGGTGGTCTCCTGACGGGAGGGTTATCGCCTACACGCACGTGCTCGACGCCAATGTCCGCCTCGAATCGATGGAGGTGGCAAGCCGTAATGTCGCCGTCTTGCGGGATGAAGGGGTGAACACCCTCCCTCGCTGGTCACCTGAGGGCACGCGCATCCTGTATTCGCACGCCGATGCTTCGCATCCCGACGATCTCTGGATCACTGAGGTATCCGGTTCCCAGGCCAGATCACACCGCCAGCTCACCCATGCGGCCGGCACCTCGCTCGAAGGCATCGAATTTGCGACGAGCGAGCTCGTCAGCTTCAAGAGCCGCGACGGCATGGAGATCCAGGGGTTGCAGTACCAGCCGCCACGCCGGGCTGCGGAGCCCGGACCTGCCATCCTCTGGGTGAGAGGCGGGCCGAACGCCGTACACGTCAACGGCTGGCATCCACTCCTCCAGTACTTCGCGCAGCGCGGGTACACCATCCTTGCGCCGAACTACCGCGGCAGCACGGGTTCGGGCCGGACGTTCATGGAAGCCAACTTCGGCGTCACCACCGACGGAGACATGGACGATTGGCTGGGCGCCGCCGATCATCTCCGCGCCCTACCGACCGTGGATCCGAACCGGGTGGCGATCATGGGTCGCAGCTACGGCGGCTACGCCACTTTGCTTGCCCTAGGTGTTCACCCTGGCGAATTTCAAGCCGGGGTGGGCTTTTGCTCGCCATCGGATTGGTTCGCCTACTACGAGAACTGTGAGATAGGCTGGGGCCGTCGGCTGCACATCAAGCTGATGGGTCTTCCGATTCGCAATCGGGAGACGCAGGGGCTGCGATCGCCCATCACCTACGCGGCCGCTTACAAGGCGCCCGTTCTCATCCTTCAAGGCGACGCCGACATCGGCGTGCCGTATCGACAGGCGATGGCGATGGCGGATGAGCTACGCGCCCACGGAAAGCGCTACGAGTGCGTCATCTATCCCGGCGAGAACCATGTCTACACCGGCCAGTACGCGATCAAGGACTCGACAGCACGCATCGAGGCTTTTCTAGCAACGCATCTGAGTACCCAACAAGGCGTGCAAGAGGGTATGGACGTGAAACATCAGCAAGGGCGGCACAAACAAGGGAGGCGACAGTGAGCGAGGAGACCAAGGTCGACGATGTAGGCTTCGAACGCTTCGAGAGATTTCTTTCGGAGTGGTCGCGGCGGGACTTCATGCGACGAATGGGCGCGGGTGCTGCCTTCACAATGTTCATGAGCACCGAAGCGTTCATCGCCGCGTGCACGGGGAGCAGCACGTCCAGCACCACCCCGGTCAAAGGTGGGCATTTGATCGAGGGGTCGGACTCGGATGTCGGAGCGCTCAACCCGCTGCTGTGGAACGACACGCCGAGCTTGATTGCGTCGAACATGCTCTTCGATGGATTGCTGACGAGCACCGCCGACGGCGAGGCGGCGCCCGCCATCGCTAAGGAGCTCCCAACGGTGTCGGCGGACGGAAAGAGCTACACCTTCCACCTCCGACAGGACGCCAAGTGGACGGACGGTACGCCGGTTACCTCAGACGACGTGGTCTTCACCTACAAGGTGATGTTCGACCCCGCCTACAAGGACTTCCCCTTCTCTCGGCGCGCGCAGGCTGAGCAGAACATCGACAGCGTCACCGCCCCGGACAAATACACGGTGGTGATCACAACCAAGAAGGTCTATGCCCCCCTCATCCTGCAGTTCGGAATGTGGGGATTGATGCCGGCGCACGTTCTGGGCCAGCTCAGCGCGAAGGACCTCACGACCGCCCCGTTCAATCAGAACCCAAACGTGACGAACGGCGTCTTTAAGTTCGTGAAGTGGGAGAAGGGCAACCAGATCAGCTTCGCGCGCAACGATGGCTACTATCGTGGCGCCCCGTACCTCGACACCTACGTCTTCAAAGTGCTCGGCTCCGGCACGGCGATCGCCAATCAGCTCAGGACAGGCGAGGTCGACTT
>Ga0134128_10006360_pt1 | contig 14313 bp, 15 predicted proteins | sample KB31754_FD_96462 | JGI IMG/M metagenome (GOLD analysis project Ga0134128, IMG submission 96462) | Terrestrial soil microbial communities with excess Nitrogen fertilizer from Kellogg Biological Station, Michigan, USA - KB3-175-4 | ecosystem: Environmental > Terrestrial > Soil > Unclassified ... | reverse complement strand
GCAAGGCGCGACGCGTTCCCGGCGGCGTGGTGGTGTCGGGTCGCTGGGCATTCTGCAGTGGCATCACGCACGCCGACGTGTTATTCGCCGGTTGTGTGCTCGAAGACAAGCCCGCGGTGGTGGCATTGCCCACCGACCAACTGCAGATCCTCGACACCTGGCACACCCTCGGACTGCGCGGCACCGGCAGCCACGACAGCGTCGCCGACGAGGTATTCGTCCCCGACGAGCGGGTGCTCTCGATCTTCGACGGTCCGGTGATCGACCGCCCGCTGTACCGATTCCCGCCGTTCGGATTCTTTGCCGCGTGCATCACGGCCGCGGCGATGGGCAATGCACGGGCCGCCATCGACGACTTCGTCGACCTCGCCTCGACCAAGAAGGGTGCGGCGGGCAGTCGAACTCTGGCCGAACGTTCCACCGTCCAGGCGGCGGTCGCCACGGCCGAATCGGCGCTCGAAGCGGCCCGCGCCGGCTACTACCAGGCCATCGACGACGCCTGGCGGGCAGCCGAAGTCGGGCCGTCGGTATCGCTGGCAACGCGCACGCGGCTACGACTGGCCGCCACCCACGGCGCACGCGTCTCGGCCGACGTCGTCCGGTCGATGTACGACCTGGCCGGCGGCAGCGCGATCTACGACGGCGCACCGCTGCAACGGCGGCTGCGGGATGCCTTCACCGCCACCGCGCACTTCCAGGTGAACGAGGCGTCGCGCGAACTGCCGGGCCGCATCCTGCTGGGCCAGGCCAGCGAGGCGGCGATGCTGTGAGGTCGCCGATCGAAGCGGTGCTGCCGTTCTGGCTGGACCGACCCGACCTGGAGGCGCTCGAGATAGCCGACGCGGTCACGGCCGCCGGGATCGACGGGCTGTGGATCGGCGAAATGGCGACGTTCGACGCGTTCGCGTTGGCCACCGCGATCGGCGCTCGCGCGCCGGGGCTGGGCCTGCGGGTCGGCCCGCTGCCGACCAGTGTGCGAACCCCCGCGTCAATCGCGTTGGGCGCCAGCACCGTTGCCGGGATCACCGGAGCTCAGGTCGACATCGCGTTGGGTGCATCCAGTCCTTTCATCGTTTCGGGCTGGCACGACCGGGATTGGTCGCACAGTGTCGGGCGGATGCGGGAGACGATCGAGTGCCTGCGGCCGATCCTGCGCGGTGAGCGCGGCGACTACGACGGGCGATATGTCCGCAGTCACGGATTCCGGCTGCGTAACCCGTTGCCGCACAGCCGCATCGGTATCGGCGCTTTCGGCCCAGCGATGATGCGACTGGCCGCGGAGTTCGCCGACGAGGTGGTGCTGAATTTGGCTTCGCCGCAGCGTGTTTCGCAGGTCCGTGAGCAGATCGAGCAGCAGGCCACCGCGGCGGGGCGGATTCCGCCGCACGTGACGGTGTGGGTGCCGGTCGCGGTGCGACCCGGAGCGGCCGCGCTTCGCCAGCTGGCCGGTCAGCTCGCGGTCTACCTCGGCCCACCCGGATACGGCGAAATGTTCTGCGACCTCGGCTTCGGCGACCTGGTCGAGCGGGCCCGTTCCGGTGCGCGACGGGCAGACCTGGCGGCGGCGATCCCGTTCGAATTGGCCGGGCAGCTAGCCGCTTTGGGTGATCCGGACCAGGTTGGCGAGCGGATACGCGCCTACCTGGATGCCGGGGCCGACACCGTCGCGGTGATTCCCGTGACCGCCGAAGACCCCGCCGGCCGCACCGCCCTCGGCTGCGTCGCCGACCTCTGTCACAACACCACACCAGCCCAGGAGACCGCCCTATGAGCACCGCCAATGTCCAGTGCCGGCTCGCCGCACGGCCGGCCGAAAAGCTCAAGGCCACCGATTGGACGATCGTCGAGGAGCCCAAACCCGTTGCGGGGGAGGGCCAATTCGTCGTCCACGTCGATTACCTGTCGATCGATCCGGCGATGCGCACCTGGATGAACGCCGGCCGCAGCTACGTGCCGCCGGTGGAGATCGGCGAGGTGATGCGGGCCTTGGGCGTCGGCCACGTCGTCGAATCCCGGCACCCCGACTTCGCGGTCGGTGACGATGTGTCCGGGATCTTCGGTGTTCAGCGGTACGCGTTGTCGGACGGCGCAGAGGTCAACAAGATCGACACCAGCCTGGCTCCGGCGCCGGTGTATCTGAGTGCACTCGGCATCAGCGGTCTGACCGCGTATTTCGGGTTGCTCGACGTCGGCAGGCCCGAACCGGGGCAGACCGTGCTGGTCTCGGGAGCGGCCGGATCGGTGGGCAGCATCGTCGGACAGATCGCCAAGATCAACGGGTGCCGCGCGGTCGGTGTTGCAGGCGGCGAGGAGAAGCGCCGCTGGCTGATCGAAGAAGCCGGATTCGACGCCGCGATCGACTACAAGACCGCCGACCTGCGCAAGGAACTCAAGACCCACGCGCCGGACGGCGTGGACGTGTACTTCGACAATGTCGGCGGGGCAACGCTCGAGGCGGCTCTCAACCGACTCGCCCGCGGCGCGCGCATCGTGCTCTGCGGCGCGGTGTCGCAGTACAACGACACCCCGCGCGGGCCGTCCAACTACATGCAACTGTTGGTAGCACGCGCATCCATGACGGGGTTCGTCATCTTCGACTACGCCAACCGGTACCCGGAAGGCATTGCGCAACTGGCGAAATGGCTCGGCAGCGGCGAGCTGCGGTCACACGAGCAGATCGAGCACGGCAGTGTCGCCGACTTCCCTGAGACGCTGCTCAAGCTGTTCCGTGGCGAAAACACCGGCAAGTTGATCCTCGCGTTGGGGGAATAGCGGCGCCGCGCCGACTCGTTGGACAAAGCCATGGCTGCTTTTACCGAGACCCAACGTGAAGAGTTCCTGGCCGGCACGCACGTCGCGGTGTTGTCCGTGGCGGCGACCGACGGCCGGCCCCCGGCCAGCGTCCCGATTTGGTACGACTACAAGCCCGGCGGGAACATCCTGGTCAACACCGGTGTGACCGCGCGCAAGACCAAGCTCATCGAGCGAGCCGGGGTGGTGACCCTGGTGGTGCAGCGCGAGGAGCCGCCGTATCAATATGTGGTCGTCGAGGGCACCGTCGTCGACACCGCCACGCCTGCACCGTTGGAGGTCCGGGAAGCAGTCGCGATTCGCTACCTCGGCGAGGAAGGCGGCCGCGCGTTCGTCCAGGGCATGGCGGATCGGCCGGGCATCCTGTTCACCATCCGGCCCGATCGCTGGATCACCGCCGACTTCACCGGCGAGTTGTGACGTGTCGGGGCCGTTCGCGGCGCGGCCTGTCATAAGCTAGGTCGCTATGCTCGAGAACCCTTAGGGAGCAACTCAAATGGACCTCGACCGCATTACCAGCCCGATGCGACTTGCGCGGGGATCGCACCAGCCCGGATCGGGCAAAGGGTGCGCCATGAACGTGATTTCGTACATCAACGGCGACGAGCAGATCACCGACTTCCCGGCGACCTCGGCCCGCCCGTTGGCGTCGTTCGTGCAGTTGTGCAACGACCTGCTGGCCGAGCCCGACGGCTACCTGTCACCGGAGAACAGCCTGCTGGTGCTCGACCTCGGCTGGCTGACCGTCGGAACCGCAGACGTCGCCGACACCGTCATGCACATCTGGGTGACCAAGCTGCTGACCAGCCCGCCCTGGGGCGTTCTTCGGTACGCCAGCGGTGCGGCGGCGCAGGCCATCGCCGACATCGCCGAGCTACATCGGACATTCGTCCCCGGTGACGTGCCGTCGATCCTCAGCTGGGACACCGCGGCCAAAGCGGGACGCGCCGCCTGCGAGGCCGTCCAAGGCGCCGAGCTGTACGCGGTGCGGTCCGCGTGCCAATCCACGTCGCTGGTCGAGACCGACGACTGGGACACCCTGGACGCCGTCACCGGCAACGCGCTGCGCGCGCACCGGCTGGCCAATCTGGATGCGGGCGCCACCAGGATCGTGGACGTGACGCGTAACGCGATTCGCTCGTGGCGTCGCCTGGCCGGGTTGAGCGTGCTGAGCAACAACACGCTGGAATCAGCTCTGCCGGTGGCTATCTCGGCGTAACCGTGTCGTCCGCAAGATCGCCGCGGTCGCGGCGAGTGCCGCCATGGCGGCGAGGATGAGGTGCGACCCGTCCAACCCGATGGTGGTCAATACCAATGGCAAGCCGAAGCCGATATACGTCACCGAGTAGAAGACACCGGTCAGCGCGCCGCGGACATGTTGCGGCGCAGCGGCTTCGAGGTCGATCAGACCCTCGCGCAGCGAAAGGCCGGACGCGCAACCGAGGATCAGCAGCAGCGGCAGGGCCAGCGGGAGCGTCATCGTCGCCGGCGCCACCGCGATCAGCGCATACCCGAGCGCGGCCAGCGCCGCGCCTGCCGTGCCCGCCCGCGGGCCCCATGAGCCCGCTCGGGCAATGACCTGGATGACGCCGCTCGAGCCGTTGACGATCAGCGCCGCGATGCCGACCGCGGCCGGCGCCGCGAGCCCGGTGTGGACTCGCGCCGGAATGGTGACGAATCCCAATGTGGCCGAAGCGAACACCCACGGCGCCAGCGGCATCGCCCAACTCAAGGCGCGGGTACTCGAGAATTCTGATGCCGCAGGTTGTTTCGAAACGGCCGATGCCGGCCGTGCCACGACTCTGCGTCGCGATGCGATGACCGTGGCGACCATCGCGATCACGACCAGGATCGCGGCCAGCCCGAACGACACCTGGACGCCGGGGCCGCCGGCTCCCGCGATCAGTCCACCGGCCAACGGCCCGATCGCGAAACCGGCGATCAACACCGCCCCCGCTGTCGCCGCACCGGCGGGACCGCGCAGGTCGGATGCCCACGCAGTGCCGGACGTCATCGCCAGGCCCACACCGGCGCCGACGATCAGGCGTCCCGCCAACAACACATCGGGCTGCTGGGACAGCAGCATCGCCACCGTCCCGATGACTGCGGTGGCCGAACCCGTCAGCGCCACCGCCTGGCGTCCGAGCGCATCCGAGGCCCGGCCGCCGATCAGCAGCCCGGGCAGCAATCCCACCGCGTAGATGCCGAAGATCGCATCGAGGGTTGCGGTGCTCAGGTGCTGACGATCGCTGATGGAGGGCATCAATGCGACGAAATGGTTCGCTACCCACCCGGTGACCACCAAGACCGCGAGCACCGCGCCGAACTGGAGGTCCACACCGGCCGCCGTCGATCGCGGCCTCGGCAGCACGCTCGTTGATGCGTCGATCATCGGGTTCGGTTCCTCCTGGCGGTCGCGATCAGACACGACCACAACGGCTGGAAAGTTATTCCCGGTCGGATGGCGACCGCAACGCATTTAGCGCAAAGTTCAGCCGCGCCGCTGGCGCATGCTGACGTGCGGGCCCACCGGGTGGCCTTATGATCCACGGGTGGCGACCAGCGGCGATGCGACGACATATGCGCCGGCTCCCGGCAAACCCGCACTCCTGTTGGGCGCCTTCGATATCGCCAGTGTGGGATACGTCGCAGAAGAGTTCTTCATCTCGGGCTCGGCGTCGTGCTACACGCCTGCAGCAGCCGCTGACTACACCACCCGCATCGTGGCGCTGACTCCGTCGGACCCGGACCGATTCAACGGGACAGTGCTCGTCGAGTGGCTCAATGTCAGCGGCGGCATCGACGCGCCCGCAGTCTGGATGATGGCGCACCGCGAGATGGTGCGCGCCGGTTACGCGTACGTCGCGGTGTCCGTGCAACGCGTGGGCGTCGAGGGTGGCGAGAACCTCATGGGCATCGACATGTCGTTGAAAAGTCAAGATGCGGACCGTTATTCATCGCTGCAACACCCTGGCGACGCCTACTCCTATGACATCTTCTCCCAGGCCGGGCGACTGGCAAGGCAGCCGGAGATTCTGCGCGGGCTGCGCGCCGAGCACGTCATCGCGGTGGGTGAGTCGCAGTCGGCGCTGTTCCTGACGACCTACGTCAACGCCGTCGACTCGCACGCACGGGTCTACGACGGCTTTCTGGTGCATTCGCGATTCGGCCCCGCCGCCCCGTTGGACGGTGGCTCGATATTCGAGGTGCTGGAGGACAGGTCGACGCAGACGGTCGCGTTCCGGCCTGACCTGCGGGTACCGCTGATCACGATCATCACCGAGACGGACTTGTTCAACGGCCGTCTACAGGGCTACCTCGGCGCGAGACAGCCTGATAATCAACAGCTTCGGGTGTGGGAGATCGCCGGCGCCGCCCACGCCGATAACTACACCATTCAGGTGGCGCCAATCGACAGCGGCTCCGCGGATCTGGCGGACATCGTCGCCGCCTACGCGCCGACGAACATGCTGATGGGCCAGGAACTGGACCACTGCATCAACTTTGCGCCGCAACACCATTACGTCCTGCGGGCGGCGTTGTCGCAGCTGCACGCCTGGGTCAGCGCGGGCCGGCCCCCGCCCAGCGGCAGACCCATCGAGATGATTGGTGATCAGCCCGTTCTCGACGAACACGGCATCGTGCGCGGCGGTGTCAGGACGCCGTGGGTGGACGTGCCGATCGCCCGGACATCCGGGACCGGGGGCGAAGAGAGCAGGATGGCGTCGATCTTCGGCTCCGGTGAGCCGTTCGATGCGTCGACCGTGCAGCGGCTCTACCCGAACGGCGTGGGGGATTATCTGCGGCGCTTCACCGTGTCACTCGACTCGGCGATTGAATCGGGTTTCCTGCTGGCCGCGGATCGCCAGGAGATTCTCGAGCTCGCCGCGGCGACGTTCGACGCCAATGTCAGAGCGGCGAGGACTCAAGCGCCAGGTTGAACAGGGCCCAGGCCATGCAGAACAGGAAGTTGAGCGTGACCAGAACCATGCCGACGAAGAGCAGCGACCGCGCGCCGCGGCGCTTCATTCGTCGCACCCGCGCCCTGACCTCGTCCCGCCGGTACTGAGTCGCGATCAGCGCGAAGTTGAAGTCTGCAACCTCGGCCCAGGCGGCCGGCGAACCGGCCAGCATCTGGCGCAGCCGGTCGGGCGACGTGCTGACGCCGACGCGGGCAAAGCGGCGACTGAGTCGCCGGGCTTGGCGGCGCCCCGCGAGATGACTGCCGACCCGCAGCCGCTGCGGCAACTGTCCACGCTCGTTTCCCCACGGGGTCGCCGGCGTCATCACACGCCGAAGTGTAAGCCAGGGCCCGTCGAAGAGCGGAAGCTTCCCGGCGATTGCCCCGGCAGAAATGCCGAACAGCCCTGGATGACAGCCTATGGGCGGATAACGCCACGCAATGGCATCAGCCCGAGTTCGTTGTGGCTCATGAATCCCGGCGGTGCATCCACCACGGCGGGGATCGCATTCGCAGGACCCATCGCGGTCCAGGTATAGCCGGGCAGCGCGTAACCACCAGCGGGATCTTGTGCTCCCTGCAGGATCAGCTCGGTAGACGAATCACCTTCTATCACGATGCGGTAATGATAGTGTTGCGGCCAATCTTCTTGCGGCTCAATGGCATCGAATGTGTCCATGGTGTAGATCTCGTGAAACACGATGAGCGGTTTGCCGTCCACCCACGCCGTCCATTTGTGATGCTGGCGCGCGACGGTGCCCTGCTTGATCACGCCTTTGAATCCTGGCATGTCGCTGGTGTCGCCGCCCTCGAAGGGAATGTCGCGAGTGGCGACCCCGAGCTCGACTTCGGTGCTGTATCTGTCGACTTGCTTGCCCATTCCCTCGACGATCATCGCCATCGACTGTGCGAAGAGTGGCCATGCCTGGCCCAGCAGGTTGGGGCCGTCCTCAAATCCGGCCGGATCACTGCCCATGCCCATTTCGTAGAGGTACTTCAGGGTGTCCCTGCCGAAGTTCACGACCTCATAGATGTGGATTGCGTCGATCTGGCTGACGATCCGGGCCAGGGTGAGAACAAGCAGGTCTCCGGCGAAACCGGGATTGACACCCCCCGCATGGAACGAGGTGCCGCCCTCCAGGCACGCGGCATGGATCTTGTCGATATCGGCCTGACTGTGTTCGGTTCGGTACCACCATGCGCCGCCGGAGGCGACCACATTTTTGCCGCCGCGCAGCAGACGGCAGACCTCGTCGGGGTCAGACCACAGCGGCGCGTAGAAGACGCAGTCGGCATCCAGTGCCTCGATAGCGTCTTTGTCGTTGGTGGCGAGCACCCCGGTCGGTGCCTTGCCGCAGAGTTCGCCGGCATCTTTGCCGACCTTTTCCGGCCGGTTGCAGAGCACCCCGACCAGTTCGTAGGCAGGGTTATGGGCAAAATGCCGCAGCGCTATTGTCCCGACGTTGCCGACGCCCCACTGGATTACGCGATATTTTCTGTCGACCGGCGACGTAATTTTCGCGGCGTGACCTTGCTCGACCGTTGTCACTGCTCCTCCTTCGGTTTAGTGACCACTTCCTCTAGTTGATCGACACTCCGGCATCGACTTTGAACTGCAGTCCGGTGACGAAACGCGATTCATCCGAGATCAGGAACAGCACCGCATTGCTCGTGTCGACGGGTTCGATGCAGGGTGTAGGCATGGCGTTGACGAACGTCGGTATGAGGTCCGGACGCTCTTCGCCGAGAGTGGCACCGAACGACGGCGGGACCATTCCGGTCGGCGTCCCGGTGGGATGCACCGAGTTGACCCGAATACTCTGTGCGGCGAGCTCATTGGCGAGCGCTAAGGTCAGACCCACAACGCCGTACTTGCTTGCAGTGTAAGGAATTTGAAGCGGGAATCCCTTCATCGCCCCTGCCGAGCTGATATTGACCAAGCTGCCGCCGGCCTGGGCGAGGAGATGCGGGATCGCCACAGCGCAGGTGTTCCACGCCCCGATGAGGTTCACGTCGACCACGGTGCGCCAGTGATCGGAAGTTGTTCTGTCCCAGGGAGCGACGGTCAGGACACCGGCGTTGGCGACGGCGCCGTCCAAGCCGCCCAGTTCATCGACGCCCTCGTCGACAGCTGACCGCAAGGCCGCTTCGTCGCGGACATCAGCGATTCGGCTCACACAGCGGCCGCCGTGCTTGGTGACCAGCCGTACCGTCTCGGCGAGGTCGTCTTCGGTAGCCAGGTCGTATTCGATCTCCGGCAGTGAGCGGCAGAGGTCGATGAGGATGAGGTCGGCGCCCTCCTCAGCGAGTCTGAGCGCGTGACTGCGCCCCAAACCGCGTGCGGCACCGGTAATCAGCACTCGCTTGCCGGCGACCCGTCCGGTCGATGGTGTCAATGCGGTAGGCCCCGTCACCACATCAGTCCGCGGATGGTTTCCGCCGCAGGGATGTCTTCGACGGCGATCAGCCCTGCCGGAGCGCGGCAGACCCAGTCGATCGCATTGACCACCCGAGCCGCGGTCGAAAGACATCCCGCCTCGGTGACGTCGAGGCCCGGGTGCGACACATGCGTGTTGAGTTCGACGCGAGGATCCCCGTCAATGACGACCCGGTGAACGCCTGGACGGCCGTCGGGCGGATAGAGCCAATCCGGGGCCGAGTCAGCGGTGAGCCGCGTGATGTGTTCCATCGTGATTACCGGAGCTCCGTCACGAACCCCTTCGACCGCGAATTTGACGGCGCCCATCTGTCCCGGCTCCACCGTCGCCATCTTGCATTCGATCCGTTTGTCGGTGTACCACGGCTCGATGCGTTGGCGTACCTCGTCGAGTTGGACGCCGAGCTGTTCGGCGAGGTTGCGAACGGCGCCACCCCACATCGTGGTGAGGACGCCCGGAAGAAACAGCATCGGCGTATCGTCCTCGGCGCGCAGACCGAAACCCATTTGTTTGCCAGTGAATTCGTAATCGTCGTAGTTGGCGTAGTCGAAGATCTCCTGAACGGTGATCGCCCGGGCGCGGGTAACCAGGCTCAGTGCGGAATGCACCTCGGTGTCACCTGAGTAGCCGGGATCGATGCCGTTGACATACAACGAGGCGTTGCCGGCCGCGCAGGCTTGTTGCAGCGGCACGCGCAGCCAGTCGTCAGCCTGGCGGGGAGTCACCAGCCACACCATCGATGTGGCCACGATGTTGATGCCGGCGGACAGGAACGTCGACATCTGTTCGATGACTTCCATCGGCCGTGTCTCGCCTTGTGCGGTGTACACCACGCAGTCTGGCTTCAGCGCGACGAGCGCGTCGATGTCATCGGTCGCGATGATGCCGGTTGGCTCACTCAACCCGCATAGTTCGGCGGCGTCACGCCCGATCTTCTCCGGGCTGGCGGCATGCACTCCGACCAGTTCCAGATCAGGCCGACCGATGATCGCCGGTAACGAGTGGATCCCGACATTGCCGGTCGAGAATTGCACGACTCTGCGCATCCTGCTGCCGTCCTTGATCAGTAGTCGGGAATCGGCAACGGCGAGTTGTTGGACTCGATGCCGCCGTCCACATGAAAGATCGCATTGGTCGCGTAGCAGTCCCGGGTGGACAGATAGACGCAGAGCCGCCCGAGGTCGGCGACGTCGCCAAGGCGATGCAACGGTGTCGCCTCCTGCATCTTCTCCTGCGAGCCGGGCATCAGGTCGAGACTTCCCTGCAGACCGTCGGTGGCGAAGGAGCCCAGGGCTATCGCATTGACGCGGATCTTCGGCGCAAGCTCCTGGGCCATCGCACGGGTGAGCGCCTCCAGCCCGCCCTTCGCGACGCAGTACGCGGTGAGTGCGCGGATGCCGAAACGGGCTGAGCCAGAGGAGATGTTGACGATGTTGCCGTGGCCGGCCTCGATCATGTGCGGCGCGACGAGCTGGCTCATGATGAACGCCGATGTGACGCACCAGTCGAAGGTGTGCCGGAAATCCTCGTCGGTGATGTCGAGGAAACGTGCGTAGGTCGCACCGCCGACGTTGTTGATCAAGATGTCGATGCGCCCGAAGCTCTCCATGGCGGCCGCGACGACTCGCTCACTGTCGGAACGGCTCATGGCATCCGCCACCACAGCAAGTCCCCTGCCGCCGGTCTCTTCGATACCGGCGATCGTTCCATCGATATCGGATTTGGTTCGTGCAGTGCCGATTACAGTTGCACCAGCCTCCGCCAGCACGCGCGCAATGCCCTGCCCGACGCCCTTGCCGGCACCGGTCACGATCGCGACTTGGCCCTCCAGATTGAACTGTTCAAGCGCCATCCCAATCCTCTCGCCCGGATCGTGTCGTGCTCATCTAACAAATAAAACTGACTAAAGTCAACGGACTGAGATGCGCAGACGGCCGCCCCAGCGACTACCCTGCTGATGGGGTGGGCAATCCGGATCAGAGGATATGCACTATGGCAACGGTGGAAAAGCCGTCGGCGCGGGAGGCTAAGCGCCTGCAGACTCGAGAGCGCCTACTTGGAGCGGCAATCGCCGAGTTCAAGCGAGCCGGCATGGCAGACGCAGACGTCGGGTCGATCGTTGCGGCGGCCGGAGTCGCACACGGCACCTTCTTCTTTCATTTTCCGACCAAGGAACACGTGCTGTTGGAATTGGAGCGGCGCGAGGAGGAGCGTATCGCGAAGCAGCTCGACCGCTTTATGAGCGCCGCGCCCGATCTGGCTGCCACGCTCGCGGAAGCGGCTCGACTCGTCGTCGGGCTGGAGCGCCGCCTCGGCGCGAGCCTCTTCAAAGACTTTCTCGCTCTGCACTTCTCACAGACTCGTCCTGCGGACGAAAGCAAAGAGCATCCGGTCATCGTGCGGGTTGCCCAAGAGATCGAGCGAGCCCAGCGACTGGGTCACGTTGCGCCAGAGGTCGTTCCGGTCAACAGTGCCGTGTTCTTCCTCCTGGGTCTGTACGCGCTGCTGACCACCACCCACGATTGGCCCACCCAGAGCGCGATGCTCGACGACTACGTGGCCAGCGCGCTGCGAGGTCTCGTCAAACACTAACTGATTGACGCGAGTCAGTTTTTCCGCAAAAATCGGGCCAGCCCCATTGGTAGGAGGAACCTTGACTTCGCCCGCGTTGACCGCGACCGGCAGCCAGCTCGACGAGCACTTCGAGCGGTCGCGTCTTGCGCAGCGGCAGGCCGACAAGTGGCTCATCTCGGGCAGCATCCTGATCGGGACCGCAGCCCTCGGCATCTTCGGGCTCCCGCTCTTTCTGCGCGGGGTGTGGCTGCTGCGCAGGGCGCAGCGTGAGGGCCTTTCGGTCCGGCCGATGTTGGTGACGCTCCTTGGCTACCTGGTCATCATCGACGCCGCCATCAACGCGGTGGGGTGGGCGCTCGACCTGGTCGCCAATCACACGATTCTGGCCCGAATCCTGTTGAACGGCTGGGGCGCCATGTTCGACGCCGGCTACTTCTGGCACTACAACGAGCTGTGGCTCGGCGGTGCGTCCGGTCCCGGCGAGAAAGCACTCGAGGTGGGTCTGATCCTCACGGTGTTCACCATGCGGATCGCCGCCGCGATCGGCTTCCTGCAGATGAAACGGTGGGGTCACCAATGGATGGTGATCACGTGCTGGATGGGCGTGCTGATCTGGTGCGTCTACGTCTTCAACATGACCATGTTCGCCGACGTGCGCTACGCCGGGGTCATCCTCCCGGTCGTCGGCTGGTGGCTCTACGACATCTTCTACATCACGCCCTTCCTCGCGATTCCCTATCTGCACTCGGTCAATCGCGAGATCTTCTCGGACTAACTCCTCGTTGATTGACTTCAATCATTGACTTAAGTCATTAAAGACGTTACAAAGGCTAGACCATGACGCCACAGGTCAAGGTCACCGCACGCGAGGTGCGTCGACGACAAACGCGGGAGCGCATACTCGGCGCGGCGATCGTTGAGTTCACGCGTTCGGGGATGACGCGCGCCGATGTCAACACGATCGTGGCCACCGCCGGCGTCGCGCACGGCACGTTTTTCTTCCACTTCCCCAGCAAGGAGCACGTGCTTCTCGAACTCGAGTCCCGCGAAGAAGCACGCATCGCCACCGAACTCGCCACGTATCTCGAGGACGCCCACGGACTTGCCGCCGTGTTGACCCAAGTCGTCGAGCTGGTAGCCGGCCTCGAGCAGCGGCTCGGTCCGGTGCTATTCAAAGAGCTTCTGGCGCTGCATTTCTCGCCGACGCGCCCGACCAAGGACGACTGGAGCGATCATCCCGTGATCGTTCTGCTCGTCGACGCGATCGAGCGGGCGCGTGGCGACGGCGAAGTGCATCCGGAAGTGGACGCCTTCTACAGTGCGACCTTCTTTTTGCTGGGCATCTACGGCGTCCTCACCACAACTGACCGGGCCGACAAGCGCGATACGGCGCTGACAAAGTTGATCGCCACCGCCGTTCGCGGTCTGGAAGTCCGATGACGCGATCACGGGCGAGCACCCATCGACGAGGAGGTCTGACATGGATTGGGTCTGGGAAATTCTGCGCTACGTCGCAGCTTGGGGAGGCACGGGGCTGGTCATCTGGTTCTGGTACTGGTTGTTCTCGAATCTCGGCACGTTCTGAGCGTTGATGATCGAGCTTTCCGACCCACACGCGATGGCGATCGAACGGAGTTGTGCTGTAACCGCTGTCGCCTTGAGCGGACAGCGTCGCGAGGGTGTCCGCCTGGTGACCGGTGAGCATCGAGGGTTCGGTTTGAGTTCAGCCTTCGATTTCGTGCACGTCCCGTATCCGTCGATCCAACGGCAGTGGACGCGCAGGACCCTGACATGCGGTGTGGCACTGCAATGTTCACCGTCGAAGGAGCGCGTCGCAACGTTTCGGCTGAACGAACTGTCGGCGCGTGAGCTGCGTGCGATCACTCTCGTGGAGGCCAGCGTGGCCCTGGGGTGGATCGCTGCCAATTGGCCCGGGTTACTGGTTGAGGTGCGCCGGATGCTGCCTGACCTCCCGGCGTTGCCCGCCGATACCGATGCCGCCGAGATGGTCAACAGGGCGATCTCGATGTCACGCACCTCGGCTGCGCTGAGCGTCGACCCGATCCTGGGCAGATTGCCGCTCGCCTATACGGCACCGCAAGGGCTGACCGACAAGCTACGTCGCAGCTTCGGCAGAATGCCTTGGACCACAACGCAGAAACGCCTGCCGCGCCCATATTCCGTTCCGGTCGGCGGTGACGGCGGCGTACGCAATCCCAACTTGCCGCCGCCCAGCCGTCCTCAGGACAACGACCTCGATATCACGCCCGAGCACCGTCCAGGTATCCCGTACCCGGAATGGAATGTGTGGACAAAGGGTTTCATGCGGGACCATGTCGCCGTTGTCGAACGCGCGCATGCCGGCGGCACGCGGTCACCGGAGCCGGTGTCGGCAGAACTCCGGAAATGGTTCGAAGAACACACCCACCGAGCGATGAAGAACCGCCTCGAGGATGGCTCGGATCTCGACGTCGAGCAGTACGTGCGCCACTACATCGACCTCGCGACCGGTCAAGCGATCGAGCCGCG